>Ga0194047_10000001_pt1 | contig 388773 bp, 352 predicted proteins | sample JunL225m_MetaG_2_FD_160070 | JGI IMG/M metagenome (GOLD analysis project Ga0194047, IMG submission 160070) | Anoxic zone freshwater microbial communities from boreal shield lake in IISD Experimental Lakes Area, Ontario, Canada - Jun2016-L221-5m | ecosystem: Environmental > Aquatic >... | reverse complement strand
AATTTTGAGTTTCATTTTTATTATATGCCAATACCTGCAGATAAATATTTTGAGACCCTTTTAAGAGTGGGTAGTCGCTATTATTTTTTAGCAGGGGTGGCTTTTTTATTTTTTTATGTAATTTTTAAAAGTAAAATTATAGATTATAAAATACAATTACATTTTCCTAAGTCTGCTGATTATGTTCGAGAAATTTTATATTCTACTATCACTATTTTAATATTCGCTTTGATTCCTGGTTTATTTATTTTTAATCCTGATATCCGTCCTTACACTACATTATATCAAAATATTAGTGATTATGGATGGGTGTATTACTTTGCTGCTTTCCCTATTATGTTTGTCATGCACGATACCTACTTTTATTGGACACATCGCTTGATGCATCATAAAAGGTTATTCAATGTTATGCATTTAGTGCATCATAAATCTACCAACCCTTCTCCTTGGGCTGCTTATGCATTTCATCCTTTAGAATCGGTAGTTGAAGTGGGCATTTTCGTTGTTTTCTTATTTACCATTCCTGTTCATAAAACACATGTCGTCCTATTTTTTTTATTATCTATTATTTATAACATTTACGGTCACTTGGGTTGGGAATTATATCCAAAAGGTTTTAATAAAAATGTGATTGGCAAATGGATCAACACTTCTGTAAATCATAATCAACACCATAAATTTTTTAAAGGCAATTATGGTTTATACTTTTTGTTTTGGGATCGCGTTATGGGCACCATCCGTGCCGATTATGATGAAGCTTTTGATGAAGTAAAAAATAGATAATTAATTATTGCGTCGTTCGTTACGCTACTTTGCTATAAAATATACGCCCCAACTAATCATGTAGGCTAGTCCAGTCATCATGAAAAACTGTATAGTGGGCCATTTCCAAGATTGTGTTTCACGCTTTACTACAGCTAGGGTGCTCATACACTGCATCGCCAATACATAAAATAACATTAAGGATAAGGCAGCAGCAAAGCTGTAAACCTTAGTTCCATCAGGTCTTACCGCTGCTTTTAGTTTATCGCGCAAGGAGCTATTATCCGATTCCTCCACACTATATAAGGTAGCCATGGTGCCTACAAATACTTCACGCGCTGCAAAGGAAGTGATAAGTGCGATTCCAATTTTCCAATCAAATCCTAAAGGTGCAATAATGGGTTCAATTTTTTTACCCATAATACCCGCGTAGGAATTTTCTAACTTTTGAGTATGGTAAATTCTATCAATTTGTTTTTGTTGCACTTTATTATTATTGATATTGTTTGTTGTTTGTTCTGTGTAGATGGCTTCCACTTGCTTCATGCGATCACTTGGCCCGTAGCTACTTAAAAACCACAACAGTAAACTAATTACAATAATCACCTTCCCTGCATCTCTTACAAAAATGGTTGCTTTTTGTATCATGGTGGTTCCAACATTTTTCCATCTTGGTGCACGGTACACTGGAAGTTCTAAGATAAAATAACTTTTCTCTTTTATTTTAATAAACCATTTTAAAACCATACTGGCTAGTAAAGCCATAACTATTCCTGTCACATATAATCCCATCATGACTAGTCCTTGCAAACTTAAAAATCCAAAATATATTTTATCATCTATCACCAATGATATTAAAATGGTATACACGGGTAGTCGCGCACTGCAACTCATAAAAGGAGTTACCATGATGGTTAATAATCTTTCCTTTTTATTTTCAATATTACGCGCACTCATAATAGCTGGAACTGCACATGCAAAGCCACTAATCATGGGCATGACACTTTTCCCATTGAGCCCTACTTTACGCATTAACTTATCACTTAAAAAACTTATACGCGCCATATATCCTGTATCTTCTAATAATGTAATGAGGCCAAATAAGATCATGATTTGTGGTACAAATATGACAATGCCCCCAATACCCGCAACCAATCCATTCACTAATAAATCCTCCCACCAAACATTCGGCAGTACTGCATTTAAATAGGTAGTTGCATTTGTAAATATCCATTCAATTCCATCCATTGGAAATTTTGCCATCCAAAATACCGATTGAAATAAGATAAACAACACTGAAAACAAAATGGCATAGCCGCCAACACGGTGTAAAAAAATATTATCTAACTTTTCAGATTTTTTTTTCTTCGCAGTAGGGTCGGGCTCTACCACTCTTTTTTTCATGATCTCTTGGATACGACCATAGCGCTCTAAAATTTCTTGCGCCTGTGTTTTTGTATGATTAAAGTTATTATCTATTTCAATTTGCGATATGGATTTTTGCATTTCATTTTCTAATGGGAATGCTTCATGATGCATTAAATAATGTAATGCTGCATAGTCACTATGGGTAGGATATAATTTTTTAAAATCATCAATGGCTGCCGGAGCTAATTTTTTATTATCAATAAAGCTTTCTTGGTTTTTTGATCTTGGCGTTTCTATTATGTTAATTAAGGCAGATCTTAATTCTTGTAGCCCTTTATTTTTTCGAGCATCCACTGCAACAACTGGTATGCCTAAATCGGATTGCAGTCCAGCAATATCAATTTTGATTCCTTTTTTTGCCGCCAAATCATTCATGGTTAAAGCCAACACCACTGGAATTTTTAAATCAATTATTTGACTACAAAAAAGAAGGTTCCTTTTTAAATTACTTGCATCTGCAATCAATAATATGAGATCGGTTTTTACATCTCCATCTACCCCCATGAGTACTTTGTAAGCAACCCATTCATCCTCTCTTTTGGGATAGAAACTATAAGTGCCAGGTAAGTCAATTAAGGTAGTCGATTGTTTCCCTAATACCAATTGTCCCGTTTTTTTATCTACCGTGACGCCAGGAAAATTGCCTACTTTTTGGTGCAAGCCAGTGAGTGCGTTAAAAAGGGAGCTTTTTCCGCTATTGGGGTTCCCCACTAATGCAATATGTAATCCGGCTTTCATGTGGGGCAAAGCTAACTTTTATGATTGGGTAAAGCTTACGAAATTAGAAATTGAGGGCATTGAACCCAATGACTAAAATCATAGGATTCCTGTACTGTTTTACCCTTTCATTTTAGCTAAAGTCATTTTATGGTCATGTATTTGATTAAAGGCAACTATTTCCTATTTGCTTTGCTTATTTTTGTACCATTAAAACTATAATGATGCGTAAAATTATTGGGATGGTTTTGTTGGTTTTACCCTTTTTCACAATCGGGCAATCACTTAAAAAGGCGGATAAAGTAATAATTCAAAATGTTCAAACTCATATAAAGTATTTGGCTAGTGATGAATTAGAAGGTCGTCGCGCAGGATCAGTAGGTGAGCAAAAAGCAGTAGACTACATCGTTGCACAATACCAAACCCTTGGCTTAAAACCGATGGGTGTGGATGGTTTTATTCAGCCTTTCCCCATTGATGAAGGCAAAAGATTAACAGCAGGTTCATTCTTAAAAATAAATAAGGAAGCGGTCTTATTAGATAAAGAATTTATTCCCTTATCAAATAGTGGTGCGGGTCAATTTAATTCTGCAGCAGCCATTGCCTTAAATGAAGCTAAGCAAGTTTGGTTTAAGGATTTAAATGAAGTTTTAGATGCGGCAGTTACGAATCCGCATTTTGATTTAAATCAATGCATCATTGATTTTACAAATCAAGTAAAACAAAAAGGAGGCAGCGCTTTATTTTTATACAACAAAGGCACTTTTGTAGACAATATTCAATTTAATAAATTTGATACAGCCGCCGCTTTGCCTATCCCTGTTATTTATATTACTAAAAATGGTTGGTTAAAACATTTTAATGATGACATTGATACTTATAATATTAATGCCAATATTGCATTTGAACATGCGACACGAACTGCACATAATGTGGCTGCATTTATAGATAACCATGCCGAATATACGGTAGTGATTGGAGCTCATCTTGATCACTTAGGTTACAACGAGGATCACAATGCATTGGATATAAATAATAATATTCGTAATGGTGCTGATGACAATGCTAGCGGCACAAGTGCTATTATTGAATTGGCTAAATTACTCAAGAAAAAATCACCTAAAAATAATAACTATTTAATCCTGCATTTTTCAGGAGAGGAGTTGGGTTTATTTGGTAGCAAATATTGGTTAGAGCATCCCACATATAAAGGTAAATTGAATTACATGATCAATTTGGATATGGTAGGAAGGTATGACACTGCTCGCAAATTAACGGTGGGTGGTTTTGGTACTTCAAGTAAATGGGCAAATATTTTAGCAAATACACCTACCACTTTAATGACGCATTATGATAGTGCTGGTGCGGGTCCTAGCGATCATGCTAGTTTTTATCGTAAAGATATGCCTGTGTTATTTATGTTCACAGGAAGTCATAGTGATTATCATAAAGCGACGGATGATTGGGATAAAATTAATTATATCGGCGAAGCAGCTATTATACAATATGTTCATGCTATTATTAAAAATACAGATGCGCAAGGCCAACTTGATTTTTTAAAAACGCGTGAAAATTCAATGGGTAAAAGTAATAAATTTACAGTAAGCCTTGGCGTTATGCCCGACTATGCTTTTACAGGTACCGGAGTTCGTATCGAAGGTGCAACCGAAGGAAAGTTAGCTGAAAAATTAGGCTTAAAAGGGGGCGATGTACTTATTCAATTAGGCGATTATAAATTAGTAGATGTGATGGGGTATATGGTGGCCTTGTCTAAATTTAAAAAAGGAGATAAAACCACTTTAATATATAAAAGAGGTACAGTGGAAACGAAATTAGATATACAATTTTAAATTATTCACTTTTGATAATGACGATTTGACAAGATGAGTAGTAAATTAATTTTAGACCAGGACGCCATTAACGAAAATGATTTTGAGGGTTCTCGAATTCTAGGTATCTCAGCGCCTATCAAAAATTATCAGTTTTGTATTTTACTAAATCAATACATGGGCTTTGAATTTCGATTTAATCCTGATCATGAAATTGCCTTAAAACGAAAAAATAGAACTTATTATTTTTCAATGTATGAAGGCAGTGAGCCTGCAACTTCCATTCAACATTTTGTATATCATAACCAATTTGATGGCGAATATTTATTACCCGAATTAAAGCACATGGATTTTATATGGTGGATAAGAGGGGAGTGGATTGATGACGAAAAAGTAAACGACATTTTACAAATGGTGCGCGGTATCAAAGGCGTCCAATTAGTAGCCGAACTCACCCCGGATCAAATTAAAAATAAAGGGCACTTAATTTTTGAATAAGTTTCCTATTTCTGTTTTAATCTTTATTGACAATAATTCTTTTTTCTGATGGCGCACTGCATTCGCCAATTGGCTGTTGATAAGCGATGCCCATGGCAGTTAATATATTTTGTACTTCAATTAAAGCGCTAGGCGCTACTGCTATCAATAGTCCTCCATTGGTTTGTGGATCTGGTAGTAATTGAACTGCTTCAACTTCGTCTACGCCTTCTCCAAAATAAACGCCTTCCTTGCAAGAAGCCCAATTGCGTGCTGTTGCACCAGGGATGGCTTTTTGCGCAATATAAGTACGCACTTCTTTGATGATAGGAATTTGATTATATCTGATGGTTGCGGTTAAATTACTTCCTTGCATCATTTCGGTTAAGTGACCTAATAATCCAAACCCTGTTACATCGGTCATGGCATGGACTCCTTTTATTTTTCCTAATTCAGCTCCTGCTTTATTAATGGTGGTTAATTGTTTTACTAGTAATGTTAAATCAGCAGCACTTAATAATCCTCTTTTTTGCGAAGTAGCCATAATGCCCACCCCTAATGGTTTAGTAAGAATTAATACATCTCCTTCATTTGCAGTATCGTTTCTTTTTAAATTTTCAATAGCAACTATTCCGTTCACTACTAATCCAAAAATAGGATCCTGACTATCAATACTATGTCCACCAGCAATGACAATACCCGCTTCTGCACAGGTTTTGCGCGCTCCATTCATTACTTCGGCTGCAACACTTGCAGGTAAACTTGCTAAGGGCCAACCCAATACTGCTAATGCAAATATGGGTTTACCTCCCATCGCATACACATCACTAATGGCATTGGCTGCTGCGATTTGTCCAAATGAAAAGGGATCATCTACAATTGGCATAAAAAAATCTGTTGTACTAATCATGGCCGTTTTTTCATCAATTTGATAAACAGCTGCATCATCTCTGCTATCATTCCCCACTAATAGTTGAGGCACATTTTTTCCTACATTATGCGATGCTAATATTTCTGAAAGTATCGCTGGTGAAATTTTACAACCACATCCGCCGCCTTTTGAATATTGTGTTAATTTGTATTCCATTTTTATTTTATAAACTTTTTATATTAATTAGTTGTGTTTCCATTTTTTTTATGGTGTCATCGGCGCCCTGCACTAACCATAAATTTAAGGCCTCACTTAATGCAGCAGCCAATTTTTTTTGCATTGTTTTTATTTCCCATTCTTTCCCTGTAATCTGTTTTAATGAAACCGGATTCCCCGCCTCAATTGAAAATTGTGTTTGATTGATATTAAATCCAATTCCAATCAGGGTCCAGTTCCATTCGGTCCCTCGAAGGATGTTTTCGATCAAAATGCCCCCTGCCTTTCTGTCACGCCAATAAATATCATTGGGCTTTTTGATTTTTGTATCCTCCCCAGCCAATTGCCCAAAAAAGCATTGGGCGCCCAAAGCCACCGCTGCAGAAAACCCTATTTGGTCATTTGGGCCCCATTTGACCCCTGTTTTTAAGGTTTTTAGCTCCAAAATATAGGTACAAAGTAGGTTTTCCCCTCTTTGACTCTCCCAAGCCCGTCCATGTTGCCCCTTTCCACTCGTCTGAAAATCAGTTCGATAGACACTGCCAGATAAGGCCTTTTGTCCATGAATCTGTTCCATGGCATACATATTGGTACTATCTATCACAGACAGTTCGATGAGCGGCTCGCCTAATGTGATAATTGGTGTGGCAGGTGACAAAGAATTGTTATTTTTGTAAAGTTAGCATAGAATAATATTTTATTTATTAATCTTTAGACTAATAAGGCAATAACAAATAAATTTAAAGCATCATTGGAACCTCTTTCCGCACTCAAAAATCGACCTAAATCGTCGACCCCTCAAATTACCCGTAACGCTAAGATTTTCAAAACCATTATTAAGGCCATTCAGGATAAAAAAGGCGAAAATATTATTAGCTTAGACTTAAGAAAAATTCACGAAGCCGCTACTGACTTCTTTATTATCTGCGAAGCGAATAATACAACACAACTAAAAGCAATTGCTGATTATGTTGAATTTGAAGTTAAAACCAACTGTGCCGAATGGGCGTATAAAAGTGAGGGTAAAACTGCTGCTCAGTGGTTGCTCATTGACTACATTAATATTGTAGTTCATATTATGCATCCAGAATCAAGGAAATTTTACCAGTTGGAGGAAATGTGGAGTGATGCCGATACAAAAATGCATGATTTATAAACTAATTTAAGAAAGCGTTGTTATAAAAAATACGAGTTCCTATTAAAAACAAATTTGTCTCCTTTTGAAATAAATAAAAACATTCAACAAAGGGGTTCGATTTAATAAAAGTTGATTATGATTCCTGATAAAAATTCAAAAAAGAAAGGCTCGCCTTTAGGCGATGGCCCTAAGTTGCCTAAGTTTAATTTATATTGGATTTATGGCTTAATTGCAATTTCACTATTGTCTGCCAAATTTTTTCAAATGGCACCAGAGATTAGGACAACTACTGAGCAGGAATTTAAACAAGTCATGCTTACACACGGCGATGTGGAGCGCATTGATTTAATTCAAAATAAAGAATTAGTAAGGGTATATATTAAACCCGATAGTATTGAAAAAGATTTTTATGTTCAAAAGCTAGGACGCAAGTTTGAAAAAGCGAAAGTAAAAGGGGTGCCTTTATTTGAATTTAGTGTTACTGATTGGAATAGTTTTAATGAGCGCTTGCAAAAATTTTACGAACAAAAAGCAATTGTTGAAGTTCCGCAAAATACAGTGAAGGAAGGAGAGTGGTTTGGTCCTATCGCTAATACTATTTTCTCTTTGGTATTAATTGTCGTTGTTTGGGTTTTATTAATGCGTAAGATGGGTGGCGGCGCTGGTGGAAGCGGCGGTGGCCCTGGCGGTATTTTTAATGTTGGAAAATCTAAAGCCACTTTATTTGAAAAGGGTGGTACAAAAGTTAATATCACTTTTGCAGATGTTGCGGGGCTTGAAGAAGCTAAAGAGGAAGTAATGGAGATTGTTGACTTTTTAAAACAACCAAAAAAGTATACTGCGTTGGGTGGAAAAATTCCGAAGGGTGCTTTATTAATTGGCCCTCCAGGCACAGGTAAAACTTTATTAGCCAAAGCAATGGCAGGTGAAGCGCAGGTTCCTTTTTTTAGTTTGAGTGGATCCGACTTTGTTGAAATGTTTGTGGGTGTGGGTGCGAGTCGTGTGCGTGATTTATTTAAACAAGCTCGTGAAAAAGCGCCTTGTATTATATTCATTGATGAGATTGATGCAATTGGTCGTGCGCGTGGTAAAAATGCAATGATGAGTAACGACGAGCGTGAAAATACTTTGAATCAATTATTAGTGGAGATGGATGGATTTGGCGGCGACACAGGAATTATTATTTTAGCAGCTACCAATCGTCCAGATGTATTAGATAGTGCCTTATTAAGACCGGGTCGTTTTGATCGTCAAATTTCTATTGATCGTCCGGATGTAAAAGGGCGTGAGGAAATATTTAAAGTGCATTTAGGCCCTATTAAAATTTCTGAAAATTTAGATGTTCATAAATTAGCCGAACAGACTCCTGGATTTGCAGGTGCTGATATAGCAAATGTTTGTAACGAAGCTGCATTAATTGCTGCTCGTAAAGGAAAGACGGGTGTTGAAATGAAAGATTTCCAAGATGCCATTGATAGAGTGATTGGAGGTTTGGAAAAGAAAAATAAAATTATTTCTAAAGAAGAAAAGGAAGTGATTGCTTATCACGAAGCAGGCCACGCTATTTGTGGTTGGTTCTTAGAGCACGCTTACCCATTATTAAAAGTAACGATTGTTCCAAGAGGCACCGCTGCATTGGGATATGCGCAGTATACCCCTAAAGAGCAATACTTATATACCATTGAGCAATTGACCGATCAAATGTGTATGACTTTAGGTGGTCGCGCAGCGGAACAAATTTTCTTTGGTCGCATTTCGACTGGCGCTTCTAATGATTTACAACAAATCACAAGAATGGCGTATTCGATGGTGACCACTTATGGTATGAATGATAAAATTGGTAATGTAAGTTTTTACGATCCTTCTCAGGAAAATACTTTCCAAAAACCTTTTAGTGAGGAGACAGGTAAAATTATTGATGAGGAAGTGCGAAAGATGATTGACGCTGCTTATCAAAGAACCTTGGAATTATTAACCACTAAAAAAGTTGAAGTTGAAAAACTAGCTAAAGAATTATTAGACAAGGAAGTGTTGCATAAGAGTGATGTGGAGGAATTGATTGGGATGCGTCCTTACGAGGAGAAAAAAATATTAGAAGACACTTCAGCAAATGAAGTGAAAGCTACTGTTAATCTTGCTGAAGCTTTAGCAGAACCTCAAAGTAATGATAACAATCCAAGCCCTGAAGCAAGCGGTGAAAGTTCAAATGAAGCTCCCGTAAATAACAACAATGATGATATTCATTCATAAGTACTGAAACCAATTAAATGGAATCACAAGGCGCTAGAAGTAAAATATTACAAAAAATTAAACAGGCTTTAAAGGATCCTGTGCCTGTTCCTTTCCCAGATCAAGTTGCGGAAACGCCTATTTTTTTTCCAACGGATCAGGAATTGACTATTGAATTTGCTGAAAAATTTACTGAGCTTTTAGGAAAATTTATTTATTGTGCGGATGAATCTGAATTGGTTGATCAATTAAGTCAATTAATTCATTCTAATAAATGGGATAAAATTTATTCGAGAGAAGAAGGCTGGTTAGATGACATGAAGGAATATCATTTTGATCCCGTTAATACCGACGACTTAGCGGGTTGTGATGCTGCAATTACACTTTGCGAACATTTAGTTGCAAGAACAGGCACTATTGTTTTAAGCAGTCAGCAATTAAGTGGCCGAACTACAAGTGTTTACGCGCCTATTCACATCTGTATTGCTTATACGCATCAATTGGTTTTTGATATTTCAGATAGCTTGGCTCAATTTAAAAAGGAAGCTGATGTCATTCCAAGCATGATTAGTTATGCGACGGGACCTAGTCGAACGGCAGATATTGAAAAAACTTTAGTCGTGGGTGTACATGGCCCAAAGGAAGTGTATTGTTTTTTAGTGGACAAATTAGTGGATTAGTTACATTGTATGATAATAGGGCTTTAAAAAATTGAATGCTATATGGAATTAGCGCAGGGCAAAAAAATATATTTTCTTTCTGATTTCCATTTAGGGGCACCTAATGATATCGCTAGCCGTGAAAGGGAAGCGCAGTTGGTCGCCTTTTTTAGAAAAGCGAAATCAGATGCTGCTGCTTTTTTTATTGTGGGAGATATTTTTGATTTTTGGTTTGAATACAAGACAGTGGTCCCTAAGGGGTTTGTTAGATTATTAGGTTGCTTAGCTGAAATAAGTGATGCTGGCATACCGCTACATATTTTTACTGGAAATCATGATTTATGGATGCGTGATTATTTAACAAATGAATTGAATGCGAAAATTTATACCGACCCTGCTACATTTGAATGGGCAGGTAAGCAATTTTATATAGGACATGGAGACGGATTGGGCCCTGGCGATCAAGGTTACAAGTTCATTAAAAAAATATTCACTAATCCTATCTGCCAATGGCTTTTTAGCTGGATCCATCCTGATTGTGGCATTCGCTTAGCTAATTATTTTAGCAGTAAAAGCAGGGCTAAAACTGGCACAAGTGATGAAAAGTTTTTAGGTGAAGACAAAGAATGGCTGATTGTTTATTCAAAACAAAAAGCCACCGAAATAAAAGTGGATTATTTTATTTTTGGTCATCGTCACTTTGCAATTGATTTAAAAATTAATGACACTACTCGCTATATTAATTTAGGCGATTGGATTCGTTTATATACTTATGGTGTTTTTGATGGTGAAACCATGCAGTTGTTGGAGTGGAAAAAATCCTAATCACTTTAATATTTATTTTATGAATTTAGATCAACAAATATTGGGGAATTCGATCAGAAGCTATTTATTTATTTTGGCCGTTTTATTGGCTACTTTTATTTTTAAAAGATTTATTTCTCGTTTTTTTGCCAGCTTAATTTATACCTGGGTTGATAAAAAAAATCATTCCGAATTACGAAAAAGTCATGTCCACCGATTGATTGTTCCTATTGAGCAATTTTTACTTTTCTTTGTTGCCGCCATTGCAATTTACAAATTACAGTTTCCGGCATTTTGGAATGTGCAAATATTTAAATTTACATTAGAGCAGGTTTTAGAATCCTTTGTCAAATTGATTTTTATCATTCTACTCATTCGTGTTTTTATTCGTACGCTCGAATTTGTGGCTATTATTTTAGAGGAAAAATCTAAATTAACTACATCTCAATCAGATGATCAATTGGTTTTGTTTTTTCGAGACTTTTTTAAAGTTATACTATACATCATTGGGGCACTTTTAATTTTACGCTATGTATTTAATGAAAACATTGGCAACCTAGTTACGAGCTTAAGTCTTGTGGGTGCCGCTGTTGCTTTATCCATGCGGGAAAGTTTAGAAAATATCATTGCTTCCTTTATCATATTTTTTGACAAACCCTTTACTGTAGGGGATTTGGTTAAAGTAAATAACTTTACGGGTACCATTGAAAAAATTGGATTAAGAAGTACACGAATTCGCACGCATGAAAAAACCTACATTTCAGTACCTAATAAACAAATGGTAGATACAATTGTAGATAATGTCAGTTGTCGAACAGAGCGTAAAATTGAAATGGATTTACAGTTAAGTGTTCATACCTCTGCTATTGCATTAACACAATTTGCTGCATTTATGCGCTCCGAAATTGAAAAGCATACTGCTGTTTTAAATAATACTGTTTTAGTAGCTGAGGCGGGTAAGCAATTTCACCTCATTCATATCGAATGCTTTATTTCAATGAATATGGATTTCACCGATTTTCAAACCTTGCGTGAAACCTTAAACATTAAAGCCATCGAGTACGCCAATGCGCATGAAATTAAGTTTGCCGAAAAAGGGTAATTTAATTTATAAGTTTTCCTTGATGGAAACTAAGAAACCTCTTAAGTTTTTTAAACTATTTAACAAGGCAATATTCTTTTCAGCTTTTTCCTTATTGTTTTTCAAATAAGTTTTAGCACCATCTATTGAATATTTTTTTTCACGAAGTAAGTAATGAATTTGTTTTAAAAATTCAATATCCTGTACTCTAAATAATCTATCTCCCTTTCGCGTTTTACGAGGTTGGATTTGTTTAAATTCTTTTTCCCAATATCTTATTAAGGAAGTATTTACATTAAACCAATGTGCTACTTCGCCAATAGGGTAGTATAATTTTTTTTCTAAAATTTCTGCGCTAGGTATATTTACTTTACCCATGTCGGCATCCATGGATGCAAATGACTTGCGTCCTCTTTTTTGAATACTATTATGGCTATTTAAATGTTGTGCTGACCTTGAAACGATAGGTAGTGCCTCTTCTTCCAATACTTGAACTTTGGCTTCGATAATAGGTGCTGATTTTATTTTTTTTGGAGCAGCAATAGGTACATCATGATTGATTTCGTTTCCAAATAAGTCCAATTGATGTAAATCTCTAGCCATGAAACAAAGTTAGGGGACTATTTAATCGAACTAGGCCCTACAAATGATTGGTGGATAAATTGTTAAGTAATCTGTATTTTTGTATATGCGCCTATTTATCCTTGCCGATTCTTGCTTTGACATCCCTTCACTGATCATACATCGTAAGATATTAGATATTGTCTTAGCTGGTCAATCTTCCGCGCAGTTGCATTTTTACATTGTAGGAGACCATGTCCCTGCTGAGTTGGAGGAAACTTTGCTCAGCAATGAGCAGGTATCGGTCTTAAAAACTCGACCCGCTGAAAGGTTGGTTAGTGAAGTTACTAATGCCATGGTACTGCATTTTGGTATGCGTTTAAAAGGAAGTGCCTCTCTTCCACAATACTTCATCCCTTTGACTTATCCTAATATTGATCATACGCATTCTATATGGCATCGTTGGAAGATGCAGTATCTATTCAATCAATTTATAAAGAAGGCAGCCGGCGTATTTATGAAGAACGAATGGGCGGGACAATTTTTTGATCAGCATTATAAAAAAGGGGCAGTTGATTTTCAAAATGCAATACTGCCTTTGGCGGTGCCACCTTCTTTTGAATGGATTAATTTATCTGAAACCAAATCAGTATTAACACAGGGGTCTAATTATTTTTTATTTTTTTCCCATCCCGATGATTTTGTTGCCACGTTAAAGGAATTTTCTCAATTCAAAAAATGGCAACAAACCACTATGGCGATGGTTTTTATTTTTGATTCAACAAAGCAATGTGATATTGCTTCAGAATTATTAAAAGGCTATAAATACAAAGAATCAATTTATATCCAATGTATTGATGAAGTTAAATTAGAATGGATTGCAGCCACTTACGCTATTTTGTGCAGTCGTATGAATTTTAATAAAACAAGCTGGATTCAATGGGCTATACATTATGACATACCCCTTATGTTTGATCAAAACTGTCAACTTCCTGAATCTTGGATAAATGCTGGAGAGATTTTTTCATTCAGTGATGCCATGGCTTTATCTAATCATTTTAAATTGTATTATAAGGATGAAGTATATCGCCAAGCCCGCGCGAATATGGGAAAGGAATGGCTCCATAATTTGGAATTGATTGCCCCTCCATCAGACTATGTTCATATCCCTAATGACTTAAAGCCATAACAGCAATGTTATTCAATAAATTAGTATTTTTGCTTCACAAATAAGATATATGCATCAATCCACTATTCATGTTCAAATTGATTTAGACGAACAAAAAATTCCTCAAAACATTAAATGGTCCGCCTCAGATAGCACCGCCAATGAAGCACAGGACGCACGTGCTATGATGCTTACATTATGGGATCCTACCGATAAGACCGCTTTGCGTATTGATTTATGGACAAAAGATATGATGGTAGATGAGATGGCCGATTTTTTTTACCAGAACTTAATGGGAATGGGCGAAACTTATTTACGCGCAACACAGGATACTGACATGGCAAATGATTTCAAAGAATTTGCCTATTCCTTTTATAAAAAATTTAATGCAAATCAAATCGCACAAAATAATAAATAGACAATTATGAGTTTAGAAACTGAAGTGATGTCCTTAATGAAGGATGCGATGAAAACCAAAGACGAGTCAATGCTTAGAGGACTTAGGGCCATCAAAGCAGAAATTATAAAAGCAAAAACTGAACCGGGCGTCAATGGTGAAATTTCGCCCGATACTGAAATGAAGTTATTGCAAAAATTAGTAAAACAACGCAAGGATTCATTGCTCATTTTTGAACAACAAAATAGACCCGATTTAGCAGTAAAGGAATCCGAAGAAATTAGTATCATCGAAAGGTTTTTGCCGGCTCAAATGAGCGAAGAAGCGGTGAAAGCAGCTGTACAAGCTATAGTCCTCGAGGTAGGGGCTACTGGTCCACAAGACTTAGGTAAAGTAATGGGGGTCGCTACTAAAAAATTAGCTGGTCAAGCAGATGGTAAAGTAATTTCAGCGATGGCTAAATCTATTTTAACTCCATAACATATGTGGTTAGATATTTTAATGGGCACTTTATTTATTATTGCCCTTTTACAAGGCTATCGACATGGGTTAATTAGAGCCATTGTATCTTTTTTTTCCTTGTTCATAGGACTTATTTTAGCATATCAATTAGCCGGCTGGGTAGCAAATCAATTAAAACAACATACCAAAATTGAAAGTCATTGGTTGCCTTTTATTTCATTTATTGTAGTTTTAATATTGGTCTTAATACTATTGAAATGGGCTTCTGGTTTATTGCAACAAACTGCTGAATGGCTTTTGTTAGGGTGGCTCAATAAATTATTAGGCATTCTTTTATATGGTTTTATTTATTTTACAATTTGTAGTGCGTTGGTGTATTTTTTACAAATTTTAGGGGTATTAGAGCCCGCTAAAATGAAGGAGGCCTATAGTTATTCCTATTTACAAAAATGGTGGCCGTATTGTATCGAAAAAATGAGCACTTGGCTGCCTTTTATTAAAAATACTATTGCAACTTTTCAAACTCATTTAAGTAATCCACTTAAATAACCCCTTGATTGATAGCTTATTTGTAGCCCTCTTCTAAATGAGGGACCTACATTATGAATTCGTTAAATTTTTGAATCATTTCTCCTTGTTATTATTAAGTAGTTTTAGTTGTTTTTACCATGATTTAAGTATCTTTAACCATATGGCAAATGTCTTATTTGTTCATGCATATTCATTTAAGTAAAGTATAGGTTCAATTTTAATTTACATGGAGTACGAAATAAAAAAAGATGGGAAATTTGAATACCTCGAAGTAGGCGAAGGTGAAACCTTGATGCTGTTACACGGACTATTTGGAGCATTAAGTAACTTTACCGATTTAATTGAGAAGTTTAGGCATACCCACAAAGTGGTGGTGCCTATGTTGCCCTTATTTGATATGGATATTTTACAGACTAGTGTCACAGGCTTAGCTAAATTTGTAAATGAATTCATTGATGAAAGAGGGTATGACCATATTCATTTGTTGGGAAATTCATTAGGAGGTCATGTTGGTTTAATTTATATATTAAAACATCCTGAAAAAATAAAATCGCTCATCTTAACAGGCAGTAGCGGGTTATACGAAAATGCAATGGGAGATAGTTATCCAAAGCGAGGGGATTATGAGTATATCAAAAATAAAACAGCCGAAACTTTTTATGATCCTAAAGTAGCAACAAAGGAATTAGTGGATGAGGTTTTTGAAATTACCCGCAATCGACTTAAAGTAATTAAAGTACTAGCATTAGCTAAAAGTGCTATTCGTAATAATTTAGAATCAGAGTTAAATGATATCAAGCAACCTACTTTGCTTATTTGGGGAAAAAACGATAGAGTGACTCCTCCATTAGTTGGCGAAGCCTTTAAAAAATTAATACCCAATAGTGAGTTGCACTTTATTGATCAATGTGGGCACGCACCTATGATGGAAGTACCAAATGAATTTAACAGCATTTTGGAAAAGTTTTTAAATGAACTTCCTAAATCATAACTCATGTTAGCATCTACTATCGCCATATCTAATTTTCCAATGCTTCATTTTGAAGATAAAGTTTCATTTGCTTTACAGTGTATGGAGGATTATGATATTCAACATCTCCCCCTAATAAAAGACGATTATTTTGTAGGATTGGTTAATAAGGATGACCTTTTACACTTAGATGCGAATCAAACCTTAACTCATTTAGCGAATCAATTATTAAGAATTGGCATATTAGGTACTGCTCATTTTACGACTGCATTAAATTTATTTGCAAAAAATGAATTATCACTTTTACCTGTTTTAAATGAACAACAAGAGTGTATTGGTGTGATTGCCCAAAAAAATCTGAATGAGTTATTGGCTAAATTTTTAGGGGTGGCTGATCCAGGTGCTATGATTGTTGTATCTGTTTCACCCTATCAATATTCCTTAGCCGAATTAAGTAGATTGGTTGAAACTAATAATGCTCAAATTACACAATTGAATACCAATTTTGATGAGGCTACTGGGGCCCTCATTATTTCAATTAAATTAAATAAAGAGGAGGTGGATGTAATTATTTCAACCCTTCAACGATATAATTATCAAATACTACACTATTTTGGTAATACCATTTTGCATAACGATATTGAAGATCACTACCATCATTTAATGAATTATTTAGATGTTTAGAAATTTACGTGCTTCTATTCTGTCTTTTATTCTACTTATATTTTTTTCTGTTATTGCAAAAGCACAGGTGAGAATCAATTCCATTAATATTGAAGGCAATGATAAAACAAAAAAATACATCATTTTAAGAGAACTACCTTATCATGTTGGTGATCATATCAATAAGGATTCTATATCTATTTTAAATATTTTATCTCGGCAACAACTTTATAATACTTCCTTATTTTTAACGGCGAATGTTGAAGCAGAATACCCAATACCAAAAGACAGTAGTATTGTAAATATTCATATTCAAGTTAAAGAAAGATGGTATTTCGTCCCTAAGCCCGTTTTTAAATGGGCGGATCGCAATTTTAGCCAATGGTGGAATGAAGAACATCACAATTTAAATAGGGTGAACTATGGCATTATTTTAAGCCAAAAAAATGCAACTGGTAATAATGATAATTTTTTACTCGGTATTGTTAGTGGCTATACTCAACAAAATATTATTCGGTATCAGCTACCTTATATTGATAAAAAATTAAAATTTGGGATGGGCTTTGGTTGGCAAAACTATAAGCAAAAAGAAATTAATTATACAACCGCATTAGATAAGCAAATTTTTATAAAAACAATTGGCGTTGTAAGAGAAGGGTATCGTGCAAATGTCAACTTTCTTTACCGCCCTAATTTATTTGAGCATCACTCACTCCAATTAGGTTTTGGAAAAGATGCTTTATCGGATTCTGGATTTTCAATACAGCCTTTATTTTTACCAAATCATTCAAAATCATTTTCCTATGCTGACATTACTTTAGCATTTACCAAAATTAACTTTGATTACAATGCCTATCCGACTAAAGGAAGCGCAGTCGAATTTATAGCCTTTCAACGTTTTTCTCCTTCCGCACCATTGAGTTCTTTTCAGTTTAGAAAAATAGTAGCCCATTCTTTTTCAAAGCAAAATTTTATGCTTGTTGAATCAAATTCGATTGCTAAGTTTATACCCAATTATAATTATTTAGATCATCGATTATTAGGCTATGGGAACTTTCAAATGAATGGATTGGAATATTATGTTGTTGATGGGAATGCTGCAAGTATTTTAAAAACTTCTTTTCATCATTCCTTAGGAGGTTTTACTGTTAAAGCTCCCATAAAAAATAAGTATTTACCTGATGTTAAATATGATTTTTGGTTTCGCATTTTCACCCACCTTGGGTATGTTTATAGCGACCACCCTTTAAATACAAATAGGTTATCAAATACCTTAATTAGAACCGCCGGTATTGGCTTAGATATAATTAGTATTTATGATTTTGTGTTAAAAATTGATTACAGCGTGAATCAGCTTGGTGACAAAGGAGTATATTTGCACAGCGGTATTAATTTTTAAATTTTCATGAAAGTAGCAATATATAGTAGAGGTTTTGATTTAGATCAACGACAATCCTTAAATGCATTGTTGTTAGAACTGCACAAGCATGATATTGCCATTTGTATTTTTCATGACCTTTTGAAAAAATTTAATCTAGTTGCGCCAACAGGAAAAGAGGCCTATATCCCTTTTTCGTCTTCCCATGATTTGCCAGAAAATATTGATTGTTTAATAAGTTTAGGAGGCGATGGTACTGTATTGGACTCTGTTACTTTAGTGGGGGATTCTAACATCCCTATTTTAGGCATCAATTACGGAAGATTAGGATTTTTAGCTTCCATTTCCAAGGACGAATTATCACTTATGGTAGATGCTTTAGTAAATCGCACTTATGTTATTGATAAGCGTGCTTTAATTCATTTAGATGCCAATATTCCTATTTTTGGAACAACACCTTATGGCTTAAATGAATTTGTTATTCATAAAAGAGACACTTCTCCTATGATTAAAATTCACACTTATTTAAATGGTGAATTTTTAAATTCTTATTGGGCCGATGGTTTAATTGTATCCACTCCAACTGGATCGACAGGTTATAATATGAGTTGCAATGGTCCTATCTTATTTCCCGATTCTGCAAGTTTTGTGATTACTCCAGTAGCGCCACACAATTTAAATGTAAGATCTATCGTAGTACCCAATACTTCGGTCATATCTTTTGAAATAGAGGGTAGAACAGATGAATTGATTTGCGCTTTAGATGCACGTAAGGAAATTGTTCCCAAATCTATTGAGCTAGCATTAAAACAAGAATTATTTTCAGTTAGTTTTATAAGACTCAATGAGAATAGCTATTTAACCACATTACGTACTAAATTAACCTGGGGGTTAGATAAAAGAAATTAAATAAGGTATGGGTAAAAGAATTTTATTTTTATTTTGTTTTTTATATGTTATGCAAAATGCATTGGCACAACACCATGAGCTGTCCGAGAATTTTGCAGAAGCGGGTGTCATGTATGGTATGGCTTCCTATCAAGGTGATATTGCACCAGATGTTCAAGTATATTATCGCAACTATGGTGCTTTTGTGAAAAAGCAACTTAACAATTATGTAGGAATCAGATTGAATGTGGAGATGCAAAAATTAGCAGCTCATGACATGCTATCTTCTGACCCTTATTCAATAGCTAGAAATGCGAATTTCTTGATAAATACTTTGGACTTTAGCGCGATGGGCGAATTTTATTTTTTAAATTATATATCAGGATCTAGAAATAAAAAGTTCACTCCCTATGTTGGAATGGGGGTTGGTTATTTGTTAACCTTGGAAACGATACGTAATAGTAATACCAGTGTGGTACTTGCTGATGATGCCAATGTAAAGAAAGATCTACCACTTACTTTCCCTATTAATTTTGGATTAAAATATAATATTTATCATCAATTTAATCTTTTCGGAGAAGCAATGTATCGTTTTACGAATACCGATAATTTAGATTTTTTAAATTCCAATTCCACTCCCCCCACCTTTGATGCACCCCTTGGGTATCAAGGAAGTCGTTCTGGTAATGACCGCTTTTTTTCTGCCAAAATTGGCATATCTTATACTTTCAACACTATTTATGGTATTGAGCAAAATAAGGGTCAACAAAACAGAAGCTTATTGAACAGGATTCGCCGTAAATAAGCTAGGGTTTTATTAATTTTACAGCATGGAAAATTTGGATTCGACGAGGTTGCCTAAACATATTGCCATCATTATGGATGGGAATGGAAGATGGGCACAGGAAAAAGGGCAGGATAGATTATATGGTCATTTTCATGGGGTAGAAAGTGTCCGAAATATTGTAGAAGCAGCTTCGGAAATTGGCATAAAATACCTCACTTTATATGCTTTTAGTACCGAAAATTGGGATAGGCCAGCAGCTGAAGTAGCAGGGTTAATGAGCTTATTTGTTGATACGATTTCAAAGGAAGTCCCAGATTTGCATAAAAATAACATCAAATTGCACTTTATAGGTAATCTTTCCCTCTTACCAGATGATGCTAAATTAGCCCTAGAGCAAGCTACTTTGACCACTTCGAAAAATACCGGTTTAGAGTTAATTATAGCCCTTAGTTACAGCAGTAGGTGGGAGCTGATACAAGCCATCAAAAATATCGCAGAAAAGGTACAATTAGGCGCATTGTTACCTGCTGATATTAAGGAGGCTACTTTGGAGGCAGCCCTTTCTACCAGTGCATTTCCGGACCCTGAACTCATGATTAGGACCAGTGGGGAATACCGAATTAGCAATTTTTTGCTATACCAATTAGCTTACGCTGAACTGTACTTCACAGAAACCCGTTGGCCCGATTTTCGCAAAAAGGATTTAATTGAAGCATTACTTGATTTTCAATCTAGAGAGCGCAGATTTGGCAAAACCAGTGTTCAAATTCAAACAAATGAGTAAAAAAAATAATATATTTATTTTAAGGTTTTAACAAAGACTTTGAAATATTACGAGTAATTTGCGACACTTTTAAAATTATAAATGTTTAGCCCCTTTGCAGATGCAGAAATTTCTTCCATTTTATATAGGATCTTTATTGGTTCTTTTTTTGTCCTCGACTTCTTTTGCCCAGGTACTACCTGTGAAGGATTCGGTTTCGCAAATTAATGTCAAATTGATTAATCTTTTTAATCAAAAAATACCTGTCAAATACAAAATTCGTTCCATCAAAGTGGTGGGTAATAAGGAATTTGACGAGAATTTATGTTTGTCACTTTCTACTTTAAATATTGGCGATGAAGTCATGCTTCCCGGCAGTGATAATTTTGCAAAAGCCATTCATAAATTAATGGATCAAAATTATTTTAGTGATGTAAGTGTTTACATTACTGATTTAGTGGATAACGAAATTGATGTTGAAATTAATGTAGTAGAACGCCCTCGTTTATCTAAGTTTAATTTTATAGGTGTTAAAAAATCGGAGACGGATGAATTATCTGGTAAAACCGGTTTGACGCCCAATAGGATCATTACTGAAAATATGAAAATCACCGCAGTAGAAGGGATTAAGAAATTTTATGCTGATAAAGGTTTTCAAGATGTAAAAGTGTTGATTCGTGAAAAAAAGGATGCCACTAAAAAAAATAGCTTACTCTTAGATTTTGATGTGCGTCGAGGCCCTAAAGTACGTATCAATAATATTAATTTTGGAGGAAATAAAGTAGAAGAAGGGAAATTGAAAAAAAGTTTAAAGGAAATTCATGAGAAATCTAGAATGACGCTTTTCCCAGTGTATGATAAGCCCATGATTGTTAAAACCACTCCTTACACTTTTGAACAATATATAAAGGAAAATGGATATTTAACTTTTACCAAAACAAGAAAGATTTTAAATCCATATATGCGATTTAAATTATCCTCTTCAAAATACAGTATAAAAAAGTATGACGAGAGTAAAGATAATTTAATGAACTACTATAACTCTTTAGGCTTTCGTGATGCAGTGGTGGAAAAAGATACTATATATCATAACGCAGCAGGAAATTTAAATATTGACATTCAATTAAAGGAAGGACGAAAATATTATTTTGGTAATATTAGTTGGAGAGGTAATACAAAATACCCCGATTCTTTATTGAGCAGTATATTAAATATCAAAAAAGGGGATATTTATAATCGTGAAATTCTTTTTAATAAATTAGGAAAAACACAAACGGCCGAAGGAGGAGATATTAGTGGTTTATACCAAGATGATGGTTATTTATTTTTTAATGTCGATCCTATCGAAACAGCTGTCTATAACGATACCATCGATTTTGAAATAAGAATGAGAGAAGGTCCTCAGGCGACGATCAAAACTATTCGCATTGCAGGTAATGAAAAAACTAAAGACTTTGTGATTCGTCGAGAAATACGAACCATACCTGGCGATAAGTTTAGTCGTACTTTACTTGTTCGTTCTCAAAGAGAAATTTCTCAATTAAATTATTTTGATCAAGAGAAAATTAAAATCGATCCCGTTCCTAATCCTGATGATGGAACCGTGGACATTAATTATGGGGTGACTGAAAAATCAAGTGATCAACTTGAGTTAAGCGCAGGTTGGGGTGGCTATATTGGTCTTACAGGAACTTTAGGCGTTACTTTTAATAACTTTTCATCAAAAAATTTATTTAAAAAATCTGCATGGGATCCATTGCCTATGGGAGATGGTCAGAAATTAAGTTTGAGGGTGCAAAGTAATGGTAAAGCTTTTCGATCTACCAATTTCACTTTTACAGAACCTTGGTTTGGTGGTATCAAGCGTAATACTTTAACTGTAAGTTTGTTTAATACAAAATATGGTCAAACATACAATTTGACAACAGGTGCTTATGATCCAAATGCAGCAGATGCTCGTTATATTTCTACCACGGGTGCTACTTTTTCCTTTGGTCGTCAGTTATTATGGCCAGACGATTATTTTTCATTGAGCATGGGCGTGAACTACACGCGCTATTATTTAAAGAATTATGCCATTGATCCTTATAACCTACCTGATTTTTCAAATGGTACGGTCAATAACATCAATTTTAGAATTGCCTTACAAAGAACTTCAATTGACCAACCTTTATTTCCTAGAACAGGATCTACCTTTTTATTGAGTGCTCAATTAACGCCTCCTTATTCTTTGTTTAATCCTAATATAGGTTCAGCCTCAAATCCATATGAATTATTAGAATACCATAAGTGGCGATTTAATGGTGAATGGTTTGTTCCATTAGGAAAGCCCACAGGCGAGGATCATAACAAACAATTTGTTTTACGCTTTGCTGCAAAATATGGATTTTTAGGTCGATATAATACTAATATGACCATTTCTCCATTTGAACGTTTCCAATTAGGAGATGCAGGTTTAAGTAATCAGATGGCTTTGTTAGGTTATGATATTATTGCACAAAGAGGTTACCCAGTATATGAAACCTCTGATCCAAAAGTGAATCCTGATCAACAAACGGCGAAACAACATTTTACTATTTTTAATAAGTACGCTTTAGAGATAAGGTATCCATTAAGTTTGGCCGCAAGTAGTACTATCTATGCACTAGGATTTTTTGAAGCAGCCAATGGATGGTATAGCATGAAGGAATACAATCCATTTAATTTACGCCGTTCGGTGGGTTTGGGTATGCGTTTTTACCTTCCCATGTTTGGCTTGTTAGGATTTGACTATGGTATTGGATTGGATCGTATTAATGGAACAAATGCATTAAAAGATGCTGGAAGATTTACCTTTATGTTAGGGTATGAACCAGAATAGTAATTCAGAAAATCAAATCGTATTTTAATTTTAAAATGGTAGAGCATGAAAATAAATAAAGTTTTTTTAGTTTTAGTTATAACGCTCATGTCTGTATTATCCACTCATGCGCAGACGCATTACGCAATCATTAACACAAAGTATATATTGGATAAAATTCCTGAATATAAGGAAGCAGATAAAAAATTAAAAGCCCTTGGTGATCAATGGCAACAAGAAATTGACCAAAAGCAAATGACGCTTGACAAAATGTATAAAAACTATGAGGCTGAGCAGTTTATGCTTTCGGATGACCTTAAAAAAAAGAGAGAAGATGAACTTTTTATAAAAGAAAAGGAATTGAGAGATCTTCAGAAAAAAAGATTCGGATATGAGGGTGATTTGTTTAAGGAACGCCAAAAAATGGTTAAACCCATTCAGGATAAAGTATATAATGCGGTTCAAAAATTGGCTACCGCTAGGTCTTATGACTTCATTTTAGATAAAAGTGAAGGAATTACCATTATATTTGCAGACCCGAAACTGGACAAAAGCGATGATGTTTTAAAGGAATTGGGCATTAATAATTAATAAAAAAAACACAAAAAGTAATTTTTATGTTAGGCGCCTAGGATGGGTAAATGACATAAAACAAACAAAAAAACAATAAGTTATGAAAAAAGGTTTCCTATTTGCTGCCATTTTATTTGTAGCAGCTTCATTCAACAACACCATTTCTGCTCAAAGCAAAATAGGTTATTTTGAAGATCAAAGTGTCATTGCTTTATTTCCTGGTATTCAAAAATTAGATACTGTTTTGAGATCATACCAACAGGATTCATTGCAAGACGAGTATAACTATACTTTAAAGGATTATCAAGTGAAGGATAGTATTTACAGAAAAGATTCAGTGGATTTGTCTAAGCGTCCAAAAGCTTTACAAATGGCAACTGATGATTTAAATCGTTTGAAATACAAATTGATTAATTGGCAACAATATTCTCAACAAGCGATGGAGCAAAAACAAGAAAATTTGTTAATGCCTTACAGACAAAAAATTGCTGCAGCATTAGCTGAAGTAGTTAAAGAGCAAAAATATGATTTTGTATTAAAGCAAGAATCTTTATCACCTTATACCAACCCTTCAATTGCAGACAATTTAACCATTCGTGTTGCAATGAAGTTGAAATTACCTTTGCCAAAGGAAGTGGAAGAAGCATTTAGAGTGGCTACAGGTGGAGCACCTGCTGCTACAAAAGCGCCTGCTGCGGCTCCTGCTGCTAAAGCGCCTGCAAAAAAAGGATAATATTTTAAAATATATTTTACCTAGAACCTCGTTGTTTACAACGAGGTTCTTTAGTTTTACTAAATAAATTAAATATATGCTGACTGCGCCAATTGGTGTTTTTGATAGCGGATACGGAGGTCTCACTATTTTAAAGGAACTAAAACATAGTTTGCCTCAATATGATTATATTTATTTAGGAGACAATGCTAGGGCACCTTATGGTCCACGCTCTTATGATACCGTGTATCAATATACATTAGAAGCAGTCAATTGGTTTTTTAATCAAGGTTGTTCATTGGTTATTTTAGCTTGCAATACAGCCTCAGCCAAAGCACTTCGAACCATCCAGCAAAAAGATCTACCCATCCTAGCACCTGATAAAAGGGTATTGGGTGTAATTAGACCTACCACTGAAATTTTAGGTCAATTTTCTACCACCCAACAAGTGGGTATTATGGGAACCTTTGGCACCATTCAAAGTGATAGTTATCCTATTGAACTTGCTAAATTTTTTCCTACGCTTAAAGTATTTCAACAAGCTTGTCCTTTATGGGTGCCTTTAATTGAAAATGGTGAATATGATAAGCCTGGTGCGGACTATTTTGTCCATTCCTATTTGGATCAGCTATTTGCCCAATCTGCTCATATTGATACCATTCTATTAGCCTGTACCCATTATCCACTTATAGCGGACAAAATAAAGGCTTTTATGCCCAAAGGGGTAAACTTGGTTACCCAAGGGGCTATTGTGGCCAATAGCCTTGCTAAATACCTTGAAAGCCATCCTGATTTGGCTCAAAAATGTAGTCAATCAGGTAAGTTAAGTTTTTACACGACCGACAACCCCCAAGCCTTCGAATTACAAGCAAGTACCTTTTTTGGACAAAAAATTGAGGCAAAACATACAGTTTTAGCTTAAAAAATAAAAAAATACCCTATTTTTGCCGTCCTTTCACAGGTAGTGGTATGGTGACTGCTATTAGGAACAGGACGAAAACGAAATTTAAAGTACAGAAAAGAAAAAAATTTAAGACATACTATGAAACGTACATTCCAACCACATAAGCGTCGTCGTAAATCTGTTCACGGATTCCGTCAACGCATGGAAACTGCTAATGGTCGTAAAGTATTAGCAAGCCGCCGAAAGAAAGGACGCAAAAAACTTACAGTATCAAGTGAAAAAGGATTAAAATAATTAATCCCTAGGATTTCCCTCATTCACTCGAAATTCAATAATTTTAAAGTCCTTCCCAAAAAACGGGAAGGACTTTTTTAATGCCGTTATTTTAATACTTGTCAAAATTATTTACATACCAAAAAAAGGATAAGCTCAAAAGCCGAAAACAAACTCAATTTTTGTTTTCTAAAGGAGCGTCTATCACTATTCAACCTATCCGATTATTATACACAATCGAAAAGGACGAAACGGGTTTATTTCCTAATGGATTATTACAAGCAGGGGTAGGGGCCCCCAGCAGACAATTTAGAAAAGCAGTGCAACGAAATAGAGTGAAAAGATTATTACGCGAAGGCTATCGATTAGAAAAGCCCAATTTTATAGCAATGTGCCCTCTATCCAATATAAAGTTAAATTTATTTTTTTTATATGTTGACCTTAAAGTACTAACCCAAAAAGAAATTCAATCTACTATAAAATTAGTGTTGCAAAAATTGACCGATAAGTTAATTGCGGCGTAGTATATTCATTCAACTTTCAATTAGCATAAGATTATGGGATTAATAAAAAAAATAAGCGCCTTCCCTTTTATTATATTAATTCGGTTTTATCAATATGCTTTATCGCCCTACTTAGGAGGCAGTAAATGTAGATTTACGCCTACTTGTTCTCAATACACTGCCCAAGCTATTGAAAAATATGGCCCTATCAAAGGAATCTATTTAGGAATGAAAAGATTAAGTAAATGTCGGCCTGGTGGTGGACATGGCTATGATCCAATACCATAAAAAAATCCCGACTACATAATGTAATCGGGATTTTTTTTAAAGTGTATATTTTTATTTTGCAGCCGATAATCTTTCTGCGACTACTGTCCAATTCACTAGATTCCAAAATGCACCTAAATAATCAGCACGGCGATTTTGATATTTTAAATAGTAGGCATGCTCCCAAACATCTGCTCCTAATAATGGCGTTCCTTTTACTTCGGCAACATCCATTAATGGATTGTCTTGATTTGGAGTAGAGCTTACTTCTAATTTTCCATCTTTTAATATGAGCCAAGCCCAACCACTTCCAAAACGTGTCATACCTGCTGCACTAAATTTTTCCTTGAATGCATCAAAGCTTCCAAAAGCACTATCGATGGCTTCAGCTAAAGCGCCAGTTGGATGGCCTTCAGCATTAGGTGCTAAGCTTGCCCAAAAAAAACTGTGGTTCCAATGTCCACCTCCGTTATTACGAACAGCTGGACTAATGCTACCTGCTACCGCAACTAATGCTTCTAAAGTTTTGCCTTCGTTAGGTGTACCTGCCACTGCTTTGTTTAAATTATCAACATAAGCTTGGTGGTGTTTCCCATGATGTATTTGCATTGTTAGAGTGTCAAAATGTGGTTCTAAGGCTTCGTGTGCGTAGGGTAAGGCTGGTAAAGTAAATGACATATTTTTTTATTTAATTGTTTTTGTAATTGAACTTCAAATTTACACTGCTTTCCTTTGATTTAAGCGAAGACCTTACTTTTTTTCCCTAAATAGAAAGTGAATGAATTATCTTTTTGCTTTAAAAAAGGACTGCATCAGCGCAGCACATTCTTCCTGTAAAATGCCCCCTAATAAAGTAGTAGCGGGGTGGAATGGATTTTTTTCTGTCACCCGACGGTAACTATTTTTTTCATCGTAAGCGCCAAAAACAATATGACCTATCTTATTCCAATACAGTGCACCTGCGCACATCAAACAAGGTTCTAAAGTGACATATAAGGTGGCTTCGGGTAAATACTTGGATTGTAAATTTTCACAGGCGCTACTAATGGCTAAAATTTCAGCATGTGCTGTTACATCTTTTAATAGCTGAACTTGATTATATCCCTTTGCTATGACTTGGTTATTCATAACAATCACTGCTCCAACCGGGACCTCATCCTCGTCAAAGGCCCTCTTTGCTTGTAAGAGGGCCTGACGCATAAATTGTTCATGAATATCGTTCACTAATCCTAATTATTTTTTTAATAATAGAACATACTTCACCATAGCTTCCGCATCTTCTTCTTTAATTTGAGGATGTGGAGTCATTGGTATTGCGCCCCAAACACCAGTTCCGCCTTTTAAAACTTTAGAAGCCAACATTTTTATATTACTTTCTGTCGCTTCATATTTTGCTGCAACATCTTTGTAAGCTGGTCCAATTAATTTTTCACTTGTTTTATGACAGGTTAAACAATCGCTACCTGCTACCAATGCCAATCCTTTTTGATAATCAGGATTTTCAGATAAAGGCTTAGGTGCTGCTGCTACTGCCTTAGTTTCTGTTGCTTCTGATGCTTCCTTCTTTCCTTCTCCACTTCCACATGCCATTAAAACGACTACTGCTGAAATTGTTCCTAAAACCTTTTTCATACTGTTTGTTAATTTAAATATTAATTGAATTGATTAAATGCCTAGAATTTTTTTATTAAATGCTTCATCTGATCCTGTATTAGCGAAATCATCAAATGCTTTTTCGGTGACTTTGATAATATTTTTTTGAATAAAAATGGCACCTTCTGCTGCGCCCACTTCAGGATGCTTAATAGCACATTCCCATTCCATAACAGCCCATCCTTTAAAATCATAGGCTGCTAATTTGCTAAATATATTTTTGAAATCAACCTGTCCATCACCTAAGGATCTAAATCGACCTGCACGGTCAATCCAATTTTGATAGCCTCCATATACACCTTGCTTTGCAGTGGGATTAAATTCTGCATCCTTTACATGGAACATTTTAATGCGCTCATGAAATGCGTCAATATATCCTAAGTAATCCATACACTGTAAAACAAAATGGGAAGGATCATATAATAAACATGCACGAGGGTGTTGATTTACTTTTTCTAAAAACATTTCATAAGTGACACCATCATGTAAATCCTCGCCTGGATGAATTTCATAACAAACATCAACGCCTACTTTATCAAATTCATTTAAAATAGGCAACCATCTTTTAGCAAGTTCGGTAAATCCGGTTTCAACCAATCCTGCAGGTCTTTGTGGCCAAGGATATACCGTATGCCATAATAATGTACCACTAAAAGTAGCGTGTGCATTTAATCCTAAATTTTGTGAAGCCTTAGCTGCGTATTTTAATTGTTGAATTGCCCAGTCTGTTCTTGCTTTTGAATTTCCGTGCACTTCCTTAGGGGCGAATCCATCAAATTGTGCATCATATGCAGGATGCACCGCAATTAATTGACCTTGTAAGTGTGTCGATAATTCGGTGATTTCCATTCCTGCACTTGCCACTATTCCTTTAATTTCATCAGCATATGTTTTACTCTCAGCTGCTTTTTGTAAATCAATACATCTTGCATCCCAACTTGGAATTTGAACTCCTTTGAATCCTAATGAGGCCGCCCATTTACATATACTTTCTAAATTATTAAAGGGTGCAACATCTCCCATAAACTGAGCTAAAAATATGCCGGGTCCTTTTATTGTAGTCATAATGCTTGTTTAATTAAATAATCAAATCGTTTTTTATTCACCTATTTTTTATAAAACATAGGGGGTCCATTTTTTATCAGACTGTGATGATGCAACAACATTATCTATAAATGCCATTCCTCTTAAACCATCTTCGATCGATGGGAAATCCAACATTTCAGCAGTAGGTGTTGTGCCATCTATTTTACAACCTAGCGTTAATGCAAAGTTTCGATAGATATTTGCAAAAGCTTCAAGATAACCTTCTGGATGTCCTCCTGGTGTGCGACAACTATGAATAGCAGCAGCGGATAGATGAGCGCCATAATTACCACCTGCTCTTAATATTTGTGTTGGCTGATCTAGCCATTTTACAAGTAAGGTATTGGGTTCGTGTTGTGCCCATTCTATGCCTCCATGTTCACCGTACACTCTTATTTTTAAAGCATTTTCTTCACCCGCTGCAACTTGTGATGCCATTAAAACACCTTTTGCACCATTGTCAAATTTTAACATCACTGCGCCATCGTCATCTAATAATCTTCCTTCCACCATGGTATTTAATTCAGCACACACATCTGTAATTTTAGCGCCAGTAATATATTCTGCTAAGTGCGCTGCATGTGTTCCTATATCTCCCATTACAGAACTCTTACCTGATTTTTTGGGATCTGTTCTCCAAGCGGCTTGTGTATTTCCTTCGCGTTCTGATAATCTGCTGAGCCAACCCTGTGGATATTCGACCCATACTTTTCGGATCTTTCCTAGTTTTCCTTCTTTCACCATCGCTTTGGCTTGTTTCACCATTGGATATCCTGAATAAGTATGCGTTAGGCAAAGTGTTAAACCAGTTTCGTCTAATTTTTGTTTTAATTGTTTGGCTTCGTCTAATGAAAAGGTGATTGGTTTTTCTATCACCACATGAAATCCATAATCAAGGGCCATCATCGCAGGTGCGAAGTGGGCAAAATTAGGAGTGACAATAGTTACAAAATCGATGCGTTCAGAAGCGGGTAAACTTGCTTCTTTTTTTATCATTTCATCAAAGGTTAAGTAAATTCTTTCCTTAGGCAGAAACAAAGCTTCACCAGAAGCAACTGCTATTTCTGGACGAATACTTAAAGCGCCGCAACTAACTTCGATAAGGCCATCCATATTGGCTGCCAATCGGTGAATAGCACCAATAAAGGCATCTTTCCCGCCCCCTACCATACCCATGCGTAATTTTCGGTTCATTTTGACATTTTTTAATCGAATAATTCAATTTCAAATACAATCAACATTGCTGGATTGTAACTCAAGCAATTTCCTTATTATTTCGCAAATAACCCCCATTTTTAACTTAAAACTTTACAAAAAACAACAAAAAAAAATTATATTTATCCAATCATTATTCTTTATTACTTAATAATTATATGTAATGTCATCAAATATGAATAGACGCAATGTTATAAAACAAGTTTTAACTGGCTCGGCCGCCTTAGCAACAGGAGTGGCGGTCCCCTCAAATTTATTAGCAGCTGTGAAAAAAGAATTAGACAATCAAAGCAAAAAAAAGTTTTCACTAAAAGGAAAAATCAATCATTCGGCTTGCAGATGGTGTTATAGTGATATACCCATTGAGCAATTGGCTAAAAACTTTGCAGGAATGGGAATGATCGGAATGGATTTGGTAGGTCCTTCTGAATGGCATGTATTAAAAGAAAACAATTTAATTTCTACCATGTGTAATGGCGCCGAAATAAGTTTAACCAAAGGGTTTAATGAACCTAATTTTCATGATACTTTGGTAAAAAATTATACGGATCATATTAATTATGTTGCAGATGCAGGCTACACTAATTTAATTTGTTTTTCAGGAAGTAGAAATGGAATGGATGATGAAACAGGATTAAATAATTGTGTAAAAGGGCTTAAAAAAATTATGGCACTTGCCGAAAAAAGAGGCGTGATCATTCAAATGGAATTATTAAACTCAAAAGTGGATCATAAGGATTACATGTGTGACAGATCAGTATGGGGTGTTGAATTATGTAAACGACTGGGGTCTCCTAATTTTAAATTACTATTTGATATTTATCATATGCAAATTGATGAAGGAGACATCATCAGAACCATCAATAAGAACCACGAATATTACGGGCATTATCATACAGGAGGGGTTCCAGGGCGTAATGAAATTGATGAACGCCAAGAATTATATTATCCTGCCATCATGCGCGCTATCGTTGCGACTGGATTTAAAGGATATGTTGCTCAGGAGTTTATTCCTGCCGACAAGGATCCGATGGCTTCTTTAAAAAAGGCCATTGAAATTTGTGATATTTAAAAAATAATTTAACGCTATCAAATTTATACTTTATGATGAACCGACGAGATGCCTTAGCTAGAGTAGCCCTAATCATGGGAGGAACTGTTTTAGGGGCAGAAGCTTTTTTATCAGGATGTACAACGGCTAAAACGGGATTAAAATTTTCGACTGACGACATTGCTTTTTTAAATGAAGTTGCAGAAACCATTATACCTACTACTAATACACCTGGTGCTAAAGAAGCGAAAGTGGGAGAATTTATGTCAGTAATGGTGACCGACTGTTACGATGAAAAAAATCAAACCATTTTTATGGAAGGGATTCGAACACTTCAATTTAAAGATGCAAAATCGAAAATCGGCAAATCATTTATGGAAGCCAATACGCAGGAGCGCCATCAATTATTAGTAGACATTGATAAGGAAGCTGCAGCCTATCAAAAAAATAAAAAATCACAAGATCCTAAACATTATTTTACCATGATGAAGGAGTTGTCACTTACAGGATATTTCACTTCGGAAATTGGCGCTACCAAAGCTTTGCGATATGTAGCCATTCCTGGAAAATACGAAGGGAGCATCCCTTATCATAAGGGTGATAAAGCTTGGGCTACTTAGTCAATAAAATTAATCCTATTTTTTCATCATCTTTTTAATTCAAATCATTTATCCCTTTAATTTATTTTATGTCAAACTCAAGAAGAAATTTTATACGTAATACAGCCTTAGCAGGTTTAGCCGTTAGTACGCCATTTAAGAACGAATTATTTTCCATGGCGAATCCAAAAAATACTTTTGGTATTCAATTGTGGACTGTGAAAGAAGCATTGGCTAAAAATCCAATGGCTGTTTTAAAACACTTGTCTAATTCAGGGTATAAACAAATTGAAAGTTTTGAAGGTGCGAATGGTATGTTTTGGGGTATGAAAAACACAGCCTTTAAAAAAGAATTAGATAATATGGGTATGATGATCGTTTCATCTCATTGCGATATCAGTAAGGACTTTGAACGTAAGGCAGCAGAAGCTGGCGAAATTGGCATGAAGTATTTAATCTGTCCAAGCAAGGGCCCACAAAAATCAATTGATGATTTTAAACGTTTTGCAGATGAATTTAATAAATGCGGTGAAATAGCAAATAAGCATGGCATTCGTTTTGCTTATCACAATCACGATTATTCATTTAAAGCAATGAATGGCGGCATACCACAAGATGTGATGATGGATTCGACAGATCCAAAATTAGTTGATTTCGAAATGGATATTTACTGGGTGGTGGCAGCGGGCGCTAATCCAGTTGATTATTTGAATAAATATCCTAATCGATTTAAGTTATGTCACGTGAAGGACTTAGTGAAAATACCTACTGGGCATGAGTCTTGTGTGATTGGTAAAGGTACCATCGACTTTAAAAATATCTTAAAACTAGGTGCTCAAAAAGGATTACAATATTTTATCGTTGAACAAGAAGCATATACAGGCACCAATGAATTAGATTGTGCTAAAGACAATGCAACTGCAATGTCTCAATTACATTGGAAATAATAAGGCTCTCTTAAAAGGACGCTAGTTTATTTTTTTGAATCAAATCACTTAAGGCATCGTAAAGTGCATTTAGGTCATCGATGCTGTTAAAGGCATTGATGGAGTACCTTATGTATACATCCTTTTCCTGACGCATAATAGGTACTTCAATTTTATAGTCCGTAAATAAAGTTCGTTGTAGTATTTCTGGCTCGGTGGTTTTAATAGGAATACTTAACATTTGTCCAATCCATTCATTGGTTAATGGACTAATGGGTTTAGCACCCAATAAGTCATAAAATCTTTGTGCATTTGCTAGTACAATTTCATGACATTGTTTGCTGACACTCACCCAATCATGTTGCTTCATAAATTCAATACAGGTGGGCACTGTTAAAAATGCCGAAAAGTCACGGGTGCCAATCATTTGGTTGTAATCTAAAAAAGTAGAATGCGATGGTTTTAATGCCTTATATCCCCAACTTACGATTAATGGATCACACCATGTTTGTACCGACTTTTGAGCGTAAATAAAACTACATCCCTTAGGCGCCATCATCCATTTGTGGCAGGCGCCTGTATAAAAGTTGGCTTCAATTTCATTTATATTAAGTGGAATATGTGCTGGTGCATGTGCGCCATCCACGATCGTGATGAGGCCCTTTGATTTTGCAATGGCACAAATTTCTTTAACGGGGAAAATTAATGCTGTAGAACTTGTAATATGACTTATGAATATAGCTTTGGTGGTAGGACGAAGGCCTTCAAAAAAATCAGCAATAAATTGTTCTTTACTCGTGATGGGTAAATTTATTTTTTGTCTTCGATAGGTTGCGCCTGCTTTTTCGCAATAAAAATTCCATGTTCGATCACATGCACCATATTCAATATCGGTGGTTAATATTTCATCTCCTTTTTGTAAAGGAAAATTTTTTGCAATTAAATTAATAGCAAAGGAAGGGTTGGTCACATATACCAAATCATCCTTATCAGCGACCCCTACAAAATTGGCTAAGGCTGCACGGCTGTCGGCTAAATATTGATATCCATCAAATGCTATAAATTGAACAGGCTCGGCTTCCAAAACCCTTTGCCAATGTTGGTAATTTTCAAATATAGGTTTTGGGGTTGCTCCAAAAGAACCAAAGTTTAAAAAATGTATTTCGGGGTTTAATAAAAACTGGTCGCTTAAATTTTTCATGACTCAAATTTATAATTTTAAAGATAGCCTTCCTAAGGAAGATTAAAGTTACCATTTAATTGAGCGATATAAAAAACCCTTCTACCAAATTAAGGTAGAAGGGTTTTAGTAAAATATCGGATTTGATATTAAATACCCAAACTCCAGCCGTCGCGATAATTGCGTTTCACAAATTGATTGGCTTCGTCGAAGTTGGTGATTTTCATATTAGGGCCATCCCATTGTAGTTGAATGTTTCTTCCTGGATAAGTGGTTCTTCCTGCTTTATCTGTTGATTTGATATCATAGCTGCGAATGGCTAAATTTCCCATTAAAACAGATTCAGTTAAAGGACCAGCAATATCAAAATTAGAACTCAAGTTTTTAGCAAGTTCACTTCCAGCGCCAGCGATACAGGCTTCCACCCATGCAGCATAGTGACCATTATCTCCACCTTTAACAAGTGCAACTGTTTTAGGTACTGTCGTTGTTTTTGTTAAACTTGTTGGTAATAATTGTGGATTCACACCATAAGTACCTGCCATCATTTTTCCTTTTGTACCTTCAAAAATGATACCGTTGCCACCATCACCCATTTGTTCATTCGGGCCTAATTCAGCTGGTCTTTCTGGTTGAATACCGCCATCCATCCAATGTAATTTAATTTCTGTTTCTTTATTTTTCCCCTTATGCTTATTAAAAGGCCCTTTAAAGGTTAATATGATATGTGATCCCATTGGGGGACTATCTGGCGCATCTAATTTTTGCCAAGGTGCTGTATATCTTGTAGCAATACTACATTCAGCTGCTACTGGATAACCTAAGCCCAATACTGCAAAACCAGGTGCCATAATATGACAAGCCATATCACCTAATGCACCGGTCCCGTAATCCCACCATCCTCTCCAGTTAAATGGTAGCAAACCTTCGAAATAATCTTTCTTAGGAGCAGTACCTAACCATAAATTAAAATCTAATTCAGCTGGAATCACAGAAGGTGTTGCTGGACGAATAGCACCTTGTGGCCATACTGGACGATCGGTGTAACAATAAATAGTATGTACATCTCCAATTAATCCTTCGTTATACCAATCTTGTAACATACGAACGCCATCTCCTGATGCACCTTGGTTTCCCATTTGTGTAACTACATTATTTTTTCTTGCCGCTTCGGTCATCATCCTTGCTTCAAAAATATCGTGCGCGATTGGTTTTTGTACATAGACATGCTTGCCTAATTGCATTGCTGCCATGGCTTGTACTGCATGCATATGATCGGGAGTAGAAACAGAACAAGCATCAAAATGCTTATGTTCTTTATCTAACATTTCTCTATAGTCCTTATAGTATTTTGCATTTGGATAGCGTTGACGACTTTTAACCGCTTGTCTGTCATCTACATCACATAAAAAAGCGATATCTGCTTTTCCAGAATTGTAAAAGTTGAATAAATCACTTTCTCCTTTTCCGCCAGAACCTATTCCAGCAACTTGTAATTTATCACTTGGTGCAATAAAGCCTTTTCCTCCAAGCACGTGCCTAGGTAAAATATAAAATCCACCCATGGCAAGGGCTGAATTTTTAATAAAATTTCTTCGACTGTTATTTGATTTGTTCTTGGACATAGCAAATGGTTAATGGTTGATGAATCTATTTAAATTTAAGTATGTTAAATTATAGAAAAAATGGGATAATTTGAAATAATTTTTATGAAGGAGAAATGCCTAGCCCATTTGCCCAATTAAGCTTAAATTGCTGCATAATTTCATACCATCATGTCAAATTTAAATATGCTAAGGGACTATTTTAGTACAGGCGCAACCCAGCCTTATGCCTTTAGATTACTTCAGTTAGAAAGATTAAAAAAAGCAGTTTTAGAATCAGAAAAGCTATTATACGATGCTTTGTATACCGATCTAAAAAAAACCGACGAGGATGCCTGGGCTACCGAAATAGGATTCTTCTTAAGTGAATTAAACTATACTATTAAGCATTTAAAGGAATGGATGCAACCTAAATCTGTTGCCACCAACTTGGTCAATATGCCCTCCATAAGTTATACCATACAAGAACCTTTGGGCGTGGTTTGTATTATTGCTCCTTGGAATTATCCCTTTCAATTATTGTTTACACCATTAATTGGGGCTATTGCCGGAGGTAATTGTGCAGTATTAAAACCAAGTGAATTTGCGCCAGCCACAGCAAAAGTGATGGGTAAAATAGTAGACTCCCTTTTCCCAGATAATTATATACTTTATTTAGAAGGCGAGGGCGCTACTATTTTGCCACCCTTATTAACAGAAAATAGGTTTGATCATATTTTTTATACTGGCAGTACCGCAGTAGGAAAAATAATTTATAAATATGCCGCTGAAAAATTAGTTCCAGTGACTTTAGAGTTAGGTGGTAAAAGTCCTGCGGTTATTACTTCTTCTGCGAATTTGAGAGTGGCAGCGCGTCGTTTAGCGAGTCCTAAGTTTTCCAATTGTGGTCAAATGTGTATTGCACCTGACTATATTTTAGTACCTAATGAGTTAAAGGATAAATTAATTAAAGAGTTGATCATTTCCATTAAGTCATTTTATGGTGCAGATGCAGAAGCGTCGGAACATTATGGTAAAATCATTAATGACAAACAATGGTTGCGTCTCACTAGTTATTTGTCTGAAGGTGAAATTGTTTACGGTGGAAAATCAAATAGAGAAAAATTATTTATCGAGCCCACCATTATGACGGGCGTTCATGCAGATGCAAAAATTATGCAGGATGAAATTTTCGGACCTATTCTTCCTATTTTGACTTATCAAACCAAAGAAGAAGCTTTGGCAATCATACAAAAAAATCCAAACCCATTGGCATTTTATGTTTTTACTGAAAATAAAGTAGATGAAGATTATTGGTTAACCAATGTACCTTCAGGAGGGGCTTGCGTTAATAATGCGACCATGCATATAACCAATCATGATTTACCCTTTGGGGGCAGGGGTTTTAGCGGCACAGGCGGCTATCATGGAAAATTAAGTTTTGATACCTTTACGCATACTAAGTCGGTATTAAAAACACCTACCTGGATAGATCCTAGTTTTAAATATCCTCCTTATAAAGGCAAGGCTTGGTTGCTTAAAAGATTAATTGGGTAATGAAAAATAAAAAAATGATCATGATAAAAATTGCTATTGCTTTTGGCATTTTAGTGTCGGCCACCTTGATGATGAAAAAAAAGGATATGTCGTATCGCCAATCTGTTTTAAAAACCTTGTATCCTATGATCATGTGGTCGAGCCACTCTAGTGGGGCCAAACAAGTTTTAAGCAATCAGCAATCTGTTACACCTCCTGTTTCTTTTTATACTTTACATACTAAAATGATTGACGGAACCGATTTTGATTTGTCTGCTTATAAAGGGAAAAAAGTTATGATTGTGAACACGGCAAGTGATTGTGGATTTACTGGTCAGTATGAAGCACTTGAAAAATTACATCAGCAATATAAGGATGAATTAGTGGTCATTGGTTTTCCAGCGAATGATTTTAAAGAACAAGAAACCAAAGACAATCAAAATATTGCAGCATTTTGTAAAAAAAATTACGGAGTCACATTTCCTTTAATGGAAAAGTCTATTGTAATTAAAAAGAATCATCAAAATGAAATTTACAAATGGTTGTCGGATATGAGTTTGAATGGCTGGTGTAATCAAGAACCTGCTTGGAATTTTTGTAAATATTTAATTAATGAACAAGGGGTTTTAGTCAACTATTTCCCAATGACCATTGACCCTTTGGATCCAATCGTTATCGCAGCGATAGAAAAAAAGAATGGATGATTTACTAATTGATAGGGCAGTGCTCGTGGTAGTTTTCTAATACAATATGGCCAGATTCTATCACCATGTCCTTGTATTTTTCTTTTATTTCATCCAAGATGGATTCTACTTCCTGTTGTTCGGTAATACGAACTAATTTATTTCTGTATTCTTTGATATTAGGTAAGCCTCTTAAATAATTGGCATAGTGTCTGCGCATTTCGTTGATACCTGCAATGGGTCCTTTCCACTGCATGGATTTTATTAAATGCTTTCGCGCTACTTCAACGCGTTCTTCGATCGTTGGATCGGCACGCTTAGTACCCGTTTCAACAAAATGTTTTATCTCTCTAAATATCCAAGGATATCCTATGGCGGCACGACCAATCATAATACCGTCTACGCCATATCTGTTTTTATATTCCAACGCTTTTTCGGGAGAATTGATATCTCCATTTCCAAAAATGGGTATATGAATTCGAGGATCATTTTTAATTTCTCCAATCAATGTCCAATCTGCTTCTCCTTTATACATTTGCGTGCGAGTGCGTCCGTGAATCGCCAATGCTTTGATGCCCACATCTTGTAATCTTAAGGCTACCTCATGTATATTTTTTGTACTATCATCCCAGCCTAATCGAGTTTTTACAGTGACAGGTAAGTTGGTACTTTTCACCACCGCTTCTGTTAATCTAACCATTAAATCTAGATCCCTTAATACACCTGCGCCAGCACCTTTGGTCACCACTTTTTTTACTGGACATCCAAAATTAATATCAATTAAATCAGGATTTACGGTGTCTACAATTTTAGTACACATGGCCATTGCTTCTTCATCTCCCCCAAATATTTGAATTCCAATAGGGCGCTCATAGTCAAATATGTCTAATTTTTGTCGGCTCTTTATAGCATCTCTAATGAGGCCTTCACTACTGATAAATTCGGTATACATTAAGTCGGCACCATTATCCTTGCATACCGCTCTAAATGGCGGATCACTGACATCCTCCATCGGCGCTAATAATAGCGGGAAAGAGGGAAGTTGTATTGGACCTATAGAAACCATATGAATTCATTATCTTGCACCTAACCTGGTGCGGTTGCAAAGGTACCAATAAATTGCATTTACATGTCTAGTTCAGATACATCCATTTTTAGTATGAGTTCCGGCCTTAAATTGGCCGTTTTTATAGGGTTAACCGGAATATGCCTGATTCTAGGAGGTTTTGTTAGTTTTTCTATAGTTGCCACCATCCTCCATGTTCATTTTAGTGAAATTCAATCAATTATTCTACAACCTCAATATGTCAATATCACTCAATTTGCGAATGCATTGGCTTCTATTATTGCATTTGGTTTGCCTAGTATCGGAGTTGCTTTATTAAATAAAGATAAATTAGGTAGGGTTTTGGGTTTTTCACCTATTCAATCCATGCGTCAAGTGGGCTTGGTTATTTTAATTGCAGTGATCGGTTTATTTTTAAGTGGCTCCTTAGGTGATTTAACCACCAAAATTCCAGTTCCTGTTTCATTTAAAAATTGGGCTACTCAATTAGAAGATCAGTATAAAAAAGCATTGTATGCCATGACGCAAATGAAATCATTGTTTGATTTATTGTTTGCCTTGATTGCTGTTGCAGTGATACCTGCCATTTTTGAAGAACTTTATTTTAGAGCTACTTTGCAAAAAATTATATCTCAGTGGATGGGTAAACCTTATTTAGCGATTGTGCTTACTGCTGTTTTATTTAGTGCGTTTCATTTTTCCTATTTTGGATTTTTATCAAGAATGTCATTGGGCATTATCATTGGCCTCGTATATCATATCACTAAAACAATTTGGCTACCCATATTGATGCATTTTATAAATAATGCAATTGGCGTTTCCACTTTATATTTTTTAAGAAATCAACCTGCGAAAATGGAATCGATTATCGAAGGTAACCTTTCTTATTATTGGGCCATTATAGCTATATTGACCATCATTATTTTATGTAGAGAATTAAAAAATAATACACATGTCGTTGGATTGGAAAAAAGTATATAGTAGCTCACAATTATCTGTAGCTTCCATTGTGGCAGGCTTGCTAATGGAGCAGGACATACAAGCTAATGTATTAAATAAGATAGATTCATCTTATGTGTTTTTAGGGGAAGTGGAAGTTTATGTTCCCGCTAATGATTATGAAAAAGCTTTAATAATTGTAGATGCTTTTTAAATTTATTTTTTTTCATAATTTTACTTTTAAATTCCTTCATCCTTAAAATAAAAAATTTATGGCAATTAATTTTTCAGTTTTAAAAACAAGGACGCTTTCGGCAATTGTTTTTGCAGCCCTTATGTTGGGAGGTATCTTATGGAATCAATGGTCCTTTTTTATTTTGTTTACAGTAGTACAAATAGGTTGTTTATTTGAATTTCAAAAATTATTGCGCATCATTATACCAGAATATGCTACTATAAATAAAGTGCATCAATGGGGGACTTTGTGTTTAGGTATATTTATTATGATTGCTTTCGCGTTTCAAAATATTGCTTATAGAGGGGTAAGTATTGATCAATATTGCAATTATGCAGTTATTGCAATCACTGTCATTATTTTACTTGCTGATTTGATTACAAAAAAATTTAACTATAAAACCATATTGGTTTCAGCGGCCGGTTTAGTTTATATCTCATTGGGACTTGCTTTATTATTTCCATTAAGAGATATCATGAGCCATTCATTTGTAGGTGATATAGGGTATACTATTCCCCTAGTGTTAGTGGTTTCAATATGGGTCAATGATAGCGCTGCTTATTTAGTGGGCTCACTCATTGGTCGTAGACCATTATCACAAATTTCTCCTAATAAAACATGGGAGGGGACCATTGCTGGTATCATTATTTCAATTTTATTGGTGACCAAATTGTTGGGTCAATATATCCCATTAAATGAAAAAGCCATTTTTTTAATTAGCGTTGTTGCTTGTATTGCGGGCACTTTGGGTGACTTAGTAGAAAGTAAATTAAAAAGGCTGGCTAATATAAAGGACAGTGGGTCCATGATGCCAGGCCATGGCGGGTTTTTAGATAGATTTGATTCAATTTTATTAGCCACTCCTTTTGTTTGGTTGCTTATTAAACTTCTGTATTAATGTTTTACATTTGCACTTTAAAATTATTATTATGACGATTCACAAGGAAGGAACAGCAACCATTTCATTGACAGCCCTTTTTGTAAGTTTATTGAACCTTGCTAATTTCTCCTATTTATTTCCAATAAGTGTAGTAGGTGCATGGACCGTATTTGTGATTACTTTGGCTTTTTTCTTATTTATTGTTTCTTTTTTTAGAATGCCTAATCGACAACTTACGATTAATGATGCCTCCATTATTGCACCAGCGGATGGCAAAGTGGTCGTGATTGAAGAAGTACAACCAGATGAATTTTATACCGAAAAACGCATTCAAATAAGTGTTTTTATGAGTCCTGCAAATGTGCATGTGAATCGTTTGCCTATTGCGGGAAATATTATTTATAATCAATACCACCCAGGAAAATTCTTAGTAGCCTGGCACCCTAAATCATCTACTGATAATGAAAGATGGTCCGTGGTGATTGAAAATAGCAAGGGCAGTATATTGTGTAAACAAATTGCAGGTGCCTTAGCTAGACGCATATGTAATTATAGTTCGGTGGGTCAATCCTTTAACCAATGTGATGAATATGGCTTTATTAAATTTGGTAGCCGTGTAGATTTATTATTACCTGTTGGTGCAAAAATTCACAGCAAAATTGGGGACACTGTAAAAGGGGGCATCACTGTATTAGCAAGCTGGTAGTGGCCGCTTTTGAATTACAAAATATTTTCTAGTTCTTGTAAGTGCTTGATGGTATAGGTTGCCTGTATAGTTGGTTCCACTTGTAAATGGTTTACAAATATGGTATCCATTCCTATATTAATACCGCCTTGTATATCTGCAGTTTCGTTGTCTCCAATCATAATGCTTTCCTTTAATTGAGCATTGGAGTTTTTTAGTGCATACTCAAATATTTCTTTATTCGGTTTTAAACTATTACTCGCTTCAGAAGTAATGACTTCGGTAAAAAAATGAGCAATTTCAGCATTTTCTATTTTTTTAAATTGAACCGACTCAAATCCATTTGTAATTAAGTGCATTTTGTAATTCTTATTATTCAGATAATTTAGAATTTCAATGGTGTGCGGGAATAGCTTTTTTTTGGTGGGTAAAATGCTTAAAAACGAAACCGACATTTCTTTTGATAATTTTTCATTTGCAACTTTAAAATCTAAAAGACTTAAATATATTCGTTTCCATCTTAATTCATCTTGCTTAATAAATCCTTTGGCATATCTATCCCATAATCGATGGTTGTGCGCCGTATAAATAGCAAAGAATGCATCAAAATCGGTGATCCCTAAATCAGCAATGCTGAAAGTGGTATATAGTTCCTGCATGGTTTCCTTTGAATTTAATTCAAAGTCCCATAAGGTATGGTCCAAATCAAAAAATAAGTCCTTATAGGGCATGGCAGAGTATTAAGAAATGCTAAAATACAATTTTGCTTCCTATCTTTAATCAATAATTTTGAATATGATTGTAGTAATCACTGGGGCTTCACAAGGAATCGGATATGCGATAGCAAATCAATTCGCTCAGGCAGGAAATACCTTATTAATGTGTAGTAAAACACAGGCTAATATTGAGCTTGCAGCAAAAAATTTAGCGTTGCAATACCCTGATGCCACCGTCCATTTTACTAAGGCGGATTTATCCATAAAGGAAGATTGCCTTCAATTTGCGCAATGGTGTTTAAATAAAGGGACTCCCGATATTTTGATTAATAACGCTGGCTTTTTTTTACCAGGACATATTCAGGATGAATCAGATAATATTTTAGAGCAACAGATGGCTGTTAATTTATATTCTGCTTATCATACTACTCGTGCATTACTGCCTTCGATGTTAAAAATAGGTAAGGGTCATATTTTTAATATTTGCTCCATTGCCTCCTTGGATGCATATGCGCAAGGCGGATCTTATAGCATTAGTAAATTTGCTTTACTTGGGTTTTCTAAAAATTTAAGATTAGAATTAAAAGACAAAGGCATAAAAGTAACTGCTGTTTGTCCTGGCGCAACATATACCCATAGTTGGGATGGGAGTGGAGTGGAACCTAGTCGTATTATGGAAGCCAACGATATTGCAAAAATGATTTTTGCAGCTGCTCATTTAAGTCCACAGGCAGTAGTCGAAGATATTATTATGCGACCACTTAAGGGAGATTTATAAAAAATTAAAGTCGTTCAGCTCCTTCGTCATCCAAATTAACAGGGCCCTCTATTTCTGGTGTTATAGTAGTCTTATTTTGATTCGAAAAACTTTCTCTTGCTTTTTTTGCCATAGCTAATCTTTCAATGATTAAGTCAGCAATTAAGGATGCGGCATCTTCATTCGGATTTTCTTGAAGTACCTTTTTAAGCTTTGCTTCGGAAACATCAATTCGATATAATAACTGAACCACTTTTGAAAAATCATTTTTAATGTACTCATTCAAGTAGTCAATTAATTTTTCTTTCGACAGATTTTCTAAACTGAGTAATGATAATTCCATTAGTTGAATTTTTCAATAACACCTAAACTAAATAAAGCGAAATCATATTTGACTGGGTCTTTGCTGTCCAAAGTTCGGCAATAATTAGTCAATTCCAATGCAGTTAACCAATCAGTTTGCTTGCGCTTAATCATTCCTAATGACCTTGCCACTCTTGCCACATGCACATCAACCGGACAGATTAGTTCAGCGGGCTTTATGGATTTCCAGATACCAAAATCAACTCCTTGTTGATCATTTCGGATCATCCACCTTAAATACATATTTAGTCTTTTGCAGGTGGATCCTGAAACGGGATTGGCAATATGTTTTTTGGTACGATGTGGTGCATCTTCTATTGAAAAAAAATATTCATGAAAATGGGTAAGTGCCATTTCAACATTTTTTATTTTTTCTCCCGTCACTTGATGCTTAAAAAAAGCAGTTTCTAAACTTGTTTGATTTGTATAATGCTGCTTAAAAAATTCAATGACATATAATAAGTCAGTATCGTTAAATGTACGATGAACAAATCCTAATAATTTTTTTAAATCCTTGGGTTGATGTTGAGTGCAAAAAGCATAAGGCGCATTGTCCATTCTATCTAGCAACTCCCTACTTTTATTAATAATGGTCGTTCTATTTCCCCAGGCAAAAATAGCTGCAAAGAAGCCCGCTATCTCAATATCTTGCTGCTTTTTAAATAAATGGGGTATGCAAATAGGATCTTTCGCTATAAAGGAGGTTTGGTTATACTCTTTTACTTTCTGATTTAAAAGGGTTTGAATATCATTTGACATTATCCAATGGCTTGCGCTAAATCCGATATTAAATCTTCTGCATCTTCAATGCCTACACTTAATCGTATCAATCCATCTGATAATCCATTTGCAATTCTTTGTTCACGTGGTATGGAGGCATGGGTCATACTTGCAGGGTGATTGATTAAGGATTCCACACCACCCAAGCTTTCGGCCAATGAAAATACTTTGGTGCTAGATAAAACTTTAGTAGCTGCTTCTACAGTATCTTCTTTCAAGGTAAAACTCATCATACCTCCAAATCCACGCATTTGTTTTTTTGCAATGTCATGATTAGGATGGTCTTCAAAACCACACCAATATACCTTACCCACTTTTGGATGCTGGCGCAAATAATGTGCCACTTTTTCGCCATTCTCGCAATGTCTTTGCATTCGAACATGTAAAGTTTTAATTCCTCTTAACACTAAAAAACAATCCTGTGGTCCTGGAACCGCACCCGTACTTTTTTGAATAAAATATAGTTGATCGCGCAAGGCTTCATCATTCATTACTAAGCAACCTTGTATTACATCGCTATGGCCTCCTAAATATTTAGTGGCAGAATGCATTACAATGGTGGCACCAAAGTCCAATGGATTTTGTAAATAAGGAGATGCAAAAGTATTATCTACACAAACGATGCAATTATTCTTTTTGCCAATAGTCGCTACCGCTTCAATGTCGGTAATATTCATCAATGGATTGGTGGGGGTTTCTACCCATATTAATTTTGTTGCAGGAGTGATCGCATTTGCAACATTTTCTGCATTTGAAGTGTCTACATAAACAAATTTGATGCCCATTTTTTCGTGCACTTTTGAAAACAAACGAAATGAGCCACCATACATATCATGAGCAGCAATCACTTCATCGCCTGGTACTAATAATCGCATCACTGCATCCGTAGCAGCAACACCACTTGCAAAAGCCAATCCAAATTTTCCATTTTCAATGACGGCAAAAGCTTCTTCTAAAGCAAATCGAGTTGGATTTTGACTTCGGGCATATTCATAACCTTTATGTACCCCCGGCGCGGATTGAACATAAGTAGATGTTTGATATATAGGGGTCATAATTGCTCCCGTACTTGGATCGGGATGTGCCCCTGCATGTATGTATTTTGTACCTAGTTTCATAACCGTCTGATTTAGGTACAAAGATGCCGAATTTTAAGCAACTATATGGGTTGATTTCCGTTTTTAAACATACGATAGGAAAAAATAGTAGGAACTAAAACCATTAATAACATGAGGGCCATGAAAACAATAAAGGAGGGCGTTGCTGGTAGCAAGATTCCTGCAATCAACTGAAGAACACCTCCGTAAACCCATGCCTTACCCGCTACTTTATGTGTTGCATTCCAGTTATTTTCGTTTTCTAATGTCCATGGTAATTTGAATCCTGCGAAATAGTTTTGTTTCAATTTAGGTAAGTAGACGCCCATCAATGCAAAACCCAATCCTAATAAAGGGAATATTATTTTTCCCATATTAAAATTAGGATGTGTGGTCATATATAAAATCACCATCGATAATACGGACAAAAACAACACTGTAAAAAATCCCATTTTTTTAAATAAGCCGTCATCAATTTTTTCACTTCGTTTGGGATCAATTTTTTTAATATTCGCCAATAAAAAATAAGTAAATAAACCTGCTACTGCCATGATAGCCGGCCCCAAATAAATAGTATCTCTGCCTCCAAAGCCATCTGCTTCTCCCTTCAAATTAAAATGGGTAGGTATGATGGCAGGTAAACTTGGGTATAAATAATAGGCATACATAAAGGGGATACCTAAACAAGCAAAGACCGCAATAAGGGTATAATTTGTATTTTTCATAATGGCTTATTTGTGAACACAAGGTAGTTTTTTTCCTATTTAAATCAAACGGCCTTCAAGTCGGTAAAAAAATTTACTTTTGCTTCAAATTTATTAAAATGAGCAAAGGACCCGTTTCCCAGTTTATTGAACACCATTACAGACATTTTAATGCAGCTGCCCTAGTGGATGCTGCAAAAGGCTATGAGACCCACTTATTGGAGGGGGGTAAAATGTTGGTGAGTTTAGCAGGCGCGATGAGTACCGCTGAGTTAGGCATTAGTTTAGCCGAAATGATTCGACAAGATAAAATTGCCATCATTAGTTGTACAGGAGCTAATTTAGAAGAAGATGTAATGAACTTAGTAGCACATAGTCACTATAAGCGCGTTCCTAATTATCGCGATTTGACACCACAGGACGAGTGGGATTTATTAGAAAATCATTACAATCGCGTGACAGACACTTGTATTCCTGAGGAGGAAGCGTTTAGAAGATTGCAAAAACATATTGTGAAGTTTTGGAAAGCAGCTGAAGAAAAAGGCGAACGCTATTTCCCTCATGAATTTTTATACCAAGTCATTTTAAGTGGAGAGCTAGAGCAATATTATGAGATTGATCCTAAGGATAGCTGGATTGTTGCTGCTGCTAAAAAGAATATTCCTATTGTGGTTCCAGGTTGGGAAGATAGTACCACTGGAAATATTTTTGCTAGCTATGTGATCAAAAATGAATTAAAAGCATCCACTGTTAAAAATGGTATAGAGTATATGGTTACTTTAACAGAGTGGTACCGTGCTAATAGTGGCGGTAAGGGTGTAGGTTTTTTCCAAGTGGGTGGAGGTATTGCAGGCGATTTTCCAATTTGCGTCGTTCCAATGATGTACCAAGATTTAGAATGGCATGATGTTCCTTTTTGGAGCTATTTTTGTCAAGTAAGTGATAGTACCACTTCCTACGGTTCTTATTCAGGCGCAGTTCCTAATGAAAAAATTACCTGGGGTAAATTAGATATTCATACACCTAAGTTTATTGTAGAAAGTGATGCTACCATTGTGGTACCATTAATATTTGCATACATATTAGGACAGTAGGATTTCAATATAAAAAAAGAAGCCTCCCGTTGGGGAGGCTTCTTTTTTTTAACGACCTGGCATATTCAACTTCAAGTCTCTTTTCAACATATCATCTCGTTGTGTAATGTCACAAGCGGTATAGTAAATCATCAACACTCTTTTTTGCATTAAATCAAAATTGATTTTTTCAATGGTGTCAGTAGGTTTATGATAATCAGCTAACAACATACCATCATAAAAAAACAAAATAGGTACTCCTTTTTTTGCAAAGTTATAATGATCGCTTCTGTAATAAATTCTGTTTTTATCATTAGGGTCGTCAAACATGTAATCTAATGTGATATTACTTGAAGCTTTATTTGCTGCTTCATTTATAATAGGTAAGTCGGTGCTTAGTTTATCATGTCCAATAACATAAACATAGTTCAACGAATCGCCTGTTTTTCTTTCTGTATCCACTCGACCAACCATATCAATATTTAAATCAACTGTTGTTTGCTCTAATGGGAAAATTGGATGCTCTGAATAATACTCTGAACCCCACAAACCTTTTTCTTCACCGCTTACTGTCATAAATACAATAGTGCGTCTAGGTTGTTTTCCTTTTTTTGCAGCTGCCGAAAAAGCTTCTGCTATTTGCATCACACTCACTGTACCTGATCCATCATCATCAGCACCATAGTATATCACATCACCTCTTTTCCCTAAATGATCGTAGTGGCCAGTAATCATAACATATTCCTCTTTCTTATCTGTACCAGGTAATACCGCAATCACATTGCTACTTTCTACATTTTCTGTTTCTTTTTTTGCTGCGATATTAATTTCAACAGGGTAGTTTGTTTTTTTAATATCCTTAAAATCAGCAACTGTTAATTTGTTTGTACTTACGATTGGAGTAATATTTGCAGCTACTTCTGGCGAAATAGTAGCAGATAAAAAACCAGCAGAAGTATTTGCTTTTAAATACATTCCTCCTTTGGTTTCAGTGGGCGATTTTTTTGGAAAATCAGGTGAAATAATTAATAAACCTGCCGCACCTTTTGATGCAGCGGTCCTTGTTTTAGCAAAGGAAGATGCGGGATTGTTAAACATGCCTCTTCCGCCAGCTGCTGCTGGAGCTGAACCACCCCCATCCAGTACCACCACTAATTTTCCTTTTACATCTAAATTTTCATAGTCATTTACATTTTTGCTTGGATCTACAATACCATAGCCAGCAAACACAACTTCAGTAAAGTTCGAGTTGCCATTTGAAATTCCTTGCAATGAAAAATTAAAGTCCTTATCCCATTCAAATGATTTACCATTGATCACTAATTTTTTCTCAACAAGTGCATCTTGATACACTGGATATACTTGTTGATAGCTTTGACCATTGCCTGGCTTTAATCCCATTCTTTTGAATTCAGACTCAATATATGCAGCTGCTTTTTTTTGTCCTGGAGAACCCGTTTCTCTTCCCTCCATCTCCCCACTTGCGATGATGGATAACTTTTGTTTTAAACCTTCTGCGGTAATGACTTTACCATATTTTGTAAGTGCATTACTTGTTTGAGCAAAACTCATATTGCTAGTTAAAAGCAATAAAATCCAAAGCATTTTTTTCATAAACGTTTTTTTATAATTTTTAAGCACAGCTAATTTTAGTAACTCTATTTTGATGTCTTCCTCCTTCGAAGGCAGTGGTCATAAATATTTCTAGCATTTCTTTTGCAATTTCAATGCTCACATATCGAGCGGGAATACAAATGATGTTTGCATCATTATGTGATCTAGTAAACTCGGTTACTTCAGGACGCCAGCATAAACCAGCTCTAATACCTGCATGCTTATTGGCTGTCATAGCAACACCGTTCGCTGTACCACAAAATAAAATTCCAAAAGCGGCTTCACCTGTTTCGACACTAGTAGCCGTTGGGTGGGCAAAATCAGGATAATCTACTGAGTCGGTATTATAAGTACCAAAGTCCTTTGTAGTGTAACCTTTTTCTTGCAACCAACTAATAATTTCATTTTTAAATTGTACGCCCGCATGATCTGCGCCTAATGCAATAGGCTTAGATGTATCAAAAACATATGCCATAAAATTATTTTTTAATTTAAATTTTTTAATCCCACTCTTCGTCTTCTGATTTTTTTATAGACTTATGAGCCCATCTTGAAACAAAAATACTAAACTCAAATAAAGTATATAAAGGAATGAAAACAATGGTTTGACTATACCAATCTGGACTCGGTGTAATAAAGGCAGCTACAATTAATATAATGACAACTGCATATTTGCGAGTGGTTGTTAATAATTTAGGTGTAACAAATCCAATCTTAGTTAATAAAAACACAATCACAGGCAATTCAAATGCGATACCACAACCCAATATTAAATTGGTTAAATTATCAAGATAATCTGCAAAAGTAGGGATGGTGGAAATAACCCCTCTTGTACCTAATTGAAAACTCGCTAAAAAATTAAAAGTAAAAGGCCCTAATACAAAAAATCCAAAAGCAGCGCCTAGAAAAAAGAAAAAGGAAACCCAGAAAATCATGAAGCGCGTATTTTTTAATTCTTTTTCTTTTAATGCAGGTTTAATAAATGCCCATATTTGATAAAATACATAAGGGAATGCAACAATAATTCCGCCGACAAAAGCCATACTTATACTACTCAAAAATTGTCCACCAAAAGTGGTGCTTTGCATGGACACTTTTACAGGAGGCATACACAAGGAGTCTCCTAAATGTAAAAGATGACTTAATTTACAAAAAGCACGGTAGGTAATAAAGTCGGGATTGATGGGTCCTGTTATAACATAGTCCATGATCCAATCCCTATATATAAATAAAACGAGAGAGGTTATTAAAATGGCACTTAATGATTTCACTATGGTGCTTCTTAAAACTTCTAGATGATCGATGAAAGTCATCTCTGAATTATCGCTATTACTAAAACGGTCAAATATTGCCATATATCAATTTCAATGAGGTCTAAAGTTAAGGTTTAATGGGGAAAATGGTGGGCCAAAACTGAAAAATAATACTAGTGAATTTTAATTTTCACTTTTTCGATTCGGGTATCACTTACCGCTAATATTTCAGCATCAAAATGGGTCAAATGTATAACCTGCCTTAACCTAGGAATGGCCTCGTTTTTATGAATTAAATACCCACTTAAGGTCTCTGCATTATCAGCTGAAAAATCTATACCATATTTTTCATATAAGTAGTCTAGCTCCAAGCGGCCACTAAATACATATTCTGTATCAGATAATTTTTTCTCTAAAAATTCTTGCTCATCATATTCGTCATCTATTTCTCCAAAAATTTCCTCTAACACATCTTCCATAGTGACAATACCAGCAGTGCCACCAAACTCATCCACTACCCATGCAATACTCTTTCGTTTTTTAGTAAATAGATTAATCAAATCTGCCGCATTCATACTTTCGGTGACCAATGGTATACTGTGCAAGATGGTAGCAATTTTTTCAGGCTTTTTAAATAAATCTAATTGATGTACATATCCAACAATATTGTCTAATGAATCTTCAAATACAATAAGCTTACTTAACTTAGTTTCCATAAAAACGCTAGTTAAGGCTTGGATGGTAGTTTGTAATTCTACGCCCACAATTTCGGTACGAGGCACTAAACATTCTCTTATTTTAATGTCAGGTAGGCTTAATGCGTTTTCAAATAATTCGGTATTTAGTTCTTGTTGTTCTTTTTGATCCTTTGTTTGTTGTACAAAGTGAGCTAAATCTACTTTGGTAAAAGCTTCTTTTTTATACACCATTTTAACCTGGAATATATTACTCAATACCCATTGCGCGGAATTTACTAATACGCTGGTAAGCGGCCTAAATAAAATATGAAAAAAATTAGCTACAGGAGCAAAGGTATTAATCATGGAAGCCGCCCTGGCTTTGAATATCGCCTTGGGCCCCAATTCCCCAATCAACAAAATAACTAGGGTAGATAAAATGGTATTTCCAAGTAAAATGGTGTAATTACCCACTTTAAAATGATCCCAAATAAGTAGGTCAAGTAATTCTTCAAATAGAATACCAAACACTACTAATGAAATATTTAAGCCAATCAAACAAGTGCCAATAAATTGAGTGGGCTCTTCTAAGAATTTGGCTATTATTTTACCAGATCGATTGCCTTGTTTTTTTTTAAGCTCTAAACTTAATCGATTGGCACTAACGAATCCAATTTCATATCCTGAAAAGAATCCAATTAAAGCAAGGGAGGCAATGATGGCAAAAAGCATATTTAAAAAATTAAGTTACTAATACTCAGGTAACTTTGGTTTTGTTTCAACAATTCCTTCGATTTGTTCCATAATTTCTGGCGTCAATAAAGTGGCTGTTTCTAACGCAGTTAAATTATCCATTAATTGTGCTTTAGAAGTAGCCCCTAAAATGGCAGTAGTCACATTTGGATTTTTGATACACCAAGCAATACTCAATGATGCGGTGCTTACTTTAAGCGCTTTAGCTATGGAGCCTAGTTGTTGTACTTTATTAATCTTATCCTGCATTAACCATCTGTCTCTTAGCCATTCAAAACCTTCGATTTGAAATCTGGAACCTTCAGGAATACCATCGTTGTATTTTCCGGTTAATAAGCCCGCTGCTAATGGACTCCAGATGGTAGTACCTAATCCGACATTCTTATAAATTTCAAGGTATTCGGCGTCTACTTTATTGCGTTCAAATAAATTGTATTGTGGTTGTTCCATTGCTGGGCCAATGAGTCGATAGGATTCTGCAATTCGATGTGCTTCCATAATTTCAACACCACTCCATTCACTGGTACCCCAATATAAAATTTTACCTTGTTGGATTAAGGTATTCATTGTTTGCACTACCTCCGAAATAGGTGTATTTTTATCTGGTCGGTGACAAAAATATAAATCTAAATAATCTGTTTGTAATCTTTGTAATGCTTCATGACAGGCTTCAGTTAAATGTTTGCGGCTTAGTCCAGTTTGATTGGGTTTATTTTGTTTACCCCTCCACCCAAAATAGGCTTTTGATGAAAGCACGATAGAAGTGCGGTCCCATTTTTTTTTATTTAAAACTCGGCCCATCATTTTTTCACTTTCTCCTGCAGCATATACTTCGGCGTTATCAAAAAAATTAATACCCTCGTCGTATGCAATACCCATTAACTCATCTGCTACACGATCGTCAATTTGTTTGTGAAAAGTGACCCAGCTTCCAAAACTTAAAGTACTTAACTGTAAACCAGTTTTACCCATTTTTCTATATTCCATCTTATTATTATTTAGGGGTTAATCCACTACTATCACTTATAATGGCAAAGCTATTTGATTGCGGCTTTAGTATGTGAATATCGGTTAAATTTTGATTTGCTTCAAATCCCTTTCCATAAATTTTAGCAATGGGGCTGTGCTGTTTTACAATCACATCTTTATCGGTATGGAACATACTTGTATTTTGATCCCAATACATTTCCTTACACCATATTGTATCCCCTAAAATATTATATACTACTACATCATCCCGCAAAAAAACTTTGTTGTCCGCTTCGATATAGTTGGCATATTTAGCAAACAACTTACTTTCGACGAGCAAACTATCCTTATAAAAATCTACTTTCAAAGTGGCAGGAAATTCAATCATCTTTCCACTATCCAATAAATATTTATTCATGAGTGGCGCCATTAATTTAGCTGTAATTTTTCCATCGGTACTAATATAAATGGAGACTTCTTTTCCCACATCTATACCGCCGACCCTTGAGCCAAGCGCCTTTACATCGTTGACATTGTTTTCGCAAGATGCAAAAAAAATGCAGCTACTCATAAAAGCAACTGCTATTTTTAAAAAGATATGGAATTTTATATTAGTCATATTTGCGTTTGTTAAACCAAATATCACTTAAGCTATAACCTAAAGTAAATTGAATATAACTTTCGCTAAAATTATTCACGCTTGTTCCTCTTTGTCCAAATTGCATTGCTAAATTAAGCACTGTGTATTGATAATCATAGGAACGATATTTACGTATGGGTAAACCCATTCCTAAAGTCACACCCGATACCTTTAATCCATTATTATCAATATTTGCATAATCCTTTCCATTAAAAAATCCTAAGCGATAAACAACGGTTGACCAATAGCTTTCATAATTATTTGGATTGGGGCAGAATTGACCTCCCAATCGGAGCATCCATGAATTGGAAAGTAAATCTTTTTGCCCGTAAAATTGGTAGTTATCTTTCCAGGCCGAACTAGAATATTCAAGTCCAACCACCCATTGATCGTAAATAGCTCTTGTTGTTATTTCTCTTTTATGAAAAGCAATGCCCGCATTGTAAGTGGCAGGTAATTTTATTGTTCCACCCAAATCTGCTTGAGAGGAGGCGGTATCAATAGGTGCAGAATTGACGTCGGTATATATTCCTGTTGTTCGAAGTATGTCCTGTTTACCATTTAAATTTTGAGCAAAGTTGGCAGTGGCGCCTAAACTAATACTGTATTCAGTTCTTTCGGTTGGATTTTTATGTTTAACCGTCTTGATTGGAAATTCACTTTGCAAACCTACTTTAAAAAATACCCCACCAAACATAGTATTTGTACTAGATAAGGTTTGATAAAAATAGTTGGAATCGGTAGAATTATTAAATGACTTTACGGCTTCAATTTTTTTACGACCAAAATTATAACCAGTATTAAAACCAAGACTCACATATTTCCAAGATTTTCCTGCGCCAAAAAACAACTGATTTAAGCCGCCATCACCTTTATATTGAGTAAGTAAAGTGTCTCTTGTAGTGCTTAAATAACTTTGTTCGATAACAGAGTAATTGATTTGTGTGAGTGGTCTGAGTCCAAATGCCATCCCAATTTTTTTCATCTTATTAATTGGCACTCCAATCGCAATATAATCTGGCAACAAATAGTTTGATTTTTCTCTGCCAACTGGATTGTTTCTTTTTAAAGTAAAACTATTAAAATTGATTCCTAAATCAAAAGTGGTTAAATACAAACTACCATAAGTGGCAGGGTTATTAAAATTGACACTTTGACCATAACTGCCATTCATACTAGGAGTGAATGCAGTGGTAAATCCACCCATTCCCTGACTAGCCGCATTTTGGTTATTAAATATTTCATTCCCTAGTCCATATCTGGAAAAGGGAGAATTGATTTGAGCCTGAGTGGGGGTTAAAAAACACACTAAAAACAAGATAGCTGATAACCTAATTATTTTTTTCGCAAATAGCATACAGTCCTTTATATATTAAATTTTGGTCGGCAAATATCCTCTTTTTTATGTGAGGTACAAAATAACTAATATCGCCGCCGGTTAATAGCACGTTAAAGTTCCCATATTTAAGCTGATATGACTCAATTATTCCATCTATTTCGGCCGAAATGCCCAAAATAACCCCACTTAATAGGTTGGTTTTAGTATCATAGCCTACAAGTGTAAACTCATTGGACGCCTCAATTAATGGCAAAAGGGCCGTTTGTTCATGCATGGCCCTAAAGCGCATTTGCATGCCTGGAGAGATGCTACCGCCAAGGAATTCATGGTCAATATTGACAAAATTATAGGTTATACAGGTGCCAAGTGAGATGACTAAATTGTGTTGCTTGGGGTAAAGATCAACTGCCGCTGCCACCAAAGCGAGTCGATCTGCCCCGATGGTCTCTGGTTTTCCTACAGGTGTTGTAAAATTGATTAAGGTAGCAGGGCCTAATAGGTGAAAGGAAGTCTCCTTTGCCAATAGGCTTTCAATGGCTTTATCATGATGTATGACAGAGGACAAGATGGTTTTATTGGGCTTTATTTCATCAAGCAGGGCTTGCAAACTGTCAAGGTTCACATTAGCTAATACACGAACTTCCACCAGCTCCTTATTAATAAAAATAGCAGCTTTTAAACGGGTATTACCAAAATCAAAACAAATGGTTCGAGGCATGGCATTTCTTGAGTTTCAAATTTAATCCCTTTACTTGAAATGAGCTTCAAAATTTAGCAAGACCTGCTAAATTTTCAAATATTGGGATGGATTCCAAAAATGAATGAAATTGGGTATAATTTCGCATAGGCAATAAAGTTAAAAAACTAATGAAGATAGCAGGATTTACAATTATAAAAAATGCAGTGGAAAATGATTTCCCTATTGTAGAAGCCATTAAATCAGTATTACCTGTGGTAGATGAAATGATTGTTTTAATTGGAGATTCGACTGATGATACCATCGCATTGATTGAATCTATTGGAGATCCTAAAATTAAAATTCATCATTCGGTATGGGATAAAAATTTAAGAAAGGGAGGCGTGGTATTAGCAGTAGAAACAGACAAGGCTTTTCAACTGATTGATGATTCCTTTACTTGGGCTTTTTATATTCAAGGAGATGAAGTGGTACATGAAAAATATCATGAAGCAATAAAGCAAGGATGTTTAAACAATGCGCATGATTTAAAAGTGCAGGGTTTGTTATTTAAATACAAACATTTTTTTGGAACTTATGATTATGTGGGGGATAGTCGAAAGTGGTATGCACATGAGGTTCGCATTATTAGAAATAATAAAAACATAAGCGCTTATAGGGATGCACAAGGCTTTAGAATAGGCAAGACCAAATTACCTGTTGCCGAAATTAATGCCTCAATTTATCATTATGGCTGGGTAAAAAGTCCAGAACAAATGAGGAAAAAACAAAAAGAGAGTAGTGTTTTTTGGAATGATGATACACAGATGGAAAAAATAAAATCAAGTCCAGACTATTATGATTTTTCAGGATTTGATTCGCTTGAAAAATTTAAAGGAACACACCCATTAGTCATGCAGGGTCGAATTAAGAAAAAAAATTGGGTGATTGACTTAGATATATCTCAAAAAAAGTTTTCTTTAAAAAATAAGTTTTTATATTATTTTGAAAAATGGACAGGTATTCGACCTTTTGATTTTAGAAATTATAAAGTCATCAAATCATTATAATGCATAAAGTTGTAGATATCAAAGCAGGTGTTGATAAAGGTGATTTTTTAGCCCTTGCAAAAGCGATTTCCTTTATTGAAAATAAGGAAGAAGGGGCCAATGTATTTTTAGAAACATTGCAGCCTAACCAAGTCCCTATCATTGGTGTAACAGGTCCCCCTGGTGCTGGTAAGAGTACCCTTGTATCTTGTATTATTGAACAAGGAGTCAATGCTGGTAAAAAAGTGGCAGTTTTAACAGTAGATCCTTCTTCTCCTTTTCATAAGGGGGCCATTTTAGGAGATCGAATTAGAATGAAAGATTGGTATACCCATCCTAGTGTATATATTAGATCTTTCGCCTCTAGAGGTCACCTAGGAGGCCTTGTGAGTGGGATGATCGAATTGACTACCTTATTACAAACTGCTGGCTTTGATATGATCCTACTTGAAACTGTTGGGGTTGGCCAATCAGAAATTGAAATTGCTGGTTTAGCAGATACGACAATAGTGGTATTGGTCCCTGAAGCGGGGGATGAAGTACAAATGATGAAATCGGGCCTGATGGAAATTGCCACCATTTTTGTAGTCAACAAAAGTGACCGACCCGATGCGGAGGCTTATGCGAATCATTTAACTCAAATGATTCGTGAAGGCTTAGCAGAAAACGAGATGGTGCCCGTGATCAAAACCATTGCAACACAACAAGTGGGTATTAAGGATTTAGTGCAGGCTATAGCAGATCAACAAACGAACATGCTATCAGCGAAACGCAAAAAGCAATTGTTGATCACCAAGCTATATCAAATTATTGCAGCACACCAGATGAGAAACTTAGATCATTTATCCATCGAATTACAATTAGATTCCGCGATGCAACAAAAACATTTTAATATTTTTGAATTCGCAAAACAATTTTTGTAATTATTTATTCGAAAATAAAATTATTGCAGTATCCTTTTTTGTTATTCAAATTCTGATACTTTTCAAAAGTAAATTGCGAAAGAGGGATATAATTATATCCGTCAATAATTTTTCCTTGGTAACCTAATGATTGTAAAAATTTAATCGTTTCTATTACTTTTTCTTGACCTATATGACGAGCTTCAATCTCAACAATAATTTTAGGTTTGAATTTGGCAAGGGTAGTGGCTGCCCCTTTAAATACATTTAATTCATTGCCTTCTACATCAATTTTTAAAAATTGTGGGATTAAATTATTTTGTGTACAATAGGCATCTAATGTTGCAATGGACACTTGTTCGATAGTAGTAAATGCAGCGTCATTTTCGTGATGTAGGATGGTAGCACTAGGCGAGGATGATTTCCCAACCGCATCTGTGGGGAAGTATAAGTTGGAGTGCCCTGTAGTATTGGATAAGGCTAAATTTTCGATGGTCACATTTTTCCAGTCAAACAATTGTTTTATTTTAATTAAATAGTTAAATAAGTTGGTCTGAGGCTCAAAGCCCACCACCTTTCCTTGTTTCCCTACTTGTTTTAAAATAAAATATAAATAACCTGCTTTATGAGCACCAATATCAAAAACAGTATCTCCTTTTTTAATCGTAGATTTTAAATAAGCAATTTCGCCCTTATCATTTTTTTTGTATTTGTAAGCCCTATGTAAAAGTCGAAGCGCTTCAATTAATTTCATTTTTACAATTTATAAGGTGCTAGGGCGTTTAACTTTAGCTTTGTTGGTTTCGCCACCATTTATAAGCGATGTAGCCAGCAATTCCAAAAGGCATTGCAGCTAGGTATATAATACCCGCATTAAAACCTTTACCTGCTTCCTCTCCAATTTGTGCAGCGGTTTTAGTGCATATAGAACACTGTGCAAATGAATGCAATGTGCTTAAAGTCAATAAAATTAAAATGAATACTGATTTCATGTTTAATGGGTCTTATTTTAGTAATCTAGCGTAACAATAAAAAATCCCTCAAAGAGTCCATCCCTATTTGGTTTATTGGAATCGTTGAGGGAGTATTTATTAAATAAGATTAAGCACTTGCTTTAGTCGCTGCTGCAGTTGCTGCTTTTTTCCCTTTTGTAGCCACTTTGTGTGGTCTGCTTTTGCCAAAAGAACCTTGGAATCTTTTTCCTTTTGCTGTTTTTTTATCTCCTCTTCCCATGGTGTTAATGTGTTTTAATTAAGTGATTGGCTACAAAAGTAAAAAAACCCCTTGAATATATGGATATCCAAGGGGTTTAATTTCAAAAAATAGATAGTTTACTGCCTTTTGGGCTGTAGAACTACAACTTTCCGCTTAATTCTTTACCAGCTTTGAATTTTGCAACTTTCTTAGCTTTGATTTTGATAGCAGCTCCAGTTTGTGGATTGCGGCCCATACGAGCTGCACGCTTAGAAACTGAGAATGTACCAAATCCTACTAAAGTTACTTTATCGCCTTTTTTCAAAGCTTTAGTAACTGCTTCGATAAAAGCGTCTAATGCTGCATTAGCTTGTGTTTTTGCGATCTCTGCATTGTCAGCAATGTGAGCGATCAATTCTGCTTTGTTCATAGATGTGTTTTTTATAGTTTTAAAACGATGAAACAAATTTATTAGGTTTTATCAATTTCAACAATATTTTTTTTAAATAATTATTTTTATCTTTCCCTTGAAACCCTTAAATAGTAAGGTTTTCATGCAAAATTGACTTTTAAGGGGTATGTTTTTTATTAATTTAAAACTCTTGAAAGCCTTATCTACATTGATTTGCAGCTATTTGGTTGCTGAAATATAGGCCTGTGGCGGTTTTCGGCCATTTAATATATCCACATTCAATTCACAATTTGCATATTGGTGCTAAAATACAAGCATTGTTCACCCCATTTGCTGGAAAGTGCTTGTAAGAGAGGAGTGGCATGTTGGCTATGGAACAGGTCTAGCGGGTCCTTATTGACAGCATAAAGTTGTAAAGTGTAAGTTGGATTTTGATCTTCTGTTATTTCTAACTGATACCATTTGATGTCCGTAAAACAATGGGTAGCGTGTAATTGAGGAAGAAAATTTGTTTTCATCCAATCTATCCAAGCTGCTTGAATAGGAAGGGTTACTTGAAAGCTAATATTACAAACATGCATTTTAAACTATTTTATTTCTATGACAATGGGACAATGGTCACTATGTTTTATTAAAGGTAAGATAGAAGCATCATTAATGCGATTGGATAAAGATTCGGTGGTACATAAATAATCGATACGCCAACCTTTGTTTTGTAAACGCACTGATGGAAATCTTTGACTCCACCAGGAATAAGCGCCGGCAGTGGTTGGATTTATTTTTCTAAAACTATCTACCCAGCCTGCTAATAAAAAAGATTCCATCCATGCTTTTTCTTCTGGTAAAAAACCAGATGATTTTTTGTTACCCTTAGGGTCATGAATATCAATATCACGATAGGCAATATTATAATCACCTGCTAAAATAATATTAGGCCTTTCTTTTTTTAATTCTTGTATCCAAACAAACAGTTCATTTAGCCATTGGTATTTATAGGATTGTCGCTCTGGGCCACTTGTACCTGAAGGGAAATAGGCATTGATGATAGTTAGTTCTCCTAAATCCACTCTTACTACTCGTCCTTCTGCATCACTCATCTCATATCCATTGCCATAAGCAACTTTGGATGGTTTTATTTTACTAAAAATTGCCACACCACTGTATCCCTTTTTTTGAGCGGGATACCAAGCAACATGGTAACCTAAGGATGTAAATAAGGTTAAATCAATATCAGTGGAACTTGCCTTGGTTTCTTGTACACAAAATACATCAACTGGATATTCGGTTAACCATTCTATTAATCCTTTTTTGATGGCTGCTCTAATTCCATTTACATTATAACTTACGATTCTCATATATCTTTATTAAAAGCTAAGTGGGCAATTGAAAAATTTCACTAAATGCCATTTGCAATAAAAAATTTCTTAGTTCCATGTCATGATTACTCTTAGAAGTCACCATTTGATAAGGTTTGCCTTTGCCATCCGCAATCATGGTCATTTTCTCATCAATATAAATTGTTTTTAAATTGGATTCGTAGTTGATTAAAATTCTGAATGAATGCGATTTAAATTGTCCTTCGATTACTTTTTCTGAAATAATTTTCCTTTTTTCATATAGGGTTCCAATATTGATTTTTTTAGTAGAATCAAATCCATTAAAAATTTCATTAGGATTAAAAAACTTATCCTTCTCCACTACATTTTCTTGTAAATTGAAATAACCAATACTATCTTGATTTAAAAAAATGGTATTAAAGTTGCCAGGCAAGAAGCTGATGGGCGAAATGGAAGTATTGCGTTCATTACTATTAAGGCTAAACTCGATATAGGCATCAAGACTGTAATCCTGATCATTATTTACGTCTCTTAGTGGCTGCAATACATGGTAGTATTCGTTTTCGTTGTTGCCTGGTCTTTTTTTAATAAAAGGAAGAATTTCAATATAAGGGTTGGTAATTGATTTATCCTTTTGATTAATTTTAATCATTTTTGCAGCAGGTGTCCTAAGTAAGTAATTGCCTTCCTCATTACTATAAGAGACATAAGCTTTGCTGGTATCAAACATAATACGAGGTTGATTATGTATAAAAGGCATCCATAAATTATCTGTTGCATAAGCAGAAGGCACTTTTACTTCCATGTAATCCATGTCCTCCATTTTGGGTGAAATATAACCAAGGGCTTTTTGAAGGGCTTTAAAAATATAGTTGGGGGTGGTTGCTGGTAAATTAATATTAAAACCCATGCCAATACTTTTAGTAGACAACATGCTTACCAAAATGGTTTTTTTAAAAATCGATTCTCTTTTTTGATTGTAGATATTACATGAAATATACCAGATGGAATACAGACTGTCTTTTTTTGATTCTGGAATTTGAATAAGTTTGTTTTGATATGCAAAATCGGGGTTCATTTCATACAATTCAATATATGCATGAAATTTACTATCCATACTTCGAGACCAATCCATGGTAATTTTTCCCATTTGGTTGGACTTGTTTAAATGAATGGCCGAAGTGGTATAATTGATATCTCTAATTAAATGAAGTTGCTTAAATACACCAGAGTCTAAAGCTTCAAGTAGTGGATGAATATCCTCTGTGGGATACCAATAATTAGCTGTAGGGGACTGCAGTGAATAAGTTTGAATTTGTTCCACTACAATTTTGGACTGTGCTTGTAAACTCAAGGCGCCTAATTGAATTAATAAGTAAAAGGTATATTTTAAAAATTGATTCATGTAATTGGTTAACTAATAGCTTCAAATTTAGTTATTTTTAAATAACCCAAGTTCTTTATTTCATTTAACTTTACTATCCAATCATCAATTCCTTTTAGCTATGGCGAACTTGTCAAAGCGGCGTATTATTCCAGCCACAAAATCATATGAACTTGAAGGCCCTAAGCCTAGGATTAATGAGTTTTTATTTGCATTTCAAATATTTATTGAATTTATAAAAGGTTTCAGGGCATTACATTTTATCGGGCCTTGCGTTACCGTTTTTGGTTCAGCTCGATTTAAAGAAGATCATCCTTATTATAAACAAGCTAGAGAGATAGGTAAAAGAATTGCAGAGTTAGGTTTTGTGACTATGACAGGTGGGGGACCTGGTATTATGGAAGCGGCAAACAGAGGTGCTTTTGAAAACGGAGGTAAATCGATTGGCTGCAATATTAAATTGCCATTTGAACAACAGCCAAATCCATATGTACAAAAGTCAATAACTTTTAGTTTCTTTTTTATCAGAAAAGTGTTGTTGGTTAAATATTCTTACGCTTTTATTATTATGCCGGGAGGTTTTGGTACGCAAGATGAATTTTTTGAAACCTTAACTTTAGCACAAACAAAAGTGATAAACGATTTTCCTATTGTGGTCATGGGGCGTCAATACTACCAACCTTTTCAACATTGGATGGAACATATGATTCAAGAAGGAACCATTTCACCGGACGATAAAAAATTCGTACTATTTACAGATAGTTGTGTAGAAGCCATACAACATATTAGCACTTATGTTAATCAACATTATGTAGTGAAACCTCGCAAACGGTTGTGGTGGTTATTTGAAAAAGTATAATATCAAAAACAACTATTCAATTACAGGTTGTAACCACCTTGTGATGTATTCCAAACTTTCATTTTTTCGCTTTGCATAGTCCACTACTTGATCTTGTTGAATTTTTCCTAATCCGAAATATTGACTTTGAGGATGCGCAAAATACCATCCACAAACACTTGAAGCTGGATACATTGCTAAGCTTTCAGTTAATGTAATTCCTGTGTGTTTTTCAACTTCTAATAAATTAAATAAGGTATATTTTTCAGTATGGTCTGGACAAGCAGGGTAGCCTGGTGCAGGGCGAATCCCAATATATTGTTCACTGATTAAGGATTCATTGGTTAAGGTTTCATCCGCTGCATAACCCCAAAATTCTTTACGAGTTTTAGCATGTAAATACTCTGCAAAGGCTTCGGCTAATCGATCGGCGAGTGCTTGTAAAATGATTTTATTATAATCATCTAAATTTTCCTCAAAGTGTTTGATGTGTTTTTCGATACCATGAATGGTCACTGCGAAAGCACCTAGATAATCTTTTTTATTTTCACTGGCAGGACAAATAAAATCAGCTAATGAAAAATTGGGTTGTCCTGCAGCTTTGATGGCTTGTTGTCTTAAAAAGTGTAATGCTACTTTTTCAGATCCATTTTCAACTATTACATCATCCTCAATAGCATTGGCAGGCCAAAATCCAACAGCGCCTTTAGCTGTTAACCATTTTTCTTTCACAATGGTATTCAGTAAATTGGTTGCATCCTGATATAATTTGGTAGCCACTTCTCCTACTTTTTCATCCGTTAAGATGGCTGGGAAATTACCATGCAATTCCCAAGCAATAAAAAATGGTTTCCAATCAATATAGTCAACCAAAACAGAAAGGTCCGTTATTTCAATTTCTTTATTTCCTAAAAATTGAGGTGGTGGAGCAACAAAATGGCTCCAATCGATAGGTGCTTTATTTTTTAAAGCATTCACATAAGGCAATGATTGCTTAGTGGTCTTTTTATTATCAAAATCTGATTTAAGCGAAGTATAAGCAGTACTTAATTCTTTTAGAAAAGGCGCTTTTTGATCTTTGTTTAATAATGAGCTTGCAACAGTGACACTTCTTGAAGCATCTAAAACATGTATGACACCTTCTCCATATTCAGGTGCAATTTTAACTGCCGTATGCATACGTGAAGTAGTCGCACCACCAATCATTAATGGGATGTTCATGCCTCGTCGTTTCATCTCTTTTGCGATATGTACCATTTCATCTAAGGAAGGGGTAATTAATCCACTTAATCCAATAATGTCTACTTCTTGTTTTTGTGCTTCCGCTAATATTTTATCCGCTGCTACCATCACGCCTAAATCAATGATTTCATATCCATTACAACCCAATACCACACCCACAATATTTTTTCCAATATCATGTACATCACCTTTTACAGTGGCTAATAATATTTTAGCGGGTCCTGCAGACGCGCCAAGAGGATTAATAGAGGCTAATTTTTTTCTTTCTTTTTCGGCTTCAATAAAAGGGGTTAATACTGCCACACTCTTTTTCATTACCCTTGCACTTTTTACCACCTGTGGTAAAAACATTTTACCTGATCCAAATAAATCTCCTACTTGATTCATCCCAGCCATTAAGGGGCCCTCAATCACTTCTAAGGGTTCATTGTATTTTAATCTTGCTTCTTCGGTATCTGCATCAATAAAGTCGGTAATTCCATTGATTAATGAATGGGCTAATCTTTCTTCAACAGTGCCTTCGCGCCAAGCAGCGCTTTTTACTTCTACTTTTCCTTTTGCTTTTACTGTATCGGCATATTGTATTAAAGCTTCGGTCGCTTCATTGTTGTCATTATTTCTATTCAAAATAACGTCCTCACATAAATTACGTAGTGTAGGTTCAATTTCATCATACACTTCTAATTGACCTGCATTCACAATACCCATATCCATACCCGCTTTAATGGCATGAAATAAAAACACAGCGTGTATGGCTTCTCTCACCGCATCATTCCCTCTAAAAGAGAAGGATACATTGGATACCCCACCACTTACTTTAGCTAAGGGCATTTTTTGTTTGATCACTCTTGTTGCTTCAATAAAATCGACGGCGTAATTATTATGTTCTTCGATACCTGTCGCCACCGCAAAAATATTGGGATCAAAAATAATATCTTGTGGATCAAAACCAACTTGTTCAACTAATATAGTATAAGCGCGTTCGCAAATTTCAATTTTACGATCTTTCGTATCTGCTTGTCCTTTTTCATCAAAAGCCATTACAATAACTGCAGCGCCATAGGCTTTACATATATGTGCTTGCTCAATAAATTTAGCTTCTCCTTCCTTCATCGAAATGGAATTCACAATACATTTTCCTTGTACACATTTTAAACCCGCTTCGATAATTTCAAATTTAGAACTATCAATCATGATAGGAATTTTAGCGATATCTGGTTCGCTTTGTACTAAATTTAAAAAAGTGGTCATGGCAAGTACGCCTTCTAATAAGGCATCATCCATATTGACATCAATGATTTGTGCACCACTTTCAACTTGACTGCGTGCTACTGATAAAGCTTCCTCGTATTTATTTTCCTTAATAAGTCGCGCGAATTTTTTAGAACCTGTTACATTAGTTCGCTCACCTACATTGACAAAATTAGTTTCAGGACGAATAACCAAAGGTTCTAATCCGGCTAATCTTAAAAAAGGTTTGATATGTATTATTTCGTCGCTCATAATTTAAATAGTAGGGTCTAAAATGGGTAATGGCCTTGGTGTCATATTTTTTACATTGTCTGCCATATGCTTAATATGTTCGGGGGTAGTGCCGCAGCAACCACCTACAATATTTACAAATTTATTTTTAGCCCACTCTTCAATAAACTGTGCAGTTTGGTGCGGAGCTTCATCGTATTCTCCCATGGCATTAGGTAAGCCAGCATTGGGGTAGGCCGATGTATAACAACTTGCGATTTGTGAAAGTTCTTCAATATGACTTCTCATTTCCTGAGCGCCTAAAGCACAGTTCAGCCCCACACTTAAAGGTTTAGCGTGTTCAATAGATGTATAAAAAGCTTCCAAGGTTTGTCCACTTAAAGTACGACCCGATGCATCCGTTATAGTACCACTAATCATGATGGGCAATTCTGGAATTTGTTTTTTTCTAAAAAATTCTTTTACAGCAAATATCGCCGCCTTCGCATTTAATGTATCAAATATGGTTTCAATTAAAATCACATCTACACCTCCGTCCACTAAGCCTCTAATTTGTTCTGTATAAGCGTTAACCACTTCGTCAAATGTGACTGCTCGGAATCCTGGATTATTAACATCAGGTGATAAGCTTAAAGTTTTATTTAAGGGTCCAATAGAGCCTGCAATATATTTTTCTGTTGTGTTAGGATGCTTTGATTTGTATTGGCGAATGGCTTCCTGAACACATTTTGCAGCGGCTACATTTAATTCATAGGCCAATTCCTGCATATCGTAATCGGCCATAGCAATGGAAGTACTACTGAAAGTATTGGTTTCAATAATATCGGCACCTGCTTCCAAATATTGTAAATGAATTCCAGTAATAATGGAGGGTTGGGTAATACTCAATAAATCATTGTTCCCTTTAAGATCAGATGGCCAATTTGCAAATCGTGTTCCCCGATAATCCTGTTCGGTTAATTTATGGCGCTGAATCATTGTGCCCATGGCACCATCAATGACTAAAATCCTTTTTTTGAGTGTCTCTTGAATTGACATAAATAAATTTTTATGCATTGATCCAAAAGAAAACAAGACGCTAAAAAATACTCATTATCAAATGGGGGAGATAATAGTATCGTTTATTAGTTCTTTTTTTCTCTAGAATGGCAGGTTGAACAATAAACAAATCCACCTGCAATGCGTGGCAAAGTTAATACACTATTGCATTGTAGCCAAATAAAGCGGATGTTCAAGGATTGCTGTAACTTATTGGTAGGTAGCAGTAATATCAATATTGATTTTATCGGCTACTAACTTTATTAATATACCTCCAATATTAAAGTCCTTTAAAGTGACTGTAAATTTTGCAGTCGCCTTGGGGATACCCCCTTTTATTTCAATAAGGCCAACAGTTTGCATAGTTTTATTAACCCCATGTACTTGCATGTTCCCAGTCACCTCGATAGGATATTTGCCATCCTTTTTAAAATTGACTGTATTGAAATTGGTGATTTTGCCATTGAATAGGGCCCTAGGAAATTGAGCAGTTTCAATGTATTCTTCATTAAAATGCTTTTGCATGTCGGCTAATTCAAATTTGAAATTATTGATCAACATGATAAAACTCAATTCACCATTGCTTTGTAGCCTACTGACCACTTCCTTATTGACAGCATCTATATCATTATCATCGACAGCTGTAAAATGTACTTCAGCTTTTGAAGTACTGTAATTTTTTTGCGCTACTGCTATTTGACTACATCCCAGTATCCCACAAAAAAGTAAAAATCGTAGCATCTTATTTCGGTGTTTAAACATCAAAATTATATCATTCTAGTGAATCTTCCTATTTTATATACTGCTGAATAGGTTGTCGGTTGGAAATACTCTTGCCAAGAGTCATTTCATCGGCGTATTCTAATTCGCCCCCAAATGCAATCCCCCTAGCGATGGTGGTGATGATACATTGGGATTTTGCGAGCTTTTTTTGAATATAATAAATTGTTGTGTCCCCTTGAATATTTGGGTTTAAGGCAAATACCAACTCATTCACTTCTTCGTTTTTTACTCTTTCAATGAGGGGGTCAATGGTTAGTTGTTCCGGTCCAATGCCATCTAAGGGAGATATAATACCACCTAATACATGGTAAGTACCATTGAATTGTTGTGTATTTTCAATTGCAATGACATCTCTGATATTTTCTACAACACAGATCGTATTTTTTTGACGACCCGAATTAGCACAAATAGAACAAATAGTCCCATCACTGATATTGTAACAGCGTTGACAAAATTTAATTTCCTTTCTCATTTTTTGTAAAATTTCACTAAAATGAGTGGTGACTTCGGTGTCTTGTTTTAATAAATGCAAAACCAAACGGAGTGCTGTTTTTTTACCAATTCCCGGTAATTTCGAAAATTCAGCAACTGCGTTTTCTAATAATGTGGAGGGTAATTGCATATGGTAATAATCAAAGTAAAATTACTTATTAATAATTATATTTAATTCATTCTCCAAATTTGCTCTGATGGATAAAATTTCGGGAAGTTGTTTTACTATTTCGGGTTGTAATCGACTTCGACCAAATTTGCCTGTATCCCAATAACCATTATCGTTATTGTCAGCTAACAACCTTAAATTATATTCCCCTGGTGGTAACTTTCTAACTTGAACAATGGGTTGCTTTATAGGGTAGCTGTATTTTATTTTATTGTCTAATATTAAAAGTAAGACAGGATGATTCACACTTTGATAACCTGAAACACGTACTAATGCGCTTCCATAAGCAGATTCACTTTTCGTAATCATTTTAATCGTATCAGCTTTTAAAAGCACATTTTGATTACTGTCTTGAATACTGTTTTTGGGGACAATTAAATGCATTGGAGTAGATTCGACCCAATCATAATGAACCGTCACTATTTTTTTGGTAACCGTATCAATTGAAATGGTATAATTTGATAAGGGCTTATTGAGCGTGTCGCATAAAAGGATGGGGAAGCTGTCATTTAATTTCACAGGTGTTTCAAAACTTAAATGAAGATCAGTTAATAAGTCTTGCTCATTGCCCTCTAGGCTTCTTGAATATTTTAAACCTGTGGTTGTTTTTTTTACATTTTTATTTGCGACAATACTTGATTTTTTCTTTTCCACTTTTTTATAGGCTTCAAAAACATAAAGTTGTTGTGAATCAGTTTTGGCGCTAATGGCAATAGGGGTGTTTAAAAAACCAAATAATTTTGTACTGTCATCGTACTTTTTATTATAGTCATTAGGAAGAACATAAACTGCAAAAGGGCGCGTTGGTAAAAATTTAAATTCAAACTTTCCCTTTCCATTTACTTTAGCATAATATAAAGGTTTGTCCTTGTAAATAGCTGAGTCCTTACCTACAGGGTGCAGTACAACTATCAAAGTACTATCAATTGCACCCGTTTCGGCAATGCGCACATTGCCATGAAAGGAGCCGGTATCCAAATACTTTCCAGTACTAAATACATATGTAAAGCCTTTGGCGACATTACCCTCATTCACATCTTTAATGGCATTTCCAAATTGAAGACTATATGTGGTATTTTTTTCTAAGGTATCATTGATTCTGATACGCAACATATTTAAACGCGCATCTATTAATGGAGTAGTTTTTATACCAGGTGAGAATATTAAATTTTCTTGAATAGATTCTGCTGCTATATATTCATTAAAAGTAATTACGATTTCCTTAGGTTGAATATCTATACTTGAGTCATGTGGTTTAGCAACGACTAGGTAAGGAGGTAAACTGTCTCTAGGTCCTCCACTAGGGGGAACAATATTAGCACATCCTTCCATCTGCAAGGAGAAGATGACCACCCCCACACTCAATACCATCCATTTTATAAATGATCCCTTCTTCATATACTGCAAACTTAATTGATAATCGAATAGCTTAACAAAATTCAGCCAATTTTGGCTTTAATTTATTTTATTCCTCCTGCGTTTCGGTTTCAGCCTTTATTTCATGTAAAGCCACTGCCAATTCATTTGTTTTAACAAAGTGACACCAATGACAATCCGCCTTACCACAGCCTGTATAAAAATCTTTTTGCTGAATTTTTGTCCAAACGGCTTGTATTTGTTGATTGACTGTAGTGATATCGGCATCTGTAATAGGGACTACTATTTTTTCAAACTCCTTTTTTTTATTGGGTTCTACAAAATCAAATTCAGCAGTAGTCACTTCCCAATTTTTAGGATGATGCTTTAATAATATTTTATAAAATACGGCTTGTCTCCAATAATCTCCTCCGATTGGATTTTTATCATGTGGGCCTTTTAATTTTTCACGTGCATTGTCAATATTACCTGTCTTGTAATCTACAACGACAACTTGTTTTCCATTAAATTCAATTTTATCAATAGCACCTTTTAAAGGAATGTCATTCACCACTACATTCCTAATACTGTATTCGGTGGTGACGACTTTATTCCATTCATTGACATAGTAATCATAATACTTTATTAATACAGTTTCGCCTAATTCCATTTTATCCTTAAACTCCTGCAATGTAAAAGCCTCACGATGTCGATGCATATAATAATTAAAGTCCTGAATCAAAGTTTGCTTATCTGGAAAATCATGCGAAGCCGAATCCTGCATTTTTTTGAATAATTTATTCAAAGCCTCATGAATAGCCGATCCAAAAGTAGTGGCTTCGGATTTTCCTGACGGCACCCTAATTAAACTGTTGTAATAAAAATGTAAAGGACATTTTAAATAATTATTTAAGGCCGTTACATTCATCGAAAATTTTTCTAATTTCGATTGTATAAAATCCTCCTCTAATTGTTGTATTTCCGGCATGGGCGCCGTTTGCAAACGAAGTAATTTATAAGTAGTTTTAATATTGGTGGCTAATTCCATTTTTTGTATGGCTGCTTCCTTCCCTTCGAGTAATTCAATAATAAATTGACTTGGTTCCGCTTCCTTCCCATCTGCTTTGTATTGACTATAGGAAATATTTAAAAATTGTTTGGCACGAGTAATCGCAACATAAAACAATCGTCTTAATTCTTCCTTATCGTCGGCGTGCTCTAAACTATTAATCACCGTATCGGGCAGTGTATAGCCTGCTGTGGCGGTACTTCTCTTTTTTTCCCAATAATGGGCATTCGTACCTGCTAAAAAGACATGCTTAAATTCCAATCCCTTACTGCCATGGGTGGTCAACAAATTCACCCCCGCTTCATTACCTGTTGTGATAGGTAATGGTAGGCGAATATCTTCACGACGCATTAATTTTAACATATCTACTAATGCATTCAAATCTAAGCTAGGGTGGCGATGTGTTTCGTCTTTAATGAAATCAAAAAAATGACTTACTAACTCTAATTCGTAACCCTTATCTATTCCCGTTAATACACCTTGAATAATTCCTGTTTTTTGTAAAACTTGCTCCACCAAATTGAGTAATGTTACATTCGCAACTTGACTTATCAAGTCCTCTAAAACTTTCATCGCTTTTGCTACATCGACTAACCCACCTTCAGTAAATAAATTAGTTTGTGCAACATTGGTTTTGTCTAAAAGCACTTTCCTAAAAGTATTATTTGTGCTGTTGTATTTTAATTGATTGGCTTCTACTGTTAAAGTGGCAATGGTAATAGGAGAAATATTCCACCATTTAAAATGAAGTATTTCAAATAATATATTGGCTCCTTCATTGGGTTGATCCCACTCGCATGCTAGGTAATCTAATATTTTTATAATTTGCTGTATCAATACCTGATCAAATAAATTGGCAGTTCTTTTACTGTAAAGTGGAATATTTTTTTGCTTTAAAAAATGCGCAATTTCTTCACCATATTTGTTTTCCTTATATAATACCGCGATATCCTTAGGTTCGGTACCTGTTGTAACTAATACATTGATTTGTTCTGCAATAGAAATCATTTCTTCCTGCGGGTCATTATAACAATAAATATTCGGTGGCGTTTTAATGGCTTCATTTTCTGGAAGTGCTGCTTGTAAATTTTTAGATAAGCCCTCCATTTTATTAATTAATCTTTCTTGATTATTATTAATAAGTAATGTAGAAGCATCTAAGATAGGTTGCGTACTCCGATAATTATTTTCTAATACAATGGTTACAATGTCTTGCTGGTATTGCTTTTGATAATGCAACATGTTTTCGACATTCGCGCCTTGGAATCTAAAAATGCTTTGATCGTCATCTCCTACTACAAATAAATTAGGCTGCTCCCAAAAATTCACTAACAATTCAACCAACTGATTTTGTGTACCACTGGTATCTTGATATTCATCTACTAAAATGTATAAATATTTTTCCTGGTATTGAACAAGTAAATTTTTATTTTCTTTAAATGCGGTGATTACCCAATTGATCATATCATCAAAATCATACCTGCTGTGGTCCTTCATCAGCTGTTGGTAAATATCAAAAGCACTTACTGCAGCTTTTAATTTTTCCATTTTTTCGATCGCCGCATCTACAAGACCTTGTTTTAATGAACCTGCTTCAAACTGTTTGTATTTTCTTCTGTATATAAATTCATCTCTTGTAGGGATGTCGATTACATAACGGTCAATTTGTTGAATCAAATAAGTACTTGTCCAACCTTCTTTTTTCATAGTACTAAATAAGCGACTCAGGTTGCCCATTTCATAATACACATCTCCTCGGTATCTTTTTAATGGATTTTTTTTATCAAATTGATCGATGAGTTTTTTTAGGAGTTCGATTTTTTCTAATTCAGAGATGGGGTCTAAACTTGGTTTGTCAAATAAGGATAGATTATCCTGAATAATGTCATTACAAAAAGAATGAAAAGTAGCAATATTAACTTTGTAGGCACTCGCACCTATAAAACCTACAAGCCTTTTGCGCATGGCAATGGCCCCTGCGTCGGTATAGGTTAAGCATAATATATTTTCAGGAGCGGTATCGGTTTCCAATAAAATTTTTCCTATACGGGCTCCTAAAATTTGGGTCTTACCAGTTCCTGGTCCAGCAATCACCATCACCGGTCCGTCGATGGTATCTACCGCTTTTTTTTGTTGCGCATTCAAAGCAGCATAAACTGCTTCAAAGGCTTTTTGTTGGGCGGCTTTGGTTATCATAGCTTAAAATTAATGGCTTTAAAGGTAATCATTACAACAAAAATCAATGTGTTTTGTTATAGAGGTATGTCAAAAGTATATACCATCCATACCAAGCAATTTATCCCCATTTCCTTACAAGAGGCTTGGGATTTTTTTAGCAACCCAGCCAACTTGGCCAAAATCACCCCCACTCAGATGGGTTTTCATATTTTAAGTAAAAACCATGGCGCCAAAATATACCCTGGTCAAATTATTGAATATACTGTAAAACCACTTTTAGGGATTCCTTTGTATTGGATGACCGAAATAACACATGTACAAGCGGGTGCCTATTTTGTGGATGAGCAACGCTTTGGACCCTATACCATGTGGCATCATCAACATCATTTTACCGAAGTGTCTGGGGGTGTTCAAATGGAAGATATCGTCCATTATAAAATTCCTTTAGGCTTTTTGGGAGATATTGCCCAAGTGCTATTGGTCAAAAAGCAATTGCAAGGTATTTTTGATTTTCGGTTTAAAGCAGTGGAAGCAAAATGGGGTACTAACAAGCCTTAGCTAAACTAAATGAAGGTATTTGTAAAATACTTACCCTGTTTGGAGGTTTCTAAGCTTTATTTTTATAAACTTTGTCCACTAATTACTCATCTCCATGGCGCAAACATCAGGCGGGCAACATGCACATAAACTTTCTGTTGCAGGTTTAATTGTTACACTCGGTATAATATATGGTGATATTGGAACTTCTCCTTTGTATGTATTTAAATCTATAATCAATCATAAGATCATTACAGAGCAATTGGTTTATGGTGCCATTTCCTGTGTTTTTTGGACTTTAACTTTACAAACAACTTTTAAATATGTTTTTTTAACGCTTCGTGCCGATAACCGAGGTGAGGGAGGTATTTTTTCTTTGTTTGCATTAATTCGTAGATATGTGAAATGGGTATATATCCCTGCTATCATTGGCGCTGCGATGTTATTAGCAGATGGTATGATAACACCTCCTATATCTGTTGCTTCTGCAGTGGAAGGATTAGGGGGAGTGCAAGGGTTAGAAAAAATTATTGTACCTGGCAATAACTTAACAGTAGGAATTGTAATGGCTATTATTTCATTACTCTTCTTTTTTCAACGTTTTGGAACAAAGATTGTAGGTTTTGCTTTTGGTCCAATTATGCTTATTTGGTTTTCTATGATTTTTTTATTGGGCCTTTTTCAGGTGATGGGTAATTTCGCCATCTTAAAAGCGCTCAATCCTTATTACGGGCTTGATTTATTAATTAATTATCCTAAAGGCTTTTGGATTTTAGGGGCGGTATTTTTATGTACCACAGGTGCAGAGGCTTTGTATAGTGATCTAGGGCATTGTGGACGAAAAAATATTCAAGTAAGTTGGATGTTTGTTAAAACAGCATTGGTATTCAATTATATGGGTCAAGGTGCTTGGTTGTTACAGCATGTTGGCACTTCTATAGATGGGTTAAATCCATTTTATGAACTAATGCCACATTGGTTTTTATTAATAGGTATTGGAATTGCAACACTGGCTGCAATTATCGCGAGCCAGGCATTAATCAGCGGATCCTTTACTTTAATTAATGAAGCCATTAGTTTAAATTTTTGGCCTAGGGTTACAGTGAAATTTCCAACCATTCAAAAAGGACAAATTTATATTCCAAGTTTGAATTTTATTTTATGGGTGGGTTGCGTTACCATGCTATTATTTTTCAGAAAGAGTGAGCATATGGAAGCAGCTTATGGATTTTCTATAATTATTACCATGTTGATGACCACTATTTTGATGAATTTTTATATGTTGAATGTAAAAAGGTGGAGCCAGTCCTTAGTAGCTATTATTATTTTAATTTTTAGCATTGTTGAGCTTTCTTTTTTTGTAGCTAATATTGTAAAATTCAAAGAAGCATATATCACATTTGTATTTTCATTAAGCATGATTTTTGTGATGATGATATGGCACCGTGCTCGTAAAATCACTAATCGTTATTTGGATTTTGTCAAATTAAAAGATTACTTAGAGCCTCTTGTTGAATTAAGTGCGGATAAGGATATTCCAAAGTATGCTACTCATTTAGTATACTTAACAAAGGCGAATAATCATAGAGAAATTGAGCATCGTATTATTGATTCTATTTTAAATCGGAAACCAAAACGCGCTGATATTTATTGGTTTTTACATATTGACCGAACCGATTCTCCTTATGGTATGGAGTATTCCATTCGTGAATTAGTGGACGACAAAGTGATGCGAGTTGATTTTAAATTAGGATTTAGAATTCAGCCCCGTGTTAATTTGTGTTTTAAGAAAGTGATGCAGGAATTAAATGAAAGTCAGGAATTGGGTATTTATAGTAAATATGAATCATTAAAAAGCAAGGATTTTCATACCGATATTACTTATGTGATTATTGAAAGCTTTTTTAGTATCGAAAATGAATTATCCTTTAAGGAAGATTTTATTATGGATGTCTATTTTAATATTAAGCACTTATCACAAAGCGATCAAAAAGCCTTTGGATTGGATAATGATATGACTGTTGTCGAGCATGTACCATTGCTAATCAAAGCCAATGAGCAGTCATTATTAAAAAGAGTTTACGATTAATAATATTTTTATTTCGACTAAGGAAGTAATACTAATTTACTTACTTGATTTTGTTTGCCTATTGCTACTAGCCAATAGTAGGCTTCTTGGTTTTTTTGAATCCCTAAGTTTTTGAATTGGATAGTATTGATAGACCCATTCATAATCGCTTCTACACTATAAATTTCGTTTTCTTTTTTTAAGATGGCGTATTGCTTGATGCCATTTTTTTGAGTATTGTTAACAGCATATTCAGTTGCAGATTTTTTAACTACAATAGGCGTTTCCATTGTGTATTGAACCAACCATGGCATTGTCGGTAATAGTGCTGGTTTTTGATAATAATGTTGTTGCAAACTATCATTCCATCCATTGGCGTTCGTGCTAAAACTTTTACTACTAAAATAAATGGATCCATTGGTATTGGGTAATGAACGCACGCGATTTATTTGGTAAGGAATTTCATTTTTATCTTTCCAGCCTACATTACTTCCGGCTCGATAAATACCATGACCGATATATAAATTTTTACCATAGCTATTGTCATTCCACCAATTAATAAGTTCATCATAATCTGCCAATGGGTGCCCATGTTCCCAATATATTTGAGGAGTAACATAATCTATCCATCCTTTTTCTAACCATAATAAAATGTCGGCGTATAAATCATCGTAATTGGTTTGACCTGCTTTGGTATTACTTCCTTTAGGGTCTACCGATTTATTTCGCCAAACCCCAAAAGGACTAATGCCAAACTGAACGCCAGGCTTGGCTTTTCTTATAGTTGCATTTAATTGCTTGATAATGGTATCGCAATTACTTCTTCGCCAATCCTCTTTGTCTAGACCTCTTTTATTTTTAATATAAGTTGCTTGATCAGGAAATTCTTTTCCTGCAATACGGTAAGGATAAAAATAATCATCCATATGAATTGCATCAATGTCATATCGAGTGACTAAATCTCGCACGACTCGATTGGTGTGCTGCCATACTTGTGGTAAGCCTGGATTAAAATATTTTTTATCTCCGTAGGTTAAAAACCAATCTGGATGCACTTTTGTTAAGTGACTAGGGGAGATGCTTGATTTATGAATATTGAAAACGGCACGATAAGGATTGATCCATGCATGAAACTCCATTCCACGTTTATGCGTTTCTTGAATCATAAATGCCAATGGATCGTAAAATGGAATAGGCGCTAGCCCTTGTGTGCCCATTAAATATTCACTCCATGGTTCCAATGTCGAAGGATACATTGCATCACCTGAAGGGCGTACTTGCATAACAATCGCATTCATGCCGTTTTGTTGATGCTTATCTAATAAGGCAATGAATTCGTTTTTTTGTTCTTCATTACTTAAACCTCTTTTGCTTGGCCAGTCAATATTTTCTACCGTAGCCACCCAAACGCCTCTAAATTCAAAAACATTTTTATCATTCGTTTTGGGTTGCCCGTTGGTAACAATAAAAAATCCTATGAATAGGATGCTTAAAATGAATCGCATGAATTGTTTTTTATTAGTTGTTTGCAGATCTGATCTTATCCAAAATCTGGTTCATCATGACTGCATCTTTTTCATCGATACCTTTTAACAGGGCATCTATTTGATCATTAAATTGATCTAGTTTTTCAACCAATTGAATTCCTTTTTTAGATAGTGTAATATCCACCAAGCGTTTGTCTTTTACACAAGCATTTTTTTCAACCAATCCTTTTGCAATTAATCGATCAACAATACGACTGGTATCGCTCATCTTATCCAACATTCTTTCCCTAATTTTTAGGGTACTCAATGGAGCATCACTACCACGTAAAATTCTTAAAATATTATATTGCTGTTGGGTGATTTCCTCATTACCTAAAATTTGTGCTACTTTTTCATTTAACCAATTGGCTGTATAAATGATGTTGATACCCATCTTTTGGTATTCATTTCTGAAATTAGGTTGTTGTATGTCTTTTTCAATCCCCATTATTTAAATGTACTTATTTTATAAATGATTGTGAATACATTTTTTTGAAAAACTCAAATACGGGTAAGGCACATAAAGCACCTAAGGCATCAGCTAGCATATCTAACACTTCAAATCCCCTACTTGAAACATAATATTTTTGGTAGTATTCCATTCCGATTCCATATAATATACACACAATGAGTGCTAATGCCTTTGTTCGAGTAGTTTTTAGTGAAGGTTTTGAACTCAATTCGAAATGGAAAAATAGGGACAAGGCCAAACTTCCAAATAAGGCCATATGCACTATTTTATCTGCAAAGGGCAAAGCAATTATAGTAGCAATCCAATTATTAGGATTATGAAAATTGCTGCCGGGCAAACTCAATAAAATAAAAATGAGTATAAATTCAGCAACGACCCAACATAAAGTTTTTAATGATGTTGCCATAATGGATTAATGTACCAATTGGCTGTATGCTTCACTTGTCATAAGTTGCTCAACATCTGCAGCGTTATTCAGTGTTACTTTTACCATCCAACCTGCACCATAAGGGTCTGTATTCACAAGTTCGGGTTGATTTGCTAATGCAGGATTTATTTCTGCGACGGTACCAGCAACTGGTAAAAATAAATCACTCACCGTTTTAACGGCTTCCACAGTTCCAAAAACAGCTTCGGCTGCTAAGCTTTTGCCAACAGTGTTGATATCGATATATACAATGTCACCCAATTCGCCTTGCGCAAAATCGGTAATGCCAATAGTGGCAGTGTTTCCTTCTACTTTTATCCATTCATGGTCCTTGGTGTATCTTAAATCAGCTGGGAATTGCATATACTTATTTTTAATTGTTGCAAAGATTCATAAAAAACACAAAAAAACAATGCTCTAAAAATTATTGTTAGCAAAATAGAGCAAAATATGATCCTTTAAAAAGGCTTCTTGTTCTATTAAATTCATAATAGGGGTATTCTTAATTTGTTTAAAATGGGGCCAACCCTCCTCATCCTTACCCTCATATATATAATAACCACTAGGTGAAAGGATGGTACAAATGGCCACATGCATCAAATCCTGTTTTTGTTCCTTGCTTATTTTTTCACGGATATAGCCAGTTTCCTGCAAACCCACTAAAAACAAAACTGCTTCCACATCGGGCTTTTTGCCAAATTTGTCCATTAATTTTTGCTCTAAAGCCCACCATCTGCTCTGAAAATCGTCTGCGATTGATGCCATGTATTCCTTTTTTCAAATTATTAAGCAAAGGTAGGGGATATCTAGGCGTAGTTGTATGCTTTGATTATCTTTGAAAAAATATTGTTGACATGTTACAGGTTAATTTTTTACGTCAAAACCGCGAAATAGCAAAGCAGAAATTGGCTATTAAGCATTTTGGGAACCCCGATTTAGTGGATACCGCCATTGAAATTGATGACGAACGCAAGCAATTACAAGCTGCTTTTGATGAAACTCAAGCGAAGGTGAATGCGGCTTCCAAAGAAATTGGGGGCTTGATGGCAAAGGGAGAGCAGGATAAAGCAACAGCCTTAAAAAATGAGGTAGCGGATTGGAAAAAGCAATTAGACCCTTTAAAAATAAAGATGGGGGAGGTAGAAACAAAATTGCAAAATACGCTGGTCCAATTTCCTAATTTACCCCATGACTTGGTGCCCTTAGGTAAAACCCCCGAAGAAAATGTATTAGTTAAGGAAGCGGGTATCAAACCAAATTTGCATTCTGGGGCATTGCCTCATTGGGACTTGATCAAAAAATATAATTTAGTAGATTTTGAAACGGGCGCTAAAATTACAGGCAGCGGATTTCCTTTATATATTGGCAAGGGGGCTAAATTTCAACGCGCATTAGTACAATACTTTTTAGATTTTAATATTGCCGCAGGGTATACTGAATACCTTCCACCTTTTATGGTGAACGAAGCATCTGCATTTGCAACAGGACAATTGCCTGACAAGGAAGGTCAGATGTATCATGCCACTGCTGATAATTTTTATTTAATTCCAACAGCCGAAGTGCCCGTAACCAATATTTTCAGAGATGTTATTTTAAAAGATAGCGATCTGCCGATACAAATGACAGCTTACTCTCCTTGTTTTAGAAGAGAAGCAGGAAGTTTTGGTAAAGAAGTGCGAGGATTGAATCGAGTACATCAATTTGAAAAAGTAGAAGTCATACAAATTGTTCATCCTGATAAAAGTGATGAAGTTTTAGATGAGATGGTAACCCATGTTGAAAAATTATTAATTAGTTTAGGACTGCCTTACCGTATTTTAAGATTGTGTGGGGGTGATATGGGATTTGCTTCAGCCATCACTTACGATTTTGAAGTGTATAGTGCAGCGCAAGCAATGTGGTTAGAAGTAAGTAGTGTTTCAAACTTCCAGACTTATCAAACATATCGAATGAAATGCCGTTTTAAAGATGCAGAAGGCAAGACCCAATTTGCGCACTCCTTGAATGGAAGTTCATTAGCCTTGCCTCGTATTTTTGCAGCTATAGTGGAGAACTATCAAACCGAAAATGGAATTGCATTACCAGAAGCGTTGCAATCTTATTTTGGAGCGACTCATTTAGTATAGTGGCCATATGATTTTAGAACTTACTAAATCTTAGCCCTAAACTAAATGGATACATTTCAAAGTTGGTATCTTGTTTGTCAAATAAATTGGTTAAGCCGTAGGATCCATATAGACGAATCCCTCCAATGCCTAATTCCCCAATGGTAGCAACTCTCCAATTATTTAAATTAAAATTGCCATCATATTTTTGTTTTCCTCTTTCGGCACTAATTTGCTTGTTGCGAGAGCTAATTAGATAACCTGCACTCATACCGGCACTTACATAAAAGCTTCTTTTATTTTGAGGGTTAGCTTGATAACTAAATTGAAAAGGGACGGTTAAATATTTAGCGAATAATTTATTTTTTGAAAAAGAAATATTTTCTAAAATCATTTTCGAAGGCAAGTCATTTCTAAAACTTACGGGTTGTTCCAATCTAAAATTAAACATCTCAAATCCTACACCATATTTTAAGTTCAATTTATGTTGGTATAAATTTACTTTTTGTTGTACCACCCAAAGATTAAAGTTGCTGGATTTGCTATTTTTTAATTTTAAGTTAGATGGTGTTACATAATAAGGCATCATACCTGGGTATGGTTGCATGGTATAAAATAAGTTAGGAGACGCATCGCGATAGTTGGCATAACCCAAATCAAACGCAAACCAATTGGTACTTATATTACTTAACTTTTTTGGCGTTTTATAAATTTTGACTCCTTCGATTTCACCATTGACCCAGCCATTATTAAATCGGGTCGTACTATTTTCATCTTTAACAATTTTATATCGTCCTAATTGAAGCGTATCAGAATTATACATGACAGTGGTATCTTTAGGGCTTTTAATTAATACTCGTAAGTCTTTGTTTCCTTGTCCTTTAATAATTGTAATACCCCCCACTTTAATCGTATCCGCATTGATGGATATAATTTTTTTGGCGCTACTATCTTCTTGTGCCAAAAGGCCTCCTGCAATGAATAAAATAGCGGCTACTAATAATGTCTTTTTCATATTTGATTATTTTTCTAATTTATTTTTTTTAAAAAGTGCCGTTAATTTGCGGCTTACTTCTCTAAATTTGGATTTATCTATTTCCATGTTTCCAATATATAAAATTCGGTCCTCCTCTTCTTGTTCCATATCTATTTCCTTATAGGATATAGGGATGGCTATTGGTTCTGCAAGTTGTTTATTTTCGACTTCATTTGTACTTTCACCTGAATTTGCATTTGTTGTATTTGCTTCAGGCAATGCTATTTTGGGCGTTTCAAAATCATGTTCAATAGCATTTTCAACTGACTCTTTGTTGGGTATATTTTTTGATTCTAAAGTGAGATGGGTAGTAGGGATCCATTTATTTTGGTTCGCTGCAACGCTAGTTTGTAACAAATTTGCCTCTTCCTCATCCCTCATGGATTTTTTGATAGGCATTTTAGGAATTACAGTTTTTGTTATTACGATATTGGTCGCATCTTTTCTTGGTGTATTCGCCATTTTATAACCCAAAAACAACATTATAATAGCTGCAACCGAGCCTATGCTGTATTTGGCATACCACCCCCATAAAGGTTTTATGGCAGTTTCTTTTTTATAAAGTGAATCTTTAAAAGTGGGGTCTAAAGTTAATTCATCGTCAATCGGGAATTTACTATTTCTCCATTGTGTAAGTGATATTAAAAGGCTAGGGTTGTTCTTAATTGATTGTTCAAATTTTTTAATTTCACTTAGGGACATTTCGTTGTCTATATATGCTAAGCATTGCGTGTCGAGTTCACTGATTTGGTATAAACTTATTTTGTCTTCATAAATCATGTTTTCATCTCCAGACAGATCACTATTTGAAACTAATTTTGCATTCTGTAAAAGAGTCAATTCGTTTTGATAGAATGGATTTTGTTGAACAAATAATTCGACTGCTGCTATCTCATTCGCAGTAAGTTCGTTGTCAACATACAACAAAAAATAAGTTTCGTAATTATGAATATTGACTATCATGATTGATTTACTTTTTCATTTTCCATCAATCTTGTTTTCAAAAATAATCGCGCGCGATGCAAATACACTTTAACTTGACTTTCTGACAAGTTCATAATTTCACCAATTTCCAAATATGAATAACCTTCATAGTCTTTTAATAATACCAAGCTTTTTTGCGTTGGATTTAATTCATTGATGGCTTTGAGTAATATTTGTTTGAGTTCATTGTTGGTGGATGGCTGAGACACCAAATCTGATTCATGAAATTGATCTAGCGTGTGATTTCTTTTTTCTTTTCGAATGTGATCAATCATTTGATGATAGGCGACTGTAAATAAATATGATTTTGCTTTTTCAGAGGCCACATTATGTTTATTCATCCATAATTTCTCAAATGCAATTTGGACAATATCCTTGGCATCTTCTTCATCTCGTAAGTTCTTAACTATAAATCGGAATACTCCATCGGAGTATTCGTCAACACATATATTATATTCCTGTTCTGTCATGTATAAAATTGGGGATGCCCCCTTGTAAATCGTTAAACGATATAGGGCTTTAAATGTTACAACACTAGCAACCTTTTTTTCCTCCCGAACCTATTGATTCTTAATAATTAATAATTTGCTCCTGTATATTAGCTGGGAGTTCGCGCCATTCATATTGTTGATTGCGGAGTTGTGGTTCAAAACCTGCCTCGGCAATGGCTTCTTGGATGGATTTGTAAGTGAATCGATGAGGAGCACCCGCGGCACTCACTACATTTTCTTCTAGCATAATACTTCCAAAATCGTTGGCGCCTGCTTCTAAGCATACTTGAGCTGTCGCCTTCCCAACAGTTAACCAACTTGCTTGAATATTTTTAATATTAGGCAACATAATTCTACTAATGGCAATCATTCGGATGTACTCTTCGGTAGTGGTTAAATTATGAACACCTCTAATTTTAGTAAGTAATGTATCTACATCTTGGAAGGTCCAAGGAATGAATGCTAAAAATCCTTTGGCATCTTTTGGTTTTTTATCCTGTACTTCACGAATACGCACCAAGTGAATAAATCTTTCTTCTAAGGTTTCTACATGACCAAACATCATGGTAGCACTAGTTGTAATATTTAATTGATGTGCAGCTGCCATAACATCCAACCATTCATCTGCACCACATTTACCATTGGATACTAATTTACGAACACGATCCACTAAAATCTCAGCACCTGCGCCTGGTAAGGAGTTCATGCCTGCTTCCACTAATGCTTTTAATACATCTGTGTGACTCATTTTTTCCAACTTAGCAATATGTGCAATTTCAGGGGGTCCTAAAGTGTGTAATTTGATATCAGGAAATTCAGCTTTAATTTGTTTAAAAATTCCAGTATAAAAATCCAAGCCTAATTCAGGATGGTGACCTCCTTGTAATAGTAATTGATCGCCACCCCATGCAATGGTTTCCTTAATTTTTTCTCTATAGGTTGCCATATCCGTGATATAGGATTCTGGATGTCCTGGTATACGATAAAAATTACAAAACTTACAATTGGCTATACAAACATTGGTGGTATTTAAATTACGATCTATCTGCCATGTTACTTTTCCATGGGGCACTTGCTTTTTTCTTAATTCGTTGGCAACGTAACTCAGTTCAGCCAACGGGGCATTTTCGAATAAAAACATCCCTTCTTCCTTGGTTAAATGTTCAAAATTTAGGGCGCGTTGGTAAAGTGATTCTAGTTGCATATCTATACTATTAAATGTCAGCAAAGTTACATGATTAACGCCTTGTTGAAAAGTACTATTTTGGTTGATTTTATCGGTTTTCGATAAAATTAAATGACCATAGCAAGCAATAGAAAAGGAACTATTGTACTTATTAAGTAATTTTGACCTCTTTATGATACAATTTGAAAAATTTGAACTTGCCAATGGCCTAAAAGTCATTGTACATCAGGATAGCAGCACACCTATGGCCGTGGTGAATGTTTTGTATAATGTAGGTGCGAAAGATGAGGACCCTAAAAAAACAGGCTTCGCCCACTTATTTGAGCATTTAATGTTTGGGGGTAGTGTCAATATACCTGTGTATGATGAGCCCTTGCAAAGAGCAGGTGGTGAAAACAATGCTTATACCACCAATGATTTAACCAATTATTATTGTCAAATTCCTGCCGAAAATATTGAAACTGCATTTTGGTTAGAAAGCGATAGAATGTTATCACTTGCTTTTAGTGAAAAAAGTTTAGAAGTACAACGCAAAGTGGTTTGTGAAGAATTTAAAGAGCATTATATCAATAAGCCCTATGGAGATGCTTGGCATAAAATGAGAGAGTTGGCATACACAAAACATCCTTATCGTTGGATGACCATTGGTGCTTCACTGGCACATGTGGAAGATGCAAAAATGCAAGATGTAAAAGATTTCTTTTTTCAATTTTACCGACCTAACAATGCCATTTTAGTTGTTACAGGAAATGTAACTACGGCGCAAGTAAAACAATTGGCTGAAAAATGGTTTGGCCCTATCGAAGCGGGCAAGCTGTATCAAAGAAATTTACCTGTAGAACCGGTACAACAAAAAAGTAGATCCATGGATGTGCGTGCAGATGTGCCCTTAGATATGTTAATGATGACATGGCATATGGCTGGTCGCATGGATGCGCGTTATCATGCAGCCGATTTATTAACAGATGTCATTGGTGGAGGTGCTACTTCAAGATTATATGAGCAGTTGATCAAAGTGAAACAAATTTTTTCATCGATTGATTGTTATCATTTTGGAGCAATAGAACCAGGACTTGTTGTGATTGAGGGTAAGCTGGTAAAGGGGGTGACCATGTCGGTGGCCGAAAAAGCAGTCATGGACGAAATAGAAATAATTAAAAACACTTTGATGCCCATGAACGAAGTGCAAAAAGTAATTAATAAAACGGAAAGCTTAATTTGTTTTGAGGATATGAGCATCATGAATAGGGCGCATAGTTTGGCATATTATGAATTGCTCGGGGACGCGAATTTAATGAATCAGGAACTAGAAAAATACCAACTAGTCACACCTGAAATTTTACAGCAAACCGCACAAGAAATTTTTCAGGACAACCATCGTAACACATTATATTATTATAGTAAATCCTAACATCATGGCATTAGATCGACTTCTTGCTCCTGTTATCAAAGATGCTATTGATTTTGATATTCAATTAAAGCCTTATCAGCACTTTGTTTTAGACAATCAAGTAGAAGTATATACCTATGAAGGAGGTGCTGAAGAAGTGATGCTGATGGATATGGTTTTTTTTGCAGGCAATACCTATGAACAAAAAAATTGGGTCGCTGCGGCCACAAATTTTTTATTAAAAAATGGGACCACACAAAAAAACGCTTTTGAAATTAATGAAGCCTTTGAGTTTTACGGAGCACACTTAAGTCGAAATTGCTATAATGAAACTGCTACCATTGCTTTACATTGCTTGACCAAATATTTTAAGGAAGTAATTCCTGTAGTGAGTGAATTAATTGCAGAAGCTAATTTTCCTGAAAAGGAATTAATGATTTACCAACAAAATTTAATTCAACGATTGTCCCTTAATTTAAAAAAAGGCGATTTTATCGCCAATCGTTTAATTGATGAATATTTATTTGGAATTGATCATCCCTATGGAAAGTATGCCCTTGAGCAAGATTATAAAAATGTAAACAAGGAGGATTTGCATCGTTTTTATGATACTTATTATAAACAGGGCAAGTGTATTATTTTTATGGCAGGTAAGTTCCCTGGCAATATGCAGGAGCTTTTAAATAATCATATTGGTCAGTTGCCTTTAAATAAAAAGGAAATTCCTGCTGTGATGCATCCTATTGTATCTGCAACACAAAAAAAATATAGTGTGATTAATGATGCCGAATCGGTACAAGGATCTATTCGTATTGCACGACATTTCCCAAATAGACATCATCCCGATTTTGCACCTACGCAAGTATTGAATAATATTTTTGGTGGATTTTTTGGTTCACGTTTAATGCGTAATATCAGAGAAGATAAGGGTTACACCTATGGTATACATAGCTATTTGCAAAACCATGTTCAATCCTGTGCTTGGATGATTAGTACAGATGCAGGAAAGGATGTATGCAAGCCAACCATGGAAGAAGTATATAAAGAAATGAAGAAATTAAGAGAGGAGTTAGTGGATATAGAAGAGTTAAAATTGGTTAAAAATTATATGTTAGGTGGATTGTTGGGTGATTTAGATGGGCCCTTTCAAATTATTGGTCGTTGGAAAACTTATATCTTAAATGATTTAAACGAGGAATATTTTTATAAGACCATTGATATTGTGAGAGCAATTCAGCCAGAAGAATTAAAAGCCTTGGCTGAAAAATATCTTAAGACCGAAGATTTTTATGAATTAGTAGTGTATTAGATGATTTCAATTTATCTTACTTTTATCTGACCCTGTAAAATGAATAATATGGGAAAATTTTTTACTAAAACAATTGCAACTGCATTGGCTGTTTTATTGGTTGCCTATTTAATGAAAGGAGTGGCTGTGGATAATACCATTACTGCTTTATTAGTAGCATTGGTTTTGGGCTTACTCAACAATTTTGTAAAACCCATCTTAGTTGTTTTAACCATTCCATTTACCGTTTTCACTTTAGGGCTATTTTTAATTCTAATTAATATTTTTATCATCTTTACTGTTTCTGAAATTGTACCAGGATTTCATGTGAGTGGTTGGTTTACCGCCTTTTTATTTGGGATATTGGTCAGCTTTTTTACTTCGATCATTGAGTCTATTTTAGGCACACCTGCCCCTAAAAGCTAGTTATTTTTCCTACCATTTATCCTTTTCTAAGCTCATTCAAAGAATAATACTTTATATAATTTATTGATAATCAATATATTATTTTATTTATAAAAATAATTATAGTACTATGTATCGCATAGTACTATAATTTTACTTAGCTTTGTGTTTCAATCTTATAATTATGGATATTCAAAACACACAAAGTCAAATGCGCAAGGGCGTTTTGGAGTTTTGCATATTGTCCATCATTCAACAAGGGGAAGTATATCCAAGTGATATTGTTGAGAAAATGAAACTGGCCAATTTGCACATTCTAGAAGGAACCTTGTATCCTTTATTGACTCGTTTAAAAAATGCAGGCTTATTAAATTATCGTTGGGTAGAAAGTATTAGTGGACCTCCTCGAAAATATTTTGTGATGACAGATGAAGGCAATGCCGCCTATGCTGTTTTATTAAAAACATGGAATGAAATGGCCGATGCAGTGCAGCTTATTACAAATAATACAAACAATATTAACACACTAAAAGCAGATCAAGCTTTATAAATAAAAGACAATGAAAAAAGTAATCAATATTAATTTTCAAGGACGCATTCTTCCTATTGAGGAGTTTGCATATGAAATTTTAAAAAAATATATCGATAGTTTACGCGACTATTTTAAAAACGAAGAAGGTTGTGATGAAATTATAAATGATATTGAATGTCGTATTGCAGAATTATGTGATGATCGTTTGAAAAAAGGGGCGCCATGCATTACCGAAGTGGATATGAATTTAATTATTACAAGTATTGGTCGTCCAGCTGATTTTGAAGCCCAGGATGGGTTTGAGGCAAGTTCATCTTCCAATACTTATTCTACTGAGGATACAATGGGGGGCAATTATTACGATAATGAGTATAGCGACAAACAACAAAGTAAAAAATTATATCGAGACGAACATAATAAAGTATTAGGTGGCGTTTGTAGTGGTATTGCCAATTATTTTAATTTAGATCCACTTTTAGTAAGAATATTATGGATATTTTTAATCGGCGTGAATATTTTGGGGTATTTAATTTTATGGATTGCAGTACCTAGTACTTCTGTCAAGGAAGTTGGTGGTGTACGCAAGCGTTTATTTAGAGACATAGAAAACAAATTGATTGGTGGCGTGAGTTCGGGCTTGGCAAAATATTTTAGTATTCAAGTTTGGATTGTGAGAATTTTATTTTTAATACCTTTTATACGCTTTGTTGTAAATTTTAGACACTTGCATTTATGGCAATTTTGGGATTCACCACATTTCCCTAATTTATTAGATATTACTTTTAGTCCAGGGGCTGTTTTTGTATATATTGTTTTGTGGTTGGTATTGCCCGAAGCTAAAACGAGCGCTGATAAATTAGAGATGGTAGGTGAAAAAGTGGATTTAAATAGTATCAAGAATACCATTCAAGGTGATCTTGAAGGATTTGGTACGCGTGCTAAATCATGGGGTAGCGCTCAAAGATCAGCGCGTCGGGAAGCAAGGTCGGCCCGTCGTGATGAAAGATCAAATCGACGAAATGAAAACATGGATGAAAACACAACTAATAATAGGAGTGACAACAAAGGTTGTTTTCATTTTGTTGGCAATATCATCACAATTTTAATCAAAGCCTTTGTTTACTTCATATTGGGCATCATTATAATTTCAGTACTTGCAGCTTTGTTTGGCTTAGGTGTGGCAGGAACCAGTTTATTACCACTTAGAAAATTTATTTTAGAAGATGGAGTACAAAATTGGTATGTCATTGGAGCTATTATTTTATTTATTTGGGTTCCAGTTATAGGTATTGTGACAGCCGTTGTGCGTAAACTAGCTGGCTTTAAAAAAGCGAATTTATTAATCCGATCTAGCTTTTGGGCTTTATGGATTTTGGGTTGGGTTTGTATATTTTTGTTTTTTTCAAGTTTAACTAAATCTTTTTCTAAACATAATACCCCAGTTGAAAAAACAATTGCATTAACGAATGCAAAATTGAATTTTTTAACGGTGACTTCGGAGCCTAAAATGAAGTACTATGAGGATCATTGGTTTGATCTTACTCCATTTGAAAAATATACAGATGAAGATACTTTTTATGTAAGAAACTTACGCATTCGAATTACACAATCTAAAACAGATAGTTTTGAAGTTAAAATAATAAAGCTAAGTAACGGAAGTACTAAGGAAGAAGCCAATCGACTTGCTAATAACATCAATTTTGACATCACTCAAAAGGATAGCGTCTTATTTTTAGATCGAGGTATTGGAATTAATAAAGGAGATAAATTTAGAAATCAACATGTTATTATGACCATTGCTGTTCCTATTGGAAAGCGGATAAAAATTTCTAAAAAGGGATGGCAGCAAATTAATATGAATGTCAATGGCCATGGCATTCGCACAGAAAGAATAGGTGACATTGGTTTTGGGAATGATTCATGGGATGGGGAGTGGAATAATTCCTTTGATGATGAGTCTTTCAGTTACAATAGAGGTGTTGAATATTTGATGACGGCATCAGGATTAGAAAAGATTGGTCGAATGGATTTGGACAATGAAGTGGGAAAAGATGAAGATACAAGCGATATCGAGCAGCAGTTAAAGGATTTAAAAGAAGAACGTCAAAAGCTAGAAGGTGATTTGAAAAAATCTAGGTCAGAGAAAATGAAAGAATTGGAAAAAATTGATCGTGCATTAGAACAAAAATCGAATGATCAAAAAGATAAAAAAGCGGTCACTAATAATACTTCAGTGATGCCTAATTTGAATAATGTGAGCAAAGTGGCAAACAAGTTTGGCGATTTGCAATGGGTGATGGAAAGGTTTGCTTATTAAAGCAGATAGTTGCTTTTTGTAGTTTTTAAAATATTAACACCCTTCTCAAAAGAGGGGTGTTTTATTTTTGCTATATTTGACCAAATATATTCTGATGAGCGAAGTTTTATCTACTCCCTTTACCCACAAACATATTGCCTTAGGTGCTAAGATGGCGCCCTTTGCAGGTTATAATATGCCAATTAGTTATACCGGAATAAACGACGAACACGCTGCAGTGCGTAATGGGGTTGGCGTCTTTGATGTAAGTCATATGGGAGAGTTTGTTTTAAAAGGGGCCGATGCTTTGGACTTGATTCAAAGGGTTACTTCAAATGATGCGTCCGTTTTAGAAGATGGTAAAGCACAGTATAGTTGTTTGCCAAATGCAACAGGCGGCATTGTGGATGATTTGTTAGTGTACTGCGTTGAAAAAAATAAAGTGTACATGTTGGTGGTGAATGCTTCTAATATCGAAAAAGATTGGAACTGGATAGTACAACATAATACGAAAGGAGTAGAAATGCATAATATCAGTCCTAAAACTGCATTGTTGGCAGTGCAAGGACCAAAGGCAGCTCAAATTGTACAAACACTTACATCAATGGATGTAATGAATATTCCTTATTATAGTTTTATAAAAGGAAAATTATTAGATATTGATAATGTTTTAATTAGTGCTACAGGATATACTGGAGCAGGAGGAGTAGAAATTTATTTTGAAGATATCAATGACAATGCCAATAAAATTTGGGATGCTTTGTTTGAAGCAGGAGCCCCTTTTGGTATTAAACCCATTGGATTAGGCGCACGTGATACTTTAAGATTAGAAATGGGATTTTGTTTATATGGTAATGACATTGATGATACCACCAGTCCATTAGAAGCGGGACTAGGTTGGATCACAAAATTTAATAAAGAATTTACTAATTCAACAGCATTGTCTGCACAAAAAGCAAATGGCGTAAGCAAAAAATTAATAGGTTTTGAAATGATTGATCGTGGTATACCTAGACATTACTATTTAATTAAAGATGCTGCTGGCAATGAAATTGGTTCTGTGACTTCAGGAACACAAGCTCCTAGTTTAAACAAAGGCATTGGTCTTGGATATGTACAATCAGCTTATGCCAAATTAGATACTGATATTTATATTGACATTCGTAATACATTAGTTAAAGCCAAGGTGGTCAAATTCCCTTTTAAATAAAGCGGGCTTTAAATTGACCCCTTTATTTGTACCCGTATTTAAGCGAATAAATACTGTCAATTGGTATTCATAGTAATTGCATTTTTGTTTCTCAACAAAACATGATGAAATGAAAGCAATTAAAAATCGAGTACAGTTAATGGGTTACTTAGGAGCAGATCCCGAAATTAAAATTTTTGATGAAACAAAAAAACTAGCTAATATCAGGTTAGCAGTGAATGATCGCTACAAAAATGCCAAAGGTGAATGGGTAGATGAAACTCAATGGTTTAATTTAGTGGCTTGGTCCAAATTAGCAGTGTACGCCGAAAAATTTTTAAAAAAAGGCATTGAGGTAGCTGTAGAAGGTAGATTGATGAACAAATCCTATACCGACAAAAATGCAGTGAAACGAGTAAGTACGGACATCTACATTTCAGAAATTTTAATTTTAACCAAGAAAAAAGAGCTTGTGTAAACTTCCCGCATTTTGTATATTTGTGCTCCTATGGCGCAAAAAAAATCCAAACCAAGTATACATACTGTTTTAACTCCTCAGTTGCTAGACTTGTATGAAATAAAAGATAGTATCGTAGTTATTATTGATGTGTTCAGAGCAACCTCTACGATGGCCACCGCTTTATATAATGGCGCAAGAAAAATCATACCAGTTGACTCACCTGAATTATGTATTGAAATGGGTAAGCAAACTGGAGGAGTTACTGCAGGGGAAAGAGATGGCAAAATCATACCTGGATTAACATATGGTAATTCGCCGTCGGAATATCCTAGGTCTTTTATTGAAAATAAAATTTTAGTGATCACCACGACCAATGGCACTAAATTATTACATATGGCTTTAAAGCAAGGGGCTAAGGATATCATCACTGGGTCTTTCCCTAATTTTTCAGCTGTTGCCAACTATCTTAAAGAACAAGGAGTTCCAGTTATATTAGCTTGTTCTGGTTGGAAGAATAGATTCAATATTGAGGATACTTTATTTGCTGGAGCAATCATTGAAGCACTCAAAGATGATTTTACCATTCATTGTGACAGTAGCTTGATGGCAAATCAATTGTATTGTCAGCATAAGGATGATTTAGCCCAATACATTCAAACAACCACCCATTGGCATCGTTTAGCCGCCTATGGCTTGGAACAAGATATGTTGTATTGTATTTCGATGGATACGGCCCCATCTATACCTATTTATAAAGAGGGCGCCTTGATAAACGCGCTATAATTCATTCATTTTCAACTATTTTATGAAATTGGGCTATGAATATAGCCCGCAAAGCCCTACATTTGCAGATTGCCCTTTTTGAAGGGTTATTTGTATAATTATGGCATTACCCTATTTAGTTAAACACATTTATAGTTACGGCACCGAAGAGGTGATTCGTAGAGGCAAGAAAATTTTTGCCTTGAAAAATATTGAGTTGGTCAAATTTGATCCATTAATAGGAAGCATCCATTGCAGGGTCAAAGATGATGGCTACACTACTTATTATAAAGTCACTATTGAAAATTTTAAAAATCCAGCTACCTTATCATTAAGGTGTGGATGTCCTTATAATTTATCGGAGGTTTGTAGACATAAAGCAGCTGCCTTATTTTATATACAGGATTTACTTGATAAGAATTTGTTGGATTATAAACCAGCTTCTTATAACACTTCACATACGCAGCTAAGAGCTAAAGTTTTAGATCTTAAAACCATTCGGATGCTTTGCTCAAAAGCAACTTTCGAAAAGGCTGAAACTACCTTAAAGTCCATACGACCTCATATTGTTTCAAGTGAAAATGAGCGAGTGGTAGCAGAAATGGATATGGCAGGCAAAACCCATCATATCATCATTCAAAAAAATGAAGAAAGATTTTTTGATACTTCTTGCGACTGCTTAACTGAAACAGAATATCCGTTATGTATACATAAGACCGTTTTGTTGCTACAATTGTTTCAATTAAAAGGGGCTGATTATTTTGAGACCATTCGAAATTGGGATCGAGAAAAAAATAAACTATTGGCCCTATATGGTTATAGTTTGGAAGATAATACCAAGGATAAATTTGAGTTTATTTATCATGATGGGAAACCATTTTTAAAAGTATTGGATGCGGGCATCAAAAAAATAAATGAAGAACGAAAATCCTCTTTCAAACGCCCCATGGGTAATGATTGGGATATTGAAGAAATAGATGAAACCAAAGCCCAGCCTCAAAAAAGCATTGAACGACTAGGGCTTGTTATGCAACACCATCCTACCGAATACCCTTATATCAATTTTAATGTGATCAAGGGTGAAGTGAATGAAGATGGGACTTCTTATGTAGGTAAGGTTGAAAAATTAGACATTGCAAAGTTTGTAATTCCAGATGAAATCAAAGAGGAAGATAAATTATTACTTCAATTGGTCCGCAAATTACAGCCAGCAGAACTGACGAAGTATTTAAATAAAAATTCTCCTTTTGGTCAATTATGGGATAACATCATTCATACAGAAGAATCTAATTTACCAGAGGATACAAAGGGCCATATTCAGGAATATTTACATCCTAAAATTGAAAAATTATGGAAGGATTTATCTGAACATCCTTTTAGCTTTTTTATTCCGCATAATAAACCATTCACCACAGCTAATTTGCAAAAAGCAGAATTGGTTTTTTCAAATATCCAACCTTGTTTCAAAGTAGAAAGAGAATCCGACCGATATATTGTATATGCGCAAGTGAATTTACCAGATGGTAAAGTTCCTATTGAAGACAATCACGCTAAATCACATTATATTTTTCAGCACCAGCATCAATTTTTTTGTTGGAAAACAAAAGAGGATCTGGTTTGGGCGGAGCAATTTTTACCTACCGGTTACCATGAAGTTAAATTTGACCAATGGCCTAGTTATTTACAATCTACATTGTTGCCTTTGTCTAAATTATTTAAAGTAGAACTAGATAATGTGGCACAAGAGAAAGTAAAAGGAGTGAAGCCCACACTTCAAATTTTATTAAAAGAGGAGCAGCAATATTTACATTTTGAACCCTTGTTTGTATACAATGACATCATTGTTCAAAAGGACGATGGGCCTTCAGTCATTCAACAAGTGGGAGATAAGATTATCATTTTAGAAAGAGAACTTGCCGCAGAAAGGACATTAGTGAATGAGATAGAGCAATTACACTCAGGATTTGTTCGATTTAATGAAGGGAATGTATTGTCATTAAAAGGAGCGGAAGTGTTAAAAAATAATTGGCTGTTTCTTTTCATTGATACATTACGTGAAAAACAAATTCCATTATTTGGTACCGAATATTTAAAGCAATTTAAATTCAATACAGCAAAGCCATCCACGCGTTTATACATTAGTAGTAATACGGATTGGTTTGACGCCAAAGTTGAAATTTCCTTCGGTGATCAAAAAGTGTCTATACAGGATATTAAAAATATGTTGTCGAACAAACAACAATTTATTCCTTTAAAAGATGGCAGTTTAGGCGTCCTTCCCGAAAAATGGCTCAACAAGTATTCCTTATTATTTAAAGTAGGAGAAGGTAAAACTGACAATCTTAAATTAAGTAAATATCATTTCTCCATCCTTGATGAATTATATCAACAAAGAGACGAGGAAGAATTAATATTTCAATTAGAAGGCAAGTACGAAAAAATTAGAGAGCGATACGCGATAACGGATATTGCACCACCAGCCCATTTAATGCCCATACTTAGGCCTTATCAGGTGAGCGGATTTCAGTGGTTAAATTATTTACATGATGTACAATGGGGTGGTATATTAGCCGATGATATGGGATTGGGTAAAACCATTCAAACCTTATCTTTCCTGCAACATTTAAAGGAGAAAAATGGCAAGTTGGTTGCTTTAGTAGTATGCCCAACAACCCTTTTGTTTAACTGGCAGAATGAATTAAAAAAATTCACACCTAGCTTAACTTATCAAATTCACCATGGTGGAACCAGAAGCCGTAAGCAAATTTTAAAAGATGATATCGAGGTCATCATAACTACTTATGGTACTTTACGAAGCGATATTAAAATGTTTATCGAAGTTGATTTTGATTATGTGATATTAGATGAAAGCCAGGCTATTAAAAATCCTTCAAGTAAAGTAACCAAGGCTGCTTGTTTATTAAAAGCAAAAAATAAATTGTGTTTAAGTGGTACGCCATTGCAAAACAATACATTTGATATTTATGCTCAAATGAATTTTTTAAACCCAGGCATGTTAGGTACCATCGAATATTTTAAGCATAATTTTTCGATGCCGATTGATAAATTTGATGAGAAGGAGCAAAAAGAGCATTTAAGAAAATCGGTTTTCCCTTTTATATTGAGACGTACTAAAGAGCAAGTGGCAAAGGATTTACCTGAAAAGCAAGAAATGGTATTGTATTGCGAAATGGGTGACGAGCAAAGAAAAATTTATGAAGCTTATCGAAATGATTATAGAGATAAATTGATTGGAATGGTGGAAGAAAAAGGAATTCAAAAATCACAATTATCTATTTTACAAGGTTTAATGAAATTGCGTCAAATTTGTGATAGCCCTGCGATTTTAAAAGAAGAAAATTATCCAAATGCTTCAGTGAAGTTGGATGAATTAACCCGCGAAATTGCCGAAAATATTGGTGGTCACAAAGCATTGGTCTTTTCTCAATTTTTAGGTATGCTGGGATTAATCAAGGAGCAATTGACAAAAATGGGAATTGATTATGAATATTTTGACGGAAGCAGCACCATTCAGGAAAGAGAAAGAGCTATTGAGCGTTTTCAAAACGATGATAACTGTAGGGTATTTTTAATTTCTTTAAAAGCAGGTGGAGTGGGGTTGAACTTAACAGCTGCCGACTATGTTTATATTGTGGATCCTTGGTGGAATCCTGCAGTGGAACAACAAGCCATAGATCGTACCCATCGTATTGGTCAAACAAAAAATATTTTTGCGTATCGTATGATATGTAATGATACTGTCGAAGATAAAATTTTGAAATTGCAAGATCGTAAAAGATCCTTAGCGAAGGATTTAATTTCGGATGAGGAAGGATTTGTAAAATCCTTATCCAAAGATGATATTGCCTACTTATTTAGTTAGGGACTTCAACTACTTTTTTTATTATATTTAGAGTGTTAAACTTTAGATGATGAAAAAACTTTGGATTTTATTACCTATTCTTTTTATATCTTATTTTATAGAGGCACAATCGCCTATTCGTTTTCAATCCATGCAAGGCTTGACTATTTTAGGAAGGCCATTCCCAAAACAAACCACTTATCGACGTTTCCCAGATAGCTTAGCAAAATTACTTCGATTGCCTGTTTGGCAACTTAGCACTAACTCAACCGGCCTCGCTATTTATTTTGAATCTAATACAACTCAAATTAATGCAAAGTGGAAGACCGGCGCTAGTACTAGCTTCCCACATGTAGCTGCTACACTTGTGAAAGGTTTGGATTTGTATGCATTAGATCATGATAATTGGTATTATGTTGGTATTGGCAGACCCAATCATGCCAGTGATCAAGACGCAACCATCATAAAAGGGTTGGATGGCAAGAGGCGATCTTATTTATTGTATTTACCAGATTATGAAACAACCGATTCTTTATTCATAGGAATTGATTCCAATGCGATGGTTCAAAATGTAACGCATTCTGTTTTTGAAAATAGAAAACCTATTGTTTTTTATGGCACGAGCATTGTACAAGGCGCGTCTGCAATGCGCAGTGGAATGGCTTATCCAGCGATCATTGAAAGAAGATTGCAAAGGGAAACCATCAATTTAGGATTTAGTGGAAATGGGCAACTTGATTCGATGCTAGCAGTGGTCATGGCAAATATCAATGCTTCTTGTTATGTCATTGATTGTGGCCCCAATTTAAGTCCGCAACTAGCTGCGGAACGTACACTTCCTTTTTTAAAACAACTTAGAAAATTAAGTCCGCATACGCCTATCTTATTAGTGGAGCAAATTGAATATCCCACAGCAAGATTTATTTCAACTGTAGATGAAAAAATTAAATCAATCAACCAAAGTTTTTCGAAAGCCTATGAATTATTAAAAAAAGAAGGCGATCATCAAATTTATTACCTGCCTTCAAAGGGATTAATAGGATTGGATGGCGAAGCCACTGTGGACGGGGTTCATTTAACCGATCTTGGTTTTTTCAGGATGGCAGAAGGGCTCATTAAAAAGTTAAACACCATTATAAAATAATTGCATTCTCTTTTTTTCAAATTACAGTAACGCTTATTTTAATTCAGCTGCTGCTATATTTGCTTTCGGATTTTTTAAAAATTCATTTTTACATTCTGTGGAGCAAAATCCATAAACTTTATGATCATAATGAGCAGTATCACTTACTCCTGCAGTGACTGGCATTCCGCAGGTAGGGTCTTTTTTATTATCTAATAATGCAATGTCATATGTTTTTTCAGTAGTGGTGTCCATTTTTGTCTTTGCTATTGTATCTGATTTAACCATATCCTTGGAAGGAGTTGTTGCATTTCCACAAGCAGTCATGATTAAAATAGTAGATAGCAGGGTTGCTGAAATGATCTTTTTCATAGCGTTTGATTTAGGTTTCTATTGAAGCAAAATTACATCTCTCCATGCTCAAATACATACTAACGCCTATTCTTTTAGTGAAGATTAGTCGCATTATAGGTCTAAAAGCCAAATTTTAAGGCAAAAGGGGGCTCGTTTATGTATTTATTTAATACTTTTACACCTCATTCCTTCAATAAGGATATTATTAAATGAAACAGGCAACACAACATATTATTTTAACTAGTGCACAAAATGCACCGGTCCCTGTTTTGAACAGCCCTAGGGCGACTCGTTTTCCGCGTTTGGATAAATTCTTTTATCGACGTGGATTCTGATAGGACGAGCAATTGGCAGTTGCCCCTATCAGTGGAAAAAGCCCCGACATAGTCTCTTTAACCGCCAAACTGTTCAATCATTTAAATCATTTACATCATTGGAACCAAACATTATAGTTCGATTAGCCGATAGTGGCGATATTTCATATGCTGCTACCATCACCGACGAAATGGCTTCTTCCGCAAAAGCGCGTGGTACGGGTATTGCCAAAAGAAGCCCTGAATATGTATCTCAAAAAATTCAGGAAGGTAAATCTGTTATTGCATTGACAGCTACTGGAGAATGGGTGGGGTTTTGTTATATTGAAGCATGGCAACATGGACAATTTGTGGCAAATAGTGGTTTGATTGTAGCACCTGCTTATAGAAAGACAGGAATCGCTAAAAAAATCAAACAAACTATTTTTCAATTATCTAGAGAAAGATATCCTGATGCAAAATTGTTTGGTTTAACCACTGGATTGGCTGTTATGAAAATTAATAGTGAATTAGGATATGAGCCAGTTACTTATAGTGAGTTAACCGCTGATGAAGAATTTTGGGCAGGTTGTAAAAGTTGCGTGAACTACGATATTTTAATGAGCAAGGATCGTAAAAATTGTATGTGCACGGCCATGTTATATGAACCAAAGCAATCACAAGATTCGAAAGAAGCGGTTGTTGCATTTTCGAATAATTCAAAATTATACGAAAGATTTATGAAGATAAAACAAAGCAAACTTTTGAGTTGGCTTATAAAAAAATAATTAATTATGGAAAAAGTAGTAGTTGGATTTAGTGGCGGATTGGATACCACTTTTTGTGTTAAATATTTAACCTTGGAAAAGGGGCTGGAAGTGCATAGTGTTATTGTGAATACGGGCGGATTTACTGAAGAAGAATTAAAAAAAGTAGAAGCGCATGCCTATGCATTAGGGGTAAAAACACATACCACAGTGAATGCGGTGCAAGGTTATTATGACAGTATTATTAAGTATTTAATTTATGGAAATATTTTAAAAAATAATACCTATCCATTAAGTGTAAGTGCAGAGCGATTAAGTCAAGCCTTACATATTGCAGCGCACGTAAAAAAAGTGGGTGCCAACATTGTGGCGCACGGAAGTACGGGTGCCGGGAATGATCAAGTGCGTTTTGATATGATTTTTAATATCATGATTCCTGGTGTTGAAATTTTAACACCCATTCGTGATTTACAATTAAGTAGGGAAGCAGAAATTACTTACTTAAAAGAAAAAGGGGTAGAGATGAATTTTGAGAAAGCTGCTTATTCTATTAATAAAGGATTGTGGGGAACCAGTGTGGGAGGTAAAGAAACATTGCAATCAAAAGGAATGTTACCTGAATCTGCATGGCCTACACAAATGACCAAACAAGGTGCTGAAGAAGAATTGGTGATTGGTTTTGAACAAGGAGAAATTAAAACAGTCAACCAAAAAACTTTCTCACACCCTACCGAAGCCATTCAATTTATTCAATCTATAGTAGGTCCTTATGGTATTGGTAGAGATATTCATGTCGGGGATACCATCATTGGCATTAAGGGAAGAGTAGGTTTTGAAGCAGCTGCGCCAATGGTTATTTTAAAAGCGCATCATGCACTAGAAAAACATGTATTAACAAAATGGCAATTATCTTGGAAGGATCAATTGGCACAATTTTATGGTAACTGGCTACATGAGGGACAAATATTAGATCCAGTGATGCGAGATATTGAAGCTTACTTAACCAATTCGCAAGTTCAGGTTTCAGGCGAAGTGTTTATTCAATTACATCCTTATCGTTTTCAAATTATTGGAATTGAATCACCCAATGATTTAATGAGTGCGAAATTTGGTAAGTATGGTGAAATGAATACGGGATGGACAGGTAATGATGTAAGAGGTTTCACTAAAATATTTGGCAATCAAACAGCGATTGCACATTATATCAAAGAGTCAAATAAAAAAGATTAAGATGCAAAATATAAAAATTGGAATCGTAGGTGGAGCAGGTTATACAGGCGGTGAATTAATGCGTGTATTATTGCGTCATCCTCAAGCCACTATTTCGTTTGTGCATAGCAATAGCAGTGCAGGTGCTTTGGTCAGCAGTGTGCATACAGATTTATACGGAGAGACTGATTTGGTATTTAGCGCTAATCCTATACCTCCAATTGATGTTTTATTTTTATGTGTTGGGCACGGTGAAGCAACTCAATTTTTATCAAAATACACTATACATGCTTCCGTAAAAATAATTGACCTGTCACAGGACTTTAGATTATCAGCCCATCATCAAATAGGAGAAAGAAGTTTTGTATATGGTTTACCTGAATTGCAAAAAGAGGCCATACAAAAAGCACATAATATCGCTAATCCTGGATGTTTTGCTACTGCGATTCAATTGGGTTTATTGCCCTTAGCTGCAATAGGATTATTAGGGGATGTATATACAACAGGAATTACAGGATCCACTGGCGCAGGCCAAAGTTTAACTGCCACTGGGCATTTTAGCTGGAGAGCGAATAACATACAAGCCTACAAAACTTTACAACATCAACATCTTCATGAAATAAACCAAACCTTACAATTACTTCAAGGTAATCATCAGTCTGCTGTTCATTTTGTTCCTTGGAGAGGTGATTTTACTAGAGGTATTTTTGTGACTTCTGTTGTGACAACAGATATGCCATTAAATGCTATATATGAATTGTACAATTCATTTTATGCAGCACATCCTTTCACTCATGTCAGTAAAACCAATATCGATTTAAAACAAGTAGTGAATACCAATAAATGTTTGATTCATATAGAACAACAGGGTAATAAAGTGGCTATTCATTCTGTCATTGATAATTTATTAAAAGGAGCCGTGGGTCAAGCGGTACAAAATATGAATTTAATGTTGGGCCTTTCCGAATCGGCAGGGTTACAATTAAAAGCAAGTCAATTTTAAAATATATTACACATGTCATTATTCAAAGTATATCCTTTAAATCCTATCGCTATCACCAAGGCATTGGGTAGTCATGTATGGGACGATAAAGGGCAAGCCTATTTGGACATGTACGGTGGTCATGCTGTTATAAGTATTGGACATACACATCCTCATTGGGTAAAAAGTATTGAGGAGCAACTTCATGCAATGGCTTTTTATTCTAATTCGGTGATCATGCCCATTCAAGAAAAACTAGCAACTGCCCTAAATGAAATCAGCGGTAAAAAAGATTATCAATTATTTTTATGCAATAGTGGCGCCGAAGCCAATGAGAATGCATTAAAATTAGCCTCCTTCCATACCGGACGAAAAAAAATCATTTCATTTCAAAAAGCATTTCATGGTCGTACCTCATTAGCCGTTGCTGCGACAGACAATCCTAGTATTATTGCCCCTGTCAATGAAACTGATAATATTATTTTTTTACCTTTCAATGATGTGGCCGCATTAGAAACTTGTTTCGCACAAAACCCAGATGCTATTGCAGCCGTTATTATTGAAGGCATTCAGGGAGTGGCCGGTATTTATGAAGCAAGCGATCTTTTTTTACAAGCCATTCGAAAAAATTGTGATCAGTACGGTGCTGTATATATAGCAGATAGTGTACAATGTGGATATGGTCGTACGGGTCAATTTTTTGCACACGACCATGCAGGCGTTGATGCAGATATTTATTCGATGGCGAAAGGGATGGGTAATGGATTTCCTATTGGAGGCATCTTAATTGCGCCACATATCCAAGCTAAATTTGGTATGTTAGGCACTACATTTGGCGGTAATCCATTGGCCTGTGCAGCAGCTCTTGCGGTGATTGAAGTAATGCAAAAAGATAATTTAATAAAAGCAGCTGCAGAAAAAGGCAGTTTTTTAATACATGCTTTACAACAAATCAAAGGAGTGAAAGTAGTAAGAGGAAGAGGGCTTATGATTGGTTTTGAAATGGAAGAAGGATTTGCTGATCTTAAAAAAGTATTGTTGAATGATTTCAAAATTTTTACAGGCGAAGCGAAACCTAATGTGATTCGTTTATTGCCAGCTTTGACTATCACAACACAAGAAATAGATTTATTTTTAATAGGTTTAAATAAAGCGGTTCAAAAGCTTTCCAATACCAAAGCTTAAATTTAGTATATGAAACAATTTATTTCAGTTAAGGATGTAACCAATATTGATGCCTTGGTATCAAAAGCCTTGGCATACAAAAAGCAACCTTTATTGGATAAGCAGTTAGGTGCGCATAAGCGCATTGGATTACTTTTTTTAAATCCAAGTTTAAGAACAAGACTAAGTACACAAGTAGCTGCACAAAATTTAGGAATGGAGCCCATTGTTTTTAATGTAGATAAAGAAGGATGGGCTTTGGAATTTGCAGAGGGCGCTATTATGAATGGCACTACTGTTGAGCATGTCAAAGATGCAGCTCCTATATTGGGAAACTATTTTGATATATTATGTATTCGTTCCTTCCCCAATTTGCAAGATAGATCTGTGGATTATTCCGAACACATCATCCATCAATTTATTAAATACGCGGGTGTTCCCATTGTGAGTTTAGAATCGGCAACATTACATCCATTACAATCTTTAACCGATATCATTACCATTCAAGAGTCAATGGCCTTGAATCCTATATTTAAAAGTAGAAAGCCTAAAATAGTTTTAACCTGGGCGCCTCATATTAAACCAATTCCGCAATGTGTTGCCAATAGTTTTAGTGAATGGGTAAACGCCTGGGGGCAGTCTGATTTTATTATTACACATCCTAAGGGATATGAATTATCAACAGAATATACTAAGGGCGCTCAAATTATGCATGACCAAGAAGCCGCTTTAAAAGATGCCGATTTTGTTTATGTGAAAAATTGGAGCAGCTATCATGAATATGGCAAAATGCTCAACACGGACACGCAATGGATGTTAACAACTGAAAAATTAGCATTGACACAAGATGCAAAAGTGATGCATTGTTTACCTGTTCGTCGTAATGTAGAATTAAGTGATGCTATATTGGACGGCCCTAATAGTATTGTTACACAACAAGCATCTAATAGAGTTTGGGCGGCACAATCGGTATTATCATTTATGACTTTTAAGGATCAAAAATAAATTATGGAATCTTTATACATCATTAAAATAGGAGGCAATATTGTTGACAATCCAAATTTGTTAACCACTTGTCTGCAAGCTTTTTCAAAATTGAAAGGGTCGGCTATTTTAGTGCATGGAGGCGGAAAGATGGCTACGGAAATGGCAACGAATTTAGGTATTGAACAAAAGTTAGTAGAGGGAAGAAGGATTACTGACGAAGCCACTTTAAAAATTGTAACGATGGTATATGCAGGTCATATTAATAAAACGATCGTGGCTCAATTACAAGGAATGGGAGTGAATGCATTAGGTTTATCCGGTGTAGATGCTAATTTAATGACAGCGCATAAAAGAATAACAAGTACAGTGGACTTTGGTTTTGTAGGAGATATTGATTTTGTGAATAGTGCATTTGTTCAAGAACAATTGATACAAAATAGACGATTGGTGATTGCGCCTATCACTCATGATGGGAAGGGTCAATTATTAAATACCAATGCAGACACGATTGCCCAAAGTATAGCAACTGCAATGGCTAGCCTGTATGATGTACATCTTATTTATGGATTTGAAAAAGAAGGCGTTTTAGAGAATATCCAAGATGAAGGTTCTGTTATTTCATTTATAAACCCACCTATCTACGCGCAATTAAAGGAGGATAAAATTATCTTTGAAGGGATGCTTCCTAAATTGGAAAATGCATTTCAAGCTATAAGTAGCGGCGTAAAATCGGTTCTGATAGGGAAGGCTGAAAAAATGAATGAATTAATAAATGGTACCGCTGGTACGACAATCAAGAACTAATGTCAACTAATAATATACAAAATACAGATAAAATGAGGGGGCATCAAAAGGATGCCATTGAGTTGTTAAAAGCTTTAATCGCTATTCCTTCATTTAGTAAGGAGGAAGATAAAACAGCGACATTGATTACCACTTTTTTTTTGGACCGAAATATTAAAACAGAAAGATTAAAAAATAATATTTGGGCATTTAACTTACACTTTGACGCACAAAAACCTACCTTATTATTAAACTCACATCACGATACTGTAAAACCAAATAAAGGCTACACGGTGGATCCTTTTGATCCAATTGAAACGGAGGGGAAATTATATGGATTAGGAAGTAATGATGCAGGGGGTTGTTTGGTAAGTTTGATTGCTACCTTTTTATATTATTACGATCAGCAAAATCTACCTTATAATATTATTTTTGTTGCATCTGCTGAAGAGGAGATTTCGGGTCATGATGGCATTGAATTAGTATTACCCCAACTTCCTAAAATTGAGTTTGGTATCGTTGGTGAGCCCACTCAAATGGAGATGGCTATTGCTGAAAGAGGTTTGTTGGTATTGGATGTATTGGCTACAGGTAAAGCAGGACACGCAGCCAGATCCGAAGGAGAAAATGCATTGTATAAAATTTTATCCGATCTGGATTGGTTTAAAAATTATCAATTTGAGAAAGAGTCTGAAATTTTAGGGCAGGTTAAAATGACAGTGACTGTTATTGAAACAGATAATAAACAACATAATGTGGTTCCTTCCACTTGTAAAATGGTAGTAGATGTGCGCGTGAATGAATTATATAGTTTCGAAGAAATATTGGCTACTATTGCACAACATGTGAAGTCGGAAGTGACGCCAAGAAGTTTAAGATTAAGATCAACTGGAATTGCTTTAGATCATGTTATCATAAAAGCAGGATTATCGATTGGGAAAGGTTATTATGGATCAGTGACTACATCAGATAAAGCATTAATGCCATTCCCTACTTTAAAAATGGGTCCTGGTGATTCAGCGCGAAGTCATTCCGCAGATGAATTTATATGGATCAATGAAATCGAAGAGGGTATTAGGACTTATATTCAATTAATTTCAACTATTTTTAATAATGAGTAAGCTTTGGCAAAAAAATAATATCGTAGAAAGTGCTGTTGAAAAATTCACCATTGGGAATGATCAAGCCATGGATCAGTACCTTGCAGCATATGACGTATTAGGATCTATTGCACATACCACTATGTTATCAGAAGTAGGCTTATTATCAGCTGCTGAATTAGGCCAATTAAAAAAAGCCCTCATTGAAATTTATCGTTCTATTGAAGCAGGTCAATTTAAGTTAGAACCTGGGGTAGAAGACATTCATTCTCAAGTTGAAATTTTATTAACAGCTCAATTAGGGGATATTGGTAAAAAAATTCATAGTGCCCGTAGTAGAAATGACCAAGTTTTAGTGGACATCAAATTATTTCTTCGTGCCGAATTGATTCAGTTGAGTGTATCCGTACAAAATTTATTTACACTTTTACAAGCAAAAAGTGAATTGCATAAAAATGATTTATTACCGGGCTATACGCATTTACAATTAGCTATGCCTTCGTCCTTTGGACTTTGGTTGGGTGCTTATGCCGAAAGTTTAGTAGATGATATGACGCTTTTGCAATCTGCTTATACGATTGTAAATAAAAATCCATTAGGCTCTGCAGCTGGGTATGGTTCTTCTTTTCCCATTAATAGAACAAGGACAACTGAATTATTGGGATTTGAGACTTTAAATTATAATGTGGTGTATGCACAAATGGGTCGTGGAAAAGCAGAGCGAATTACAGCGATGGCCTTGGCGAATGTAGCGGATACCTTATCTAAATTAAGTATGGACGCTTGTTTGTTCATGAATCAAAATTTTGGCTTCATTCATTTTCCAGATACTTTAACGACTGGATCAAGCATTATGCCGCATAAAAAAAATCCAGACGTATTTGAATTAATCAGATCTTATTGTAATCGTATCAAAGCTTTGCCTAATGAGATCATGATGATGACTACCAATTTACCTTCTGGCTATCACCGTGATTTGCAATTATTAAAGGAACATTTATTTCCTGCTTTTGGGCAACTTAGAAATTGTATTGAAATGGCGTCTTTGATGATTGAAAATATGGAAGTGAAAAAGGATTTGTTAGCGGATCCTAAATACCAATATTTATTTAGTGTGGAGGAAGTAAATAAATTAGTGAATGCAGGCATGCCTTTTAGAGACGCTTATCAAAAAATAGGTAAGGATATTGAAGCAGGTCAATTTAGCTATACTACGGATATCAAACACACCCACGAAGGTAGTATTGGTAATTTGTGTACTAGCCAAATTGCAGCTCAAATGAAATCGGTTCAAGCTAAAATGGCCACTGAAAAGGTGCAAGATTGCTTAGATCAATTATTAAAATAGCATTTTATAATGTATTTTTGCGTCCACCTTTATTCAATTATTAATCAACCAATATAAAAGAATGAAAAAAATTATATTCATCCTTGTTTCTTTTTGTATGATGGGAGTTAGCTTCGGGCAAACTTCAAAACCAGTTGTAGCTAAAAAACCTATTCCTGTTACTACAGCCATTGTATTTAAGAATTCAAAAGACAGCGCATCTTATGCATTAGGTTTTCGCGTTGCGCAAAGCATGAAAGGGCAGGGTTTACAAGACATCATCATGTCTTTATTTGAAAAAGGATTTAGTGCTGGAGTGATTGCTAAATCAGCCATTCCAGATAGTTTATTAGATGTTTGTATCAAAAAATACCAAGATAATATGAGTGCAGAAAAAATCGCAATGAATCACGCCATTGGCGCTGAATTTTTAGCAAAAAATGCTAAAAAGCCCGGAGTAGTAAGTATGTCTAACGGCATGCAATATGAAGTCCTTGTGGCTGGAACAGGAAGTGTAAAGCCTACTTTATCCAACACGGTTAAATGTCATTATCATGGCACTTTAATTGACGGATCCATTTTTGACAGTTCAGTTCAAAGAGGCGAACCCATTAGTTTTCCTTTAAATGGAGTAATTAAAGGTTGGCAAGATGCTGTTCAATTAATGACAGTAGGAAGTAAGTGGAAATTGTTTATCCCTGCTAATTTAGCATATGGTGATCGTTCTGCGGGGCCTACTATTGGACCTGGTTCTACCTTAATTTTTGAGGTTGAATTATTAGGCATACAGTAGTCGACACTGAACCATTTAAACTATTTAAACACCTCCGTTCCGAGTACTTGGAACAGGGGTGTTTTTGTAAGTATTAAGTGGTAAATTTGCACATCGAAATAAAAATAGAGGACTATGATTCAAAAATATATTAAAATAGCCATTTGTATCGTATTGGTGCATGCCTGTACGCCCAATAATGTTAAAACAGACCCTAAAATTGCGCAACTAATAGATAGTGCTGGGATGAAAGGCAGTTTTGCATTATTAGAAAATGGAACAGAGCAATTTACGATACATAATTTATCAAACTATAAGGATACAGCTTCAGCACCTGGCGCAACATTTTTCATTATTCCCTCTTTAATTGGATTAGATAAAGGTTTTATAGATCATAAGGATACCATTCTTAAGGTCAATGATAGCTCACAATGGTGTATTAATTTAATGACCAAAATAGGCCGCCAAGAAATATTAAAAGTGTTGGACTCCTTGCATTATGGAAAAGGTATTGCGAGTGCGGGTAACGCCCCTTTCTGGTCTGATCAATCTTTAAAAATTACGCCAGATGAACAACTTGGCTTGATAAAAAAATTGTATTTTAAAGAATTATTTTTTCAAAAAAAATCGCAAGAAAAATTTAAAAAAATGATTTTAATTGAGGATAATGCTAATTACCGTTTAAGCTATTTATCTAGTACTGATACCACTGCCCATCAAAATGCAAGCTGGTTGTTAGGTTATGTGGAAGAAAATCAGCATCCTTATTTTTTTGTGTTAAACACATATGCACAAAATTCAGCAGATTTACTTGACCAAAACATTAAATTACTTAAGCAAATTTTACTGCAACAAGGGTTTTTAAAAGGAACTAGGTAAACTTAAGTTGTTTGTAAAATATTTATCTTTACCATCATTTATATGCAATACTATTGTAATTCACTTACTTCTTATCAACGCCTCATTACTCGTGAAGTAAAAGTGGGTAATATTATAATAGGCAATGGGCAACCCATTCGCGTACAAACCATGACCACGACCGATACAATGGACACAGACAAAACCGTGGACCAGGTGATTAAGTGTATCAAAGCTGGCGCCGAATTGGTTCGAATTACAGCGCCTAGTAAAAAAGAAGCCGACAACTTAGCATTAATCAAAGCAGGATTATTGGCCAAAGGATATGATATTCCATTGGTTGCGGATATTCATTTCACTCCTAATGCCGCTGAAATTGCAGCAACCATTGTAGCTAAAGTGCGTGTGAATCCAGGAAATTATGTAGACAAGAAAAAATTTGAACAAATTGAATATACTGATGCGGAATACTTAGAGGAAATTGAACGCATCCGAGAAAGATTTACGCCTTTGGTTCTTATTTGTAAGGAACACGGAACCGCTATGCGCATTGGTACCAATCATGGATCATTGAGCGATCGTATTATGAGCCGATATGGTGACACAGCGATGGGTATGGTTGAAAGTGCTATGGAATTTTTGCGTATTGCAAGAAGCTTGGATTATCATCAAATTATTCTAAGTATGAAATCAAGCAATCCGCAAGTGATGGTACAAGCCTATCGATTGTTGGTGCAACAAATGCAAAATGAGTTTAATGAATGCTATCCTTTACATTTAGGCGTTACCGAAGCTGGTGATGGAGAAGATGGTCGTATTAAAAGTGCTATTGGAATTGGTACTTTATTAGAAGATGGCATTGGTGATACCATTCGTGTTAGTTTAACAGAGGATCCTGAATTAGAAATTCCTGTTTGTATGGATTTGGTTAAGCGTTATCCTGCAAATCGTTTAAAAGGGATTCAACATATTCCAACCATCGAACATCTTCCTTATAGTCCCTTTGAATATAAAAGAAGACCAACCATAACAGTTTCAAATATTGGAGGTAAGCAGGTTCCTATTGTGATGGCCGACTTTGGGCATAAAACAAATATTACTCCCGATGATTTAATAAGTATTGGATACCAATATAATGTTGTTACTGATAAATGGACTATTTCAGATTCTGCTGCTGATTTTATATACATACCCAATGAGGTTTTAAGTTTTGAATTACCAGGCACTTTGCGTGTTATTACCACACCCGAAAATTGGGAAACAGTCACTGACCGAACCAAATACTTACCCTTGTTTGATTTTAGAAACTATATTCAAGCGCCAAGAAAAAGTGCTTTTATTAATTTTGTTTCTGTAGATTGTTATTGTACAAAAAATGGAATTAGAGATGAGCAATTAGTTGAAATTGCAAAAGACAAATCGGTTGTATTTTGTTTAAGTAGTCAAGTAGCACATGCCATGCCAGCCGTTCGTCGCATGATGATTCGTTTAATGGATTTAAAAATACAAACCCCTGTGGTATTGATGACCAACAGCGCTTGGTTAAGCACGGACCAGCATTTAATTCATTTTGCAACAGAAACCGGAGCATTGTTTTTAGAGGGGATGGGAGATGGAATTTCATTAGGCGTTACGTCGAAAGTAGCAGAATTAGCCAATGAGTCACTTGAGGTTGGAAAAGTTTCAGGTCGTAACTATTTCAATAATCATTCATTAGAACAATTTTTGAATACCACGGCTTTTGGAATTTTACAAGCAACTAGAACACGCATTTCTAAAACAGAATATATTTCATGTCCTAGTTGTGGTCGTACCTTATTTGAATTGCAGGAAACAACTGCTAAAATACGAGCGGTTACCAATCATTTAAAAGGCCTCAAAATTGCAATCATGGGTTGTATTGTAAATGGGCCAGGGGAGATGGCAGATGCTGACTTTGGCTATGTGGGCAGTGGAGTAGGTAAAATTACATTGTATAAAGGGAAGGAGATCATGAAGCGTAATATTGACAGTGCCATCGCAGTAGACGAATTAATCCAATTATTAAAGGAGCACAATGCCTGGGTAGATCCACCTAGCATACTGGCATAAATTCAATGGATATGTATAATATTATTTATGGCTTCTTTTATTTCCTATCATTACTTCCTTGGCGTATTTGTTATGTCATCAGTGATGCAGTTGCTTATATTTTACAAAATATAGTAAAATATCGGAAGGAGGTCATATATAAAAATTTAGCAATCGCTTTTCCTAATAAATCAATTTTAGAACGAAAAAAAATCGCCACTCAATTTTATAAAAACTTTACAGATTCGTTTATTGAAACAATTAAACTCATATCCATTTCTGATGCAGAGTTTCAAAAACGATTTACATCTAATGTTGAAGTGTTGAATAATTTACATAGCTCAGGACAAAGTGTACAAGTGATGGCAGGACATTTTTTTAATTGGGAGTTTGCCAATTGGGGAGTCGCTAAATATGGTAAATATCCTTTTATTGGAGTGTATATGCCATTGACCAATCCTCACTTTAATAAGTTAGTTTTAAAAATGAGGGAGCGATATGGCAGTATCATGATTCCTGCTACTCAGTTTAAAACTCAATTTCACAAGTATGCCACTCAAGGTAATTATGCCATGGCTTTAGCAGCGGATCAAAATCCTGGTAATCCATTGTCGGCTTATTGGGTTTCTTTTTTTGGTAAGCTCACTCCATTTGTAAAAGGTCCTGAAAAAGGAGCTAAGCTCAATAATACAGCACAAGTATTTGCTTATTTTCATTGCACGCATCGAGGACATTATCATCTAGAATATGAAGTCATGACCACTTCACCTAATTATTTTAAGGACGGGCAATTAACTACTTTATATGTAAGAATGTTAGAAGAAAAAATTAAGCAAAATCCAGCTAATTATTTATGGAGTCATAAAAGATGGAAATACGAATATGATCCAAAGCAACATGCTCAATTAGTGGTGGATTAAATAGAATCTGTAGGGTCGGTCTTTTTATTTTTCTTAGTTAATTCAATAGTAAATCGATCCTTGAGTAAAAGTATCGAATCCCAACCTTCCTTTACCACACGAATATTATGAATACCTTGCCTTTTAAGTATACTCGCGGCGAGTGTGTTGGTTTGGCCATCTTGACTAATCAAGTAAATATTAAAATGCTCATCTAATTCAGACATACTTCCAGGATCAGCAAAATCTAAAAGTGGGATATGGATGGCGTCTTTTAAATGTCCTGCGTCATATTGCTCCTCAGTTCTAATATCTAATACCATTAAAAATTCATCAAATGGTATATCCATAGCTAATTCATCTGCTTCTACATCAATTATTAAATCATAACGCTTGTCCGCATTGCGCCAAGCTGTAAAGCCTCCATCTAACCAACCTTTAATTTGAGAAAAACCTAATTTTTCAAAATAGGCAATTGCAATTTTTTCATTATCATTATCTCCAACAAAAACAAGTGGTTGTTCAAATGACAATAAACCTAATGCAGCAGCTTGATGAATTATCTCAGGTTTAAAATGTATGGAATTAGGCACATAGCCTTCTAAAAATAAAGCTTCATCACGCGTATCAATGATAAAAGCATTTTCGCTACTTACGATTTGTTGAAATTGATCGACAGTTAAAGACATATTAGCCTACTAAATTTTCAACAAATAGATTCACTTCTTGTAATCGATTATAGTCCACATTATAAAAAATAAATTTTCCTTCACGAATAGTTCCTACAATACCTGCTCTTCTTAAGATAGCTAAATGTTGTGAGGCAACTGACTGCTCTAATCTTAGTTTTACATAAATTTCAGTTACTGTCACTTTTTGATGTTCATCAATTAATTTTACAATTTGCTGACGCAGTTTATGGTTTAGTGCGCGCAAAATCATTGCAGCTTTTTTTGCATGTAATAAATCAATTTTTAAGCCAGTAGATCCGTTGTTAAGTTGTAAGGAAGGCAATGATTGGTTCATCAGAAAACAGTTTTTTTGGGGGATTAATAAATGAAAGCTTTATACAAAGGAAATGAATTTATTTTATTCTACTAATTATTTTTATAATATATATTGTGTTTAAAATACGCTAGTTGGGAATGATTTTTTATTTTATTTGGACAATCTGCTTTGTCAAAGGTTTAACATTAAACTCAAAAAAAATAAATTATTTTATAAGCGGTTTCAAATAGTACTCTTTTAAATAGGAAGGGCTAGAGTAGGCCAAATTTTCAAATTTTTTATTCTCCCATTTCACTAATGCTAAAGCAAGCATATCGGCTAATGAATAGTTATTATTTAAAAAAAGAGTGCTAGTAGATTGAAAACTAGGCACTTGTGTTAATTCCTTGGTTTTAGCTACCCCAGAACCAATACAAATGAGGGGTCCCTGTTGTAGAAGTCTTGTTATTAGAGATTCCTCTATTATATAAGCTTTTTCAGGTTCTATGATTTGAAGGGCTTGATCAAAAATGCCACCAAAAACTTCCATACGCTTTGCATCAATCATAGAAAAAATTTGATAACTCGTCATCATTTTTTCTTTACCGTCTTTTGTTATTTCACGAATAGCAGCCTTCGCTAATAACGCAAGGGTTGATAATCCAATCAAGGGCTTATTTAGAGCATAAGCCAAACCCTTTGCGCTGGCTAATCCTACCCTTAATCCTGTATAACTGCCGGGCCCAAGTGTAACCACCACCGCGTCGATGGCTGTTAAAGGGATATTGACTTCTTTGCACATATCTTGTATTCCGGCCTGTACAAATTCGGCATGGGAGTGGCTAACACTATTTTGTTTAAAAGCTAGTATTTGTTGTCCTTGGCTAATGCCGATTAGGGCATCTGGGCCGGAAGTGTCTATATATAGGAGTGTGCTCAATCTGTTTTAATTGTTTTGCAAAAATAGGTGGTGATTTGATAGAAAAATAAGAAATTGCAGTTCTTAATTCAATTTATGTCAAAACAAATCATTCAAACCAACAAAGTGCCTGCACCCATTGGCCCTTATAGTCAAGCTGTCATTGCAAATGGCTTTTTATTTGCAAGCGGACAAGTAGCATTTAATCCAGCTACAGGAGAATTGGTGTTAACCGATATCCAAGCCGAAACCAAACAAGTCATGGAAAATATCAAAGCGATTTTAGAGGAAGCTGGTTTGAGCTTTGCCCATATCGTAAAAACGAGTATTTTTTTAAGTGATATGCAATTGTTTGCACAAGTGAATGAAGTATACGCAAGTTATTTTACATCTGATTTTCCAGCAAGAGAAACAGTAGCCGTTAAAACTTTACCACGCAATGTAAATGTAGAAATCAGTATTACAGCAGTGATTGCATTGTAAATTATTTTACAACAACTTGATAACTTGTTTCAAAAACAACATTTTCATAGGGCTTCAATAATTGGAGCCCTATTTTATTATTAAATGCATCGGGAGCGCCACTTAAATTTTCTATGGCAATACTTTGCCGATCAGGGGGAGTGTATAATTGTAAATAAGGATATTGTGCCGACGGGTGGACTGTTAAAATAAATTCATCATTTTCCAATCTACATTTAGGGGCACTAGATTCAAGCACATATCCATCATCTAAATGATCTGTACCTAATCGTTTTCCTTGGTCAAAGCTTTTGTCTGGAATGGTTTTCCCCGTAGGAAGTAAATCGGCATCATATTCCATTTTCCCCTCACTTAAAAATTGAAGAGTGCAGTTGTCAATGGTTCCTCCTAAAGTAAAGTAGGGGTGCCAACCATCTACCATTGGAATGATGGTTTCACTATGATTGGTTACAGTGGTGGCCACTGATATGATATTGTTTTTTTCTAATGTCCATTTTACTTGTAAGCTATATTTAAAAGGAAATCCTTTATCGTTGGCAGTATAATGATATTCTAAAACAACCGAGACTTGGTGTTCTTGAATTTCAGAGGATGTAATCGAAAACAGAGCGTCATAGATGATACCATGAATAGCATGTTCCCCTAAATAAAAATGCTCTATGGTATAATTTTTATTTAAATGTGCATATTGACCCTGATGTAAACGACAAACAAATGGGCTCATTTTTGCACTTCTAAATCCTGCTTTTTCAAATTCATTCCACCCCTTTTCAAATGAATTACCAACAATAAAGGAATGTGTATTCCCAGCTTGCTTCAATTCCCATCGATTCAATAAAGCGCCTTTGGTTGAAATTTCAATGGTAACATCTAGATCGGTATCTCTAATTTGAATCATTTGAAATGAGTCAATAGGGTAAATTTCTATTTGAAAAGGCATTGTATTTTGTTTAAATGGTAAATTAAAACTATTCTATTAACTTTGAGTCGTAAAGGAATTAAATATGAAAAATTATTTTATAATTGGCATGCTCTTTTTGGCAACTAATTTAATAGGACAAACATATCCTAAATATGATAGCACTTTAAAAATTGGCAAAGTGGGCTATCGCATTAGTTGTTTTAATAAAAGCGCTGAACACAATAACTTAACAATTAGGCCTATTGGATTTAAGGCAGAGGTAAGGGAAATTTCTTCTGAAATTAGAGCTAGGGTCCTTTCCGCTGAAATTGATGATTTAAACAATGACGGCTTTCCTGAAGTCATTATTTTTATAGAGGAGTCTAGAGGGAATAAGAGCTTGTTCTGTATTAGTTCAAAGGAAAATGAGCGTATGGAAGGTATTTTTTTTCCAGATATTACTGATGATATGCAGTTAAGCAAAGGTTATCGTGGCAAGGATGAATTTAAATTAGTTGAAGGCGTGTTGTTTAGGAAATTTCCCATTTTTGATACGGATACGGCCAATAAGATACCCACTCCTAAAATGAGGCAAATTCTATATCGTGTTGTTCCAGGAGAACAAGGTAGTTGGAAATTCAAAGCCTTTAGAAATTTTGATACGAATGCGACTGTTCAATAAATTTTATTGAGATAACTATTTATTGGCCATTGGTGATAATTATTTTTCCTACTGCTTTTTCATTGCCTGCGTCATCTCTTGCGAAAACAAGGTAAATTCCGGTTGCTACTTTATTGCCTTCATATGTTTTTCCTTCCCAAATGGCTTGCCCTCCCAAAGTTCTTGTTTGAAAAATGAGTTTTCCGCTTAGTGTTGTAATTTTTACTAATGCATTTTCTGATAAACCTCGCATAGCGATGGGGCCATTGAAATTAGGTGGGACAGGATTAGGGAAAATCTGAATATTTTTCATAGTCGAAGCTGCTGCTGTTGCAGTGCTTCTATAACTTACCATTTGGTTTTGTGTATTAAAAAATACTTCTCCAGTATTAGGCTCGATGATAATTTGATTGATCGTATCATTGGGTAGGGGGCTATTGTTTTTTATAAATCGTTGGATGATTTCTGTCCCATCGCTACTTAACAACCAGGTGCCATTGTTGGTGCCTACCCATTTTCGATTGGCGCCGTCTATTGAAATACAATTCACTGTTTCTTTTTGAAACAGGAGTCCTGCAAAACCATTGTTATTTTTTATTTGAGGTAGGAAAGCTTTACAATTATTTATTTCGTTACAATCGAAAAGTCCTATTCCATTATTTGTGCCCACCCACATAGTACCATTTTTATCTTCTACGATACTTGTCACTGTGCTGCTGGGTAAATTATTATTATAGGTATTCAGAATACTCCATTTTTCACCTACAGCTAAAGGATTATAAACAATGATACCTTGTACTTGTGGTGCTATCATCCAAGCCTGCCCTAGTTGATTGACTACCATTTTTTTTACACCAACTAAAGATATCGTGTTGGGTGGCGTAATTAATTTCCAAGTATTATTTTGTAGCTGAAGAATACCTTGCTGATCTAACAAAGTCCATAATGTACCGTCTTTCCCAAATTGTACATCACGATAGATCCCTTTATAGTTAGTAGGGCTTGCAGTTTCAATACTTGCTTTATCAAAATGATAACGAAGCAAACCTTGGGCTGAAGTGAACCAAGCGCTACCCTCTATTGGATCAATCGCAGTGGAATAGCAAAAAGGTAAATTTTTTCCGTTTAATGTAGTAATCGTTTTCCATCCATTTTGATTATAAATACTAAATCCTATACAACTTTCTCCAAAAGGGGCAATTAAGTATTCGGGGTTTACAAATAACTGCCCATTAATATTTCCACCAGGGCCACCTAACGGAATCCATTGGGTTGTTGCATTTTTTAGCATTAGTCCATTATTACTATCTGCGACCCAAATATTAGTTTGGTCAAATAAAAAATCGACAGGGTTGGATAAGCTTGTTGAGTCTATGATTGTAGTAGCGCTTTTGTCGGTATTTATTTTTATTAATTTTCCTGACAATCCATTACTAACTGATGCATACAAACCTTCCTTAAGGAGTTTTATATTTTTAATTTGCCCGTTATCCATTTGATAATAAGGTGAAGGACTAGATAATTGATAAATTTTATTCGAGCTTGCCCCAAAAACGATGTTATTTAATTGCGTTAATTTAGATATGTAGGCGTTATTAAAGCTGATGTTATTTTGCCATTGACTAATCGTAACCCAATTGTTTTTTAAAGGAGATACCCAAATTCCATTTTCAGTACATGCGAATAAATTATCTTGGGTGCAAACTACTTGGTAAGTTTTAGAAACTTGTCTATTGTTGTTGGGAAACCAAGTATCTTTTATTTCATGTTTGATAAGATCTACCACGACGATTCCAAAATCAGTAGAAAGTAGCGCCCATTGATGAAGTATATAAATATGATTTATTTTTTTACTTGGATATAAATTGGATAATAATAAATCTGTGATCGAATACACTTGATCCCCTTTGATAATATCAATATTGCTATTATTATAAGCTACAATTAATTGCCCTGCTTCTTCATCCCAAGCGCTGCAAGAGATAGAGACGTCATGCAATCCGGTAGATTTTCCTGCTAATATTATTTTATTTTTTGCCGTTAAAAAAAATACTTGCTGATTACTAGCGCCTTGTATTTTTAATTCGCTGTTGCTACCATTCGCAGTTCCTAATTTAATAATCGCATGATTATTAAAATGCTCCCTCCACTGCCCAATACCACCTAATTCATTTTGACCAAAGCTGAACATTGGGCAAATAAAAAAAATAAATATAAGTAGCTTCCGCGTCATTTAAATTTGATTTAGGCCGTTTTTATTTTAAAGCGCGGTATATGGCTTCTTGTATTTTAGGTCGAAGATTTAGCTCGCTATAGGCTTTATTATTTCGAGTGGGGTAAACTCGATTGGCTAAAAATATAAAAAGTAAATCATGTTCAGGGTCGGCCCATACACAAGTGCCAGTAAATCCAGTATGTCCAAATGTAGAAGGAGAAACACTTAAGCTTGGATAAGGATCCTTAAGGCTTGCATTGTTTTTTTCAGGCTTATCAAAGCCCAAACCCCTTCTGCTATTTTCTGTATTATAAGCAGTGAAACGCGCAACTGTAGCAGGTTCGAAATATTTTTTCCCTTCCCATTCTCCTTTATTTAAGAGCATTTCATATAATTTAGCCAAATCGGTTGCATTACTGAATAAGCCTGCATGGCCAGCAATACCACCCATCACAGAAGCGCCCTCATCATGAACAGCACCTTGTAGCAATTCATGACGGTAATAATCATCCACTTCGGTAGCGGCTATTTTATCCAAACTTGTTTTTTGTAATGGCAAAAATCCAGTGGAAGTCATGCCTAATGGGCTGTAAAAATTTTGAGTGGTATACTCGTTTAAATTCATTCCCGATACTTGTTCAACAATTTGACCTAGAAAAATAAAATCATTATCACTATATACATATTTTCCGGCTGTTGTAATAGGGCTTTTTAATATTTTGTATTGTATGGTATCCATCCAGCTGTCTAATAAATATTTTGTAGGAGTAATCATTTTATGATGATCCTTGTCACTAACACTTACTACTAAGTTGTCGATAAAACTTCCATCAGGTTTCATTAATGATTCATAAAACTTGATAAAAGGAAACAATCCTGCTTGATGTAATAATAAATCCTTTAACGTAATTTTTGCTTTTTCATTACCCACTACCCAAGGCAAGTAATCGCCAATGGTTTTGTTAATATCTACTTTTCCTTCTTCTACTAATTTCATGATGGACACTGTGGTAGCACTCACTTTTGTTACTGAAGCCAAGTCATAGCTAGTTTCAAGTGTTACGGGAGCAGATTGCTCACCTGCGATTTTGCCATATGCTTTATTAAAAACGATTTTATTGTTTTTAGCAACTAAAACCTGACATCCTGGGATTGCTTTTTTAAAAATAGCATCTTCTACTAAAGAATCGATAATTGATAATTTATTGATATCAATACCAAGCGAAGTCTCTTGCGCCTGGACAATTGTAGCAATAGGGATAGCTTCATTTTTATAAGAGGCACCTAATGGTAAATTGTCACTCACTGTTACCGGCAATTTTCCAGCAGCTTGTATTTTTCCTTGAAGCCATTGTAAAACCGCATTTTGTGTAAACACATTATCCTCGTATGCGAATAATATATTTTTAATTTTATTAAAATCGGCCACTGCGTATGGGTTTCCAAAAATCAGATGCAACCATGAAGCAGGATGTTCCTCTTGTAAAAAAGTTAGAATAGGAGACGGTATTTCAAAATGTTTTGCAGGGCGTTTATTGTAATTATGAAGTCCAATGATGACTTGGTCGTATTCGGTTAAACTTGTTTTTAAATTTTGCAATTGACTTACTTCTCCTGCACCCACATAAATAATTTTTACTTGAAATAGTTCAGAGAGTTGTTTTGTTAAATTGTTTTCTTGAGATTGATTTAACGCTACATAAACGATTTTTTTATTTTTATTTAATGTAGGCTGTGGGGTATTATCATTTATGAAAGTGAGTGATTGCGATGCCATTTTTTCCTTGATGGCCGCTACGGATTTATTTAAATCTGCAGTGATATTTGTGGTATCAATAAATTGTTTGTTGTATAATCCATGCTTGTATTTTGCTGTCAAAACTTTAAGCACCCTTTTTTTTATATCATCTCTTGAAATTCTTTTTTCTTTAATCGCAGTTCGTATTTTTTGAATCGTTTGCTCAATATCACCAGGTAAGCAAAGCATATCGTTGCCTGCTATAATGGCTTGAACATTGGCTTCACCTTGAGGAAAATAATTACTAATGGCTTTCATGTCCAAAGCATCTGTAATGCTAAGCCCTTTGAACCCTAATTCATTTTTTAATATCCCATTCACTGCTTTAGCGGATAAGGACATGGCTAAATTAGGGGTGTTGTCAATAGAAGGAACGGACAAGTGAGCTACCATAACAGATTCAATACCTGCATCAATTAATGCTTTGAATGGAACCATTTCCATGGCATCGAGTTGCTCTCTTGTTTTTGTAATAAGTGGAATATCTAAATGAGAATCTACAGTTACATCACCATGGCCTGGAAAGTGTTTTGCTGTCGCCATGATACCATTGTCTTGCATTCCTTTCATATAGGCAATGCTGTATTCCGATACGGTTTGTTTATTTTGTCCAAAACTACGATCATTGATTACGGGGTTAGCGGGATTATTATTAATGTCTGCAACAGGAGCATAGTTCACTTGTATGCCTAGTCTTTTACATTGCGCAGCGACAGCAGCCCCCATCTCATATATTAAATTACTCGAAGACATCGCACCAAGTGAAAGTTGTCTTGGAAACATTTCGACACTGTCCAAGCGCATGCCTACACCCCATTCAGCATCCATAGTAATGAGTAATGGTGTTTTAGCAATAGATTGGTATAAATTTGTTTGCGTCGCTTCTCTAACAGGCCCCCCTTGAAAAAAACAAAGGCCTCCCACATTGTATTTTTTAATGAGTGAAGCAAGTGAATCTACTTTTTTTGCATCCCAATTGCTATGTGCTCTAATGATCATTAGTTGCGCAATCTTTTCATTAAATGATAATGCATTGTATTGTTTTCTTACCCATTGTTTTTCATTTTTATTTTGAGCATCTGCACCTTGAGCAAAAATGAAGCAAGCAAATACAAAGAGGATTATTTTTTTGAACATAAGAAAGTATTTATTTTATTTCTACTTTATGTAAAACCTACAAAACGATATATTCATTTTGTATTGCAATTTAAGGATAAAAAAAAGCCTACCCTTGGTTAGGTAAGCTTTTTTATAATGTTATCTGTATTCTTTAGAATCTAGGAATTGTCAGCTGCTTCTTCTTCCTCTTCGGCTGGCAAAACAGGTTCAACGCCTGCTTTTTGTAATTGAGCAAACCATTTCACCATTTTCTTCATATCACTTGGGTATACGCGTTCGAAATCCATTTTGGGGTATACCTTTTTAAAATAGGCTTGAGTGGCTTTTGGGTCCTTTTCAGAAGGTAATTTTTCACTTGATTTACCCATGGCGATGAATACTTCTGCCAAGAACACATTATCGTGGGTAGTGAACACCTCAATACTCTCTAAATGTGAAAATTGGTGTGCTCTTGAGCTAATGAATTGAGTGGTATTGTTTTCGAGTGATTTTGCTATTGCACCATCGCTTTTGCTAGTCAATAATTCGAATAATCCTGACATGCCTGAAACTGAGATCAATTTGTTGTATTCCATATAAACGGTACTTTTTTTTACGGGCGCAAATTACTGAAAAACACCCAATTTTCATTTTTTAAACTACCTTTGTTTATCATAAAAAATCAAGCATATGCCTGGGTTTGAATTATTTGGAGAAGAAGAAAAAAAGCAAGTTAACGAAGTCCTTGAAACGGGTATTTTGATGCGTTATGGCTTTGATGGGCCTAGAAAAGGCATCTGGAAATCAAAAGAGTTAGAGCAAGCTATTTGCCAAACCTTTGGTACACAGCACGCTCAACTTACTTCAAGTGGTACAGCTGCATTAACTACTGCCATGGCGGCATTGGGAATTGGAGCCAATGACGAGGTGATTATGCCTGCTTTTACATTTGTAGCAAGTTTTGAAGCTGTATTAAGTATGGGGGCCATTCCCGTTTTAGTTGATATTGATGAAAGTTTAACCTTGTCGCCTGCCGCAGTTAAAGCTGCGATTACACCTAAAACAAAGTGTATTATGCCAGTGCATATGTGTGGCAGCATGGCCGATTTAGATGCCTTAAAACAAATTTGTGATGAGCATCATTTAATATTATTAGAAGATGCCTGTCAAAGTATTGGGGGAACTTATAAAGGTAAACACCTTGGTACAATAGGACACGCGGGTACATTTTCATTTGATTTTGTAAAAACAATCACTTGCGGTGAAGGGGGTGTTGTAATGACCAATGACAAAAATATTTACACAAAAGTGGATGCGTTTACCGATCATGGGCATGATCATGCTGGTGTTGATCGTGGCGCAGATTTGCATCCCTATTTAGGATATAATTTTAGAATTAGTGAATTGCATGCGGCAGTAGGTTTAGCTCAAATAAAAAAATTAGATTTATTTATTTCAATTCAACGAAAAAATAATCAAATCTTAAGGTCTTATATTGAACAAGTGCCAGGTATTCAATTTAGAGTCGTACCAGATCCTGCTGGAGATAGTGCAAGTTTTTTAACTTGGTTTTTACCCAGTGCCGAAGCAACTGAGAAAGCCATTGCTGCTTTTAAGGAAGCAGGTATCATGGCAGGTAATTTTTATTGGTTTGCCAATAACTGGCATTATATAAAAAAATGGGATCATTTAAAAAATGCAAATAGTTTATATCCTTTAAGTGAGTCACAACAAACTGCTTTAACCAATTTAAACAACACTGATTTTTCAAAAAGTGATCTCATTATGAGTAGGTGTATATCCACCGCCATTAGTTTGGTTTGGACTGAAGAACAAGTACATGAAAAAGGGGCTAAATTTTTGCAAGTTTTACAACAAGTACTTTCCTAAAAGCTATATCCCATGTCATTAGGACAGTCATTGCAACAAAGGCAGTTACAGCGATTATCGCCACAGCAAATACAATTAATGAAATTGTTGCAAATTCCATCTGCTCAAATAGAACAAAGGGTAAAGGAAGAAATGGAGGAAAATCCCGCACTAGAAATGAACGCAGATTTATTGGATTCCGATGCTTCTTCAGATGATTTAAATGATGATTTTTTACAAGCAACGCAAGAAGAGGAAGAAGCGATTCCAGTGGATGAATTCGAAATGAGTAATGAGGATTTGAATGAATATAATTATGATGAGGATGTAGCAGATTACAAAACCAAAGATGATTATTATCCTGAATTAGATAATGATATTGTGGTCCCTATCAAAGCTGAAGTAAGCTTGAATGAACAATTAATGAATCAGTTAAGCATGTTGGCATTGGATGAGACCTCTTATAAAATTGCGGAGCAAATTATAGGAAGCTTGGAGGATGATGGTTATTTGCGCCGCGCTTTACGATCGATCGCCGATGATTTGGCATTTAAGCAAAGTATGTGGGTAGAAGAAAAAGAAATCGAAGTCGTTTTACAACAAGTTCAACAGTTTGATCCAGCTGGAATTGCTGCGCGCGATTTGCAAGAATGTTTATTGCTTCAATTAAAACGAAAACAATCTGATGCAAGGTTATTAGAAGGTTCAGGGCAAGACAATGCAACTACAAATATAAAGTTGGCTATAGCTGTCATTGAAAAACATTTTGAAGAATTTACGCGCAAACATTATGATAAAATTCAAAAAAGTTTACATCTAAGTGATAGCGAAATAAAGGAAGTATTGCAACAAATATTAAACTTAAATCCTAGACCAGGCGCTGATACCACTGAACAACCTAAGTCGGAAATGTACATCATTCCTGATTTTACGGTGGTCATGAATAATGGAATAGGAGAATTATCATTAAATAGTCGAAATGCCCCACCTCTTATTATTAGTGACGACTATAAAATGATGTTAAAAGAATATGAGCGTGGTAAAAAACAAGATAAATCACAAAAAGAAGCTGTTTTTTTTATTAAGCAAAAAATAGATGCAGCAAAATGGTTTATTGAAATGATTCAACAAAGACAACATACTTTACTCATGACCATGAAAGCCATAATAGCTCATCAGCAAGGTTTTTTTGCAACGGGTGATACTACTCAGCTGCGTCCTATGATTTTAAAGGACATTGCTTCTGTGACTGGCTTGGATGTGTCTACAGTAAGTAGGGTGGCTAATAGTAAATATGTACAAACTGAATTTGGCACTTATTTATTAAAATATTTTTTTAGTGAATCTTTAACCACCGATTCAGGAGAAGAAGTGAGTACAAAGGAGGTAAAAGCAATTTTACTTGAAATGATTCAACAGGAAGATAAACATAAACCATTGAGTGATGACGAATTAACACTGCAATTGCAACAAAAGGGATACAATATAGCTAGAAGGACAGTAGCTAAATACAGAGAATTATTAAACATTCCAGTAGCAAGACTCCGAAAGGAATTATAAATTAATTTGAATACCCTTATGCAAGAAAATACCCCCGCACCTGCAATGAAATTTTTTGGAAACCTCCTTTCCTATGTTTTTCATCCTTTATTTATTCCCACTTATTTTCTACTTTATTTAATTCAAGTAGTCCCTTATGAATTTGTAGGCATTACTGATTGGCAATTGAAATTGAGGGTGTTTAGTGTTTTTTGGTTGACTGCTTTTTTCCCTGCATTTGCCGTTTTTTTATTGTGGAGATTAAAATTAAGCAACAATATTTTTTTGAAAACGCAAAAAGAGCGCATCATACCTTATGTGATTGTGATGTTTTTTTATTGGTGGATGTATTATTTAAGTCGCAATTTTGTTGATCAGCCCCTAGCTTTAAAATACTTTTATTTTGGCGTTTTTATTGCTAGTTCATTAGGATTAATAGTTAATAATTTTATCAAAGTAAGCTTACATGGGATAGCCATGGGTGGCGTATTGACCGCTGTCTTTTTAGTTGGGATTCAATACCCCATTAACAATATGATATGGGATATAGCGTTGATCTTTATAACAGGCTTAGTGATAAGTGCTCGAATGGTTGTGAGTGACCATACTCGTCAAGAATTAATCGTTGGTTTAATAATTGGTATATTGACTCAAACTGTGGCATATTTATGGGTTGGATAATTTAAAAATATAATTATGTGGCATCAATTAGGCAAGGCAATTTTAAAGTATAAAGTATATTTTTTATCTTTTTTATTTATAGCCACCATATTCATGGGTTACTTTGCCGCTCAAGTTAAGTTGAGTTATGAATTCACAAAAGCAATACCTGAGGATAATCCTAAATTTGTTATTTATAAAAAATTTGTCAAAAAATTTGGAGTGGATGGAACTACTATTGTCATAGGTTTTCAAACAGACAAATTGTATACAACGCCAGTATTCAACAAATTATTTGAATTACATCATCAAATAAAAAATATTCCGGGTGTTACTGATGTTTTGAGTATTCCATTTGCATATAACCTAACTAAGGATACGATTTCAACTCGCTTTCTTGCTCAAAAAGTATTTCATGCTCCATATACTTCCGATAGTACTTTAATTGCGGATCAAATGCTTTTCGAACAATTACCTTTTTACAAAAATTTATTATACAATCCCAGCACACATGCCTATATGATGGCCATTAGTTTTATGCCTGATTCCATCAATAGTGCATCGAGATCTCATTTAATAAAACAATTAGAAGTTCAATTAAATGAATTTACTAAGTATACTAATTTACCCTTGCATATAAGTGGCTTACCTTATATTAGGACTATTTTAGCCGATCGCATAAAAAAAGAAATGGTATGGTTTTTGATTGGGTCCTTATTTTTATCGGCTGTTACATTACTTCTGTTTTTTAGATCCTTCTCTGCCACTTTAATGAGCTTAGCGGTGGTAGCAATGGGGGTGATTTGGAGTTTTGGAACCATGGTGCTTTTAGGTCAAAAAATAACTTTATTAACTGCATTAATTCCGCCACTGGTGGTAGTGATAGGTATTCCTAATTGTATTTATTTTTTAAATAAATACCACACAGCATATAATGAAACGAATGATCGTGATAAAGCCATTGTACAAATGGTAAATAAGATGGGAATTGTCACTTTATTTTGCAATCTAACTGCAGCGATTGGGTTTTTTGTTTTTGCTTTTACTAAAAGCCCATTGTTAAAAGAGTTTGGATGGGTATCGGGGGTGAATATTATGGCTTTATTTTTTATTAGTTTATTTTTTATTCCTCCAGTCTTAAGTTATTTAGCACCACCAAAAGCAAAGCATGTTAAGTATTTAGATAATAAATATTTAACTTCTATTTTAGTTAAAATTGAACGGTATACTTTTAAGCATACTAAATGGGTATTTACTATTACCCTACTTTTAGTCATTGTTTCTATATTAGGTGTGCTGAAAATTAAAAAAGAAGCTTTTATAGTAGACGACCTTCCAAAAAAAGACAAATTGTATACCGACCTAAAATGGTTTGAGCAAAATGGGGGAGGTGTCATGCCATTGGAGATTATCATTGACACCAAAAAAAGAAATGGTTTAGTGCGAAGTATTAAGCCCTTAGAAAACATAGACGCATTACAGCAATATCTATTACAACAACCAGAATTAGGAAAACCCTTGGGATTATTGGAAGGAATTAAATTTGCTAAGCAATCCTTTTATGATGGGGATACCATCGCTTATAGTGTTCCCACAGCTACCGAAATGGCTTTTATAGCACCTTATTTAGCCATTGCAAAAAACAATGTAAATGATAGTAGCAAAAATCAAGGGCCAGGTCAACTATTAAATAAATTCATTGATTCTTCAAAACAACAAACAAGGGTAAGTGTGAACATGAAAGATATTGGAAGTGCAAGTTTGCCTCATTTTTTAACTAGATTAGACAGTGCAACCATTTCTATTTTTGATACTTCAAAATACAATATTCAAATTACAGGTAGCAGTGTTACTTTTTTAGAGGGAAGTAATTTTATTATCAAAGGATTAGGGGAGTCCATTTTTTGGGCATTTTTGTTAATTGCTATTTGTATGTTATTTTTATTTAGATCCTTTCCCATACTGATCTGTTCTTTGATTCCCAATGTAGTTCCCTTGTTAATAACTGCAGGCGTTATGGGATGGGTAGGCATTTCCTTAAAACCTTCTACAGTCTTGGTATTTAGTGTTGCATTAGGTATTGCAATTGATGTAACCATTCGTTTTTTAATCAACTATAAACAGGAATTACAAAGGTTTGATTATAAAGTGCATCCAACATTAATACAAACCATCCAACATACTGGCATAAGTATAATCTATACTAGTCTGGTTTTAGTAGCGGGCTTTGTTATATTTTGTTTTAGTGATTTTGGCGGCACCCAAGCATTAGGATGGTTAACTTCACTTACTTTGGTGGTAAGTACATTAACCAATTTGATTTTATTACCTGCTTTAATCAAAACTTTCATCAAGGGTAAATAACCTTTATCAGTTTAAATTAAAGGGGCCTTTGATTATTGGAATAATTTTGCTAAGGTTTCTTGTAGTGCTTGTCCTCTTAATTCAGTAGCAATTATTTTTCCAGTAGGGTCCAATAAAACATTAAATGGTATGCCTTCAAATTGATAGGTATTCACGACGATACTTTCCCATTTTTTTAAATCGCTTATGTGTAACCAGTTAAGTTTATCTGCTTTAATTGCTTCCAACCAATTGGCTTTATTATCATCTAATGAAACACCTAGTACAGTAAAATTTTTATTTTTAAATTTTTCAAAGGCCATTACTACATTTGGATTTTCAGCTCTGCAAGGTCCGCACCAACTAGCCCAAAAATCGACCAATACATATTTCCCTCTTAAACTACTCAATGTTTGAATTTTACCATTAACATCCTGCAAAGCAATTTCTGGTGCCATCTGACCAATTGAAAGTGGGCTGGCTTTGGTGTTAGCTTGTACTTGACTATTTAATAAATTTGCAAATTCAACTAAGGGTTCTGCTTTGGTACGTTCTGCTGCAACCTTAGCTAATGCCAATACTTTAGCAGACTCCATTGATCTTAAACTTAAACCTAAAGTATAATACAATAAAGCAGGACTTGTTGCTTTTGTTAAGTTCATCTCTACAAAATCATTTAAATCCTTTATTTTATCTGTTTTTTGTTTTTGCAACCAAAAGATGGTGCTGTCCTTGCCATTTTGCTTTTGTAACAAATCTAAACTGTATAAAGTAGAAAATAAGGAAGAGTCTTTTTGTCGATATTTTTGTAAAAATTCAAATAAGTTAATACTACTCTCAGATCCTTTTACTTTATAGCTATGGTAATTATTGGCATCTGCATTGATTTGAATATTATCTCCATCATTAATGAAAATAATTTCTAATTCCTTACTAGTTGATAACCGATAAAGCCCTTCCTGTTTTGCAATAAATTGAAATTGATATCGACCTTCTTTACTAATAGTAATGGAATCCAAGGTGATAATAGGCTTGCCTCCATAAGGTACTTCCTGTAAAAGTAGTTTTTGATTTTCTGCATGTTCAATGGTGCCAGACACAATAAAATTGCCGCCATTTTTATTTGATTTACAGCCTGTACAAAGTAGTGTTATTCCTACTATTATTTTCAACATTGATTTTGAAAGCATACCCTAATTTTTATTTTGTATAAATATATCGCTTATGATTGATTCAATTTTTGTTCAAGTATTTGAATGGCTACTTTAGGATCCGCCTTCCCTTGACTTAATTTTTTAACTTCTCCAGCAAAAAGTCCAATGAGTCCTTTTTTCCCCTTTTTATATTCGTTCACTTTTTCAGGATGCTTCATTAATACTTGGTTGACCCATTCTTCGATTTCGTCATTGGACAAGGTTTGTAATAAATTATTTTTTATTGCAAACTCAGTTGGAGATTGAGGTTGTTGCATAATTGCTTTAAAAACCTTTCCGCTTGCAACGGAAAAATTTAATTGATGGCTATCCACTAATTCTAATAATTCTACTAAATAGGGGATAGACGGAGCAAGTTGTTCGTAATTGGTTCCACTTTCATTTAAGTATTCTCGGATAGGTCCCATGATCCAGTTGGCCGCCGCTTTATAATGATTAGTTTGTTTTGTCCAAATGGTATAAAAGTCGGCCTCTTCTTTGTGCTCACATAATTGATCAATATCATAATCAGATAATGCATAAATTTCCTTCCATGATTTTTTTAATACATATGGCAATAGATGCATTGCAGATTGAATATCATTTATGTATTTGTCTGTTAATTGGAATGGTGCTAAATCAGGATCAGGAAAATAACGATAATCATTGGCATCCTCTTTATCCCTGATCGAAAAAGTGGTATCATTGTTGGCATCAAAACTTCTTGTTTGTTGTAAAATTGTTTCACCTGATTCCGTAATTTGAATTAATCTTTCAATTTCAAATTCAATCGCCTTTTTTATATTCCGAATAGAATTTAAATTTTTAACTTCTACTCTAGTACCTAATTTAGTTTCTCCTTTTAATCGAATAGAAATATTGGCATCACATCTTAAACTACCTTCTTCCATATTCCCATCACATACATCAATCCAACGCACCAAACGGCGCACTTCTGTTACAAATAAAAAAGCATCTTCGGCCGAATGAATACAAGGCTCAGTCACCATTTCAACCAGGGGAGTGCCCGCTCTGTTTAAATCAATATAAGTGTCTGTATCAGATAAGTCATGAATACTTTTGCCAGCATCTTCTTCTAAATGTATTCGGTTAAGTTGAATTATTTTGTCACCTTCCTTGCTTTTAATAGTGATGGCGCCTCCCACACATATAGGAGTGGTGTGTTGTGTAATTTGATACCCTTTTGGTAAGTCGGGATAAAAATAATTTTTTCGAGCAAAAAAGTTATTGTTTTCAATTCGTGATCCACAAGCCAATCCTAATTTTATCGCATATTCAATAGCTTTTGAATTGGTTTTAGGTAGGGTGCCCGGGTGGCCCATGGTGATGGCACTGATATGGGTATTAGGAGCTGCACCAAATGAAGCAGCATCCCCACAAAACAATTTGCTTTGCGTAGCCAATTGTGCATGAATCTCTAGACCAATGACAGCTTCATATTTTTCCGCAATACCCATGCAGCAAAAGTACAATTATTTAAGGCTTATTTTATTTTAAATACCCTAAAAAAGCCCCGTCTTTATCTGAATAATCAGGAATAGACGAGGCGGTTTTAATTAACTTGATTTATTAGCCTTACAAATCGGCGGTTTTAAGTTTCTTTGGAATTTTTACTTCTATAATGCTACTCTTGCCATTTCTTGTAATATTAAATTTAAATACAGCGCCTTCAGTGGCGGATTTAATAATAGGTTTGATGCCATCCACATCTTTCACTTTTTTATCATTCACTTGAGTAATGATATCGTTTTCCTTTAGACCCGCTTTTGCCGCTGGGGAATTTTCGTTAACAGATGAAATTTTAACACCTTCGCTTTCTTCAATGTCTTCAATACTGATGCCTAATTTTGGTTTTTCATTCATTCCAAAAAGATTATTGAATTCAGGTATTTGCGGTAATTCAAAACCAAATCTCTGTGTTCCTCTTCCTCTATCCGATGGTGCATTAGGTCTTGGATCTTCTAGTGTAAATGGCCCATTATTGGGTGTACTGAAGTTAAAAACCTTAGGGGTAATCGTATTTTTATTTTTTGCCAATTCAACTGTCAGGTTGGAACGAACACCATTTTTTAGAATGGTCACTTTAACTTTATCAGAAGGTTTAAATTTTCCAATGGTTTCATACAAATCAGCAGGGCCTGTTATTTTTTGATCATTCACATTGGTGATAATATCACCTTTATGCAAACCTGCTTTTTCTGCCGGGCTGCCTTCACTTACTTCATTTATTTGAGCACCTCCCTCCGTCATTTCAGTGATGACGCCTAAAAACGCATTATTTGTTTTAGGCATATCGATTGCGGCATCATCATCATCGTCATCTTCATCAGCTTCGTCGCTTTCTGTTTTATAAGGTTTTCCCATTCTTTTTAAAATAATTCCTTTTTCACCTTTCCCATTTATTCTTGGATCATTTTCATCTACTACTTCTCCATTGATCGTAATTTTATCACCGTCAATTACAACATTTACATTTTCCTCTTCTCCTTTTTTATTTTTTTCATCACGCACTGTAACAGAAAATTCTTTCTTGTTTTGATTTTCCTTTTTGTCTTTACTTGCTGCGTTCTTTTTTGTCGTAACAACCACAACGCCATTTTCTCCTTTTTTGCCATATATTTTTGTTGCAGATTCTCCTTTTAGTACATCTATACTTTCAATATCATTGGGAGAAATACCATCTACATCTTTAGCCTCTTTTCCATCGATGATATATAAAGGATTTATTTTATACCCCTGTACAATTTTTAATGAAGGTGGTCTCACTTCCACTATTTTTTTTTGTGCTAAACAAAATGTAGTGAGCATACATAAAATAAATAGGCCAGTTAATTGCTTTATCATAAAGGTGTTTTTAAATTGTTCAATGATAGCCCAAATGTAGGCAAATTATTTAACTACGAAACAATTCGGAATTGTTAAATTTTAGATAATACCAACTGTGGGGTATTTAATTAAAAAGCCTTATCGATACATTGATAAGGCTTTGTTAATGAATCAGTTAGATTAATTTAATAATGCTTTGACCACCTCAATCACTTTGTCTAATTGAGAAATATCCTGTCCTCCGGCACTTGCAATGTTTTTTTGTCCGCCGCCGCCGCCTTTAATTAAGGGTGCTATTTTTTCTTTAATAATAAGCGGTGCTTGCCAATTTTTTTCTTTTACTAAATCATCACTAATGGCTAATACAACATTTGCTTTACCTTCATTTGCTGCAGTTAATACGACTAGGGATGATGGATGTATTGCAATTAATTGTTGCGCTAATTTTTTCAAATGTTCAGGGCTACTTAAAGATAATGGTACTCCTAAAAATTGAATATCTTTAATTACATTAAATTGAGTACTGTATTTTTCAAATAGTTCATTGACCAACAAAGCTTCCTGACTTTCTAATTTTTTTGCAAGTTCTTTTTGACTTAACAGTAATGAAGCAATCGTATCATTTAAAATATCTGTCGAAGAATTTTCATTCCACTCTGGTGCAACAAAACCTATATTTAATTTAACAGCAGTTCCTGCACATGTTTCTGTTAGTTGCACAATTTGTTTATGTAATTTTTCTTTTACTTCAGTGAGGTAAATAGATGCAGCATCACCTACAACAGCTTCTATTCTTCTAACACCAGCTGCTACCGACGCTTCTGCTTTTAATTTAAAATTGCCAATCTCTCCAGTATGTCCTACATGGGTTCCGCCACAAAGCTCAATGGAATAATTAGGGTCCATGATCACAACGCGCACTTTATCGCCATATTTTTCTCCAAACAGTGCCATAGCGCCCAATGCGATAGCATCGTCCTTGCTCATTTCATTAATAACTACAGGAATATTTTCTTTTACTTTTTCATTTACGATACTTTCAACTTTTGCTATTTCTTCGTCGGTCATTTTTGCAAAATGTGAAAAATCAAAACGCAATTGTTCACTATTCACCAAACTTCCTTTCTGTGCCACATGCTTTCCTAATACTTGGCGTAAGGCAGCATGCAACAAATGGGTAGCTGAATGATGAAGGGTAGTGTCATGTCTATGCTTAATATTTATACGCGCTTTTATTTTTTTACCAATTTGTGCAGGTAATGTATCGGTAAAATGAATAAATAAATTATTTTCTTTTTTTGTATCCGTCACTTCAATGACAGATCCGTCTTCAAAAGTGAATTGGCCCGTATCGCCCACCTGCCCTCCACTTTCGGCATAAAATGGCGTATCGGAAAGCACCCATTGGTATGCCTCTTTGCCTTTTGCTTTTACATGACGGTATTTTATTACTTGGGTATCAACTTCATTTTGGGTGTATCCTAAAAATGAAGTCTCTTTATCAGGACTCACTTGAATCCAATCACCTGTATCAACAGCTGTAGCGGCACGACTTCTATTTTTTTGCTGTTTCATCTCATTGTCAAACCCAACTTCGTCAACGGACAATTCATTTTCACTTGCAATCAATCTAGTTAAATCAACAGGGAATCCAAAAGTATCAAATAATTCAAATACTAATTTTCCGTCAATCACTTGATTTTTTTGATGCGTGTGAATGATGTCATCCATCCGCTTTAATCCTTTTTCAAGTGTCCTTAAAAATCCTTCTTCTTCTTCCTTTACTACCTTGGTTACAAAATCCAATTGTGCAGTTAATTCAGGAAAAACATGTTCGAATTGTTTTGCCAATAAAGGCATCAATTGATGTAATAAAGGATGCTTATAATCCAAGTAGGAATAATAATATCGTACAGCTCTTCTTAAAATGCGTCGAATCACGTAACCTGCGCCTGTATTGGCTGGCAACTGACCATCCGCAATGGTAAAAGCTATTGCTCTAATGTGATCGGCAAGTACTCTAAAGGCGATGGCTTGTTTACTTCCACTAAAATCATATTCCTTTCCAGTGATTTGAGCTACTGCTTCAATAGTGCCAGTAAACACATCCGTATCGTAATTGCTTTTTTTATTTTGTATCACGCGTACTAGACGTTCAAAACCCATACCAGTATCAACATGTTTATTAGGAAGGGCTTCAAGGCTTCCATCTTTTTTTCGATTGTACTGAATAAATACATTGTTCCAGATTTCAATCACTTGAGGATGATCCTTATTCACTAAGTCACGACCTGGAATTTTTGCAATTTCTTCATCAGAACGCATGTCGACATGTATTTCACTACATGGGCCACATGGACCTGTGTCACCCATTTCCCAGAAATTATCTTTTTTATTACCGTAAATTATTTTGTCCTCTGATACCCATTTTTTCCAATGTGCTAATGCTTCGCTTGATGGAGGAAGGTTTTCAGATGCGTCTCCTTCAAAAACAGTTACATATAATTTAGCAGGATCAATTCCATACACTTTGGTTAATAATTCCCAACTCCACTCAATAGCTTCCATTTTAAAATAATCTCCGAAACTCCAATTACCTAACATTTCAAACATCGTATGATGGTAGGTATCTACACCCACTTCCTCTAAATCATTGTGTTTACCACTTACGCGTAAACATTTTTGTGTATCGGCTATACGACTATGGCTAGGGGTTTGGTTACCTAAAAAATAATCTTTGAACTGGTTCATTCCCGCATTAGTGAATAATAAAGTAGGGTCATTTTTTACTACAATAGGGGCTGAGGGAACAATCGCGTGCCCTTTAGATGCAAAAAAATCTAAAAATTGTTGTCTTATTTCGGGACTCTTCATCATGTATCTGAATTTTAAGCAGTGTTCATCTTAAAAAGCTATATTTGTGTTGCTTTTTTTAATGACCTCAAAGGTAAGGAATTGGGGCTTTTTTATGGCCTTCCTTGCCAAATAATCGGTTAATTCAAATGAAGAAAATTAAATATCACTTTAATACCCATACACTTAGGTTTGATAAAGTGGAAGTGCCCTTAAAAGTAAGGCTACTTCAGCTTTTTGGATTTGTGGCTGCCTCTATTGTAACAGGGGTGGTGATAGTGGCTGTTTTATTTCAATACATCGATTCTCCAAAGGAAAAATTACTACGTCAGCAAAACGAAAGCTATAAGGCGAATTACAGTGTGATACAAGATCGGGTCAAGCAATTGGAGTTGCAAATGACCGAGCTGGAAAATAGGGACAATGAAGTATATCGTTCCATATTTGAATCCAGTCCGATACCAGATAGCGCCCGTTTAAAAGATATGGAAGCATTGAATGAAGTACGCATGATTCAAAACTTATCAAGTTCCGCTTTGTTGTCAAACATGATTGCACAATTAAATAATTTGAGTGTTCGATCCTCTTTTCAGGATAAGTCCTTTGTGGAAGTGGGTGCAATGGTGAAAAATAAAGAAAAACTGTTAAGAGCGATTCCTGCGATACAACCAGTGAGTAATAAAAATTTAAATCGAATTGCATCAGGTTATGGGTATCGAATTGATCCGCTATATAAAGATTATCGTTTACATGCTGGTTTAGATTTTACTGCAGCTTCCGGTACACCTATTTATGCAACGGCCGATGGGGTGGTACAAATTGCTGGTTTTAATACGGATGGATATGGGAATAAAGTAGTGATTAATCATGGCTATGGTTATCAAACATTATATGGGCATATGTTTCGTGTCAAGGCTAAAGTAGGCCAATCTGTAAAAAGAGGAGAAGTGATTGGATACATAGGAAATACAGGAAAGAGCACTGGGCCACATTGTCATTACGAGGTAATTAAAAGAGGTACTAAAGTGGATCCTGTTTATTATTTTTATAATGATTTAACACCAGCTCAGTTTGATAGAATCTTAAAAGCTGCAGCAGCTAATAAACAAAGTTTGGATTAACCTTCAAAATGAGCAAAGAATGGATCCGCAAGTACTTGCTTTTTTAAATAGAATAACCTACAGCATAGGAATCGCTTTATTATGGATGGTATCCAACACAACCATTGGTATTATGTGGGGTTATGCTTTTATGCAAGATCATTGGCGTTGGAGCAATACCTTTTTTTATATTTATCTCCTTTCTAGCTTGGGCGGATTATTATATGGCTTATATCAACTTTGGAAAACACCTATCCAATTTGACAACTAACTACTATGGTCGGAAATAATTTTCCACTTCCCATTTATTTTTTTAAACACAAGTGTAAAGTGGCCACTTGCATCTCCTACGGTTCTTTTTAAGAAAAATTTTCCAATCACAAAATAATGGTCTGAATTCAAAGGTTTCATACTGATCTCAGAAAAACTAAGTTGCCCCATATGCGCTTTGTCAGGGTAATTTTTTTTATAATTTTTCAATGTTGCATTATAACCATAAGTGGGGCCATTTTGACCCATAAATAACAGACTGTCATTTTCCCAATAACCAACCATGAAATCATCAATATTGCCTTTATTCCATGCGCTTTGTTGGTGGTCCAAAATGGCTTGTATGAATGAGGTTTCTTTGTTTTGGCTAAAGCCCATTTGACAATAAAGAAAAGCGAGAAGGGTGAGGTATTTTTTCATAAGTCAATTTTAAAATGTATTATGGAAGTTAGGTAAAATAATTAAAAATTAATCATAATTTGTAGCTATGACATATAAAAAACATTTAAAAAAGGACCCCAAATTACAGGACTTATTAAAGTCGGATACTTATACCTTGTCTAAACGAAAGAATACAGCTATTCGATTAATAGCGAGTATTGTAAGTCAACAATTAAGCACCAAGGTTGCTAAAATTATTTTTGATCGCTTTTTAAATATTTATCAAGGGAAGGAGCCAAGTTGTCAAAAGGTATTAGATACACCTGATGAAGTATTACGAGCCATTGGATTAAGTCATTCCAAAGTAGGATATGTGAAAAATGTAGCAGAATTTTTTATCAACCATAAGATTACTGATAAGCAATTGTATCAAATGGATCCTGAATCAGTGATTGAACTATTAACTCAGATAAAAGGGGTAGGAAAGTGGACCGTCGAAATGTTATTGATGTTTAGCTTAGGGCATGAAGATGTTTTTGCGGTAGACGACCTAGGCATTCAGCAAGCGATGATCAAATTATATAAATTAAAGTATACCACTAAGAAGGAATTGCAAATTAAAATGTTGGCAAAGGCAAAAACTTGGTCACCATTTAAAACATATGCCTGCTTGCATTTATGGCAATGGAAGGACAGCGTTGCTGTATAAGATTAAACTGAATTTCGTGCAGCGTTAATGACACCAAACATAGTACGAGTGACTAATTTTTCATAAGCAGCTTTTAATTCATTTTCAATCATCGGATCCTGTAATTTACACAATGCATATTGTTGTATGGTAAGAAGAGGCAATACAATACGATCTCTTAGCAAGATAGAATGTTTAGATAAAGTATCTTTTTCCATCAAGCTATTGCTTTTATTTAATTCCAAATACAATTGAGTAGTTAGTATGAATTCATCTTTGATAATTTGTCTAAGCGGGCTGAAAGTGGGGTCTGATTCAATATACTTAGTAATGGCGAAATTAGATTTAACCATACTCATCATACTATTGTCAATCAAAGTTCTAAAAAAGGAAATGTTATTAAATAAGGACACCACTTCGCTCCAAAGTCCTTTTTCTTTTAGCACCTGAAGTGCAGTACCCACGCCATAAAAGCCGGGTACATTTTGTTTTAATTGACTCCAACTTCCTACAAATGGAATGGCTCTTAAATCAGATAAATTAAGTTCCCCTTTTGCACCTCTTTTGGTAGGGCGACTTGCGATATTACTTTTCCCATAATAATTGAGTGGGCTAAATTTTTGTAAATAGGGCAGGAATTGTGGGTGTTGTTTTAACTGCTGGTAAGTGACATAGCTAATATGTCCAAGTTCGGCTAATGTTTCCCTATTTTTTTCAGTGAGTTGCAATTGAGAGGAAGTGGCTATTTCGTTACTTATCCCAGCACTTAATAACTGTTCTATATTAAATTGCGCTGATTGGATGGTTCCAAAATTCGAAGTAATGGTTTGGCCTTGTACGGTTAGCTGAATTTCTTCATTTTCAATTTGGTTTCCCATTGATGCATAAAATTGATGTGTTTTTCCACCACCTCTCGAAGGAGGGCCACCTCGACCATCAAAAAATTTTACTACAATTTTATTTTTTCTTGAGATATCCGTTAGTGTTTCTTTCGCTTGGTAAATACTCCAATTGGCTTGTAAATAGCCACCATCTTTGGTACCATCACTAAATCCAAGCATGATGGTTTGTTGGGCTAATCTTTTTTGTAAGTGTATTTGATATAATGGGTCATGATATAAAATAGTCATGATGGCTTCCGCACTTTTTAAATCATCGATGGTTTCAAATAAAGGAATAATATCTAATTCAGCCAAATGGATATCCCAGCCGCATAGTCGACACAAAGCGTATAATTCCATCACATTCACAGCTGATTGACAATTGCTAATGATATAGCGGTGGCAACCATTGACGCCATTCATGTTTTGAACTAATTTGATTGCATAGATACTTTCAAGCGTGTCCTTTGTAATGGGTTCATTGAAATCGGAAGGTGTTAATTTCCCTTCTAAGGTAGCCAACACTTTCATTTGATCTTCCTCTGAAAGTGTATGGTACTGCTCAGGTAAAATACCTTTTCCATTTTGTTTTAACAGAGTTTCATGAATATCCAATAAAACAGAATGATGTATACGACTATCTTGTCTTATATCTAATGAAGCAAAATGGGTGCCAAATAATTGTACTTTATGAATTAAACTTTCTAATCTGGACAAATACAAGGAATAGTCTGATTCAATTATTATTTTTTTAATCTTATGAAGGCATTCAATGATTTCATTTTTATTGATAGGATTAGCTTCGTCTGGTCTGAAAACATTTTCATATAAAGTAGCTTCTAATTCATTGATTAAAACATCCACGCCCGAAAAAGTTAATTTTCGTTTTAATTTTCGAACATCTCTATAGTAACATACTATAATACTACTTCGTAATGCTTTCGCTACTGTTAAAGTGGTGCTTGCATTTACAAAAGGATTGCCATCTCTATCTCCTCCAGGCCAAAAGCCTAATTCAATGAAGGGGTTATCGCCTTCATATTGATCATCAAACACATCTCGTACAATATTGCTGTAAATATTACCTACCGAAAAATAAAAAACGTTTTCTAGATACCACATTAAATTCAAGGCCTCATCTGTGGGACTTGGTTGTTTTTTATTAAAGAAAGGCGTAAGTCCTAACTGTTGTATGTATTGATTTATTGTATTAAAATCATTTTTTCCAATGGCTTCCCCCATGTCGTGGATGATACCCAATACATTGGCAGGATAAAATTGGGTTGGATGTGCAGTGAGTACGATTCGAACTTTAAATTTATTTAATTTAGTTTTTAGTACTTCGGTGTTATTGGTAAATTGAGCATCTCTAATCAATGCTTTTAAACTTCCAATTCCATCCACTTCATTCACACTTGAGAATGCAGCATCCTCAATAGCATCAAATAGAACCACCTGCCTCTCAATATATTGAACATATTTAAAAAGGTGATCTAATTTTTCTGTCTCACTATCAACGTAGGTATGTTGTCTAAAAAAGTAATCTACAATTTCTATTGGAGATTTATCCTTACTAAAGCCATCTTCACAGGTTTGTAATAATAAGGGGAGTAATGCACCCACATTCGCGACACCCGAATATGGCAAGGCTGCAAATAAACTATTGTAGATAATATATTTGTCAGAGACATTTCTTCGAAATTGTCCGGAGTAATTATGGGAGCTTGTTGACATGATTTGTTGCAATAAAGGTACAAAAAAAATCATGAGATTCGCCGAAAGCCTTATCACTATTGATTCCTAATGAATGTTCGTTTTAAAAACTACCTATGGTATATGTGTAGGAAATTTAATATCATGGTAAAAGGCAAAGGTCCATTTTTCGTTTTGCCCCTTTTCCCACCATTGTTGACGCCATTCCATGGACTTTTTACCATCCAAATCATATTTGGCAACAAACCTAGCTTTCATTTGTTGCAATTGCGGTGCTACATCGGCTCCAAAAAATATAGTTTCATTCTCCTTCCTCAGCCAACAAACTTGATGAAACAGACTATGCCCCCCGGTTACCTGATAATGAACGATATCATCAATCACCCCCTCGTCCTCTGTTAACCAATGCACTTTGCTGAATTGTTCAAGTATTTGAATCTGATCAACAAGATAGGAGGCGCTGTTGGCTTGAATGGCCAAATCATATTCTCTTTTTTGAATGTAATAAGTTGCATAGGGGAAGCTTATAAATCGCTCTTGATGTTGTGGATGCATATAGCTGATACCTCCTGCGTGGTCCTTGTGTAAGTGGCTCAAAAATACTTTTGTAACACTGGAAGGGTCAATACCCAAACTCATTAAATTAGCGTGTATTTGTAAAACACCTTCATTATTAAAATAGCCTAATCCTGTGTCTAATAAGATGATGTCTTCATCCGTAATCACAACAAAGGGTTGCACCTGAACCAAAATACTGCCTTTGGGAGGACTTTGCATTAGATGAGTATCAAATGGTTTGAACACCTTAGTTTCATCAATCGAAAAACTACCTTCCAATAATGGATAAATACGCATATAAATTATAATTAACGAAGCACCATTTGTCTGTCGGCGTCTAATCTTAATAAAACAAATACTAAAACGGTAAATGTAAGTAAAGATGATCCGCCGTAACTAATTAAGGGTAATGGAATACCCACCACCGGAAATAAACCAATGGTCATACTTATATTGACAGCAATATGGAAAAAGAAAATACCCACAACGCTATATGCATATACCCGTGAAAAGGTGCTCCTTTGCCTTTCAGCTATTCTAATAAGTCGAAAAAGAAAAAATAAATACAAGATTAAAAAAGTAAAAGTGCCTACAAAACCAAATGCCTCTCCTAATGAAGTGAAAATAAAGTCGGTGTGCTGTTCAGGTACATATTTTCCCCTTGTTTGAGTTCCTTTTAAAAATCCTCTTCCCCAAAAACCACCAGATCCTATGGCTATCTTGCTTTGTTTTACATTGTAATCATCTGGTTTTTTTGCTGCTTTTTTATTAACCGATAAATTATTTGATTTTACGTTTTTACTACAATCGTATTCCTTACCCATCATGCTATATATACGTGTGCTTTGATAGCATTCGAAAACATTATTAAATATATAGGGAACAGTGTATCTAATGGTGCCAAAACAAATACCCCAAATTGCGATAATTACTAATATGGCTTTTTTATTTCGTTTGAATTTTTTGATTAGATTTAAAATAAAAAATCCAGCAATCACTGTGATGATGATAGAAAGTAGGGAAGGATCTAATAAAAGTGTAGCAATCACCAAAATAGCGAATGAAAGTAAAAATATTAAAATGAGTGGTGGAAGCCCCTCCCGATACATTGCAAAAATGAAAGCGCTATACACTAATGCCAAGCCAAGTTCGTGCTGCATGACAGAAAGTATGGCTGGCAGTATTATCATTGCACCTGCAATCAAATGTGATTTTAATTTAGAAAAATCGGTTTCGGGTTTTGAAATAAATTTAGCCAAGATCAATGCTGTAAATATTTTACATAATTCAGCAGGTTGTAAATTAAAACCTCCTGCAATAGGAATCCAACTTTTTGAACCATTGATATTTTTACCTAATACAAATGTAGCCAGCATTAATAGGATGCCCAGCACATATAAAATATTAGCAAAGGCGGTAAATACCTTGCTATCCATGAGTAAAATAAAAATGGCAATAAGCGCACAAAACAGTGCAAAGTAAATTTGTTTACTATAATTGGTTTTTGCAGTTAAAAAGGAATTACTCCAATTTAAATTGGGGTTGTATTCGACCATGAAAATGCATAAAATGCCTATAGCCACCATGATCACATATAACAGGATGACTGCGAAATCAGTTCCTTTTGAAAAATTATTGTTATTATAGTTTGACATGTTTTTTGGCTGTCGATTTTTTCTTTTTATGAAGTGGATTTAACGCACTCTCTTTATTAATTTTTGCAGTAGGAATGGGTTTGGTAGGCAGTGTCGCTTTGGGTAGGCTGTCCACTTTTTTAGTGGTATCCTTGACTAATTTGGCAGGAGCAATTTCGGATAACATTTCCATGTCCCAAGCATCTGCTATTGCGTCATTGCTGTATTCCATTGCAGTAAGCATTTCTGTTTTATTGTTTCGAACATACCAGCTTTTGATGGCAGCAGGCATTAAATCAACATTCGATAAATTTTCAGCTTTTACTTTACTTTCATTTGTTAAAGTATCATTTAAGTATTTCTCCATCATAAGCCCTGCAATAGGTCCCGCCCATGTGGCGCCAAAGCCAGCATTTTCCACTACTACTGCCACTGCAATTGTTGGATTTTCCTTAGGTGCAAAGCATACAAATAAAGAATGGTTTTTTCCATGAGGATTTTGCGCGGTTCCTGTTTTTGCACAAAATTCATGTCCAGGTACTTTAATCATAGCAGCAGTTCCCATTACAGTGACATCATGCATACCATCTTTAATAATTTCAAAGTATTGCTTTGCTATTTTTGTGACTTCATTTTTTATTTTATATTTTTCTAGCATGACCTTATCTTCCTCATCTTGGTTTTCAATACTATCTACAAAATGGGGGGTGTAATAAAATCCATCATTCGCTAAGAAAGCCATTGCATTCGCCAACTGAAGGGGGGTTGCTGTCATACGGTCTTGTCCTATTCCTAATGTTAACATATAACAACTGTTCCAATATTTAGCACCACCAAAGTCGCGATTGTATTGGGCAGTATCCGGAATGCTTGCTCTGTTTTCACTTGGTAAATCTATTCCTAGTTTTCTTCCAAGTCCAAATCCATTCACATATTCTTTCCATTTCAAGTAACCCACTTTTGCATTATGGTATTCTGGATTATCAATAGCCATCCTAAAAATTTGCATAAAATAGGAGTTGCAGGAATTGGCCAATGCTAATTGTAATGTAGATGCGTGACCAGGATTATGATGTTCGCATTTTCTAGGGTCACCACAAGCGCCATATGATCCTCTACAATTATATCCATAAGAGGGTGTAATTAAACCTTCATCTAATGCAATCAAGGCACCCAATGGTTTAAAGGTAGATCCTGGAGGATATTGACCTTTAATGGCACGATTATAAATAGGTCTTGCAGTGTCTAATAATAATCTTCCAATGGTTTTTCGACGCTGATTGCCCGTAAGTAAATTGGGATTATATCCAGGGCTTGAAGCCATGGCAATGATGCCACCTGTTTTTGGATTAATGGCTACTGCACTTCCAATTTTATGCTGTAGTAATTTTTCGGCTAATTGCTGCACTTCTACATCCATGCTTGTAAATATATTTCGACCCGCAATAGCTAGTGTATCATATATCCCTTTTTCAAAAACGCCTTGAATTTTTCCTTTGTTGTCTCTTAAGAATCGATTGACCCCTCTTTGTCCCATTAATATAGGTTCGTAAAATCGTTCAAGTCCTGTCATACCTGCATAATCACCCATTTCGTATCCGTCTTGTTCATGTTTTTTTAAAAAATTCACATCCACTTCGGCGACATAGCCTAATACATGCGCAGCAGTATTGTAAGGATAGGATCTAATACTTCGTTCAGATAAAGTAAAACCAGGAAAGCGATATAAGTTCTCATTTAATTGAGCATATACTTCGGCCGATAAAAATGCTTCAAATGTACTTGCTTTGACTCTTGTATTTTTTATGATGGCCTCAATCATTCTTTTCCCAAACTCTTCTTTGTCAATTTTTAATATTTCACAAAGCATGGCAGTATCTACTTCTTTAGCTTCATTTGGAATGACCGCTAAATCATAGCTAATGGTATTTTCAAGTAATGCTTTTTTCTTTCGATCATATATAATACCACGATCAGGGTAAATAATTTTTCGGTATACCGCGTTGTTGTCAGCTGCTAATCGATACTTATTTGAAAATATTTGTAAACTAATTAACTGACCAATGATCAATGTGAAAATAATACCAATGATAATTTGAATGATACCACCTCGGTTTTGATTATATACAGACATGGATTATCTTTTTAGCTTTCGACGATTCATGATAAGTTCCACTAAAAAGATTAAAAGGACGCTCATGATACTAGTAGCGATGACTTTACCTAAAAAGTAGGTGAAGCTTCCAAATTCTAACCACTCTAATAATACCAAGTAAAAATGATGTATAAAGGTTAATGCGAAAACATAGAACAAATAAGGTCCCCATCCCATGGTTCCAACACTAGGTTCCTTATGAACTTCTTCAGAGGCTTCCTGAGCTAATAGTAAATTTAAAATACTTGGTCTTATATATGCCATAAGTCCACAGGCGGCTGCGTGTAAGCCAGGTGTATTTGAAAACAAGTCTAAAATAAATCCAATTATAAATCCTAATAAAGTAATAGACAATCGGTTTATTCCAAAAGGCAACCATAAAATAAATAAGAAATATAAATAGGGGGTAATGAATTGGTGTAATGGAGGCACTTCCTTTAAGATAACTACTTGTATGAGCAGAAATAAAATAAAGCGAATACTATTTTTAATAAAACTATTCATTTGGTGTTTTATTTTTTTCAATATTTATTTGCTCATTCATTCTTTTATTCTCCACTAAATAGATAAATTCTAAATTATAAAAATTAGTAGCCGATTTTAATTCTAAAGTTAAAAAATTACTAGATGGATCAACAATCACTTTGGTCACACGTCCAATCATCAATTGTGCAGGAAAACTGGCCGAATAGGGACTGGTTAAAACGGAATCGCCTAATTTAGGTGCTGCGCTTTTTGAAATATTTTTTAAGATAAGTATTTCAGGATCACTTCCATCCCATTCTACAGTTCCTGCAACCTTATCCCTTTTTAACATTGCACTTACTTTGCTGTTACGGTGCAATAGGCTCATTATTTTACTATAACGATCACCCACTTCGATAACGATACCTACAATGCTTCCGTCTGGGCTTATGGCCGCCATATCTTTTTTAACACCTTGTAATGCACCGCGCTCAATGGTAATGTAATTTTTTTGAAGAGTAAATGTATTACCCACTACTTTAGCAGGGTAGTAATAAAACTTTCTAATTTTTTCAAGGCTGTCTTTTCGTAAAACCAGGGTACCTAATTTTTTGCTGGTATCAAATGGAATAAAATTTTGAGCTAATTGATTTCTCAACATCGCATTTTCGGCACTTAACTTTGCATTGGTAGTTTTTAAGCTAAAAAAGTAGGATGCTTTATTGTATCGTGTATTGATATCTCCAATAAACTGATTGGCCATACCTCCAAAAAAAGTTTGATGTGATTTGCTATAAGACGACAGCATCACTAATGACACAATTTGTAGTATCAAAAAACTAAAGAAAGTAAAATTTTGTCTTATGAACCCAATGATATTCTTCAATGGTGATCGCCTTTAAACATATTGATTAAATAAATCTCTTATCTCATGATGAATGGGAAACGTTGATAATTTTTCAACGCAATACCCGTTCCGCGAACAACACTTTTAAGTGGATCCTCTGCAATGTGAACAGGTAATTTGATTTTAGAACTCAAACGCTTATCTAATCCACGTAACAATGCACCTCCACCTGTCAAGTATAATCCACGACGATAAATATCTGCAGCTAATTCAGGTGGCGTTGTTTCTAATGCCTTTAAAATAGCTTCTTCAATTTTAAATATGCTTTTATCCAAAGCTTCTGCTACTTCTTGATAAGTCACCATGATTTGTTTTGGAATACCTGTTACCAAGTCGCGACCGTTGACTGGCATATCATCTGGAGGATTGTCTAAATCCTTTAAAGCAGCACCCACATGTATTTTAATTTGCTCTGCAGTTCGCTCACCAATTAATAAACTATGATAACGTCTTAATGATTCCATAATATCTGCAGTAAATTCATCCCCTGCAATACGTATACTTTGATCACAAACAATTCCTGCTAATGCAATCACTGTAATACCCGTTGTACCACCTCCAATATCAATAATCATATTTCCTACCGGCTCTTCTACATCAATCCCAATTCCTAATGCAGCCGCCATGGGTTCATGAATCATATACACTTCCTTTGCACCTGCTTGTTCCGCACTATCGCGTACCGCACGCTTTTCAACTTCAGTGATAGAAGAAGGAATACAAATGACCATTCTCCAACTTGGAGGAAATAATGGCTTCTTAGGATAGATCATTTTCATCAACTCACGAATCATTAATTCGGCAGCATTAAAATCGGCAATAACCCCATCTTTTAATGGACGAACTGTTTTGATACTTTCATGCGTTTTTTCATGCATTAACAATGCTTTTTTACCAACGCCTAAAACTTCCTTCATATTATTTCTATTCAAAGCAATAATTGAAGGTTCATTTACGACAACTTCGTCATTGTGAATGATGAGGGTGTTTGCGGTACCTAAGTCCATCGCAATTTCCTGTGTAAAAAAGTTAAATAATCCCATTGTAAATCGTTAATTGTAATATTCAAGTTGAATGTAGCAAAATTCAACTAAAATTATCGAAATACAAAGCTTTTTATAAATGATTCAAAAAAGATTTTAATAAATCATCTTAGGGGAATTCAAACCCAATATCGTTTCTGAAATACATGCCATTAAATTGGATCAAGGATAAACCATTTTTTGCTTTCAAAACGGCTTCTTGTAAATGGTTCCCTTGTGCAGTGACTGCTAAAACGCGACCACCACTAGTGACGATCTGGTTATCCTGAAAGCGAGTGCCAGCTTGAAATACATGAATGTCGGGTAAAGCTTGAGCTTGATCTATACCCGAGATCACGAAATTATTTTTATACGATCCAGGGTAACCACCACTCACTGCCATGACGGTTGCAAAATGGGAGGTATGGTATTCAATATTAACATCTTCTAAAGTGCCATTATCTGCTGCTGCTAATAAACTCACTAAATCGGTTTGTAATCTAGGGAGAATTACTTCGGTTTCAGGGTCTCCTAATCTGCAATTGTATTCAATGACAAATGGTTCGCCCCCTTGATTCATGAGTCCAAAAAATACAAATCCTTTATACACCATTCCTTCCTTGTGAATTCCATCAATAGTGGGTTTTATAATTCGTTCCTCCACTTTTTTCATAAATACTTCATCCATAAACGGGACCGGGCTCACGCATCCCATTCCGCCGGTATTAAGCCCTGTATCGCCTTCTCCTATTCGTTTGTAGTCCTTTGCGTGTCCTATAATTTGGTAATGCTTCCCATCGGTAAGGGCAAAAACACTCACTTCAATCCCAGTTAAAAAAGCTTCAATCACCACTTTCGTGCTTGCTTCACCAAATTGCTTATTTAGGATCATCTCTGCAAAACTTTCTAAAGCCTCACTGTGCGTTAATGCAATGATGACGCCCTTTCCAGCCGCTAATCCATCGGCTTTTAATACAATGGGTAATGGATGTTGGGTAATGTATTGTTTTCCTTGTTCATAATTTTCAATGGTAAATTCGGCATAGCTAGCTGTAGGGATTTGATGCCTTTGCATAAAGTGTTTGCTAAATGCTTTGCTTCCTTCTAATTGGGCGGCGTGGGCACTTGGTCCAATCACATTAATGTGCGCCGTTAAGGGATCCATACTAAAAAAGTCATAAATACCCTTTACTAATGGATCTTCGGGCCCCACGACAATCATATCAATAGTATGTTCAATGGCTGCTTTTTTTAATGCCTCAAAATCAGTGATGGCAATTTGCAAATTGATGCCAAACATAGCAGTGCCGGGGTTTCCAGGAGCAATATATAATTGATCACATTGATGACTTTTAGCTATTTTCCAAGCCAAAGCATGCTCCCTTCCGCCCGCACCTATTAATAAAATATTCATATTTAGATTGATTGCCCCACGAAAGTAAAATTTATTGAAGGGATTTTATTAATTTGAGGCAATTAAATAACAAATTGATTATGTCTTCAGCTACCTCAAAACACCCAAAAGGTCTCTATGTCTTGTTTGCCACTGAAATGTGGGAGCGGTTCAATTACTATGGAATGCGTGCCATTTTGGTTTTATTTTTAACCAAGGCACTTCTTTTTGATAAAGTATTTGCATCTCAAGTGTATGGCAGTTATACAGGATTGATCTATTTAACCCCTTTGCTAGGTGGGTATATTGCAGATCGCTTTTGGGGGAATAATCGTTCCATTATTGCTGGGGGTTTGGTGATGGCGATTGGTGAATTTGTATTGTTTTTTTGCGGCCATTTTTATGAAAATGCTGCCATCGCCACTCCATTATTTTATACTGGTTTGGGTTGTATGATTGCGGGTAATGGCTTTTTCAAACCCAATATTTCTAGTATGGTGGGGCAATTGTATGCAAAAGGAGATAAGCGAATTGATTCGGCCTATACGATTTTTTATATGGGGATTAATACAGGGGGTGCTTTAGGTCCTTTTGTTTGCGGCTTAGTAGGAGATACAGGAAAATCAGGTGATTTTAAATGGGCTTTTTTTGCAGGAGGTGTTGCCATGTTAATTAGTGTAGTTACGCAAATGATGTTTCAAAAAAAATATTTGAAAGATCCAGAAGGCAATGCATTGGGAGAAGCGCCAGCGAATGCTCCTAAATGGTTTCAAAAAATTCCAGTGATGGTTGGATTTTTATTTTTATTATCCATGGTCACTATTGCATTGGTTTATATTGATGTTAAAGTAGTGAGCTATTTGTTTTATTTATTACTTGGATGTATTAGTTTAATTGCATTTATTGTTTTTTCAGATACCACTTTAAATTCCATAGAGAAACAAAAAATCTTAGTCATTTTTGTGGTCTCCTTTTTTGTTATCTTTTTTTGGAGTGCTTTTGAACAAGCGGGTGCCAGCTTAACTTTTTTTGCTGAAGAACAAACCAATCGAAATGTGGGTTGGTTTACGGTGCCTTCCAGTTTTTTCCAATCTTTGAACTCCATTTTTGTAGTGAGTTTTGCACCCGTATTTGCTTGGTTGTGGGTGAAATTAGGAAAGCATGAACCTTCTTCTCCTTATAAAATGGCCGCAGGTTTAATGTTATTAGCGCTAGGTTATTTCTGGATTGCAACAGGTGTAAATGGAGTAGGAACTGGCGTTAAAGTAAGTATGATTTGGTTAATAGGAATGTACATGATGCACACTTTTGGTGAATTGTGTTTATCGCCTATTGGCTTATCCTTAGTCAATAAATTAGCCCCATTAAAATTCGGATCTTTATTAATGGCAGTATGGTTTACAGCCAATGCTTTTGCGAATAAACTAGCGGGCGTGTTTAGCGCTTTGTATCCGGAGAATGGCAAAGTCACTTCCTTTGTTGGTTATCAAATTACCAACTTGCATGACTTTTTTATGTTCTTCGTTGCTATGGCCGGAATCGCATCTGTGATTTTATTTATACTCTCAAGTAAGCTGAAGAATTTAATGGAGCAGTAAATGCTAAGTAATTACAAAACGCCCTTTACAATTTCATCCACAACTGCGGGATCAAGAAGTGTTGAAGTGTCACCCAAATTTTTCAATTCACCTTCGGCTACCTTTCTTAGGATGCGTCGCATAATTTTTCCAGAACGAGTTTTAGGAAGGCCTGATACAAATTGAATTTTATCTGGTTTCGCAATAGGGCCAATGATGCGAGTGACAGTTTGTAAAATATCTTTTCTAACCATATCAGCAGTGCCGTGTGTGTCTTGCCCATGTGATCCAGTATATATCACATAAGCGTAAATGCCTTGTCCTTTAATATCGTGAGGATATCCTACCACTGCACTTTCAACAACCCCTGCATGCATATTGATTGCGTTCTCTACTTCGGCGGTTCCAATTCTGTGCCCACTTACATTTAATACATCATCTACACGACCTGTAATTCTTATCTGTCCTAATTCATTTTTCAATGCGCCATCGCCAGTAAAATATAATTGATCATAAGTAGCAAAATAATTGGTTCTACATCTTTCGTGATCACCATAAGTAGTGCGTAGTATCGCAGGCCAAGGTTGTGTAATACATAAATTTCCTCGATACAATCCCTCTTCCATATTGGTGACTTCTTCTCCTTTATCATCCACCAATATTGTGGACACGCCAGGCATTGGATAAGTTGCCCAACCAGGTTTTCCTGGGGTTATACCTGCCATATTAGAAATCATAATACCTCCGGTTTCTGTTTGCCACCAAGTATCTACAATAGGACATTTTTTCTTTCCAATATGTTCATCGTACCAATGCCATGCCTCTTCATTAATGGGTTCTCCAACGGTACCTAATACTTTTAAACTACTTAAGTCATGGTCCTTCACTGGACCTAAGCCAAATCCCATTAAGGAACGAATGGCGGTAGGCGCAGTGTATAAAGTATTCACTTTGAATTTGTCAATGATATCCCAAAATCTTCCTGCATCAGGAAAAGTAGGAATACCTTCAAACATTAAGGAAGTACCTCCGGCACTTAATGGTGCGTATACAATATAACTATGCCCTGTTATCCAACCCACATCGGCAGTGCAAAAAAAGATGTCGTTGGGTTGATATTGAAAAACATTTACAAAAGTATAATTGGTATATACCATATAGCCTGCTACACTATGCACAACACCTTTTGGTTTACCAGTAGAACCAGAAGTGTATAAAATAAATAACGGATCTTCGGCATCCATTTCTTCGGCAGCGACTTCCACTACTCCCTGTGATTCTACTTTTTTAATTTCATCTTCCCACCAAACATCTCGTCCCTTGATCATAGATACCGCGGTTCTTGTTCTTGTACAAACAATGACACGCTTTATTGTTTTGTTTCCAATTAACGCATCATCGATGACCGATTTTAATGGAATATCTTTTGCGCCACGGTTGGCGCCATCACATGTAATGATAAAAGTGGCACTCGCGTCTTCTAATCTGTCTGCAATACTTTGTGCCGAAAATCCACCAAATATAACGCTGTGGATAGCGCCAATACGAGCACATGCTAACACGGCGATAGCAAGTTCTGGAATCATGCCCATATAGATACATACACGGTCGCCTTTTTTTACCCCATTATTATAAAGTACTTGCGCAAATTGACAAACCTTAAAATGTAATTGTTTGTAGGTGATGATACGATGGTGCTCCTCAGGATCATTGGGCTCCCATATAATAGCGGGCGTGTCTCCATTTTTTTCTAAATGACGATCCATGCAATTTTCAGTGATATTTAATTTTGCACCTTTAAACCATTCAATTTTCGGTTCTTTAAAATTCCATTCTAATACCTTGTCCCATTTTTTTCGCCAAGTAAAATTTTCTGCAATTTCTTCCCAAAATTTTTCAGGATGATCGATACTTTTTTTATAAGCCTCGTGATAGGCATCAAGGGTTTTAATTTGATAAGGGTAGCTCATGGCGAATCGTTGTAAATAATGTTTCTCAAATTTACATTTTTCAGTTTAAATTATTAACTTGAATATTCACTTGCAAACCAATAAATCAATGAGTCAAGAAAAAAAACAAAGTAGCATTGCTTTTGTCATAGGCGCTTCGTCGGTGGGAACCTTAATTGAGTGGTATGATTTTTACATATTTGGCATGTTGGCCACCATCATTTCAAAGCAATTTTTTCCTGCAGATGCAGGCACTGCAGCACTTTTAAGTACTTTAGCCATCTTTGCAGCAGGTTTTATTGTTCGCCCTTTTGGAGCGCTAGTCTTTGGCCGTTTGGGGGATTTGATTGGCCGTAAGCATACCTTTTTACTCACTTTGGTTATTATGGGAGGGTCTACTTTCGCGATTGGGTTGGTACCTGGATATGCCACTATTGGCTGGGCTGCGCCTATATTGGTTTTAATACTTAGATTATTACAAGGATTGGCATTGGGTGGGGAATATGGCGGTGCTGCAACCTATGTGGCGGAACATGCACCTGCAGGTCAAAGAGGATTTTGGACAAGTTGGATTCAAACAACAGCCACCCTAGGTTTATTTTTAGCACTCGGGGTAATTATATTTATTCGTTCTAGTCAAGGGGTTGAAAAATTTAGTGCAGAGTGGGGCGGATGGAGATATCCTTTTTGGATTTCATTATTACTAGTTGGTGTATCTATTTTAATTAGAATGCGCATGAGCGAGTCGCCCATGTTTTCTAAATTAAAAACCGAAGGGAAAACTTCGGTCAATCCATTGAAAGAAAGTTTTGGACACAAAGCAAATTTCAAAATGGTTTTATTGGCTTTGTTTGGAGCAGTGATGGGTCAGGGTGTGGTATGGTATACGGGTCAGTTTTATGCGCAAAGTTTTATTGAAACGGTATGTAAGGTTGAATTTATTCAATCTCGAGATTTAATGTTGTGGGCGATATTAATGGCCACTCCTTGTTTTGTTTTATTTGGATGGCTTAGCGATAAGATTGGCAGAAAATGGATAATGTTATTTGGAATGTTAGCTGCTGTATTAACTTACCGACCTATCTATAAACAATTTCTAGCTTTAACGAATGCTAAAAATAGAATTGAAAAAATTGATTTAAGTAAAACGGTTGTATCCCCTAAGAAAGTCATTATTGATAAAAAAGACAATACTAAAATTTATGTAGTGCAACATTTTGATACCGCCTACACGGATGGCGCTGTATTTAAATATACCAAAACAGATACTTTACAATTATCTGCAAGCTATGATCCTAGTAGTCCAATAGATTCTTTATCAACTACTAAATTGATTTTAAGTCAATCTGCAAAACCCAATGTAGTGATTGAAAAAACAATGGATCATAGTACTTATTGGTCACTCATATGGTTGGTCTTTATACAAATTGTGTATGTCACAATGGTGTATGGCCCTATAGCTGCCTTTTTGGTAGAAATGTTCCCTACTAAAATCAGATATACTTCCATGTCACTTCCCTATCATATTGGTAATGGGGTGTTTGGAGGCTTGGTTCCATTTTTAGGAACGCTTATAGTTGAGTTTACAAAATCCTCAGCCACGCCTAATGGTGATGTACTCGCAGGATTATGGTATCCAATAGGAGTAGCATCAGTTTGCTTTATCATTGGACTTGTTTATTTAACCAACAAAATTGATAAAAATGTAATGGATTAATCTCATTTAAAAAGAGATGCCAACAACACATTAAATAATACTTACTATGAATTCAGTTAAAAGATTATTAGGATATGTATGGATGCTTTTAGCACCTGCATTAATTTGTTTTTTATTATACGAGGCATTTGAAAAAATTTCAGCAGCTGCTGAAATTCATAAAGCAAATGTAACTTTGCAATGGGTGATTATTTTACTAGTTTTTACGCCCATATGTATAGGGTTTTTTATTTTTGGGAAGTATGCCAGTGCCAACGAGTATGATCATTTACCCGAATCATCCAATGAGATTGAATAAGTATTTCACATTCATTTAAGGATTGTTACTTATTTTTGATCATGTTATTATCTGTCGATCAATTAACTAAAAACTACGGGGCTACTCTTGCAGTAGACCAGGTCTCTTTTGCTATTTCTAAGGGAGAAGTGGTAGGATTTTTAGGCCCTAATGGTGCAGGAAAATCTACTACCATGAAAATGATTGTGGGTTTTTTGCAAGCAGATAAAGGCAGGGTCACTCTAAATGGTGTATCTCATCAAGAAGATGCTGTAGCGTATAAAAAAATGATTGGGTATTTACCTGAATCAAATGCTTTGTATGAGGATATGTATTTGAAGGAATATTTAAGTTTTATAGCGGATGGGCATCAAATTGAAAATTCAAACAATAGAATAAAGGAAGTGATCGAACAAACTGGGTTGGGTTTGATGCAATCCAAAAAAATTAGTCAACTTTCTAAAGGGTATAAACAAAGGGTGGGCATTGCGGGTGCCATCATGCACCAACCCATTTTATTATTATTAGACGAACCAACGGCGGGATTAGACCCCAATCAATTAATTGAAATACGAACACTTATTAAATCCTTAAGTGCACAATCCATGGTATTATTATCAACGCATATTTTACAAGAAGTCACTGCTATTTGTGATCGAGTGTTAGTATTACATCAAGGGAAATTGGTTGCGGATGCGCCTATGGCCACTTTATTAGAAAAATACCAAGCTAGTTTAGAAGAAATTTTCAAAATGCTTACCCATTAAAAAAAAGGGTGTAAATTGCGGTCTCCATTCGAATATCAACATTATATAGAAATTAATAAGTATTATTTATGAGTTACATTATTGAAGTTCATGCAAGACAAATTTTAGACAGCCGTGGAAATCCAACAGTAGAAGTGGATGTATTAACCGATGAAGGCGCGATGGGTCGTGCTGCGGTGCCAAGTGGTGCAAGTACAGGTATTCACGAAGCAGTAGAGTTAAGGGACAATGATAAAAAAAAGTATGTAGGCAAGGGTGTATTAAAAGCAGTTAAAAATGTAAATGATCAAATTTCAAAAGCCATCGAAGGTTTTGACGTAACAGCTCAGGCTGCAATTGATCAAGTCATGATTGATTTAGATGGCACTCCTAATAAAGGCAAATTTGGTGCGAACGCAATATTAGCAGTAAGTATGGCCGTTGCCAAAGCAGCAGCAGAGGAAGCCAATCTACCTTTATATCGATATATTGGAGGCACCAATGCAAAAACTTTACCTATTCCAATGATGAATATTGTGAATGGTGGAGCACATGCAGACAACAAAATTGATTTTCAAGAATTTATGGTCATGCCAATAGGGGCGCCCAATTTTAGCGAAGGTTTGCGTTGGGGTGTTGAAATTTTCCATCACTTAAAATCGGTGTTAAAGAAAAAAGGATTTAGTACGAATGTAGGTGATGAGGGCGGTTTTGCTCCAAATATTCAAAGCAATGAAGAAGCCATAGAAACTGTATTAGAAGCTATCCATGCAGCTGGATATAAAACAGGATCTCAAATTGCGATTGCAATGGATGCCGCGAATAGTGAATTGTGGGATGCTAAAAAGAAAAAATATGTTTTCCATAAAAGTTCAGGAAAAGAAATGAGTAGCGATCAGTTAGTGAAATATTGGGAAAAATGGGTGAAGCAATATCCAATTATTTCAATTGAAGATGGTATGGCCGAGGACGATTGGAATGGCTGGAAAGCTTTGACACAAACCATTGGTGACAAATGTCAATTAGTAGGTGACGATTTATTTGTGACTAATGTAGATCGTTTACAAATGGGAATTGATAAAAAAATTGGAAATGGATTGTTGGTTAAGGTGAACCAAATAGGTACTTTAACAGAAACCATCAATGCTGTAACATTGGCACAACACAATGGTTATAATACCATTATGTCGCACCGCAGTGGCGAAACGGAAGATACTACCATTGCAGATTTAGCGGTGGCTTTAAATTGTGGTCAAATTAAAACGGGTTCTGCATCTAGAACCGATCGTATGGCCAAATACAATCAGTTAATTCGTATTGAAGAAGCATTAGGCGAAACGGCTATCTACCCTAAAGGGAAGGTGAAGTTTGGCAATAAATAGGAAGGCTTTTAATTTTTTTAAAGTCTTTGTAAAAAAGGTTGGGTTATTATTAGAACTACGCTAATTTTACCCCAACCTTTTTTATGTCATTTTTGAAAAAAATTATACCCTTTGTTGCCAATAGATACTTTGTTGTGTCCGTTGGATTCTTTGTTTGGATGCTTTTTTTTGATCAAAGAGATTTTTTTCAACAAAAGGAGAGATCAGCCGAACTAAAAAAAGTAGAAGCCGCTAAAAAATATTATCAATTAGAAATTGACAAAACAAAAAAGCAACTTAATAATTTACAGAACAATCCTGCCTCTGTTGAAAAATTTGCAAGAGAAAGATATTTATTAAAGCGTGAAGGGGAGGAAGTGTATTTATTTGAAGACACGATGCTTGCGCAAAATAAAAAATGACAAAGAAGGAGCGGTATTTAAATGTGCTTTCCTATTTTCAGCACCATCAACCCATTGCGGAAACAGAATTAACCTATGCGTCTGCGTTTCAATTATTAGTTGCTGTTATTTTATCAGCGCAGTGTACTGATAAAAGGGTGAATGCCACCACACCTGCAATTTTTAATAGTTTTCCGACGCCACAAAAAATGGCAGTTGCCACTTTTGATTCCTTATTTACATTGATTAAAAGCATTTCTTATCCAAATAATAAAGCCAAGCATTTAATTAAAATGAGTCAAATGTTAATTGACCATTATAATGGCGAAGTGCCCATGACCATCGAAGCTTTGGTGACACTGCCTGGTGTTGGACGCAAAACGGCAAATGTTATTACGAGTGTGATTGATCAGCAACCTAATATGGCCGTGGATACTCATGTATATAGAGTAAGTAGAAGAATTGGGTTAGTGCCCTTGACGGCGACTACGCCCTTAGCAGTTGAAAAAGAATTAATCAAACATATCCCTTCAGCACAAGTTCATATTGCTCATCATTGGTTGATTTTACATGGCAGGTATACATGCTTAGCACGAAGTCCTAAATGCGATGACTGTGCTATTCGACTTTTTTGTAAGCAAGGGTCTAAAATTTAAAAGCTTCCCACGAAAAATCGGGGGAAGCTTTTAAAAAAACGTATAGTAATTATTTTTATAATTTTTCGATTGCGTCTACTAATTCGTGTTTAGCAATTGGGCTTCCCATAATTCTATTAAATCCTTTTGCATCTACAAAATATTTATCTCTAATAATTTTAATCAGCTGCCCATTATTGATTTCAGGGATTAATACTGTTTCAAAATTTTTCAAAATATCACCTAAGTTTTTAGGGAAAGGACGCATGTACTTAATATGTGCATGACTTACATCTTTACCTTTGGCTTGTAATTCTTGTACCGCACTTTTAATAGTACCATAAGTGGAACCCCATCCTAATACCAATATCTTTCCTTTTTCATTACCGCTATCAATAGTTTGTAATGGAATGTAATCTGCAATTTTTTCAACCTTAGCTTCTCTTGTTTTTACCATGAACTCATGATTTTCTGAATCATAGCTCACATTACCTGTTTCGGCTTGTTTTTCCAATCCACCAATACGGTGCTCTAAGCCTGGCGTGCCTGGAATTGCCCAAGGTCTTGCTAATTTTTCGTCTCTCTTATAAGGAAGGTATTTTTCTTCTCCTTCATCTAAGCTTGTTTTAAATTTCACTTCGATAGTTGGAAGATCACTTGCATTTGGGAATTTCCAAGGTTCAGCACCATTGGCAATATAACCATCACTTAATAAAATGACTGGAGTCATATGTTGCAATGCAATACGCACGGCTTCAAATGCCATATGGAAACAATCACTTGGTGTTGAAGCTGCAATGATTGGAATAGGTGCTTCACCATTACGTCCATAATATGCTTGCATCAAATCACTTTGTTCTGTTTTAGTTGGCAAACCTGTTGAAGGTCCTCCTCTTTGTATGTTGACAATCACCAATGGAATTTCCAACATCATGGCTAATCCCATAGCTTCGGTTTTTAATGCCATTCCTGGTCCTGATGTGGTTGTCAATCCAATGGAACCTCCGTAGCTTGCACCAATTGCAGCAGCAATACCTGCAATTTCATCTTCAGCTTGAAAAGTACGGATTCCAAAATTTTTATATTTACTAAGTTCATGTAAAATATCAGTAGCCGGTGTAATAGGGTAAGAACCTAGAAATAAAGGAAGACCACTTTTTTGTGACCCTGCAATTAAACCCATCGACAAAGCTTGGTTTCCCATAATGCTACGGTAATGGCCTGGCTCCATTTTAGATTTTTCAACCTTATAACGAGTAGTGAATAATTCTGCGGTATCACCATAGTTATATCCCGCCTTTAAGACATCTACATTACTATTAAATATATTAGGCTTTTTGCCAAATTTCTCTTTTAAAAATTCGATGGTATTATCTAAACTACGATTGTATATCCAATAGATTAATCCCAATACAAACATATTCTTTGCACGGTCTCTTTCTTTGTTTCCTAATTCGGTATATTCTTTTAATGCTTCGCGTGTTAATTTGGTAACATCCACTTTCGTTAATTCATAACCATCTAAGCTTCCATCTTCTAATGGATTTACACCATCACTATAGGCTGCTAAGCGTAAATTTTTAGTATCAAAACCTTCAAGATTCGCTATGATTTTTCCACCCTTTTTTAAACTTTTTAAATTCACTTTTAAAGCCGCAGCGTTCATAGCAACCAATACATCACAAACATCTCCAGGAGTGTATACTCGATTTGAACTAAAATGAATTTGAAACCCACTCACTCCAGGTAGGGTTCCTAATGGAGCTCTGATTTCGGCAGGGAAGTCGGGGAAGGTAGCTAAATCAATTCCTAATAGCGCTGTGTTATTGGTAAACTGTTGACCAGTTAATTGCATACCATCACCACTATCTCCGGCAAACTTGATCACCACATCCTGTAAAATCACTTCATTTTGCATAAATCTTAAATTTGAGCACGAAGGTACAAATCATAGGCTTAAAATGGCTATTTTTTAGCACTTTATTATAGATTTCTATAGTAACTTTGCGCCCACAATTGAATCATTTTATGCAGTTAGGCCTGATTTTTTATTACTTGATCGCTTTTTTTGTAAATATTATTACTTTTTCAAATACTTCTAGCATAGGAAAGAGCCCACTCATTACCCATTTTGTTCAACAAGTTAGACCCCTTATAGATAGCAATATCAAAACCATTTACCTGAGTTTTGATGACGGTCCTTTAACAGGTACTACCAATTGTATTGATATTTGTACAAGAGAAAAAGTACCTGCCACTTTTTTTGAAGTGGGTTTACATCAATCTAGATCGGCTTTTGGTAAAAATGTATATCAGCAAATTTTAAAAGACAGTGCTCTTTTTGCATTTGCTAACCATAGTTTTTCCCATGCAAATAGTAAGTACATTTCCTTTTATCATCATCCTGATTCTGCATTATTAGATTTTTTAAAAGCAAAATTTTATTTAAAACCTACTAATAATATAACGAGACTTCCTGGAAATAATGCTTGGAATTTAATGACTACTAAAAGAGCGAGTGAATTGGTTTCGCCGTTGGTGAATAAAATGGATAGCCTAGGCTTTAATATTATTGGCTGGGATTTACAATGGCGTTTTAATAAAAAGGGCAGACCCATTGATAGTCCGAAATGGTTGGCGATGCAAGTAGACAGTCTCTTTTTTTATAATCAGACTGTCACCAAAAATCATCTTGTGATTTTAATGCATGACCAAATGTATAGAGCGCCTCAAGATTCAATCAAATTAGAAAAATTCATTCGATTACTGAAGCTAAATGGGCACTATACTTTTCAAAAATTGACCCATTATCCTGGATTAAAGCCTAATATCTAAACCTGCCGGGATTAACTTTTTTTTAGATTTTTAATACCAACTATTTAGTATTTTTGACTAACCAATTAAATGAATTCATTATGGCAATGTTTAAATCAGGTAATCCAACACTTACCGCAAAAATTTTTGACAAAAGTTTACATGAAAATGCAAGTGCTTTTGGTGTAATGAGTATCAGAGGCACCATGAATAAATTTGGATTTTTATTATTTATGGTCATGGCTTCTGCAATGTATATATGGAATATTTATGCCGAAGGCAATGTAGCTACTGCATCCACTTTAATGATAGCAGGCGCTATTGGAGGATTTATCTTAGCAATCGTGATGATGTTCAAACCTAATTGGGCTGGATATATTGCTCCTGCTTATGGTATTTTAGAAGGTTTATTTATTGGAGGCATCAGTGCTTTTTTTAATGCAATGTTCCAAAAGTCCTATCCCAATATTGTATTGCATGCAGTAGGCTTAACATTAGGAGTGGCACTCGCTATGTTTTTATTATATAATTTCCGAGTGATCAGCGTCACTAATCGTTTGCGTTCAATCATTATGTCCGCAACCTTAGGCATTGGTTTATTCTACTTAATAGTATGGATATTAGGCATGTTCGGTGTGGATATGGGATTTGCTTTTGATAGTTCTCCATTGAGTATTGGAATTAGCTTGTTTATTGTTGGTATTGCTGCACTCAATTTGTTATTAGACTTTGATGCGATCGAAAAAGCAGCCGAAATGGGGGCGCCAAAGTATATGGAATGGTATAGTGCTTTTGGACTATTGGTGACATTAGTATGGTTATACCTTGAAATTTTAAGATTATTAAGCAAGTTAAACTCTAGAAACTAGAGGCAACTTTGCACTTTCAGTTATAAGAACTTATAGGAACAGTCTCGGGTGAATTACTCGGGACTGTTTTATTTTAAGCACTTTTTCTTATCTGCCTATAAAAATGGTAAATTTGAAGTATAACCCTTTTGAATGGATTTTAAGCGCGACAAGTTAGAGGAGGACCAATTAATTTATTTTTATCGTTCCTTGCTTTTGCCAAGAATGATAGAAGATAAAATGCTTGTGTTGTTGCGCCAAGGTAAAATTAGTAAGTGGTTTAGTGGTATTGGGCAGGAAGCCATTTCGGTAGGGGCTACATTGGCCATGGATATGAATGAATGGATTACGCCTTTGCATCGCAACTTAGGTGTGTTTACAGCAAGAAATATGCCCTTGGTTGATTTGTTTAGACAATGGCAAGGTGATCCATCTGGTTATTCAAAAGCACGGGAACGAAGTTTTCATTTTGGGAGTAAAGCACATCATATCTGTGGTATGATTTCACATTTGGGTCCTCAATTGGCAATTGCAGATGGGATTGCATTAGCCTATCAATTAAGAGGCCAATTAAAAGCCACACTTACATTTACTGGAGAAGGTGGTACGAGTGAGGGGGATTTTCATGAAGCATTAAATGTGGCGTCTGTATGGGGACTCCCTGTTATTTTTTTAATAGAAAATAATGGATATGGATTAAGCACACCTACAACTGAACAATATCATTGTGATTATTTAGTTGACAAGGCAAAGGGTTATGGCATGGAAGGTGTGCGCATTGATGGTAATAATATTTTAGAAGTATACCAAACTATTAAAGGAGCTAGAGAGTATTGTATTAATGCCCAACGACCTTATCTTATTGAATGCACTACTTTCAGAATGCGAGGTCATGAGGAAGCAAGTGGTGTAAAATATGTTCCTAAAATAGTAATGGAACAATGGTCTCGAAAAGATCCGATTAAAAATTATGAACAATTTTTAGTACGAGAAAAAGTATTGACCGAAATGCAAGTGGCGTCGATTCGTCATGAAATAAAAGAACACATTGAATCTGAATTAAAAATAGCCCTGCAGCCCGATCCATTGACCTTGTCTATAGATCATGAGTTAATAGATGTTTACGCGCCTATTGTTGATAATACCATTACTCCTTTTGAAAAATTAAATAATCCCATTTTAACGACTAAGCGATTTATTGAAGCCATAAGTGATGCATTAAAACAATCCATGGTACTATATCCTGATTTGATTTTAATGGGTCAAGACATTGCTGAATATGGCGGTGCATTTAAAGTAACCGAAGGCTTTGTTGAACAATTTGGAAAACAACGCATACGAAATACACCTATTTGTGAAAGCGCCATTTTGGGTGCTGCATTGGGTTTAAGTTTAGAAGCAGTGAAGTCGGTGGTGGAAATGCAATTTGCAGATTTTGTAACGATGGGGTTTAATCAAATTGTAAATAACCTTGCTAAAATTCATTATCGATGGGGCCAAAATGCGGATGTGGTGATAAGGATGCCAACAGGCGCTGGGGTTGGGGCTGGTCCATTTCATTCTCAATCCAATGAAGCTTGGTTTACCCATGTGCCTGGATTAAAAGTGGTATATCCTTCCAATCCGGCAGATGCGAAGGGGTTGATGATAGCAGCATTAGCTGATCCTAATCCTGTTTTATATTTTGAACATAAAGCATTGTATCGAAGTAGGAGTGGTGAAGTGCCTGATGAATATTATACAACGCCAATAGGCAAGGCAAAAATCATTAGTAGTGGAGAGGATGTTTGCATTATTACTTATGGCATGGGCGTTTCATGGGCCCAACAATATCAGGAAGCAAATCCAAATATTTCTGTTTGTATTTTAGATTTACGCAGCTTAGCACCTTTGGATTATGAATCTATAAAACAAGTGGTTCAAATGACGGGCAAGGTTTGCTTATTACATGAAGATAATTTAACCGGCGGCATAGGAGGTGAAATTAGCGCCTGGATTGCAGAACACTGCTTTGAATTTTTAGATGCACCTATTTTTCGATGTGCATCATTAGACACACCGATCCCTTTTAATTTGGAATTAGAAAAACAATACTTAGCCAATAGTAGATTAGAAGAAACGATGCAGCGATTATTGACTTATTAATCAAAAAATCCGCTTAAATTTTATTCTTTGGATAAAGTAAACAAGCCTACCCGTTTATGGGGTAGGCTTGAAAAATCATTATAGGGAGTATGAATAACCCTTAATTTTCAATTAGGGTTATTCATACGATACACGCGCAAAAAATTTCCACCCAACACTTTGCTGATATCTTTATTGGAATAGCCGCGTGCGATTAATGCTTGCGTAAATAAAGGATAATCAACCACTGTTTTTAATTGTTTTGGGGCAGAATTGATACCATCAAAATCTGAACCCAGACCTACATGGTCAATCCCAATTAACTTAACAATATGATCAAAGTGCTTCATGAGTTGTTCTAAATCGGGTTTGATATTTTCACTTTCTGCAGGGTATTTATCTGATATCATTGTGAAAGCATATTCGCTTTGTAAGCCAGTGGCTAACAAGGAATCAATTTCGATGGTATGATTTTTTCTGAATGCTGCATCTTTTTTTGAAAAATTACTATCTACAAATCCTGAGAAAAAATTTAAGTGAATCACGCCACCATTTTTTCCAATTGCTTTAATTTGATCATCTTTCAAATTTCGAGAAACCGGGCAAACACTATACGCATTACTATGTGATGCAATCACTGGCTTGGTAGTTGTTTTTATGGCATCCCAAAAAGTAGCTTCCCCTACATGTGAAATATCTACAATGATGCCTAGTTTATTCATCCGTTGAATAATTTCTTTACCAAATGCATTGAGTCCCTTATGTCCTTTGTATTGTGGATTTTTCTCATCAGTATGTGAGCTAGCCCAACTTGGTGAATTATTCCAAGTTAAGGTCATATAGCGAACACCTCTTGCATAAAAAGTATCTAATCGGTTGATATCATCTTCAATCATATGACCGCCTTCAACACCATATTGTGCCACTATGATATTTTGCTTAATGGCTTTTTGTATCTCTTTCCAAGTTTTTGCTACTACTATTTTATCTGGGTTCCTCGCCGCTACTGCATCTAGGGTATCCATCTCTCTCATTGCCCAAGCATAGGGATTTACTTTGTCGCCATCGCACCAAATGGAAAATAATTGATAATCTACCCCTCCTTGCTTAAAACGTGCTAAATCTGAATGATTTATTCCTTTTAAATCATGGTCCAAACTCACTTTTTTCTCAATACATGCTGTAATACAGTCATTATGTGTATCCACTAGGACGGATTTAAAATGAATGGATTGCGCATGGGCGCCTACTGTAATGAGTAGTAAAAGGGTGCTTAAGTATTTCATACAATAGGATTGTTTTAATTGACAACTAAAATAACTATTTTTGCTCACCTAAAAACGACTATGTTAGATAAATTAGAAGCCATACAAGCCAGGTTTGAACAAGTGGGGGTGGCTTTGACCAATCCTGAGATCATCAACAATCAATCCGAATTCGGGAAGATGAGTAAGGAGTATCGTGCCTTAGAAAAAATCATGAAGCCTTTTGAACGCTATAAAAGGGTTTTAGCCGATCATCAATTTGCAAAAGAAAGTTTAAATGGGGATGATCCCGAAATGCGTGAATTGGGTAAATTGGAATTACCTGCTTTAGAAGAAGAAAAAGTACAATTAGAAAAGGACTTAACTAAATTATTAATACCCAAGGATCCGCAAGATGATAAAAATGCGATCATTGAATTAAGAGCTGGCACCGGTGGTGATGAAGCCAGTTTATTTGTAGGTGATTTATTAACCATGTACACAAGGTATTGTCAAAAGAAAGGTTGGAAAGTGGCCATCGCAAGTGAAAACGAAGGTACGGTTGGAGGATATAAGGAAGTGATATTAGAAGTAACAGGGGAAGATGTGTATGGTACCATGAAATTTGAAAGTGGTGTACATCGAGTACAACGCGTACCAAGTACCGAAACACAAGGCAGGGTGCATACTTCAGCAGCTACTGTTGCTGTGATGCCCGAAGCTGAAGAGGTTGATTTTGTTTTAAATCCTGCAGATGTAAAAATGGAAACTTCACGAAGTGGCGGTGCGGGTGGTCAAAATGTAAATAAAGTAGAAACCAAAGTAATGTTAACGCATATTCCAACTGGTACTGTTATCATTTGCCAAACGGAGCGTTCGCAATTAGGTAATAGAGAAAAAGCCATGGGGATGATGCGTACCAAATTATTTGAAGAGCAGGTGCGTAAGCAAGAAGATGAAATTTCTCGTCATCGTAAAACTTTGGTAAGTACTGGCGATCGAAGTGCAAAAATTAGAACCTATAACTGGCCACAGGGAAGAGTGACAGACCATCGAGTGGGAGTGACTTCTTATAATTTAGATGCAGTAATCAATGGTGAAATTGAAGAATTTATTGAAGCTTTACAAGTTGCAGAAAATGCAGAAAAAATGTTAGTACAGCACTAATTACTTTTTTTCTTATTTAGAAACAGCGATACTTTTTTCCCATTCCCAAGCGGTGCGCATCATATCGTCTAAGGAATAATTAATTTTCCATCCTAATTTTTGGACCGCATAATCATTGTTGGCATAAATAGCAATAATATCACCTGCTCTTCTTGGTCCAATTTGGTAATTCAATTTTAAGCCAGATACTTTTTCAAAAGCCTTGATGGCTTCTAAAACTGTAATGCCATTGCCTGTGCCTAAATTAAAAATATCGCAAAGGTGAGGTTCATTTTTTTTGATGGAATACTGAAGTGCTAAAGTATGCGCTCGTGCAATATCACAAACATGAATATAGTCTCGAATACAACTACCATCTCTAGTATCATAATCATCACCATACACTTGCATCGTATCTAATTTACCAATGGCCGTTTGTGTGATGGCGGGTACTAAATTTTGTGGACGCCCAATAGGAAGCTCGCCAATTGCAGTGGAAGGATGTGCTCCTACTGGATTAAAATAGCGTAATAAAATAGTAGACAAAGGTTTTACAAAAGCCGTATCCTTAATAATGGTTTCACCCATTTGCTTGGTAGCACCATAAGGAGAAGCGGCAGGTTGTAATTCTGTTTGTTCGGTTACGGGAATGGAATGAGGGTTGCCATATACGGTACAAGAAGAAGAAAATATAAAATGCATGGCCTTGTACTTGACCGCTAATTTTAATAAATGAACTAAGGAAAAAAGATTATTCTCGTAGTATTCCAAGGGCATTTCTACCGACTCGCCTACTGCTTTAAAAGCAGCAAAATGTATAATACCAATGATACTTGGATTTTCTATAAAAATAGATTCGGTAGCTTGCGCATCTGTTAAATCAATGGCATAATTTTTTATTTTTTGCCCTGTAATTTTTTCGATGCCTGTTAATGTATGGGGGGATGACCTAGATAAATTATCAACGGAAATAACATTAAAGCCATTTTCGATTAAATCAACAATCGTATGGGCGCCAATGTATCCACAACCTCCAGTCACTAATATGGTTTGCATGTTGAAAATTTAGTATACAAAGTAACGAAAAAATATCCTTAAGACATCGCATTAGGCAATGTAAAACCAACCGTCGTGCCCACATTCACTGCACTTCGAATGTGCATGGTCTCTTGGTGTGCTTCAAGTATATGCTTACAAATGGCCAGTCCTAGTCCTGTTCCTCCAATGTCCCTGCTTCGGGCATCATCTGTTCGATAAAAGCGTTCTGACAACCTTGGAATGTGTTCTTCTGCAATACCAATACCATCATCACTTATTTCAATGAGTACTTTGCCGTCCTCTAATTTATAGACACTAGCAATAATTTGACCATCTATTTTACCATATTTAGCTGCATTAGAAAATATATTTACTAAAACCTGGTAAATTTTATTTTTATCTGCAAAAACAGTCATGGGTAGTTCGCTTCCTTTTTTAAAATGGAATTGGATATTTTTTTTAATGCCTTTGATGCTTAAATTTTGAGCCACTTCATTAATTAAATCCTGAATGATAAAGGAGTGTTTTAAAATGGGGTCTTTACTAATTTCCAAATTAGTAATGGTGTCCACGTCATTTACAAGTTGCACTAATCTTAATACATTAGCATGCGCTTGATGAATGAATTTTTTGTATTGCGCGGCATCCTCTATTTCCCCATCGCTTAATAGTTCAAGGTAACCTTGAATTGCAAAAATGGGTGTTTTAATTTCATGCGATAAATTTTGTAAAAATTCTTTTCTAAATTCCTCATTGGATTGAAGGGTTTCAATTTCATTAGCTTTTTGAACGGCCCAGGCTTCAACATCTTCTCTCACTTCATCCATTCCCTTTTTAGGCAATAAGTATTTCTGATAAGCTTCTTCTCGCTTGCTTGCTTTGGTTTGAGCAATTAATTTGTAGATCAATTTTATTTTTCGGTAAATAAAAAAATCTAAAATCTGATGAATCAATAAATAAGAAATAATAAAACTGGCAACAAAATAAAAAACAAAATAACGCCAATCATACATTAATAAGTAAATGCTAATGGCAATGCAAATTGAAAGCAATAATGCAGTCAGTGCAGCGATTTGTTTGGGAGATAAATTTTTTTGCTTAAACATAGTCTCAATGCCTATTGATAATCGACTACGAAGGTATCCATTTTGAATCTAATAATCGAATTTGTAACCCACACCCTTCACCGTGGTAATACAATCAATACCTAGTTTAGCCCTAATTTTACGAATATGTACATCGATGGTTCGGTCGCCCACAATGACATCATTACCCCATACTTGTGATAATATTTCGTTTCTTAAAAAGACACGTCCTTTTTGTGCTGCTAACAAATACAAAAGTTCAAATTCTTTTTTTGCTAAAACATATTGAACACCATTCAGTGTTGTTTTATATTGAGTAGGATCAATACTTAATCCATTGGTGGTAACAATTTTACTATCACCCGCAGTAGGTTGAATTCTTCTGAAAAGGGCGGTGATCCTGCTGATCAATACTTTAGGGCTGATGGGTTTGCTTACAAAATCATCTCCTCCTAATTCCAAACCTTTTATATGAGAAACTTCGTCATTTAATGCGGTCAATAAAACAATTAAAGTTTTATCAAATTGGGAATTACTTCTTAAGTATTCACATACCTCAAAGCCAGTGCGTTTAGGCATCATGACATCCAAAATAATACAATCAGGTTCAAATTGTTTTGCTTTTTCAATTGCGTCACTTCCATCTACTGCAGTAATGACTTCAAAGCCTGCCTTTATTAGATGAAAGCTAATTATTTCGATGATGTCGGGTTCGTCATCGGCAATCAATATTTTTAAAGGAGTATCTGTCATAATGAGTACAAAAGTAATTCTTAAATAGGAGAACCTTCTTTAAGTATTCCGTTATCAAATTGTTAACTAAATCCTAGGAAATCAATCAAATTAAGCTTTTAGAATGTGCTTAATATAGGGATTGTGCATTTTTTCCCTTCCCAATTGGGTCGCCGGTCCGTGTCCCGAATAAATGGTTAAACTATCTGGCAAAGGGAGTATTTGTTCTTTAATACTTTTAATTAAATCAAGGGGGTTAGATCCTGGCAGGTCTGTTCGGCCAACACCATCCTTAAAAATTAAATCGCCCCCAAGCATAAAATCTTGTTTTTCATGATAAAAGCACACACTTCCTGGTGAATGCCCAGGAGTGACTAATACTTTAAATTGGTCCATACCAAATTGGATGATATCATCTTGTTCAATAAATTCTATTTCACCCCTATACGCTTCCGTAGGGACGCCCCATTTTTCAGCAGCTTCGGGCAAGCGGTCAAGGACTACTTTTTCATTAGGATGTATATGAACAGGGAGGTGATAGGTCTCACTAATAAAATTATTGCCAAACACATGATCCAAATGGCAATGTGTATTTAAAAATAAGGTGGGCGTTAAATTGTGTTGAGATAAAAATTGTTGTAATTGTGCTTTCTCAATTTTAGTATAACAGCCTGGATCCACAATAATGGCTTCCTTTTTTTCATTGTATAAAATATAAGTGTTTTCCTGAAAGGCATTAAAGCAAAATTCTTTTATTGTTAACATGTCAATTTTTGAATGGGGAAGTCGAAATTATTTTTGCGTACTTAAATAAGTGCAAATATTTTTTACAATGGATGGGCCTTCATAAATAAAGCCTGTCCAAATTTGAATGAGTGAAGCGCCTGATTTTATTTTTTCATTTGCTTCCTCGCCATTGAATATACCCCCACTTGCAATAATAGGTATGCGCCCTTGTACCCCTTTATGTAAATAGGATAATACTTCGTTTGACTTTGTGTATAAGGGCTTTCCGCTTAATCCGCCTGGGCCAATTTTTTTTGCTCTTTCTATATTAAGTCCAATTAATAAACTGCGATCTATAGTAGTATTAGTGGCCACCAATCCGTCAATTTTTATTTCAGAACTTAATTCAATGATATCGTCTAATGCAGACCATTCTAAGTCGGGCGCCATCTTTAATAGAATAGGTTTATTATTTTTATTTAAATTTTGCAGTTCAGAAAATATCTTTCTTAATGATTCTTTTTCTTGCAAAGCCCTCAGTCCAGGTGTATTGGGTGAACTCACATTCACTACAAAATAATCAACTACGCTTTCTAGGCCTTTAAAGTTGGTGCAATAATCTATCCATGCATCATTATTATCTGTCACTTTATTTTTTCCAATATTTCCTCCAATAATTAAATTCGAATTGGATTTTGATTTTCTATCTTTTAATCTATTGGCAATTATTTCTAAACCTTCATTGTTAAAACCCATCCGATTGATCAATGCTTTTTGATCTGGTATTCTAAATAATCTAGGTTTTAAATTTCCAGCTTGTGGCTTAGGTGTCACAGTTCCAATTTCAACAAATCCAAATCCCAACATTTCTAGTTCATCTAAATATTCGGCATTTTTATCAAATCCTGCTCCCAATCCTACAGGATTGGGGAAAGTTAAACCCCAAAGGGAAGTACTTAAATCGCCCTTAGAATATTGAAATTGATTTGCTAATTTTTTTTTCAAAATGGGAACACCCGCTGCCAAATGTAAACCCTGCATGGACACTTTGTGCGCCGTTTCTGGAGGCAGCAAAAAAAGGCTTTGTCTTATGAAGGGATATAGCATATTGCAAATTTACAATGAAATATTTAGTTGCATAAACAACTGTTTATAAAAATCACTACATTTAGGGTGGAATTAGTCAAGTTTTTAAATTTTTTTTATGCAAGAGGCGTATATCGTAGCAGGTTTTAGAACTGCTGTTACAAAAAGTAAAAAAGGCGGTTTCAGATTTATGCGTTCCGATGAATTAGCCATCGAAGTGATTAAGGGTTTAATGAAAACTTTACCTGCTTTAGATCCCAAATTAGTAGATGATGTAATTGTAGGTAATGCAGTTCCTGAAGCGGAACAAGGTTTACAATTTGGTCGCATCATTGCTGCAAAAGCATTGGGAATAGAAGTGCCTGGTATTACCATAAATAGATATTGCGCAAGTGGTTTAGAAAGTATTGCCATGGCGACTGCAAAAATTAGAACTGGAATGGCAGATTGCATTATTGCAGGTGGAACAGAATCTATGTCAATGGTCCCAACTGCAGGCTGGAAAACAGTTCCAGCGTATTCCATCACAGTGGATGAACCAGATTATTATTTGTCAATGGGTTTAACTGCAGAAGCAGTCGCGAATGAATATGCTATTTCTAGAGAAGACCAAGATGCTTTTGCATTAGCCTCACATCAAAAAGCAAAACAGGCCATTGAGCAAGGGTTTTTTAAAAAAGGTATTTTGCCTATTGAAGTGAATGAAACTTATATTAATGAAAAAAATAAAAGAGCAACACGCAGTTATATAGTTGATACAGATGAAGGTGTTCGCGCTGATACGACCATTGAAGCATTGGCAAAATTAAAAGCTGCTTTTGCTTTAAAAGGAACTGTGACTGCAGGTAATTCATCTCAAACAAGTGACGGTGCAAGCTTTGTGATGGTGATGAGTGAAAAAATGATGCTTTCATTGGGTTTAAAACCCATCGGAAGATTGGTCAATTGTGCTTCCGCAGGGGTACATCCTAGAATTATGGGCATTGGGCCTATTGAAGCAGTACCCAAAGTATTGAAGCAAGCAGGGATGACATTGGATCAAATTGATTTATTTGAATTAAATGAGGCTTTTGCATCACAGTCCTTAGCGGTCATCCGAAAACTAGGTTTAGATACGAATAAAGTAAATATTAATGGTGGCGCTATTGCCCTTGGTCATCCATTGGGTTGCACAGGAAGTAAGCTTACAGTACAGATAATCAATGACTTAGAGCGTAGAAATCAAAAATATGGCATTGTAACCGCTTGCGTTGGTGGTGGGCAGGGGATTGCAGGAATCTTGGAAAGATTGTAATTACTAAACTCCATTTACCGCACATCAAACCCTTTTGCTTTTTCTACTACTTTTTTAACTTTTTTGCCTAAAAATTAATAGTTTAGGTACTTCTTTCATTTGTCAAAATAGCAAATTTAAAACCATGCGTATATCTATTTTAGGAACCCTTGTGTTGGCCTTCTTTGTGTCTATCACAAATGTCACTGCACAAAAGTCAAAAAAAGCGACTGCTATTGTAGCGCCGCCTCCACCACCACAAGTGGACATCAACAAAGTATTTAAAAACTGGAAGCCTCGTAATGTGGGTCCTGCTTCAATGAGTGGGCGTGTGACTACCATTGATGTGGAGATTGCGAATCCTAATAATATTTGGATTGGCGCTGCATCCGGTGGTGTATGGAAAACAAATAATAGTGGTGTAAGTTGGACTCCGGTATTTGATGAACAACCAATTTTAAATATTGGTGCAGTTGCAATACAACAATCCAATCCAAGTGTAGTATGGGTAGGAACCGGCGAAGGTAATCCAAGAAATTCTGTAAGTATTGGAGAAGGAATTTATAAAACTTTAGATGCAGGAAAGACATGGAAGAGAATGGGATTGGAACAAACTAGAAATATTCATCGTGTGATTATAGATCCTACTAATCCTAATACAGTTTATGCTGGTGCGATTGGTAACCCTTACGGTCAAAGTAAAAACAGGGGTGTTTATAAAACAACAGATGGTGGTGATACTTGGAATCAAATATTATATACCAATGACACTTCGGGTGTAGGTGATATGATCATGGATCCAAAAAATCCTAACAAATTATTAGTGGCGATGTGGCATCATTATCGCAATCCTTACCATTTAGAAAGTGGTGGAAAAGGAAGTGGAATATATATGACCATTGATGGAGGTAAAAATTTTATAAAACTTGGAAAAGAAAACGGATTACCAGAGGGTAATTTAGGTCGCACGGGTATTGCAATAAGCAAATCCAATCCTAATAGAATGTATGCTTTAGTAGAATCTACTAAAAGCGGTTTATATAAAAGTGATGATGGAGGATACAATTGGACTTTAGTGAATGCGCAAAAAGCGATTGTGGACAATCGTCCATTTTATTTCCAAGATATTATTTGTGACCCTTTGAATGAAAATACATTATGGTATATCAGTCAAACAGTGGTGAAAAGTATTGATGCAGGTAAAAACTTTGAAACCATTATACCTTATAGTGGAATACATCCAGATCATCATGCTTTTTGGATTCATCCTACCGATAATAAATTCATGGTAGATGGTAATGATGGAGGTATTGGAATTACAAGAGATGGTGGAAAAACTTGGATGTTTGATGAAAAAATTCCAGTAGGACAATTTTATCATGTGAATGTAGACAATGAAATTCCTTATCATATTATGGGTGGAATGCAAGACAATGGTTCTTGGAGAGGTCCTGCTTATAGTTATACCAGAGGAGGTATCAAAAATTTTAACTGGGATAATTTATGGGGTGGAGATGGTTTTGATGTGATGCCTGATCAAGAAGATGCCAACTGGGTTTATGCGATGAGTCAAGGTGGTGCAGTAGGCAGATACAATACAGCCACAGGAGAATCTTCCTCTATCGAACCTCCGTCAAAAGATGCAAAAACTTTAATGAGATTTAACTGGAATGCAGCGATTGCGCAAGATCCATTTGATAAAAAAACAATTTATTTTGGCTCTCAATTTTTACACAAGAGTACCGATAAAGGAAGTTCTTGGAAAGTGATATCAGGTGATTTAACAACCAATGATAGCGTGATGATGGATCAAACAAATAACGGTGGATTAAGTATTGATATCACTGGTGCCGAAAACCATTGTACTATTTTATGTATTGCACCTTCCTCACTTCAAAAGGATTTAATTTGGGTGGGCACCGATGATGGTAATGTACAAATGACAAACAATGGTGGCAGCACTTGGACAAATATCACTCCCAATATATCAGGATTACCTAAGGGTGCATGGGTGCAACAAATTAGAGCATCTACTTATAATGTGAATGAAGTATTTGTAGTGGCTAATAATTATAGACAAGGTGATTTTGCACCTTATATATTTAGATCATCTGATATGGGAAAAACTTGGACCAATATGGTGAGTGCTTCAAAAGTTACTGGTTATGCATTATCAGTTATTCAAGATCCGGTTGAACCTAATTTAATATTTGTGGGAGCTGAGCAAGGCCTGTTTGTGAGTTTAGATAATGGAGAGCGTTTTCAACAATGGAAAAACGGTTACCCTTCCGTTTCAACTTTTGATTTTGCTATTCAAGAAAGAGAATCAGATTTAGCCATTGCTACTTTTGGAAGAGCGATGTGGGTATTGGATGATATACGACCTTTAAGAAAATTAGCACATGATAAAGGTGCTCCGGCTTCCTTCTTTGTTACCGCGCCTAGTTACAGCATTAATGCTTCTTATAAAAATTCACCTTACGAGTGGAGTACATGGGGAATGTATGATGGTGAAAATCGTCCTGCAGGATATCCCTTTACTATATATTTAATTGATAGTTTGAAAAAAGTAAAAGTGCAAATTAAAGATGCCAATGATTTAGTGTTACGTAATTTAACATTCACTGTAGATAGCGGATTTAATAGACAATACTGGGGATATGAACAAAAGGGAATGAGAGGTGTAGGCATGCCTAAATTAGGTGGTGCTGGCGGCGGTAGAGGTGGTCGCAGAGGAGGTGGTGGATCAGGTGATGAAGAAAAAGAGTATCGAGGTCGTGATGTGCTTCCTGGTAAATACAAAGTAGTCGTGACGGCCAATAGTAAAAAAGATTCTACTTGGATTGAAGTTAAAGAAGATCCGAGATTGGCAAGCAGGGTTGCGTTGATTAAAAAACAAGATGAGTTAATACATCAATTTCAACCAAGTGTTGACAAATTAAACACTGCATTAGATCAATTAGATGAAGTAGATGCTTTGCTATTAGAATTGACAGCTGAGTGGAAAGATAAAAAAGACAAAGGCCTAGACACTTTAAATAACACGCATAAAAAAGTAACAGAAAGTGCTAAAAAATTAAGAGAATACATCAATGGTAAAAAGCAAGATAAACAAGGCTATGGTACTGTCGATGTCATTACGCCGATGTCAATCATTCGCGGGGCTACGATGCTGATTAGTAGTAAAAACACGATGCCAGGTGAGCAAGAAGAATTAAAGTTAAAAGATGCCGAAGCAGCTATTCAAGATGTGATCACCAGAGCCAATGATTTTTTTACTAAGGATTGGGCTGCATTCCGAAAATTAGTAGAGTCAACTCCTATTAAAAAGTTTAAAGATTACGAGGTCATCAAATAAAAAAAATTTCGAAACCCCTTTACATAGTGTGTAGAGGGGTTTTCTCTTTTAGAATCAAAAAAAACAAAATGAAAAAAGTAGTATTAAGTGTAGGGATTTTATGTTGTTTATTGACTTGCTTAACAACAAATGCACAAAAAAAGAAACAGGCTACGCTTCTGACAGCAGCAACAAATCCATTAGCACAGGACCCTATCTTAAAAGAACAATCCTTCCGATTAGTAGGTCCTTTTAGAGGCGGCAGAGCTGCTGCTGGTATTGGTTCTTATAGCGATGTTAATACTTTTTACATGGGTGCCACTGGTGGTGGTGTATGGAAAACGATAGATGCTGGAAGTAATTGGAAAAATATTTCAGACGGGTTTTTTGGCGGCACGATTGGCGCGATTGCATTAGTACCTTCTAATGAGTCGATCATTTATGTGGGTGAAGGTGAAAATTCAATGAGAGGTAATGTAAGTGAAGGTTTGCAAGGCATGTGGAAATCGACAGATGAGGGAAAGACTTGGAAAAATTTGGGATTAAAAGAAGCAAGGCATATTGTTCGAATTATAGTACATCCTAAAAATCCTGATATCATTTGGGCTGCTGTGATGGGGCATTTATTTGGTCCTAATGAAACAAGAGGCGTCTTTAAAAGTATGGATGGTGGCGTTACTTGGAAAAAAGTATTGTATGTGAATCCGCAAACAGGTGCGAGTGATTTAGTGATGGATCCAAGTAATCCTGAAATTTTGTATGCAGGAACATGGCAATTAATTCGTACACCTTATAGTTTAGAAAGTGGTGGAGACGGATCGGGTTTGTATAAAAGTACGGATGGTGGAGAAACATGGTCATCAATTAAAACAAACAAAGGATTTCCAAAAGGAGTGTGGGGCATTACTGCCATTGCAGTTGCTAAATCCAATTCTGATAAATTATATGCCTTAATTGAAAATGCCAATGGAGGATTGTTTATGTCAGACAATGGTGGCAAAACTTGGGAGTTAACATGTAATGATAATAATATTCGTCAAAGAGCATGGTACTATACTAAAGTGTTTATTGATCCGGTGGATGAAAATAAAGTGTACTGCCCTAATGTCAATTTTATGATATCAAGCGATGGCGGAAAAACATTTGTTTCAGGAAGAACCCCTCATGGCGATCACCATGATTTATGGATTGATCCTAAAAATCCAAAAAGAATGATTGTCTCTGATGATGGGGGTGCCCAGGTGAGTTTAGATGGTGCAAAAAATTGGAGTACTGTGATGAATCAACCTACTGTGCAAGTATATCGTTTAAGTACGGATAATCATTTTCCTTATCGCATATTAGGTGCACAACAAGATAATTCTGCTTTCCGTATTTTATCAAGTACTTATGGCGCCTATATTGGTGAAAATGATTTTGATGTAACAGCAGGTGGCGAGAGTGGTTATATCGTAGCAGACCCAACCAATAGTGATATTGTATTTGGAGGATCTTATGGTGGTTTAATAACAAGATATGACCATAAAACTGGCGAAAATAGAATTGTAAATGTTTGGCCTGATAATCCAATGGGTGCTGGCGCAGAATCAATGAAATATCGTTTTCAATGGAATCATCCCATTTTCTTTTCACCACATAATCCTAAAAAATTATACACAGCAGGGAATCATTTATTTGCAACAGAAAATGATGGAGCAAGTTGGAATATGTTGTCACCAGATTTAACTACGAATGATAAGAGTCGTCAAAAAAGTTCAGGAGGTCCCATCACACAGGACAATACCAGTGTCGAATATTATTGCACCATTTTTACTGCTGCTGAATCACCATTGGAAAAAGATTTGTTATGGACGGGAAGTGATGATGGCTTGATTAACGTAAGTAAGGATGGAGGACTTCATTGGAAAAATGTAACACCGAAGGATATACCACAATGGATGATGTGGAACCGTGTCGAAATAGATCCTATCCGAAAAGGAACAGCATACTTTGCAGGAACCCGTTATAAGTTAGATGACTTTGCGCCTTATTTATATGTGACGCATGATTATGGAGAAAGTTGGGAAAAAATAACCAATGGCATTGATCCTTTACATTTTACAAGAACTATTGTAGCTAGTCCTCGTAAAGCAGGGGTATTATTTGCAGGTACTGAATATGGATTATATATATCTATTAATGATGGTAAAAATTGGGAGCCATTTCAATTAAATTTACCAATCACGCCAGTCACTGATTTATTAATTCGAGATCAAAATTTAATCGTAGGTACACAAGGAAGAAGTATCTATATTTTAGATGATTTATCTTTTATTGAAAATTATCAAGCAACTAATAAGGATGTTTCAAAAGTATTTCCAGTGGCTAGTGCGTATCGTGTGCCGCCTCAAGTGGGTGGGCGTCGTGGACGTGGCGCAAGATCGAGTATGCCAGCTAATGTTGGAACAAATCCTCCAAAAGGTGTCGTAATTAATTATTGGAAAGCGAATACCTCTGATTCTACAAGGGTGATGATAAGCATATTAGATGATCAAAAAAAGGTCATCAAAACTTTTAATCAAAATGATGTAGGTGGACCAAGCTCCGAAGCTGGGTTCCAAAATTTTGTTTGGAACATGTATCATAAAGAAATTGAAAAGCCAGAAGAAGGCTTGATTCTTTGGAATGGTTCAACAAGTCCAGTTTTGGCAGCGCCAGGCAAATACACTGCAAAAGTGACCATTGATAATACCGTTACTGAACAACCTTTTACGATTTTGGCAGATCCGAATTATAAAGTGTCTGATGCCGATCTAAAAGCACAAGAACAATTTTTATTATCGGTTGCGGATAATTTTAGTTCCATCATGAAAACTTTAAAAGGGATTAAAGAAATTAGAGCTCAAATTCAAACAGTACAAAAGAAAACCAAGGATACGGTATTCCAAAAGCAATGTGCTGGTATTTTAGATAATTTAAAAACAATCGAGGAAGCTTTGCATCAGACTAAAGCGAAGAGTGGTCAGGATGTTTTAAATTTCCCTATTCGATTGGATGATAAAATAGCAGGTGTATTTGAAGCAGCTGCAGCTGGTTATACTGCACCTACAAAACAAGTAAATGAAACCTTTGCAGACTTAAAAGCCCAAGTGGATATACAATTAAAGCTGTATGATAATTTGAAAAAAGATGGAATTAAAGCTTTAAATGAAGCAGTACATAAATTAGGTATTCCTATTATTGGGAATTAATGGATGCCAATTTGTTAACATAGATGAAAAAAAAGACCCCTGTTCAGAGAAATCGAAACAGGGGTCTTTTTTATACACGCTTTATTTATTTAAAATCAGCGTATAGTAAATATTTTTTTCGCTTTGTTTTATACTCAGTTAATTTGGGTTCCCAACTTTTTCTGATGTCTGTTTCGGAAACGCCTGCTTTTAATTGTTCCATTAATACAGCATTGCCTGCTAACTTATTAAAAAAGTAAGCGGTCGGCTCGCCCGATTTGGGGCGTATGAAAAAAGAATCTTTCTGAGGAAAGCTTTTGTACATTTCAATGATTAATCTTAGGTCAATTTGATGTGGCGGAGGCATTATATTTGTTAAGTCCCATCCATAACATATTTGTCCATATAATTTTGAATTCATAGCTCCCACACGCGGTCCTGGCGTAAATGAAAAATGGTTATTTGAGATACTAGGATGTCCAATATAGGCAAATGCATGAGGGGTTCCTCTTCCTTCGCTCATAACAGTTCCTTCAATCAAACAGGTAGTAGCATACCAATAAATAGAATTCATAGTAGCTAAGTTGGGAGAGGGCGGAACATCTACTATGTACATCGAGCTATGTGAATAGTTTTTATTGGGAATGATGGTAAGATTTAAATTTGATTTTCCGTCAACCGCTTTTAACCAATTTTCACCTTTTAATAATTGCGCATATTCACCCATCGTTAAACCATATACCGAAGGGATGGCGTTTTTTCCCACTCCACTTGAAAAGGGGGCTTCTAAGACTGGACCATCCACATAATGTCCATTGGGATTAGGTCGGTCTAAAATGATCACTGGCTTGTTATTAGCCATAGCCGATTCCATATAATATTGTAATGAATTGATGTAGGTATAAAAACGAGTGCCCACATCCTGCACATCAAAAAGCATGATATCTACATCCGCCAAGTCACTTGCATCTGGCGCATTTTTTTTACCATAAAGGGAAACTATTTTTATTCCTGTTTTTGTATCTATCTCGTCCGATACTTTTTCACCTGCATCTGCAGTGCCTCTTAAACCATGTTCGGGTGTAAATATTTTTTGAATCTGTATGCCAGCGGACATTAAAGTATCAATTAAGTGTTTCCCATTGACAGTGGCTGTTTGATTTGTAAATAAGCTTACGCGCTTTCCTTTAAGTAAAGGGAAGTATTTTTCAGTTTGATAAGCGCCTGGTAAAATGGGTTTTTTATTTTGAGACAGAGCAGAATAAGTAATACTTAAAAAGACGACTACCCCTACTGTGTACATTATTTTTTTCATAAGAAAAAGTATCGTTGAAAACACAATTTAGTATAAAAACAAAAGCGAAGTTGGCTTATTTGATTAACTCAAGTACTTGCCTACAATGGGCATGCGACGACCTACCCCAAAGGCTTTGGGTGAAATTCTAATAATGGGACAGAATTGATTACGCTTGTACTCGTTGCTATTGACCATTTTTAAGGTCTTATCAACTAATGCATTTTCAAATCCTAAAGCTTTTATATCACTTGGATTAGAACGTCTTTCAATGTATTGATATAATATTTGATCTAATACTTCATACGCAGGTAAACTATCGCTGTCCTTTTGATCGGGTCTCAATTCAGCACTAGGTGCTTTGGTGATAATAGAAGAAGGTATGATTTCCCTGTGACGATTTATATATTTAGCCAATTCGTAAACTTGTAATTTATAACAATCTCCCAAAACGCCTAAGCCACCTGCCATGTCACCATATAAAGTACCATAGCCTGTTGCTAATTCACTTTTATTAGATGTATTTAATAAAATGTATCCAAATTTATTGGCGATGCCCATTAAAATATTACCTCTTGATCTACTTTGTAAATTTTCTTCGGCCAAGGAAAAAGGAAGATCCTTAAACAAAGGCTTTAATGTGTTTAAAAAACTTTCATATACTTCCTTAATAGGGATGGTATCGTATTTGTTATCTAAGTTTTTACTTAACTGAACTGCGTCATCCACAGAATGATGGGTTGAATAAGGGGAGGGCATCAAAATAGCATGTACATTTTCCTTACCCAATGCCTCGCAAGCAATTGCTAAAGTAACAGCTGAATCAATGCCGCCAGAAGATCCTAAAATGGCTTTAGTGAATCCCATTTTTTGAAAATAATCTTTCACGCCTAATATTAATGCGTTGTATACTTGTTCAATATTTAAACTAGGAATTAAAACAGCGGGATTCAGTTCCTTATTCGGCACTCGATTGGCAGGTTCTAATATGGGCGCATTAATACTGCCATCTTCATTACATTCAAAAGTGGCCATTGCTGAAGCAAACATAGGTAAAGCGCCACATAAATTTGCATCCTTGTCAAAAACTAAGGAACTGCCATCAAAAACAATTTCAGTTTGACTACCCACTGCGTTACAATAAAACAATGGAATTTTATATTTTAATACATTGGACTTGATCGTTGCTTTACGATCCTCGTCATGTGTATAGTCAAAAGGGGAAGCACTTAAATTTAATAAAATGTCTGGGTGTTGATGCATCATTTGATCCATGGGACAAATTCGATACAAAGGATTATCGCCTAAGTTCCAAATGTCTTCACAAATAGTAATGGCTAATTTTTTTCCTTTAAATGGAATTACTTTCCACTCGTCAGCGGGTTCAAAATATCTATTTTCATCAAACACATCATAGGTAGGTAAAAGTGTTTTGTGAATTTCTGCTACCACTTTTTGATCATATAAGAAAAACGCAGCATTGTATAAATCTTTGCCTTTTTTATTGGGATTGCGTGCAGGACTTCCAATTAACACGCCAATGGTGTCGGCTGCTTCTTTAATACGATCAATGGATTGATAGCACTGATTAATAAAATCATCAAATTCAACAAAGTCTCTTGCTGGGTAACCGCACACACTCATTTCACTAAATAAAATCAAATCGGCACCTTGATTTTTAGCCTCTTGGATCGCACATAAAATCTTATGTGTGTTTTGTTCAAAATTTCCAATATGATAGTTCTGTTGTGCAATGCAAATCTTCATGGGGCAAAGGTCGGTTTTTAACAGAAATAACCTCGCTTTTTTTGTACTTTCGAGTATGCGATTACTGTTTTTATATCTTTTCCTAGCTATTTTAGGCCTTAGTGCATGTCAAAATAGTGCTGTCGACCCTGCTCAAAATACATCTGATATTGCGCTTACAATAGAAAGATTAGATCAGGCGATGTTTCAAATGGACAGTTTGCATTTAAAGGATAGTTTATCAGTGATGGAAAAGCAATATCCTTTTTTAAAAGAGGTATTAAGCAAGCAAATGTTGGCATTGGATACGAATCAATGGTTGCTAGGCTTGCAAAATTTCATAAGAGTTTATCGTCCCATTTATCTTGAATGCTCTGTACTACAAGCGCCAGCGCTAGCACAGCCTCAGATACAAATGCTTTTTAAAAGGGTACAGTATTATTTTCCTCAATATAAATTACCTAAAAAAATTATTTATTTTATTGGGCCATTAGAAGGATATGGAAATAGCATAGGTATAGATTATATGGCGATAGGTTTGCAGATGTACCTTGGAGCGAAGTCCCATTGGTATCAATCTGAAGAATTTCAAAAATATTTTCCTGCTTACTTAAGTCAGTTTTTCACTCCCGATTATATTCCTATTGCCGCTGCGAAAAATTTAATTCAAGATATAGCGCCCAATGAAATGGCCACACATAGTTTAATAGTGGAAATGATTGAGTTGGGAAAAAGACAATTTATTTTAAAAAAATTATTGCCACAAACAAACGAACCTTCTTTGTTAGGGTATACATCAAAGCAGTATGATGCCATCCTTAATGCAGAACAAGATATTTGGAATTATTTATTGAAAATGAATTTGATATATTCAAAGGATCCGACTGTGCTCAACAATATGTTGGGCGAAGCCCCATTCAGTGCTTATTTTGGCAATGAAGTACCTGGGAAAGCGGGATTGTTTATAGGCTATAAAATTGTAGAATCATGGATGGCGCAGCAATCAAATAGTAAGCAAGCTGAATTAGATGCATTGATTCAAATATCACCAGAGCAATTATTCGCGGAAAGTAAATACCACCCTTAATCAATAAAAAATTAATTAAGCTTTACAGGAGCTACCATCTTGAAGGCTGGAATATTAACATTGATCAGTTCCTTATTATCTATATTTTCCATGGTATAGTAGCCTTGCATTTTTCCAAGCTCACTTTTTAAATGACAACCGCTTACATATTGATAATTTTTACCTGGCATAATTAATGGCTGAACGCCTACCACACCTTCCCCCTCAACAACGCGATATTCGCTATTGCTGTCAAATACTTCCCAATAGCGTTTTAATAATTTAACTGGAAATGAATTGTGATTTTCGATCGTGATTCGGTATGCAAACATGTATTCATTTTGCAATGGATTGCTGTAATCTTTTTGGTAAAAAGTTTCGATGCTAACTTCGACCCCTTCTGAAATTTTAGAGACCATAATCGTTCATTTCCTACAAGGACATCAGCAGAATATACTGCTTCGTAAAAATAACTAAAATTGGGCCTGATTTTGCAAAATAGGATGCCAATTTTTTTTTAACAAGCTCTAAGTCTTGTACCTTTGCGCCATCGAATCAATTAGGAGGTATTTAGCCTTCAATTTTGTATATAAAACTTCAAAAAATGAAAATAGCAGTTGCTAAGGGAGATGGAATTGGACCTGAGATTATGGAAGCCGTTATTTCTATTTTTAATGCTGCAAAAGTGCCCATGGAGTATGAAATGGTGGACATGGGAAAATGGGTTTTTGATAAAGGGTTTAGCAATGGGATGACACCCGAAGCCAAGCAAACGATTGAGGATTTGGGCATCTTATTTAAAGGCCCCATGGAGACACCTAAAGGTAAAGGAGTAAAAAGTGTCAATGTTACTGCTCGTAAAACTTGGAACACCTATGCAAACGATCGTAAATTTCAAACATTAAGTGGGGTTGAAACTGTTTTTAGCAAAGCAGGTATTGCAATTGATTTAACCATTGTTCGTGAAAATATTGAAGATACTTATGGTGGCATTGAACATATGTTGACACAAGATGTTGCGTTGGGCCGAAGATTTATTACGCGTCCAGGAAGTGAACAAGTAATTCGTTATGCATTTGAAATGGCGAAGAAAAAAGGAGCACGCCGTATTACTTGTGGCCACAAAGCCAATATCATGAAATTAACGGATGGCTTATTTCTTGAAGTTTTTAAAGAAGTAGCTAAGGAATATCCTGAATTAAAATCAGATGATGTTATTGTAGATGATTTGTGTATGAAATTAGTGAGTCGTCCCGATTTATTTGATGTGATTGTACTTACCAATTTACAAGGTGATATTGTAAGTGATTTATGTGCCGGATTAGTAGGTGGGCTTGGTTTTGCGCCTTCTGCCAATATAGGCGATCACATCTCCATTTTTGAAGCGGTGCATGGAACTGCACCAGATATCGCTGGAAAAAATATCGCCAACCCTACTTCTCTTTTATTAAGTGGTTTAAGTATGTTGCGTCATTTAGGCTTAATGGAACAAGCTGTTGTTATAGAAAATGCTTTATTATATACATTGGAATCGGGGGTGCATACTGGTGATTTTGGTGATAAAAAAATTCCTGCCTTAAATACAACCGTTTTCGCAGATGCTATCATTGCAAATTTTGGCAAACAACCTTTGCATAATCCAAAACCATTCTTACCTAATTTTTATGTCACACCGACCAATTTTAAATTGGAACATAATCCTATGCTGCAAAGTGACTTAAGGGACCATCATAAAATTGTAGGGGTTGATTTTTTTATTGAAAGTGCTGATCAACCTAATGTTATTGCAGACAAGTGTTTAAAGCATGCTAGTGAAAGTCTGACTTTAGTTACCATTACCAATCGTGGTACTCAGGTATGGCCATCAGGTTCTGTCTTTACTAATTTGGTTAATCAATTTTATTGCCGTTTTGAAACAGTGAACGAAACCCCACTTTCTCAGGATCAGGTCATTGATTTGTACCGATCGTTGGCAAAGGACTTTAAAATTTGTTCCTTAGAAGTGTTAAATATGTGGGCCGACAAAAAAGCGTATAGTTTGGCACAAGGGCAGTAGGGGTCCAAGTTTTACAGCTTTGTCCTTTAATTTGCCCGATTTTAGTATAAAATTCCCCTTTCCGGCATGAAAAAAAACATTTTTAGTGTAATTTCACCACTCATTTACAAAATAGTCTTTTAGCTATGGCCGAAGTTATCTTAATGCCCCGTTTGAGTGATACAATGACCGAAGGTGTCATTGCTGCATGGCATAAAAAAGTGGGGGATACAGTTAATAAAGGTGATCTATTGGCCGAGATCGAAACGGATAAAGCAACGATGGAATTAGAAAGCTATCAACAAGGTGTGTTATTACATATAGGAACCCTTCGTGGTGGTAAATTACAAGTAAATGATTTATTAGCAATCATTGGAAAAGAAGGAGAAGATATTACTGCTTTAATTTCACAAAATACAAATAAAGCGGCCGAGGTAGTTTCAACAGATAAGGTTGCTGAAAAAATAATTCCAGTAGCTAATCATACTAATACATCTGCAATTGATATTAGTAAAATGGATGAAGTAGTACTGATGCCAAGATTAAGTGATACCATGACAGAGGGTGTTATTGCTGGATGGCAAAAAAAGGTAGGAGACCAAGTTAAAAAAGGAGAAATTTTAGCAGATATAGAAACCGATAAAGCAACCATGGAATTAGAATCCTATAAAGATGGGATTTTATTATACCAAGGAGCTAAAGCGGGTGAAAAAATATTAGTGAACCAATTGTTATGTATCATTGGTCAACCTGGATTAGATATCGATTCAATAGTGAATGCAGTTGCAACTCCTAGTAGTGTTGTTGCTGCTAGTGCACCTGTTGTCAATGAAGTGCCTGCTGCTTCAACTCAGTCAACAACTGTTACAATGGCACCTGCAACCAATGTTGCGCCAACAACAGTAGTGAATGAGGGCCGTATTTTTGCTTCTCCTTTAGCTAAAAAAATAGCAAAGGAAAAAGGAGTGGATTTAAAATTTGTGAAAGGTTCTGGTGAGCATGGAAGAATTACTAAAACTGATTTAGAGAATTTTACACCTTCCAATACGAGTGCAACATTCTTGCCTACTGCTCCAATAGGACAAGTAAGCTTTGTTGATACACCTGTTTCGCAAATGCGAAAAGTGATTGCTAAGCGTTTAAGTGAAAGCTTATTTACAGCACCTCATTTTTATTTAACAATGAAAATAAATATGGATGCGACAGTAGAAGCGCGCGCTTTAATGAATGAAACTTCGCCAGTTAAGATTAGCTTTAATGATTTTATAGTAAAGGCAGTAGCACTTTCTTTAAAACAACATCCAAAAGTAAACAGTAGTTGGTTAGGTGAAGTAATTCGCACTAATCATCATGTAAATATTGGAATTGCAGTAGCAGTTGAAGAGGGTTTATTGGTGCCTGTATTGCGTTTTGCAGATGGCTTGTCTTTAGCGCAGATTAGTGCCTCGGTAAAAGAGTTTGCAAAAAAAGCAAAAGATAAAAAATTACAACCTGCAGATTGGGAAGGAAGTACTTTCACTATTTCTAATTTAGGCATGTTTGGTATTGATCAATTTACAGCGATCATCAATCCTCCAGATGCTTGTATTTTAGCAGTAGGGGGCATTGCGCAAGAACCTGTTGTAAAAAATGGCCAAGTGGTTCCAGGAAATGTGATGAATGTAACACTAAGTTGTGATCATCGCGTTGTTGATGGAGCGACAGGCGCTGCTTTTTTACAAACTTTAAAAAGTTATTTAGAAACGCCCATTAAAATGTTTTTTTAATCTTTGGCCACTCTATAAATATAACAACATAGCTTCCTCTGTTTCTTCATGATCACTAATTAAGTTTCCATTTTTTTTAGCAAATAAAAAATCCCCTCATCACGATAAATCGGAATGAGGGGATTTTAGTTATGAATTTTACCGCTAAGTTTATGCAGTAGGTGTATCAGTGCTAGGAACAGTGAAAAGCGTTGGCGCTACAACAGCCACTTCAACAACTGGAGCTGCTTTTTTAGGAGCCGCTTTTTTTACTGTTTTCTTTGCTGCTTTTTTAGGAGCCGCTTTTTTTACTGTTTTTTTAGGAGCTGTTTTTTTCGCTGCCTTCTTAGGAGCTGCCTTTTTAACTGCTTTCTTTGTTGCTTTTTTAGGAGCTACTTTTTTCTTAGGAGCCGCTTTTTTAGCTGCTTTCTTAACTGCTTTTTTAGGAGCTGTTTTTTTAACTGCCTTCTTAGCTGCTACTTTTTTCTTAGGAGCTGCTTTTTTCTTGCTTGACTTTGCCATGATGAATATTTAATTTTAGTTTGTAAAGTAGATTTGCATAAAATTACAATGTTTTATTGTAACAAAATAAAATCTATTCATCTATTTATTAATAGATTTGTAAAATGAAAACACCAGTCACCTTGGTTTTAGGCGCATCACCCAATCCTGATAGATATAGTTTTTTAGCAACTAATTTATTACATGAAAAGGGGTTATCTGTATATCCTTATGGTATCAAAAAGGGAATGATTGATGAAATTGCAATTTTAAACGAATGGCCTAGTCAAATTCCTATTGATACTGTGACATTATACCTAGGCGCAGCTGCTCAAACTGAATATTTTGATGCCATTATTGCCTTACGTCCTCGTCGAATTATTTTTAATCCTGGTACCGAAAATCCAATACTAGCCTCGATCGCAGCCAAAGAAGGTATACAAACCATGGAAGCTTGTACCCTTGTATTACTGAGAACAGGTCAATATTAGTTTTTAAATTGGCCCCAATTTGCTTTATCCAATGTTCTGTATTGAAGCGCCTCGCTGATATGACTTATTTGTATATTATTTTCCTCCTCTAAGTCAGCAATACTTCGGCTCACTTTAATAATTCGGTCAAAAGCCCTTGCACTTAACTGAAATTTTTCCATTGCTGATTTGAGTAGCGCTTCGGCTTCGTTGCTAAGTGTACAATACTTTTTTAACTGTATTTTATTCATTTGAGCGTTGGTATAGGTTCCTTTATCGTCCTTAAATCGATTGCTTTGAATATTTCTTGCTTTTACAACTCTTTCTGCAATGCTTTCCGAGGTTTCTTCATCCTTTGACGCCCTTAATTCATGATATAAAACAGGAGTCACTTCAATATGAAGGTCAATTCGATCCAATAATGGCCCAGATATTTTATGCATATACTTTTGAATCAAAGGAGGGCTACAATGACATTCTTTATGTGGATGATTATAATACCCACAAGGGCAGGGGTTCATGGCTGCGATCAGCATGAATCTTGCTGGGAAGCTGACACTCATTTTGGCACGCGCGATACTAACAACCCCTTCTTCCATGGGCTGTCTTAAAACTTCTATAACCGAACGATTAAATTCGGGGAGCTCATCTAAAAATAATACCCCGTTATGTGCTAATGAAATTTCACCTGGTTGGGGATAGCTTCCGCCACCAATTAGTGCGATGGCAGATAAACTATGGTGTGGATGTCTAAATGGGCGGTGGGTTAATAATTTATTCACTGCATCTAATTTGCCAGTGATGCTATAAATCTTACTGGTTTCAAGTGCCTCCATTTGATTTAATGGAGGTAAGATAGATACTAAGCTTTTAGCTAACATTGTTTTTCCTGCACCCGGTGGGCCTATCATTATAAGGTTATGGCTTCCTACGCTCGCAATTTCTAAGGCCCTCTTTACATGTTGCTGTCCTTTTACATCTGAAAAATTTGAAGGGCTGCTTTGTTTATTTTGAACCGGGTAATTATTTCTTTTTACAGGAGATTTTGAATTAGGATCTCTAAAAAAATGGACAACTTCGGTTAAATGCGTAAAACAAAATATATCTAAATGTTCCACTAAGCATGCTTCTGACTCATTGCCAACGGGGAGTAACATGCCTAAATAACCTTCTGCTTTTGCTTGCATGGCCATGGCGAGCACTCCTTTAATAGGATATAATTTTCCATCAAGTCCCAATTCGCCCATCATGATATATTGATCTAATAAATGAATAGGGGTCACTTGTTCTGAGGCGGCTAAAATACCTATCGCAATGGGCAAGTCAAATGCGGCTCCTGTTTTTTTAAATTCAGCGGGTAATAAATTAATGACCAACTTGGTGCGCGGCATATGAAAACCATTTGCTTTAATGGCACTTTCGGTTCGATCTAAACTTTCTTTGACAGAAGAATCGGGCAAGCCTACTATACAATAGCCTTGTCCCATACTTACATTCACTTCGATGGTAATCGTAATGGCATCAATGCCAATTAGGGCACTCCCTTTTGTTTGGACAAGCATCTTTTTTGCTTGAACCTACTTTACATTCATGTTCTAGGTAAAGTATTAATACTTGTTTTTTGTGATCTCTTTTAACAGGTCAACCACACCTTCTCGTTCTAAAATTAAATAGCCCAATCGGTCTTGGCTCACCCCATTTTTTAATTGGTAATGAAAGACAAGTTCTTTTTGGCGCACGTCCGTTTCAAAATAATTAAATTGAATATTGGAGTATTCTTTAAGACCATCGCTAATTTCATATAAATGAGTTGAAATTATATATAAACTGTTTCTCCAATTTTGTAAACCTTTGATTACTTCGCTGCTGCACTTCATCGCATCTTGAACATTGGTTCCTTTAAATAATTCGTCAATCAAAACAAAATACTTTTTTCCATCCATTATTTTTTCAATGGTGTTTTTTATTCTTTGTACTTCATTAAAAAAGTAGCTTTCCCCTTTTACTACATTATCTGCAATATTTAAGTTGCTGATGAGCCCATCAAATAAGGTTAAATTTAATTTTTTAGCAGGCGCCCCGATGCCCACATGTGCTAAATAAATAACAATACCAATGGTTTTGATAAAAGTGCTCTTGCCTGCCATATTAGCCCCTGTTAAAAAAAGCAAATTGCTGTTTTGATTAAGTGTCAAGCTATTGTCAACAGCTTTGGCTACTAAGGGGTGGATCGCAGATGTTACTTCAAGCGTAGGTGTTTCATTGTTTAACCAAGTGGGAAAAACAAAATGAAATTTTTGAGCAGCTACGGCCATACTATAGTAAGCATCTAGCTCATAAAAATTATTTAATAATTCTAAAGTATTGTTTTTGTATTGATATAAAAAAAAGTAGGATAAGGAAAGTAACTTTTGTGGATGTTTCAAACTGTTTTGATCATTTAATTGAACCAAGGCAGGGTGACTAGTATGTTTTTTTATTTTTTCAACAAGGGATGTGACAATTGGATTTCCGTTTTGGATATCAAATATTGCTAGCCATTGTTGGAGACTTTTATAAAATACAATAAGGTGTTCTGTCGAATAACGAATAAGCGAATAATCGGTAGCGTTGGAAAATTGATACCAATAAGCGCCAACAAGACTAATTTGAGTTGGGATTGTTTTAAATCCAGTTTCAAAAAATTTCTCCATCACCAATGTAGTACCATTGGTAATTTTCAATTCCTGAATAAAACTAATTTCCTTTATAAATTGCTTTATCGCATCCTGCCTTTGTTCAATGGAAGTAATGGAGGACAAAGGCTTTGAGAGGAATTGATCCATGCGCAATTTACCCCCGTTGGTTTTGCAAAAATTGAGGTAGGAAATTAGGCCGAGACTTTCGTCGGTATCAAATAAGCCAATATCTTTCAATGTAATTTTATCTACCAGCATAAAAATTACTTTTAGCTTCTGGTAAATTGTAATCTTTGTCCTCTTACGCTTTCATCAAATACACCTTTATGGTAAACCAATTGACCGTTCACAAAAGTGGAATGAATCTGAAAAGGAAAATGGGTGCCCAATAATGGACTCCAACCACACTTGTATAAAATATTTTCGTTGGTGACCGTATAAGTAGCTTCTTCTACTAATACTAAATCGGCATAATAGCCTTCTCTAATAAATCCTCTTTCTTTTATTTGGAAACATGTGGCAACAGCATGACTCATTTTTTCAACCATTTTTTCCATGGTTAATTTCCCTTCCTTCACATATTTCAACATTAATAAAACAGGATGCTGAACCAAGGGTAAACCTGCATGTGCATGCGAGTAATCACCTTGCTTTTCATCCCAAGCGTGTGGAGCATGGTCGGTTGCTATGACATCTAATTGATCATTAAGTAAGCCTTCCCACAAAGCGGCGCGGTTTTCGGGTGCTTTGATAGCAGGATTACACTTTATTAAATTTCCTTTTGTTGCATAATCATTTGCAGTAAAATGTAAATGATGTACGCATACCTCGGAAGTGATACGTTTTTCTGCTAGTGGAAGCATATTTGAAAACAGTTGTAATTCCTTCGCAGTACTAATGTGTAAAATGTGTAATCGCGCATTAAATTTTTTTGCCAATTGGATCGCTTTGAATGAGGATTCAAAGCAGGCCTCTTCATTTCGAATGATAGGATGATCGGATGGTTCTAATATTGCTTTTGTGGATTCTAAAGCTGCTTTATTTTTTTTAATAATACTTTCTTCCTCACAATGTGTTGCTATTAATAATTCTGAACCTTCAAATATCTTTTCTAAAACAAGGGGGTTATCCACTAATAAATTACCAGTACTTGCACCCATGAATATTTTAACACCACATACCTCATTCTTTTTATCATTTGTTTTTAAAACTTCTTCCCAATTTTCTTGTGAAGTACCCATAAAAAAGGAGTAATTCGCTAAGGAATATTGCGCACCCAATTTGTATTTATCTTCCAATAAGGCTTGTGTAAATACGGGCGGAACTGTATTGGGCATTTCCATGAAACTAGTTACACCGCCCGCTATGGCCGCTTTTGCCTCAGTATAAATGGTTGCTTTGTGTGTTAATCCTGGTTCTCTAAAATGAACTTGATCATCAATAGCACCTGGTATCAGGTATTTTCCTTCCCCATTAATCTCGATGACACCTGCAGGTGTTTCAATTTGAGTAGCTATTTTTTCAATACGACCATTTTTAATGAGCACTTCTCCATTAAAACTTTTCCCTTCATTGACTATGGTGGTATTTTTTATAATATAATCACGCATCAATATTAATTTTCAAGATGTATAGTGAAATAAATAAAATTAGCATTTACTTTATTGACATTATTTAGCAATGGTTCAATTGTATTGTTATTTTTTAAATTAGTTAACCCGTAGGAAAATTTAAGCTCTGGAGAAATGGTAACATATCTTAAATAAAAACTTAGTCCCAATCCAAATTCATATCCTAAGTCGGTCCCGTTTAATAAAGCCTTATAAGGAACACCTCTATAGCTATTCTCAATTTTGGAGCTAGATAAATCAAAGTCGGCCTTTCCTCCTCCAAAAACATAGTGACGCATCAATGAATTATATCCAAATCCATTGTATCGATTAGATTGCATTTTGAGCGCAATTGGCAGCGTTATAATCGTAGAAGGGATCTCAATTTGATCTGCAACAGAATTGACCGAAAATGTGAGACTTTTTGAGCCGCCAATTAATAACATGGGGTTAGCTCTCAATAAAAAATGATCCGATAATTTTAAAGTACCCGTTAATCCCAAGTTTAAATTTTGACTATTTACTGATGTCAACTGACTTGCAGCATTCATAGAGGTAATATTAAAATTTACATTTCTATCAAAGTTGAGTTGACTCAGTCCAGTTCCAATACTGATGCCTAAATAATAGGGCATTTCGTCGTGATCGGCCTGAAACACTTCGTTTTTTTGCGCGTTCAATGATAAGCAACTTACCATTAAAATACCGACTAGTTTTATTTGCTTCCGCAGTAAATGCTGCATATTCCTAAACTTAATTTTTGTTGTTGTGTATTTTTAAATCCTGCTTTTTCTAAGATACTTAAAAAAGCTTTGCCTTCTGGAAAAGCGACGACACTTTCGTTTAAATAAGTATAAGCCGCTTTATTACCCGAAAATATTTTACCTATGGTGGGAGTAATCCACTTCATATAAAATGTATAAATGGGTTTAAACCAAAATAGAGTAGGCTGTGAAAATTCCAGTATGACTATTTTACTCCCAGCTGTCAACACCCTGTTCATTTCAGAAAGTCCTTTTTCTAAATCTGCAAAATTGCGCACACCAAAAGCCACCATGGCGCCATCAAAGCTTTCGTCGTCAAAAGGAATATTCTTACTATCTCCTAATATTAATTTTATTGTATTACTTAACCCTTTATTTTCAATTTTTATACGGCCATATTGCATCATCCCTTCCGAAATATCCATGCCAGTTATTTGATTTGGCTTTATTTGTTGATAGGCCATCAAAGCCATATCTGCAGTTCCAGTGGCCACATCTAATAAATGATTTAAGGGCTTGCCTTTAAAATGGGCAATGGCTTTTTTTCGCCAGATTTGATCAATCCCTAAGCTCAAAAATCGATTCAAAAAATCGTATCTTTTAGCAATAGAATCAAACATGGTGGCTACCTGCTCCTTTTTACCAGCATTACTTTCTCTGTAGGGAACAATAGGGTCGTGGGCGAATTGGCTCATAGGGCAAAGATACCAAATTTGTAGATGCTTTTTTGATGATGGGCTAGTTCTTAACAATTACTTTTATCTTCGTAGTTCATGAAGGCAAGGATATATAAATCGACAGGTAGCTGGTACTCCGTTAAATCGGAGGAGGGTTTGTTTTATCAAGCCCGAATTAAAGGGGTAATTAAACTCGATGCCATTTCCTCTACCAACCCTATTGCAGTTGGAGATTGGGTGCAATATGACATGGAAGATGCCGATAAAAAATCCGTGATGATTACCGATATCTTAGATAGGGATAATTATGTAGCAAGGCAATCACCCCATAATAAAAGGCAGCAACATATTATTGCTTCCAATTTAGATCAGTCCATTTTATTAGCGACTTTAAAATCGCCTAAAACATCCCAAGGTTTTATAGATCGATTTTTAGTTTCTTGCGAAGCCTTTCATATTCCAGCCATGATTGTTTTTAATAAATCTGATATTTATGGTCCTTCAGAAATGGCGATTTATGATATGCTTAAATCCATGTATGAAGCCGTAGGGTATCAAGTATTTTTAATCAGCATTAATCAAAAGGAAGGACTAGAGGCGATCGAAAAACTGTTATTAGGAAAAACAACTTTAATTAGTGGTCATAGCGGGGTAGGAAAATCTTCTTTTATTAATTATTTATTTCCCCATTTAGATTTGTCCACGCAGGAAGTAAGTGGATGGAGTGGGAAAGGAATGCATACCACCACTTTTGCACAAATGTATGACCTGCCAAATGGCGGTGCAGTGATTGATACTCCTGGTATGCGTGAATTAGGTTTGGTTAATTTAGAGAAAGAAGAATTGGCTCAATATTTTCCTGAGATGCGTGAAAAAATGCAAGGCTGTCAATTTCATAATTGCCAACACATTAATGAGCCTGGTTGTGCTGTGAAAGCCGCTGTGGAAAAAGGCATCATAACGGAAGCCCGATTTTTTAGCTACGTTGATTTATGGCATGGCATTGAACCAAAAAAATATTAGTGTACTTATTTCTTTGGGGCCTCATTGTACTGATCAAACCAACTCGCATACTTTACATAATTATCAGAGATGCGATTTATTTCACCTTGAATTAAATCCTCGTTCACCATTTTTACTTTTTTTGCAGGGACACCGGCATAAATACTTCCAGCTTCAACAATGGTTCCTTCCAATACCACCGCGCCGGCTGCTATAATGGCATTAGAGTGTACCACACAACCATCCATAACGATACTACCCATTCCAATTAGTACATTATCGTGAATCGTGCAACCATGCACTAATGCATTATGACCAATAGATACATTATTTCCAATATTGGTTGGATGTTTTAAATAAGTACAATGAATCACTGCGCCATCCTGGACATTCACTTTATTTCCCATCTTAATATAATGTACATCGCCCCTAATCACAGCGTTAAACCAAACGGAACAATCATTGCCCATTTCAACTTCACCGACGATGGTGGCGTTGGGGGCTATAAAACAATTTTCACCAAATTGAGGATCTTTTCCTTGAAGGGATAGTATGATTGCCATAAATATGCGACTTTTGTAATGCAATTTACAAGTAATGTACAGCACCACCAACAGACAACTTTTTTTTCAGCATTTAGCTCAAACCTCGGACAAACCCATTGGTATTGAAGTGGCTTCGGCTAAAGGTGTGATGATTCAGGATGTACAAGGAAAATCTTTTATGGATTTGATTGCAGGATTTAGTGTTTGTAATATAGGACATAGTCATCCAGATGTGATCAAAGCCATTCAGGATCAGGTAGCGCAATACATGCATGTCATTGTATATGGTGAATTTATTCAGTCACCACAAGTGCAATATGCGAAAGCATTAACTCATCTTTTGCCTTCAAGTTTACAATCGGTTTATTTTACAAATAGTGGTGCCGAAGCAACCGAAGGTGCAATGAAATTAGCTAAGCGCGTTACCAAACGATCTAAAATAATAGCTTTTGAGGGGGCTTATCATGGAAGTACGCAAGGGGCATTGAGTGTAATGGGAGATGAATATTTTAGAAATGCTTTTAGACCTTTATTGCCCAATGTATTGCATTTAAGGTATAATCATTTTGATGATATTGATTTGATTGATGATACAGTAGCTTGTGTATTGGTTGAATTAGTGCAAGCTGAAACAGGAATAAAACCAGCGCAATTGGAATGGGTTATTGCATTGCAAAAAAAATGTGCTTCCTTATGCGTTTTACTGATTGTAGATGAAATTCAATCTGGATTTGGAAGAACAGGAAGCTTATTTGCATTTGAACAATATGGTATCGTTCCAGATATATTATTATTGGGAAAAGCATTAGGAGGTGGACTTCCACTGGGCGCTTTTATTTCGGATACAAAAATGATGGGCACTTTAACCTATAGTCCTGTATTGGGTCATATTACTACTTTCGGTGGAAATCCAGTTTGTTGTGCTGCAGGTAATGCTGCATTAAAAGTATTACAAGCATCTAATTGGATTCAAGAAGTTGCTGAAAAAGAAGCTTACTTATTATCACATATGGTGCATCCATCTATCCAACACCGATCTCATAAAGGATTGTGGATGTCATTACAATTTGCATCTCCGGACTTGGCTAAAAAAATTGCTGCACAATGTGTGCTCAATGGAATTATCACCGATTGGTTTTTATTTGCAGAAGATCGTATTCGAATTGCCCCACCTTTATGCATTACTATGGAAGAATTGGCAATCGCTGTCAATAAAATAAAATTAAGTATCGATCAGGTATTGGTGTAAAATTTAATTAATAAAATTTTTTTGGCTAACAATCTCCTGTTCGACAATACTTTCTGTAGAGGGTTTCGTATTGAGGTATGATATGATGAATGTCAAATGCTTTTGCCTGTTTTAAAGCATTGTGTTTTAAAGTTTTTAGCTTGGTTTCATCTTGCAATAATGCAATTGATTTTTGACTCATGGTAGCAACATCACCTACGGGAGCAGTATAACCTGTAACGCCATCTATATTTATTTCAGATAACCCGCCGGCGTCAGAACTAATTACTACTACACTTGCCGCCATTGCTTCTAATGCAGCTAAACCAAAACTTTCATATTCGGAAGGGAGTAAAAATAAATCACTTACTGCTAAGATATCTTCCATTTGCTCTTGCTTTCCTAAAAAACGAATATCGGATTCAATTCCAAATTGTCTGGCCATATCTTCGGCAATAGGGCGTTCAGGGCCGTCGCCTACCATTAATAATTTTGAAGGCACTGCACTATGAATATTTTTAAAAATTTCCATCACATGATCGATCCGCTTTAGTTTCCTGAAATTAGAAGCGTGCACAATAATTTTTTCATTGTGTGGAGCAATCACTTGCCTAAAAGCGGCTAGTGGTTTTTTATTATATCTATGAACATCTACAAAATTATGTATGACCTGAATTTCTTTTCTAATTTCAAAATGCTTTAAAGTTTCTTGTTTTAAATTTTCAGAAACAGCAGTAATCGCATCACTTTCGTTAATTGAAAAAGTAACCACAGGCTCGTAAGTTTTATCCCTTCCCACTAATGTGATATCAGTGCCGTGTAAAGTTGTGATGACCGGAACAGACCTACCTGTTTTTTGTAATACAATTTGTTTAGCGGTATAAGCTGCTGAGGCATGCGGTATTGCATAATGCGCATGGATCAAATCTAAATCATGATTTAAAATCACATCTACCATTGTACTTGCTAATGCAAGTTCATAAGGAGGATAATCAAATAAAGGGTAACTAGGAACCCTTACTTCGTGGTAAAAAATATTAGTATGAAAACCATTTAATCGGACGGGTTGTTGGTAAGTGATAAAATGAATCTCATGGCCTTTTTCTGCTAAAGCTTTTCCAAGCTCTGTTGCCAAAACGCCACTACCTCCAAAAGTAGGGTAACAAACAATTCCAATCTTCATTTTATTACTATTGTATATGCAAATAACAACTAATAATGCAATAAAGTTTATTTATATTTAACTATTATTTAAATGGAAAAAAATGGTTATGCGTAAATTATTCTTTTTGTTGTTTTGTATCCCATTTACCTTGCAAGCGCAAGTAAATCAAGACAGTATTTTTATCAAAAAAATGGCCGATGAAATTTTGACCAATGGGAAAGCCTATGATTTATTAAGGCAATTGACAAAGCAAATTGGAGGTCGATTGGCGGGTTCGCCTCAACAACAAAATGCAGCCATTTGGGGAAAACGAAATATGGAAGCTTTTGGACCTGATAAAGTATATATGCAAGCATGTAAAACACCTAATTGGCAAAGAGGGGGAAAAGACTTTGCAAGTATAGTGGGAATGAATGGTAAAGCAGTGAATCAACCTTTAGCTGTTTTGGCTTTAGGAAATTCATTAGGGAGTAAAGGTTTAATTGAAGGCGAACTTTTAGCTGTTGCCAATTTTGATGAATTAGAAAAAAGAAAGAACGATGTAAAAGGTAAGATCGTGTATTTTAATAGTGAATTTGATCCAACTATTATTCCAACCTTTGTTGCTTATGGACAGGCAGCAGTGTATCGTGGTTCGGGTGCAAGTAGGGCTGCGAAGTATGGTGCAATTGGGATGATGATGCATTCACTAAGTACCGCTCCAGATAATGCACCTCATACAGGGGGCATGTTTTATGATGAGCAGTATCCTAAAATTCCTGCTGTTGCATTAGGTCCTAATGATGCAAAGGAATTATATGCCAATTCAAAAAAAGGCACGATCCGTGTTCAAATGCAAACCTATGGATACTTTTTACCAGATGCCGATGAAAATAATGTGGTGGCTGAAATAAAGGGATCTAGTTTTCCTGATCAAATTATTACGATTGGCGGACACTTAGATAGTTGGGATGTGAATGAAGGAGCGCATGATGATGGTGCTGGTATTGTACAAACCATGGAGCTTTTAAGAATGATGAGGGCCATTCATTATACGCCTAAGCATACCATTCGTTTTGTATTGTTTGCGAATGAAGAAAATGGAAGTCGCGGTGGTGAAAAGTATGCAGAGCTCGCTAAATTAAATAATGAAAAGCATTTATTTGCATTAGAGAGTGATGAAGGTGGTTTTACACCAAGGTCCATTGGCATTACTTGCACTCCAGCACAATTAAAGATATTTCAAACTTGGACCCCCTTATTAAAACCATACGGTACGGAAATTATTGCTGGCGGTGGTGGCGCTGATATTGGCCCCATCAACACCGTTGACACTAATGTTATTTTATCAGGATTGATTCCAGATAGTCAAAGGTATTTTGATTATCATCACGCTAAAACGGATGTTTTTGAAAATGTAAATAAAAGAGAATTATTATTAGGGGCTGTGAATATGGCAGCCATTATTTATTTAGTAGACCAATATGGTGTTCCTAAAAAATAGAAGAAATTAAATCTTTCACTTAATAAAAAAGCCCCTTCATAATTTGTAAGGGGCTTTTTTTAGTTCTTTTAGCGACTTAGGTTCATCGAACGCTCTTTGTATAAATTTCGGAAGTAAGGGTCGCGTAAATCTTTGATAAAGCGAATGGCTTCACCGGTGCTTTTCATCTCTGGTCCTAATTCCTTATTCACGCCAGGAAATTTATCAAAACTAAATACAGGTTCCTTTATAGCGTAACCATCTAGTTTTTTCTCCATCACGAAATCGGTTAATTTAGCGGCACCCAACATTATTTTTGTAGCAATGTTTAAGTAAGGAATTTGATATGCTTTTGCAATAAAAGGAGTTGTTCTGGAAGCCCTTGGATTGGCTTCAATCACAAATACTTTACCATCTTTTATAGCAAACTGAATATTAATAAGGCCTCTTATATTTAATGCTCTAGCAATCTTCTCACTTATAAATTCCATGGTCTCTACCACCAATGGGGTCAGGTTAAATGCTGGTAGTACTGCATTACTATCTCCGCTATGAATACCTGCTGGCTCAATGTGTTCCATCACTCCCATGATATGAAAAGTTTCACCATCAAAAATGGCATCTACTTCTGCCTCCTGACAGCGATCTAAAAAATGATCAATTAATATTTTATTATCAGGGATATGTTTTAAAATACTCACTACTGCAGTTTCCACTTCGGCGTCATTAATAACAATTCGCATTCTTTGTCCACCAATCACATAACTAGGACGCACTAAAACAGGGTAGCCTACTTTGTTCGCTACTTCAATGGCTTCTTCTGCGGTATAAGCGGTTCCGTAATCGGGGTAAGGAATTTTTAATTCTTTTAATAAATCACTAAATCGACCTCTGTCCTCGGCGATATCTAAACTATCAAATGAAGTGCCTATAATTTTAATACCTCTTTCTGTTAATCGTTTTGCTAATTTTAAAGCAGTTTGTCCACCTAATTGTACAATCACACCTTCTGGTTTTTCTAGTTCAATAATTTCCCATAAGTGTTCCCAAAATACAGGCTCAAAATATAATTTATCGGCCATGTCAAAATCGGTAGAAACAGTTTCAGGGTTACAATTAACCATGATGGCTTCGTAGCCTGATTCCTTTACCGCCAATAAACCATGAACACAACAGTAATCAAATTCAATGCCTTGTCCAATACGATTGGGGCCACTGCCTAAAACAATAATTTTTTTTCGAGAGGAGCTTATAGACTCGTTGGATTGCAGGGTGTTGCTCATATGTATGAAATTGGGCAAAAATACAGAAGCAGAACCATTTTTACGAATTTTTAGCCAATGGTTTTCCACTATTCTTATTTATCTTACTAAACAGAGTTCATCCCAACGGGTGGTATAGCGTTTGCTTCGGCGTTCACTACGCATTTTCCAGTTTTTTTGGGTGCCACTGGTTCCAAATTTGAGGATATCATCTCTAAAGGCGGCGTTCATATTATCTATCATATTCATTAGCTTTTTTCGTTTTTGGTCGGCGGGGGCAACGAATAAATTGGTCTGCAATGCATTGTCAGGTACAAAATCGCTTAAAATAACACCTGCTTTTTTATATATTTCACCCTGTTCAAACAAGCTTTTTCCTAGGGCGACCACGGCTTTAATAATATCAGGGGTGAGGTTACTAGGGTTGTCTAGTTTTACATATCCGCTTACTTGTCGTCCGTGATGATAATAAGAGGGCTCCCCCTGAGCGGCCATTTTTTTTAATAAAAAAACGGATACCCCATAAGCGGCACTATGCTGTCGTCTTAATTTTTCAGCGGTACGAGTAGCGTAGGTGGCTAAGGCTTCTTCTATTTCCTGCCATTTTGAAACAGGCCTTCCAAACATACGCGTGGTAGCAATCATTTTTTTATGGGTGCGGGGCGCTTGCATATCATGACTATGCATTCCTTTTAATTCTCGAATTAATTTCATTCCAACGACGCCTCCTAAAAATCGTTTTCCCCAACTTAAATCTTTAATGCTAAGAGCATAAGCAGTACCAATGCCGTATGTTTTTAATTTTTCACTGTAGCTATATCCAATGCCCCAAATATCTTCCACGGGTGTTTTTTGTAAAGCGGCTTGTATGGTTTTAGTATCATTTAATATCACCACGCCACTCGTGAGTAATTTATTTTTTTTGGCCAATCGGTTGGCGACTTTGCTTAATACTTTATTAGGGGCTACACCAATAGATACGGATATGCCTGTCCAAGTTTCTATTTTCTTTTTTAGTGAAATACAATAGTCCTGTAAGCGGTCGGAAGGGACATGATCTAAATTTAAAAAAGCTTCGTCTACCGAATATACTTCGACACAACCCGGTGGTACTAGTTGTCGCATGGTTTCCATGACACGCCAACTTAGGTCGCCGTATAAATGGTAGTTAGATGAAAAGACGTGTACTTTATATTTTTCAAATAATTCTTTTGCTTGAAAATAGGGGATCGCCATAGAGATGCCTAATTGTTTTGCTTCGTCGGATCGCGACACAATACAACCATCATTATTACTTAATACGACCACAGGTGCCTGTTGTAGTTGAGGTTGAAATAACCTTTCGCAAGAACAATAAAAACTATTACAATCAACAATCGCTTGCACGGGAGAACATTTTTTTAATCACCCTGAGGTGATTTATTTTATAAACTATGTATCACAAAACTTACTACACCCCAAGTATGGTACTGCTCAAGTTGTGCTACTTGAATGGTACCGTATCTTTTATTTTCGGGAACTAAGCTGATACTGTGTTCTTGTATTTGTAAACGGCGCACTAAAAATTCACCATTTAAAACGGCCACCACTACTTTGCCTGAACTAGGAGGAAGGCTTCGGTCTACAATTAAAATATCGCCAATATGAATACCGGCACCTAACATAGCATCGCTGTTGACCCGAAAGAAAAAAGTAGCCGGTTTATTGCGCACCAACTGTTCATTTAGGTCAATGCCTCTTTCCATAAAGTCGTCCGACGCGGCTCCAAATCCAGTGGCATTCGCTTGAATAATTTGACCAGATTTGTAATTTTTATTAATCTGCTGGGTAGCCATTCCCTCATCGGGATCTGTATCTATAAATGACATAAAACTAAAATTATTAGCAATATTAACTAAATAATTTAGTATTTAGTACATTAATTTGTACCCTTTTTTTAAAGTATTTATACGCTGTTTGGGGCCGCTTTTATAGGCCATTTGAAATCAGGGCTTTATATATGGGGAAGCTTACTTAAGTATTTATAGCCTTATGTATTATTTAGTCCAAGCTATGGCGAGGGTCCAACTGCTACCCGCGAATACATGGTATTTCTCTGAAAAACTTCCTTGATTCAACGCAAAAGATAAATTCATTAAGCTGTTTAAATAAGCAAGCGGCTTTCCAACATCGACGCCTCCAAAAGTATTTTCAAAAGGCATGTTGCCAGTATAGATTAATTTTTGGTTGTGAAAAATTTGTACCTGAATTTCATTTTTTGCATGTGATAGGGTAGTAAATTTTTTCCAAACTTCTTGATCGATATTGGTCCAAATATTTCCATATTGTATGTCCAAGATATCAATGGTACCTTTTAATTGACTACCCAATAATTGTGCTTTTTGAAAAGCGATAGCGACCACGGGCCTATTCACGATGGGACCTACTTGATCATAACTAATTTTATGTGCCGCTAATCTTGCTGCAGTATAAGCATAAACATCTCGGCCGTGAAAAGTATAAGAGGCACCTGAATTTTTTCGTCTATTATTTACTTCATCAATTTCTCGAATCGAATCAATACCCAATGATTGTGCAATTAAAGTAAGTGTACCATTATCTGGCGTCACAATATAATGTCCTGTTTTTGTTTTGACCACCACCGATTTTCGTTGCGTGCCTACACCAGGATCCACCACCGACACAAATACGGTGCCCGCTGGCCAATAAGGAACGGTTTGATCTAATCTGTACGCGGCTTCCCAAATATTGTAGGCTGGAATATCATGTGTCAGATCGTATAATTTTAAAAGCGGATCTATTGAACTGGCAACGCCCTTCATCGCAGATACCGCGCCATCTTTCGTTCCAAAGTCCGTTTGAAATACAACAATGCCATTTTGCGCTACAGCGCTTAGGGTAATGCATACTAGGATTGCACAAAGGGTAATTATTTTTTTCATGTTATTAGTTTTATCGAATACAAAATATCTTTTTCTGTGCTCTCAGATCGCTTCGCTCACAATGTTCGTCCCGAAAAAATATTTTTGTATTCTAATCATAAAATTTAAACCTATTTATTTCGGCGTTCATTAAAAAGCCTTCCCGATTGAACGAGAAGGCTTTAAAGTTATTTATTTTATTTAGTATTAAAATTTAAAAACCAGTTTGCTGAATATTCTTAAGCCGTTGTAGCCCATTTGAACACCATCCCATGGTCCGCCAGTTTCATTATCTCCTGCCCACCATTTTGATTGTGGGTTCACTGCAAAGTCGGGGTGTGCATTGAAAATATTGTCAGCGCCTACAATCCAAGATATTTTTTTATTTACTTGCAGATTTGCGTAAATATCTGTGGTGAATTTGCCTTTATAGTTAAATACTTCTGGACTAAACTTAGTATCATCAACATCCAATGGTACTTGAGGATCAATACCATCACCGTTGTATCCAAATCCAGTTAAGGCTAGGTTGCCAAAGTAAGTAACTCTAGCACCAATGCTTACTTTGTTTTTAGTATAGTCAAAATTGATGGAGGCCTTAGATTTAGGAGCAGATGCTTTTAAGAAATATTTTTCACGATCATTGAAAAAGGTATTCGCATTATATACGGTTGTACTTAATGCTTTAGGCACATGCACTTCGTCAATGTTGATGTCTTGTAGATTTGCTACAAATAAAATTTTAAATCTCTCGGTACTTGAAATTTTCTTTTGATAATCAATCACCACATCAACACCAGTATTGGTGGTATTTACTGCATTCGCAAAAAATTGTGCAGTAGCAACTCCTAATGTGTTCAGTTTAGCTGTTAATGCTGTTGGCAATGATTCATCGCTTGCGCTAAACAGACCAGATAATACTACGCGATCTTTCATTTTAATAGAATACCCATCTACGGTAACGGTTAATCCTTTAGCAGGTTTCCATGAAAAACCTATGCTACTATTTATAGAAGTTTCTTGTTTCAAAGAAGGGATCCCTGCTAATTTAGTAACGGGATCATCATTATTAGCTACTCTTGATTGTACCAATTGTCCTTGAGAAAAAGAAGTAAGTGTATTACTGAAATATTTTTGTTGTAAAGAAGGTGCGCGATAGCCGGTGCTGAATGATCCTCTTAAATTAAAGTTATCTGTTACTTTTAATCTAGCCGATGTTTTAAAAGTGGCAACGGATCCAAAGTCGGAATAATTTTCGGCACGTACAGCCCCAGTTAACAACAATGCTTCAGTAGGAGTGTATTCCAAGTCGGTATATAATCCTGTTACGATTCTGTTTGCTGTGACTTTATCATCTGGACTAAAGCCAGGAAAGCCTTGTGATCCTGGAGCCTGTTCCAATCCAAAATTATTGGTGTAAGCTTTATAAGAAGCAATCTCTCCTTTAAAAATACTGTATTGTTCAAATCTCATTTCAGCACCATAGGATACTTTCACGCCACCATGATTCACTTTCCCAAATTGTTTAGATAAATCAAGGTTGGTGGTGTTTTGTAAAAAATTAAATCCACCATCATCAAAATGAGTTTGACTTACATTACCAATATTGGAAGCGTTAAAAGTGCCATCTCCAAAATAATGGAAGTTGTTATTTCCAAAAGCATTGCTAAAATCCCAGTCCCATCCATTTTTACTTGTTTTGGAAAATCCTGTCACTATTGAAATATCTTGTATTTGGGTTTGTATATGTGGGTTATAGCTCGTATCTCCCGAGCCTGATGCAAACATGATACTTGGTACGTATATTAGTTGGCCATTACTATTTACTGGGAAGCGAGTAGGTTTCGCAGACCAATTGCGCGTGTAGGCGTAGGCGTCTGAGTTTTTATTATTCATACTTCCAAAAGCATAAAATTTAATATCATCGCCCAAAGGCAATTCCATATTAAACATTGCTCCCACCGATTTCATAGAACCATCTCCAAAACCTTGTCTCCAAGTATTGGTTGGCAAACCATCTGCATTTGCAATATCAGATGAAGCAGCTTGACGGAAAGTTTTTCCTTGATCAAGTAGATCCAATGATACATTAATAAATCCCCCTTTCTTACCTAAATCAAAACCTCTGTTGGCAGATAATGATTTGGTCATTCCATCTATTGGGGCATCTGTTAAATAATCATGGTTGTTTTTAAATTGATAAGTATTGTATTTTTTATCATAATAGCCGGCTAATCCTGTGGAGATATTCCATTCTCCTGTATTTTTTCTTAAAACAATATTCATTACTCCTGCAATGGCATCAGAACCATATTGTGCAGAAGCACCGTCTCTTAAAATTTCAATTCTATCTACTGCAGACATTGGAAATCCATTTAAATCTACACCAGAACCTCCACGACCTCTTGTTCCAAATAATCCTACCAAAGCTGTGCTGTGTCTGCGTTTTCCATTTATTAATACTAAGGTTTGATCAGGTCCAAGTCCTCGTAATGTTCCAATATCAACATGGTCTGCGCCATCTGCTCCTGATTGTTTATTGTAGTTAAAAGAAGGGGCTACATAATTTAAGGTGGAAGTCAAATCCATCCTTGCAGTGTTGACACCCACTTCGGTTAATTTTATGACATCTACCGGAACGGGAGATTCGGTTTTCACTCGACCCACACCTCTACTACCCACTAAGATAACATCTTGCAAATCCGTTGTAGTGGGCGTTAAAGTAATATTTAAATTGCCACTTGTATATTTTACAGACTTTGATTCAAATCCAACAAAGCTAAATGATATTAAATCATTCGTGCTTGCTGTGATGGTGTAGCTTCCGTTTTTACTTGTGGTAGTGGTTGCATTGGTAGTCATCACTTTTACTGAAACACCATCTAATGCATTGCCTTTATTATCAGTTACAATTCCTTTAATGCTTTGTTTTTGTGCAATAGCAGGTAAGCAAAATAAGGTGAAAATAAATGAGAATAAAATGAGTGTTTTTTTTGACATAGGGGTAGTATTTTAAATAAATTTAGTACTTTTTTATAGTTGATGAATTATATAGCCTAATTAATTGTATTTAATTCATGCATTAGCGCTAATTTTAAACTTATGGAATTGGTCATAAAACATATTAAAAATCTTTATCATATTATTCATAGTGCTGATTGGGATGATATTCAAAAAATACCGCAAAGTGGTGGGGATCGTGTTTATTTTAGAATTATTCAAGGGGTCCATAGCTGGATCGCCACTTATAGTTTGAATATTAGAGAAAGTGAAACCTTTATCTATTTTGCGGATCATTTTTATAAAAAGGGAATGCCTGTTCCAAAAGTATTGGCTATCAGTGAGGATAAGACCATTTATATTCAACAGGATTTAGGAAGGGTTTCCTTATTAGACGTTTTAGAAAAAGAAGGTAAAACAGATTATGTTTTTTCTTTATTTCAAAAAAGTTTATCCGCTTTAGCAAAACTACAAGTCATTGGAGGCGAAGGTTTAAATTATGACAAATGCCTCACTTCAAAAGAATTTGGTAAGCATTCTATTTTAACCGATTTGCTTTATTATAAGTATTACTTTTTAGATACCCTCCAATATCCTTATGATAAACAAGCTTTGATTGATGAGTTTGAATTAATAAGTGATCAGTTGTCAGAAGGACATTATAAAAATTTCATGTTTCGAGATTTTCAAAGTCGTAATATCATCGTTCAAAACGATGAAGTATTTTTTATAGATTTTCAGGGAGGTATGCAAGGCGGACTGCCCTACGATGTGGCGTCTTTATTATGGCAAGCAAAAGCAGAACTACCCCAAGAGTGGAAGGATAAGTTATTGGATTATTATATCAATGAAATACAGCAGCTATTGGTTGACAAGTTGGACACTGCGGCGTTTAAAAAACAATATAATGGTTTTGTATTATTAAGGTTATTGCAGGTGATGGGGGCTTATGGGTTCAGGGGTTTATTTGAAAGAAAAGCACACTTTTTAACAAGCATTCCGTTGGGTTTATTAAATATCAAAAGCTTTTTAACTTACAATACTATTGCCAATGACACACCTGTATTTGCGGGTATTTTAAACTGGATGGTAGGGGATGAAGTGATACAACGCTTTACGCCACCTAAGGCTAATGAACAAACACCATTGGTAATTACCATTAATAGTTTTAGTTATAAAAAAGGAATACCTACAGATGATTCAGAAAATGGCGGGGGATTTATTTTTGATATGAGGGGAATTTTAAATCCAGGTAGATTTGAAGATTATAAAAAATTATCAGGCTTAGATAAACCTGTGCAGGACTTTTTAGAACAAAGAACAAAAATGAATGTTTTTTTAAATAGTGTTTGGGATTTAATAGACATTACAACCGAAAATTATTTAGAGCGAGGCTTTGCTTCCTTGCACATCAATTTTGGATGTACAGGAGGACAGCATCGTAGTGTTTTTGCTGCAGAGCAAACAGCAAGGCATTTAAAAAATAAGTATAAAGTAAAAACTATTTTACAACATACCAACCAACAAAACTGGGTTAAATAATTTCATTATGCGCGCCATGATTTTAGCAGCAGGCTTAGGTACTAGGTTAAAACCTTTTACCAATCATCATCCAAAGGCCTTGGCAGTGGTGAATGGCAAAACTTTATTACAACGCAATATTGAATACTTGCAACAGTTTGGTATAAACGAAGTGGTTGTGAATGTGCATCATTTTGCAGAACAAATTATACAAGCAGTCAATGAAAATAAGGGATGGGGATCTTCCGTAATTATTTCAGATGAGACAAAGGAAGTTTTAGAAACCGGAGGAGGCGTTTTACATGCTGCTCGCTATTTTGAAAATGACAAAGTTTGGTTAGTAATGAATGCTGATATATTAACCAATCTATCATTGGATAAATTAATAGCTGCAGATCAATTATTATCTAAGGATAATGAAAATTATATTGCTACTTTGGCTGTTACCAATCGAACCACAAGTCGTCATTTATTATTCAATCCATCTGGAAGTTTAACTGGTTGGAAAAATAATACTACCCATGAAGAAAAATGGGCCAACCCAATACCCGCCAACGAAATAGTTGTAAAGGCCTTTAGCGGTATTCAAATGATACACGCTTCCTTTTTTAAAGCCCTTCGTTTACAAGGCAAGTTTTCATTAATTGATGCTTATTTGCAAATCGCAGTGAATGATGCAATTGGTTATTATGACCACAGCGATTCTATTTTGTTAGATGTGGGTAAACCTGAAAATATTGAAAAAGCAGCTACTTTATTTAAGTAGTTTATACTTTTATATAAATTTTCTTTCTATCTAAGAAGTAAGCAAGCAATCCCATAAAAGCAATCATACATAAGGCATATAATAAAGATCCAATGCGTAAGTCGGTTGCGACATCTTTACAAACATGTTGGTAAAACCAAGGAAGTGCATTGGTATATACAGGTGCTCCTTTTTCGTCCACATGATCTACCCATCTTAATAAAGCTAATACCCTAGGCAAGAATCCGCTGAGAACAAAAATGAATAATGGGTTTTTCCCAAACACATCAAAAAACTGACTCCATCTTCCTTTTGCATTATTAAATTCTAATAAATATATAAGCATGCCTAATGTAATAATGGCTAAACCTGAAGTATAAAATACATAACTACTTGTCCATATTTTTTTATTGATAGGAAAACTAAAATCCCAAATATAACCTACCAAAACCAATACAACACCCGTCAATAGTAGCTTTGCCAACATTTCAAAATTCTTTCCCTTTAGTTGAATGTATTCACCTACTAGGTAACCAAAAATAACTTGTACTACTGCAGGAAGGGTACTACCTAATCCTTCTGGATCAAATGGGACACCTTCTCCTTTATAAATATGTGTTAGTCCTAGTATTTGAAAATCGATGGCATTCCCAAAGTAACCTGATAAACTATATGGATGACCTGGTACTCCTAATGAAAAGCTGACAACCCAGTAAATTACTAAAATCATCATGCCAATAAAAAGCGCAATGCGTGACTTTCCATAATAAATGATAATGGAGGCGAAAAAATAACATAATGCAATTCGTTGCAGTACACCCAAAATGCGCACATTTTCCCACACTTTAAAAATTAAATCATTGTCATTCCACTTTACAAAGGGACTCCAATTTAAAAATAAACCTATCAAAAAAATCAACACTGTTCGTTTCACTACTTTACTCCAAAATTGCCTACTTGTTCCTTGTTGTAATTTAGGCATGACAAAGGACATGGCATTTCCCACTGCAAACAAGAAAAAAGGAAATACTAAATCGGTAGGGGTGCATCCATGCCAACTGGCGTGGGCTAGTGGACTAAAGGTATTTGACCATGATCCTGGGTTATTTACTAATATCATGAGGGCGACAGTAGCCCCTCTAAATACATCTAATGAATAATATCTCTGCTGGCTCATGCGGTAAAGTTTATTAAATTACTTAGTAATATATATCCTTGTTTTAATATCTTTGTAAGATACAAAATTAAGATGCAAAAAAACATATTAATCACAGGGGGAGCAGGATTTATTGGGTCGCATGTGGTGCGATTAATGGTGAACAAATACCCTGATTATCAAATCTTTAATTTAGATGCGCTTACCTATGCAGGGAATTTAGAAAATTTAAAAGACATTGAAAAAGCGCCCAATTATCATTTCATAAAAGCGAATATTTTAGAGCCCCAAAGCTTGACTGATATTTTTACAAAACATAACATCACCGATGTAATACATCTAGCTGCTGAATCACATGTAGATAGATCCATTATTTCCCCATTGGATTTTGTATACACGAATGTGATAGGCACCGTTAATTTATTAAATACCGCAAAGGAATTTTGGAAAGGGGATTTGAGTTATGAAAAAGCACATGACGGAACCTGGGATAAAAAAAGAGATCATTTATTTTATCATGTTTCAACCGATGAAGTGTATGGTAGTTTAGGTAAGGAAGGATTATTTACCGAGACCACTGCTTATGACCCCAACTCGCCTTATTCTGCAAGTAAAGCGGCGTCGGATCATTTTGTAAGGGCTTATGGCGAAACCTATCATTTACCCATGGTCATTTCAAACTGTTCCAATAATTATGGGCCGAATCATTTTCCAGAAAAATTAATTCCTTTATTTATACATAATATCATCAACAAAAAACCTTTGCCAGTGTATGGAGATGGTTTATATACCCGTGATTGGTTATACGTAAAAGACCATGCACGCGCCATTGATATTATTTTTCATGAAGGTAAAAAAGGAGATACTTATAATATTGGTGGTTTTAATGAATGGACCAATATTGATTTAGTAAAATTAATGTGCACCCAAATGGATGCAAAATTGGGACGCGCACAAGGAGAAAGTGAAGCTTTAATTACTTATGTGAAAGATAGGCCGGGTCACGATAGGCGCTATGCGATTGACGCCACCAAATTAAATAAGGCACTCCAATGGAGCCCATCTGTTACTTTTGAACAAGGATTAGCTGAAACAATTGATTGGTATTTAAGCAATGGCCCTTGGTTGGAGAATGTGACCAGTGGTGCTTATCAAGATTATTATACAGATATGTATACGAATCGTTAATACCAATGTATATTACATCAAAAGTTAATAACAACTCATTTTAAAGATAGATCTAGCTAATGAAAATTGAACAAACACCATTAAAAGATTGCTTTGTAATACACGATACCGTGCATGGTGATTCGAGAGGTTATTTTATAGAAACTTTTAATCAAAAAGATTTTCAAGAAGCCACTGGATTAAATATCACATTTGTTCAGGACAATCAATCCAAATCACAAAAAGGGGTATTAAGGGGTTTGCATATGCAAAAAGGTATGGCCGCGCAAGCTAAATTGGTAAGGGTATTAGAAGGTGCTGTGCTAGATATTGCAGTAGATTTAAGAAAAGATTCTCCCACTTTTGGGCAGCATTATGCAATTGAATTAACTGCGGATAATTTTAAACAATTTTTTGTGCCTTCTGGATTTGCGCACGGATTTGTAGTATTAAGTGAGACGGCGACCTTTTTTTATAAAGTGGATCAGTTTTATCAGCCAGGTAATGAAGTGGGTATCATGTATAATGATAAGGATTTGAACATTGATTGGAAGTTACCTACTAACGAATTAATATTTTCAGAGAAGGACACGAAACTTGGTAGCTTTGCTGATTATGTAGCTAGCTTATAAAATCTTATTAAAAATCAAAAGCGGAATCACATGAAGGGAATTATATTAGCAGGAGGTTCAGGGACAAGATTGTATCCGATAACAAAGGGTATTAGTAAGCAACTTATGCCAATCTATGATAAGCCAATGATTTATTATCCTTTGTCTGTATTATTATTGGCGGGCATCAACGAAATATTAATTATTACAACACCCGAAGACAATGATCAATTTAAACGTTTGTTAGGTGATGGTTCTGAAATTGGGTGTGTGTTTAAATATGCAGTACAAGCAGTTCCTAATGGATTAGCGCAGGCTTTTGTGATTGGTGCAGATTTTATTGGAAAAGACAAAGTCGCCTTAATTTTAGGAGACAATATTTTTTATGGTGCAGGTTTTAGTAAGTTGGTTCAATCATTTAATGATGTCGATGGGGCAGCCGTATTTGCATATGAAGTAAATGATCCAGAGCGATATGGCGTCGTTGAATTTGATGCGCATAACCAAGCCATTTCATTAGATGAAAAACCAAAGCAGCCTAAGTCAAATTTCGCGGTGCCAGGTTTGTATTTTTATGATAATCAAGTAGTTCAAATTGCAGCTACCATACCTGCCTCACCAAGAGGAGAGTATGAAATTACGGATGTCAATAAAGTTTACTTGGAAAAGAAACAATTGCAAGTGGGTATCATGAATAGAGGCACTGCTTGGTTGGATACTGGCACTTTTGATTCCTATGCGGATGCTTGTGAATTTGTAAGAGTGATTGAAAAAAGACAAAGTCAAAAGATAGGATGTATTGAGGAAGTGGCTTTTAGAATGGGATTCATAGATAAAAACCAACTAATGGTATTGGCTGATAAGTATGCGAAAAGTGGTTATGGCGAATACCTAAGGAACCTAAAAAAGTAGATCCCCCCCCTTTGTCGTATCAATTATTACATTTTTTATTTAAAGGGTGAACAATTTCGCGAATCTATTGTTTTATGGATATGTCAACTTATTCCATAAAGGATTTAGAAAAATTATCAGGTATAAAAGCCCATACAATTCGTATTTGGGAGCAGCGTTATCAATTTTTACAACCGACAAGGACAGTTACTAATATTCGTACTTATTCTTCTGATGAATTAAGGACAATTTTGAACGTTTCCTTATTAAATAAGCATGGGTTTAAAATTTCCCATATAGATAAAATGTCGACGGGGGAAATGGAGGAAAAAATTCTTTCATTAACACAATTAGATGCACAAAAGGAGAGGGTGATTAATACACTAATCAAAGAGATGATTTCCTTGAACATGCATGCTTTCGAGAAGCAATTAGATATTTATATTGAACAAAGAGGGGTAGAGAAAACCATTACTGAAATAATCTTTTCATTTTTAGAAAGAGTAGGAATTTTATGGATGACCAATCATATCAATCCTTCACATGAACATTTAGTCATAAATATAATCAGACAAAAAATCATTCTAGGTATTGAGCGTTTACCTAGAATAGCCACAACTAGTAAGAGGGTGGTCCTGTTTATGCCAGAAGGAGAATTTCATGAAATTGGTTTATTATTTGTCCATTTCTTATTAAAGCAATTGGGTGTTCAGGTTGATTATCTTGGAACTAATATGCCCATCACCAACTTAAATTACTATACAAGTCTTAAAAATCCAGACTATATTTTTTCTCATATTACGGCGCCTTCTAAGGTATTTAAGCTTGAAAAATTCTTGGAACAATTAGGTCAAATCAAAGGAAAAATCCCAATTGTCTTATCTGGACAATTGCTCCATTCATATAAGGGTCCACTAGCGTCCAATATTCAAATCAAAAAAAGTTTGGCGGATACCCTGCATTTTTTGGAATCTATCTAGATTTCGGTTTTACCCCTTCCATTTAAAGTAATAACTGTAAAATTTAAATCATAAGCTGATTATCAATTAGTTATGTTTAAAAGTGATCTATTATTTTAATTTTTGCAAGTTCGTAAACAGTTCCAAAGGCAGTATAATTTCAAAATGTTTAATATTTTATTAAAAAAATTAAACAAAAAAGATGACAAAAGTCATGTTTTTGTTTAGCTTTACGCCATAAAATGTTAAACACAAATTTATGTCAACCGCTGAATTTACCCTTTTGCTAACCGAAAATGCCGATTTTTTAAAGCCCTTTGCAATTAATTTAACCAAGGACCATGAGTCTGCCAAGGATTTATTTCAAGATACCTTGTTTAGGGCCTTGACCAATAAGGACAAATATAATGTGGGCACCAATATTAAAGCATGGTTGTACACTATTATGCGTAATATTTTCATTAACGATTATCGTCGTAAAGCAAAACAAGCGACCGTTTTAGACAATAGTCCTAATGACTTTTTAATTGATCAAACTAGAACCAAAGTATTGAATGATGGGATTACAAATTTAAATTTGAAAGAGGTGAATAAGATGATTTATGATTTACCAGAATTATTTAGAACGCCTTTTTCGTTGTATTTTGAAGGCTATAAATACAATGAAATTTCAGAGGCTTTACAAGAGCCTTTGGGCACCATAAAAAGTAGAATTCATTTTGCGCGTAAAATTTTAAAACAAAAAATTCAACGATATTAATTAATGAATAACCATCCCCCAAAGGCTTTGGTGATAGGCGCTGGTTTTGCTGGCTTATCTACTGCTTCTTTTTTAGCTAAAAAAGGTTGGAAGGTTACTATTGTTGAAAAAAATGATTTACCAGGAGGACGTGCGCGCAAATTTGAGGCAGAAGGTTTTACTTTTGACATGGGCCCTAGTTGGTATTGGATGCCGGATGTATTTGAGAAATATTTTGGATCCTTTGGGAAACAAGTTTCTGATTTTTATCAATTACAAAGATTAGACCCATCATATCGAGTTTATTTTAAAAAAGCAATCTGGGATTTGCCTGCACATTATGAGTCCCTCCAAAATTTATTTGAATCCGTGGAACCAGGTGCTGCTAAAGCTTTGGATTTATTTTTAGCAGAAGCTAAATATAAATATGAAGTAGGAGTAGGCAAATTGGTGTATCAACCAAGCGTATCTATAACAGAATTTATTGATTATGATTTAATTAAAGGGGTATTTAAATTGGATGTATTTCAGTCCATGAAAAAACATATTGCCCGTTATTTTAAACATCCTTATATCCAGTTTTTAATGGAATTCCCAGTTTTATTTTTAGGGGCCCTTCCTGAAAACACACCTGCGTTATATAGTTTAATGAATTATGCTGATATAAAAGGAGGAACATGGTACCCCTCATTTGGAATGTACAGCATTGTAGAAGCCATGGTGAAAGTAGCTACATCATTAGGTGTTGAATTTAAAATGGGAGAGGAAGTAACCAAAGTAATCGTGGAAAAAGGCACTGCAAAAAAGATATTAACCAAAGTAGTTTCAACAGCAGAGCAAGGAAAATATGAATTTGATGTATTAATAGGCGCAGGCGATTATCATCATATTGAAACCGAATTACTAGATAAGGAACATCAATCCTATTCGAAAAAATATTGGGATTCGCGTGTAATGGCCCCAAGTTCATTGATATATTATGTGGGACTTAACAAAAAATTAAAAGGGGTCACGCATCATTCTTTATTTTTTGATACCGATTTTGCAGTTCATGGTAATGAAATTTACACCGATCCAAGTTGGCCTTCAGATCCTCTATTTTATGCTAGCGTTCCTTCGGTAACAGATACGACAGTAGCGCCAGTAGGTTGTGAAAACTTATTTTTATTAATTCCTATTGCAGCTGGCTTAGAAGGGGATACGGAGGAGGTAAGAGAAAAATATTTTAAAACTGTAATAGGTAGATTGGAAGAAAAATGGGGTCAAACCATTTCAGATTCTATTATTTATAAAAGGTCCTATGCGGTATCCGATTTTAAAAATGATTACCATTCCTTTAAAGGGAATGCCTACGGATTGGCGAATACTTTACTTCAAACAGCAATTTTAAAGCCAAGTTGTAAAAGTAAAAAGATAAAAAATTTATATTACACTGGCCAATTGACCATTCCAGGGCCAGGAGTGCCTCCTAGCTTAATAAGTGGGGAAGTAGTGGCGAATTTAATTTGTAAACAATTTAATAAATAATAATATTTATGTCAACGATAAAATTGTATGACGAAGCAACTGCATATAGCAGTAAGTATACAACACTAATGTATAGTTCAAGCTTTTCGTCTGCTATCAAATTATTACATAAGGATTTGCGACAACCCATTTTTGATATTTATGGTTTTGTGCGATTTGCAGATGAAATTGTAGACACTTTTCATGATTATGACAAAGCAGCCTTGTTACAGCAATTTAAAATTGACACTTATCAAGCCTTAGCGCAAGGAATAAGTATGAATCCAATTTTGCATCGTTTTCAATTAACTTATAACAAATACAAAATTGATCCAGCACTTTTAGATGCCTTCTTAGTTAGTATGGAAATGGATTTATCAAAACAGCAATATGACGACCAAACTTATCAAACTTATATTTATGGTAGCGCTGAAGTAGTAGGATTAATGTGCTTGTATATATTTTGCGAGGGCGATGTAGCTCAATTTGAATTATTGAAACTATCGGCACGTAGTTTGGGTGCTGCATTTCAAAAAGTTAATTTTTTAAGAGATATTAAAGCTGATTTTGAAGGATTGGACAGAATGTATTTCCCCAATTGCGACTTTTCCAAGTTTACACATGCTGATAAACTTCAAATTGAACAAGACATACAAAATGATTTTTCAATTGCATTGTCAGGAATAAAGCAACTCCCCTTAAAAGCGCGATTTGGTGTATATGTTGCCTTTAAATATTATTACTCCTTATTTAAAAAAATAAAAAAAGTACATCCACAATCTATCTTAAAAACTAGAATTAGAATTCCGGATTATGGAAAACTTTTTATTTTAGCCAAAGCGAGTATTCGAAGTCAATTAAATTTATTTTAAATCAAATCAATAGTGGAACAAGTTATATTAGTGGACATAGAAGATTGTGAAGTAGGGGTTATGGAAAAAATGGAAGCCCATAAACATGCTCAACTTCATCGGGCATTTAGTGTGTTTTTATTTAATAAACAAGGCAAAATGCTATTACAGCAAAGGGCCTTTTCCAAATACCATAGCGGAGGCTTGTGGACCAATGCCTGTTGTAGCCATCCAAGACCGGGCGAATCATTAGAAAGTGCAGTATCTCGAAGATTATTTGAAGAAATGGGTATTGCAACACCTGTTACAAAAGCATTTGATTTTATTTATCAAGCCGAATTGCCCAATGAATTGGTAGAGCATGAGTTTGACCATGTATTTATTGGAAATTATGATGGGGAAGTAGCCCCTAATCATTTAGAAGTGGCTAATTTTGTATACCAAAGTATTGAAGAAGTGAATATCAATTTATTTTCATCTCCGGACAGATACACAGTTTGGTTTAAAATTGCATTTCCTAAAGTGGTTGAATGGTATAAGGCAAATTTTTTAGTAAGTTAAAAATTGAATAGTTATGATTTTTTTATTAGTAATGTTAGTTACATTTTTAATTATGGAAGGGATTACCTGGTTAACCCATAAGTTTATTATGCATGGTTTTTTGTGGGTATTGCATGAGGATCATCATCAACCCACAGGGCATATCTTTGAAAAAAATGATGCCTTCTTTTTAATATTTGCTATTCCTAGTATGCTTTGTATATTTTTTGGAACATTTAATCATATGTCTTGGCTAGCAGGTTTAGGAACTGGAGTAGCCTTATACGGGTTTGCTTATTTTTTAGTACATGAGGTTATTATACATCAACGCATCAAATGGTTTACTCGTTCAAACATTCGTTATATAAAAGTAATTCGTTGGGCACATAAAATGCATCATAAGCATTTAGAAAAGCAGGAAGGTGAAAGTTTTGGAATGCTATATGTGTCAAAAAAATATTGGGATAAAGTGAAACGCGATGAAGCGTTACAAAATGGAGAATAATTATAATGGACAATTCAAATAGTATAAGTGCACCTATTGATACCTATGATTATATCATTGCGGGAGCTGGTTGTGCTGGTTTGTCTTTATTACATTATTTAGTCGGCAATCCCTTATTGTCAGATAAAAAAATTTTAGTGATTGATAGATCATTAAAAAAAACGAATGATCGGACCTGGTGCTTTTGGGAACAGAGTAGTGGAAGTTTTGAACATTTGGTAAAACATCAGTGGGAGACTATTTCCATTCATGCCTCTTTATTTAATAAGGAGTTGACGACAGCGCCCTTTTCCTATAAAATGATTCAAGGGATTGATTTTTACAATGATATCATGCTGGTAGCTTCAGCCAATTCTAATATTTATTGGAAGGAAGCTACTATTACCAATATGGAAGTACATACCGATTCCAATCAGAAATATGCAAGTGTTTATTGGGAGGGGGGTGTTGCAAAAGCTAAAATTGTTTTTACAAGTATGTTGCCTTTTCAAATGAATAGTTTAAACAGTGCGTATACTTTTGATACAAAAAAGGGACATAAGAAATCGACTCCTTTTTTATGGCAACATTTTAAAGGCAGAGTAGTCCATTTTGAGCAATCTGTTTTCAATGAAAAGGTAGCTCGATTAATGGATTTTAATGTTCCCCAGCAAGGGGCTACCGCATTTATGTATTTACTTCCTTTAAATGAAAAAGAAGCCTTGGTTGAATACACTGTTTTTTCTGATCTAATACTAGAGACTGCGGTATATGATCATATATTAGATGCTTATTTAAATAAAGTATTTCCAAAGCAGATTTATACCATTCAACATGAGGAAATAGGTGCCATTCCAATGACGCTTCAAATTTTTACAGAATTTGAAGCTCCTATTTATAAAATAGGTGCAGTTGGAGATGCCATTAAAGCGAGTTCAGGTTATGCCTTTCAATTTATTCAACTGCAATGTAAAAATATTATTGATCAGTTAGTAAAGGGGAATACAATTGATACTAAAGTACACACCACTCGACATCGATTTTATGATGCTGTGTTATTACATATTTTATTTTATCATAAAATGAATGGGTCAGAAATATTTAAACGAATTTTTGCAAAAAACAAAGCAGCTACCATTTTTAAATTTTTATCTAATACTTCTACTTTTTGGGAAGACATTCAAATAATGCGTTCCTTGCCTACTCGTATATTTTTACCAGCTGCTTTACTTGTTTTGTGTCGGCGAGGGTAATCTACTATTTTATACATTTAATTTTACTAATTTTGCTACATGGCCTTGTAGTATAATGGATAGTACATGAGTTTCCGAAACTCCTAATCCAAGTTCGATTCTTGGCGAGGCCACCAAGCCTCAACACATAGTGTTGAGGCTTTGCGCTTTTTAATGCACGTATTTTTTGAACACTTAATTAAAATGAAATAGATTTGTTTAGCTAAAACTTAGGTATGAAAAAACAACACCAATTTTTAATTTTATTATTGCTGATTTTTAGTACTAGCCAAGCGCAAATGCCAATCCAAAAAATACAAACGCAGGTTTTGGTTATTGGTGGTTCAGCTAGTGGAATAACTGCGGGTCTTCAATCAGCTAGAATGGGTGTTCCCACTTTAGTGGTAGAATCCACCCCTTGGCTTGGTGGAATGATCACTGCTGCAGGCGTGTCGGCATTTGATGGTAATCATGCCATGCCTGCTGGTTTATTTGGAGAATTTCGTAAACGATTATATGATTATTATGGAGGAGCGAATGCAGTTTCTACGGGCTGGGTGAGTAATACTTTATTTGAACCCCATATTGGAGATAGTATTTTTAAAAATATGGCTAAGCAAGAAAAAAAATTATCAATAAAATATCTATATCAATTTAAAGAAGTGATTAAATCAGGCGACACCATTATTGGCGCCATATTTTATCATGTTCAAAATGGGTCGCTATTGAAAGTTACAGCTCAACGCGTCATAGATGCGACCGAACTAGGAGACGCATTGGCATCCACTAAAATACCATATGATCTTGGCATGGAATCCAATGATATGACAAAGGAGCAAGTTAATTTAGCAGGCGCCAATGATATTATTCAAGACATCACATATGTTGCTATCTTAAAAGATTTTGGTTCATCTCAAGCCTTCATTCCAAGACCAGCTAATTATGATTCTACTGAATTTGATGCGAGTAATACCTCATTTTATAAAGACACTAATCGAAAGCGTCCTTCAGTGGATGCAAAAAAAATGCTAGAATATGGGAGATTGCCTAATAATAAATACATGTTAAATTGGCCCATTTATGGCAATGATATTTATTTAAATGTGGTGGAGAAAACACCCAAAGAAAGAGAAGTATTGCTTGAGCAAGCAAAGCAACAAACACTTCGGTTTGTTTATTTCATACAAAAGGATTTAGGATTAAATCATTTGTCATTAGCCAATGACGAATTCCCTACTAAGGATAAGCTAGCATTATATCCTTATTATCGAGAATCTCGACGCATGCATGGTATGGTGCGCATGTTAGTGCAACACATTTCTAAACCATTTGATACACCCCAGCCATTGTATACAACTGGAATTGCTGTAGGAGATTATCCCGTTGATCATCACCATAAAAAAAACACCGCAGCACCACAGCATTTAGAATTTTTCCCGGTGCCTTCCTTTAATATACCATTGGGGGCTTTAATACCAAAGGAGGTCAGTAATTTTATTGTTGCTGAAAAGTCGATTAGTGTTTCAAATATAGTGAATGGTACTACAAGGCTTCAGCCTTGTGTAATGCAAATAGGACAAGCAGCAGGTTTGTTAGCAGCACAAAGCATTATTGACAAAGTTGAACCTAAAAATATTTCTATACGAAAAGTTCAAACAATTTTGTTAGACGCAGATGGCTACATAATGCCATATAAGGATGTCCCATTAAAGGATAAATATTTTAAAGCGATCCAAAATATAGGGGCAACAGGGTTGTTGCGAGGTGTTGGTGTTCCTACAGGTTGGGCAAATGCGACTTATTTTCATCCCAATGATATGGTAGCTTCAAAGGAATTTTTATCAACATGGGAACAAAAATTTGGAGCCCCTGAAATTAAAGTATCGCAAAATTTAAGCATACAAGATGCCTTGTATTTTGCATCAAAGCTTACAAAGCTGAGCCCTGAAAAATTAAAAAGTACATTCGAGTTAAAATGGAAAGAAAGTGGACTTGATCACTATGATTTACAAAGACCAATTTTGCGTTATGAATTAGCGGCTATTTTAGATCAATATAATGTATTCAACATTTTTGATGTTGATATATATGGATTCCTTAAAAAATAGAAAACTATTTTAAAGAGGCTAGGTCAATGACAAAACGGTATTTAACATCTCCTTTGACCATGCGATCATAGGCATTATTTATTTCTTGCATAGGAATCACTTCTACTTCAGATACAATATGATGTAAAGCACAGTAGTCCAACATTTCTTGTGTTTCTTTCATCCCACCAATGCAGGAACCTACAACACTTCGTCTATTCGTGACCAATGAAAAGGGTTGTACTTTGGGTGAATCAATAGGTAATCCTACGACCATTAATTTTCCATCAATACCTAATAAATTTAAGTAAGTGGTGTAATCGTGATTGGCTGAAATAGCATCCAATATGACATCAAAGTAACTATTGTATTTAGCCATCGATTCTTTGTCTGTGCTTACTAAAAAATGAGTAGCGCCTAATTTTTTAGCATCTGCTTCTTTTGATGGAGAAGTACTTATCACAGTCACTTCTGCTCCAAATGAAACTGCAAATTTAACACCCATATGACCTAAACCACCAAGTCCAACAACGGCCACCTTCATTCCTTTTTTTACCCCTGCATATACTAATGGCGAATAGGTGGTGATTCCAGCACATAAAAGTGGTGCCACTGCTGCTAAAGGTAAAGAAGGAGAAATTTTAAAAGTATAAAATTCATCTACTACTATTTTGGTAGCATAGCCTCCCATGGTAATTTGATCACTGTTTCTTTCCTTTGCATTGTATGTGCCAGTAAATCCATTTTCACAATATTGCTCTAAATCGGCAGCGCATGTTTTACAAGTCCTGCAACTATCTACCATGACACCTACTCCTGCAATATCACCCACTTTAAATTTTGTAACCTCACTTCCAACAGATACCACAGTTCCAACAATTTCGTGACCAGGTACCATAGGATATTTAGAGCCACCCCATTCGTTTCTTACTTGATGTAAGTCGCTATGACAAACTCCGCAAAATAAAATATCAATTTGGACATCTTTGTTTCCAACTTCACGGCGTTCGAATGAGTAAGGAACTAATGGTGTATTAGAGGAACTGGCTGCGTATGCGTTGACAGGTATCATTATTTTTTTATTAACGGGAATTAAAATTTGTGTGAAAGACTTATACCAAAAGTAGCTGGGTCGCCTAAATGAACTGCACCAAAATCATAAGCATAAGAAATATACTTTTGATTTAACATATTTTTAGACCAAGCAACAATATTTACTTTTTTCAATTGTAATCCCACACTGCAATTTTGAATTGCGTAAGGACTTTGATGAATTGAATTATTCGAATCAAAATAAGTATTGCCAATTAATTTTGTTTCGGTTCTAATAAAAGCACTTGAGTTATTGTTGATGGCCTTTGTAAATTGTAATGCTACTGCTTGAGTATGGTCAGGGGTGAATAATGGGTGTTTTCCTGTTGCTTCCATAATTGCATTGGTGAAACCTGTATTGTATTGTATTAGCAATCCTTTGAATGGAGTGTACAAAATTTCAGCTTCTATACCTTTGCTTGTTAATTGACCTGTATTTTTTATAATGGTGATAGCGTCTGGTAATACTAGGGTGGGGACTTGCGCGTCATTCACATGGATGTAGAATAAAGCAATATTTACTTTTAGTGTATTATTAAGTAATTTATTTTTTATACCTGCTTCAAAATTATTACTGTGCTCTGGTAGATAGCCCATATTAGGTGGTTGTGAAGGATCAGATGACAAAGGACTAAGTCCTCCTGTTCTGTAACCCTGACTAAACATAGTATAAACTAATGAACTACTATTTAAAGTATAGTCCAATGCAATTTTTGGAGACCATGCATTGAATTTTATACTTTCTGAAGTGTTAGGTACGATTTGAAAAAAATCAGGCATGGGATCGTGTTGGTAAAAACCAGCTACTGTTTGTTGTTGCTGTTCATAATCCTTGCGAAGTCCGAAAGTGGCATTTAACTTACTATTTAATGCGTAAGTGATTTGACCAAAAAAAGCAATCCCTTTTTTAGTAGAGCTGGTGGTATTTGCCAATGTAAATAAAGAATCTCCCATCATTAATAAATTAGCATCATTTCCAAAGCGTGTACCTTGTTTTACAGGAGCATCTTGATAAAAAATATAGGATCCAGCGGTCCATGTTAATCGATTCAGTGAAGATGGAGCTGAGCTCCATTTGAACTCCTGTGTATAGGCTTTGATATTGTTCCAATTTTTTCCATAATTATTTATAACAGAAATAGCATCAATAGGAGAGAAGTCGCCATCGATGGGCTTGTCATAATATCTATAATTGCTTTGATATGCGGTAATGCTGCTAAAATTAATATGACTGCCTGTATGTTGTATAGATAAGGACCCATTCAATGTATTATCCAGCATATGGGTAATACCATTTTGATTTAATTTGTAAGGGTTCGAGAATGCCTCATCACTTCCATAAACTAAAGGGAAGGCGCCATTATTTTCAGCTGCATAATGCTTAATATTTAAATTGAATTGCCAATGTGCATTGGGAATAAATTTTATATAATAGTTACCTGCAAAAGCATGTTGTTGATCGTAGGAGCTATTATTATATTCATTTATATAAAATCCATTTCGTTTGTTATATAAAAAAGATGCTCCAAAAAAAAGTTTGTCTTTGATAATAGGTGACTTGATACTTACACTATAGCGTTGAATACCGTAATTGCCAATATTAATTTCGGCGTTGCCAATTGTAGTATTCGTGGGTTGCTTGGTGATGATATTGATCACACCCCCCATTGCATTTCGTCCATATAAACTTCCTTGAGGGCCTCTAAGCACTTCAATTCTTTCTATATCATTTAAAGATGGAATGTAGGTATCTAAATTAAACTGGTTTACGCCATCAATATAGGTTGCAACAGCTGGATCATAGGAGGTGGTGGTAATACCTCTTATAGAAACCACATCTCGATTATCACCTGGATCAGCACTGTTTAAGTTAGGGACAAAGCCACTGATGTCTTTGTTGTTCCAAAATTTAAACTTATCAATTTGATTACTATTAAATGCGGTGATACTTAATGGGACTTGTTGTAACAATTCCTCTTTTTTTTGTGCAGTAATCATGACATCTTCTAATTGTACTAATTCATCAGCCAATTTAAAATTTACTATTGGAGATGTTGTATTGCTGTTGATTGTTATGGGAGAGATGATAGAAGCAAATCCCAAAGAGGTAATTACAATATCATATTTTCCAGAGGGCACATTTTTGAAACTAAAATGACCTGCGTTATCACTTATAACTTTGTAAGGAGTATTTAATAAATTAATCACTGCGCCACTCAATGGTTGTCCAGTTTGATTGGTTATTTTTCCGTTAAACCCGGATTGACTATTTGCTGTAAAGCATATAATAAAAAGTAGAAAAGTAGAAAAACTTGTTTTAATTTTTTTTGTCAGGGGCATTTATTTCAATTTTGTAAGTAAAGGTAATGGCTTATTATAAGTATTGTGCATCATTTATAAAAATCAATAGTAAGGGTTATATTTTCTTAAACAAATTGGAAAAAATCGTATTTGTAGGCTTAGATATATAAGAAATCTTTTATACAATCACCATTAAAGCAAGTGGTTCAATGCTAATTTCAAGTTTCGAATTATTAGTCAATAAAGCTTCTCCATCTATATGCATAGGCTGGTTTTCTTGAAATTGAAGCGTTATGGATTTTATTGATTCTATATTAACTTTATTTGATTTGTGTATATTCTTATTGAATAACCGAAATAACAATACTCCTGCATTGATTATGTTAATCGGTTTTACAATCACCATTTCTAAATAGGCGTCTTGTAAATCGGAAAACGGAGAAATAAATGCATTACTTCCAAATTGACTTGCATTTGCAAAAGTTATTGAATTTACTTTTATGAATGGCCCATTATTAATACTGATCTTGATGGGGCTGTATTGTATTAAAGCAGATAGGGTGGCTTTAATATAGTTGACGAATCCTCTTTTTTTACCAGTTGCAAAATGATGCGCCACTTTCGCATCAAATCCAAGACCAGCAGTGCAAAAGAACATTTTCTCATTGACGAGGCCCACATCAATTCCAATTTCATGTCCATGAATTGCTTTTTGTAAAGCTGCATCAAACTGAAGTGGAATTTTTAAATGCCTTGCTAATCCATTTCCTGAACCAATTGGAATAATACCTAAGGGGATGGTTGTCTCAGCTAATACGCTGGCCACTTCATTTACAGTTCCATCGCCACCCACTGCAACAATTCTAATTGCTTTTTCTTCAATTGCTTTTTTTGTAAAAAAGGAGGCCTCGGATGGTTTTGTCGTTTCCCACAATTTTGAATCGGGAACTGACCGTAATCGATTTAATATATGCGATTTACGCCCCTTTGAATTATTACCCGCATTGGGGTTGTATATAAAATGAATCATCTCAGACAAAATTATTTAATATAATGGATAAATACATCAAATAAATATGTAAATACTTGACTTTTTGAATGAATATGATTCAAGTCATTTGATTGCCTATCTATATTTTTCATTCATTCTAAATGTGCAGCCATTAAATACATCAAAATGGCGTTTTTGTCAGTTTATTTGTTAAATTTAATAATATAAAGATTCAACAATAATAATTTTAGAACATGAGATCTCTTTTTTTATACACGATATGTATCTTTTTTAGTGTTATTACACTCAATAGCTTTGCACAAAATACGAGGCGGCCTAATATTTTAGTCATTTTCTCGGACGACCACACCAATCAATCTATTAGTGCTTATGGAAGCAAGCTGATGCAAACGCCTAATATAGATAGAATTGCAAATCAAGGGGCCCTATTTACCCGAACCTTTGTGACCAATTCCTTATGTGCGCCTAGTAGAGCTGTTTTGCTCACTGGTAAATACAGCCATATTAACGGATTAATGGACAATGGCCCTAGGAGAAATTTTGATGGAAGTCAGGTTCAAGTTCAAAAATTATTAAGCAATGCCAATTACCAAACAGCATGGATTGGGAAATGGCATTTAGTATCATTGCCAGTTGGTTTTGATTATTGGAAAATATTGCCTGATCAAGGAAATTATTTTCAACCAGATTTTATTGAAATGTCAAAGGATACTATAAAATATAAAGGCTATGTGACCAATTTGATAAGTGACTTTTCATTGGATTGGATCAATAAACGAGATACTTCAAAACCTTTTTTCTTGGTCGTAGGCGAAAAAGCAACACACCGTAATTGGATGCCTGCTGTAGAAGATTTAGGTGCTTATGATGCACAACAATTTCCTATGCCCGAAAACTTTTTTGATACTTACGAAGGTCGAACAGCGGCTCGAGAACAAGACATGACAGTCAACAAAACAATGTTAATTGGAGATGACTTAAAAATAAATGTGAATTTTGATAAGCCAGGTATGTTTGGAAGATTAAGTGAAGATGAAAAAATTGCTTACAAAAATTATTATGCAAAAATTGGACTTGAATATGAAAAAGTAAAATCCGATTCTATTGCTTTAATTAAATGGAAATACCAACGCTATTTGAAAGATTATTTAGCCACCGCCAAATCCTTAGATCGAAATATTGGTCGAATTTTAGATTACATAGAGCAAGCGGGCTTGGCAGACAATACGGTAGTGATGTATGCATCGGATCAGGGTTTTTATATGGGAGAACATGGATGGTTTGACAAAAGATTTATGTATGAGGAGAGTCTAAGAACACCTTTTGTAATCAAATATCCTCATCATATTAAGCCAGGAACAGTCGTGAAAGACATGGTAGTAAATATTGACTTTGCGCCCACTTTTTTAGATATCGCTGGCGTACCAGCACCTGTTGAAATGCAAGGTAAAAGTTTTTTACCCTTAATGACACAGCCTAATAAAGTGATACCATGGCGAAGTGGAGTGTATTATCATTATTATGAGTATCCTCAGCCACATAAAGTGCCGCCTCATTTTGGTATTAGAACCCTTCGTTATAAATTAATTCGATTTTACGGGCCAAGAAATGAATGGGAACTATTTGATTTAAAAAAAGACCCATCGGAAATGCATAACCTAATTCATGATCAAGCCCAAGTCAATACCATTGCTGTTTTGAAAAAACAATTGGTCACCTTAGTCAAGGAATATAAGGATACAGAAGCCTTAGAAATATTAAAAAACGATTAATTTATTTATCGTTTTAAAGCGCTTATATTACTGGAGAATATTTTAACGGCAATGGCTAATAAAATGACTCCGAAAAATTTACGTACTGCTAATAATCCACCTGGCCCTAATAATTTTTCAATGTAATTAAGTGATTTTAATACGATATAGACGATGACTAAATTAATCAGGATGCCTGCTGCAATATAAATTTCTTCAAAATTGGCTTTTAAGGACATGATAGTGGTTAAAGTACCACTTCCAGCAATGATTGGGAAAGCTATGGGTACGACTGCGCCAGCATGTGCATTTTTATCTCCTTTAAAAATTTCATGCCCAAGTACCATTTCCAATCCAAGTAAAAAAATTACAATAGATCCGCCTACTGCAAATGATTTTACATCAAGGCCCAACATTTGTAAAAAAGGCTTACCTAAAAATAAAAATAGAATCATTAATGCGCCAGAAATGATCGTCACTCTGAATGATTTAATGACACCCACTTTTTCTTTCATTGAAATGAGGAGTGGGATGGATCCAACGATATCAATAACGGCAAACAATGTAAAAACAATAGTTAATAACTGGTCTAAATGAAATTCCATAAAAAAGCTTTGTATGAAGATACAAAGCTTTTTTTACTAATGTGTAATGATAGAATGCTTATTATTTTACCCTCAGACCCAACATCAACATTCGTCCGATGGCATTATAGCCATTGATTTCTTGAAATGCCACATTGCCTATATTCTGTACATCGGCATACAAAACTATATGATTGTTATATGTATATTGAATATGTGCATTGATTAAGGTGTAACTATTTAAAGTAACATCATCTGCTGCATAACCACCCACATCGTATCTTTTACTGATAAATCTAGCTGCAATGCTAAAATTTAATTTGGACGAAACCTCATAGGCCCATTGAATACCCGCACTATTTTTAGGGCGTTTTAATAAATAGTTATAAGTAATGGTGTCGGTAGTAGTAGCTCTGTTTTGGTTTGTTTCTTCTCCATTCATTAAAGTGTAATTTGCAGAGAATGTATTTTTTGTGTTTGCTTTCCAATTCATCTCCAATTCTAATCCACTTACTTTTTGTTGTATGTAATTAAAAAAATTGTAATCAATATAGTTATAGTCTATTCCATTATCAATCATTCTATTGTAATAAACTGCTCGTGCAAATAATTTATTATTTTTAAATTCCAAACCCATCTCTGTATTAAAGGACTGTTCTGGTTTTAATTTTTCATTGTAACTTAATTCATAAAGTGACGGTGCTTTATAACCGCTAGATGCGCTGGCCATGAATCTTATTACTGAATTTAATTTATAAGAAGGACTAATGGTGAAAGTTTGATTGGATCCATAACGATCCTGCTTATTCCATCTCCCGCCTATCTCTAATAACCATTTATTGCTTGCGTCGTTCATTAACAATGAGCTATACAAAGCAGTTTGGTATTGAAAAGTATCTTTAAAATTATCATTGAAAGGCCCCCATTCGCTTATTGATTTGTAGGTTTGATGGTAAGATCCATATCTAAAATCGGCACCTAATATCCATTGGATATTTTTTGTAATTGGGGTGGATAAAAAAACATCTGCAAAATGGGATTTCCCTGTGTATTGGTTGTTTTCGTAAATTATATAAGTTTTATCAGAACTATCATTTTTATATTGTCTGTCCTGGGTACTTATTTGGTATTGTAATTGAAAAATGGTTTTTTCTTTTTTATATTTTAAAATCAATCCTGTCATTTTGGTGGCATTGTGAAATTGATTGTCTTTGTCATCTTTAAAAGCGCCATAATCTATATCTGCATTGTAACTTGTTTGGTGTGTGGAAATTTTTACATTCCAATTTGGTTTAAATGCATAATTCACATTGGCGAACCAATTTTGATTATGATACCCATCGTTTTCGTATTTATTATTTTCTTTCGGATCCGTGGCAGAAGAAAACCCGGTTGCTGTTTCATTACCAATTCCAACATTGTAATTGAATTTACCTAGGCTATTGCTGTGTTGAAGATTTATTTTTTGCGTTCCATAAGATCCAGCACTAAAATCACCTGACCAGTTGGGGATCGATTTATTTTTGGTAATAATATTAATGACGCCACCCATCGCATCTGAACCATACAAAGTACTTTGAGCACCCTTTAAAATTTCAATGCGTTCCACTTGCGCTAAAGGAATCAAGTTTAAATCAAATTCATTACTTATCATGGAAGGATCTCCCACTGGCATGCCATCTATTAAAATTAAAGTTCGACCACTAGATGCTCCACGCATGAATATACTTGGCACTGTTCCTGCATTGCTTAAACTACCAGGTAAATACAAGCCTGCATGCTCATTTAAAATTTGGGCTATACTTCTTCCTGCATTGGCTTGAATTTCAGCAGCATTAATTACAGTCACCACTTTGCCTGTCGTGTTTTGTTTCTGCTCTACTTTGTTGGCTGTTACAATCACTTCTTCTAAAGTGCTCGTAGTTAAGGAATCTTTTTGTGGTTTTTCTTTTTGCCCAAAGAGGAGGCTGGCGCTGAATAGACAGACCGAGAGCATGATTAATTTTTGGCTCATTGTTTTGTTTTTTGAGTGAACAATGAGCTTCCTGGAGAAAGAGAACTATAAGTAATAAGCAAGTCAACCTGCCTAAATTTTACAATCCCTGCTTTTTACCCGAAAGCTGTTGATTTTTTAAACTAGGCAGGTCTTCTGGCTTGTTCTTTTCCATGCATCCTTCCCAAATTGCTTCAGTGGATATTTTGCAGAAATTGCTTTTCAGCGTTGAACTCACAGCTACGGGAATAGCCCCCGAATTGAACGGGATTCCCTTTTAATCATTTTCATGAACCTAATTCCAATACAAACATATCATTAAAATATTTTGACTTGATCATTAATTATTAACGGGTTGTTGAAAACTTAAAGGCTTTTTATTATATTTAGACTTAGTAAGGAATTTTGTTTACGATAAAAGAATAAAGCGTCTTCACTATTAAAATAATGGCTTCATTGATCAACCATTCAATATGAAACAAAAACAAGGAATTAATTTTTTTAGCTTAACTATGATTGTGGTTAGTTTAGTGATTGGTATGGGTATTTTTAAAACACCCGCAACCATTGCAGCTAAATCTGGGACGCCCTTGATTTTTTTTAGTGCTTGGCTTATAGGAGGAGTCATCGCATTGTTTGGTGCATTAACTTATGCCGAAATCGGACAAAGACTTCCTGTGATGGGTGGCTACTATAAAGTGTTTGCACATTGCTATCATCCAGGTGTTGGTTTTACAATTAATGTATTAATATTAATCAGCAATGCAGCATCCTTAGCGGTGGTGGCTTTAATAGGAGCCGATTATGTAAGCGATTTATTATTTGGACAACCTTCAGGCACACTTTTTAATATTGGAGTCGCTTCCTTATCGGTGGCCTTATTTTATATTGTGAATTTGTTCGGATTAAAAACCAGTAGTCGCACCCAAAATATTTTAACAGTTGTTAAAATCAGTTTAATTCTATTATTGATTTCTTCTTTATTTAAAGGAGTAACTATTCCACCACATGGCATCAATGAAGGCAAAGTGTATGTGTATGACGGAACCAATGGGGCATTATTACTATTAGTGAGTTTGGTATCGGTATTTTTTACTTACGGCGGATATCAACAAACCATCAATTTCGGCTCCGAAATAAAATCGGCTAAAACAATGCAAAAAGGTATTGTTTTGGGTATTTTAGTTGTCCTTTTTTTATACTTAACTATTAATTATACTTATATCAAAGTGATTGGTTTTGATCAAATGAAAAATGCAAATGCAATTGGATCACTTTTATTTGAAGCCTGGTTTGGTAAGCTAGGTTCCAAAGTGTTTGATTTTGCAATGGTGTTAAGTGTGCTAGCTTATGTAAATGTTATTTTAATGAGCAACCCACGTGTGATGTATGCCATGAGTGAGGATAAAGTTTTACCTGCACTTTTTCAAAAAAAACATCCCAAAACGGATGCCTTGGTTCCAGGATTAACCTTATTTGCATTGACCACTATTTTAGTTACTTTTTTTGGAAAAGGGGTGGATGATGTGCTGAGTTTTAGTATTTTTTTAGATTGTTTAGGTATGAGTACTTCAGCAGCCACATTGTTAATTTTAAGAAGCAAAAAACAAGGAGATTTATCAGTGACAGGCGCTTTAAAAAGATGGACACCTCTATTTTGCGTACTATTTGTATTAGCCTATGCATTAGTGGCCATTGCAGTGGTCATTGATAAGCCCTATTCAGCGGCTACCGCCTTGATATTAGTAGGTATTGTACTCGTTATTTATAGAATTTTCTATTATAAAAAAGCAAGTTGATCATCAATTTTGCTGATTCACTATGTTTTTACTAAAAAAGGGGCTTGGCTAGGTAGCCTTTCATCTATACTAATTGCTGTTCAGCAGATTGCTTTTCCGTCTGTCTAAAAATAGGGTCATTACTCTATATTAGTTTACTTTTGTATAGTTAAAAGACTTTCAAAAACTAATTCATTCGATGAAATACTTATTCTCACTTTTGTTACTCGCTTTAAGTTTTAATGTACAATCGCAAACAACGGCGCCATGGGACCTTAAAACCTGTGTTGCTTATGCAATTCAACACAATATATCCATCCAGCAGGCGGATGTGCAAGCAAGATTGGCCAAACTACAAGCCGATTTAGCCAATTCAAATCGATTGCCTACCATTAACGGATCTACAGGTATGGGCCTCAATTTTGGACGATCTATTGATCCTACCACCAATGGGTTTTCTACTACTCAATTTTTGTTTAACAATTTTGGGCTAAATGGAGGTGTGCAATTATTTAATGCAGGCAGACTTAAAAATAATGCAGAGGCTACTAACTTCAGTTGGAATGCAACTGAAACAGACAAGCAAACCATTTCAAATGATATTTCCTTAAATGTGGCTACTTTTTATTTGCAAGTATTATCAGCGATTGAACAATCAGAAATTACAAAAATTCAAATTCAACAAACCCTTGAGCAATTAAATGCAACAAAAAAGAGAGTGGAAGTAGGGTTGCTACCTGAAATTAATTTATTGGAATTGGAAACACAATTAGCCAATGATAGTAGTACATATATAACAGCGATATCGAATGTGATGCAAAGCAAATTAAGTTTAAAAGCTTTATTGAATTTAGATGCAGCTGCTGATTTTGATGTTTTAGTTCAACCCGTTGAACAAATTAAAGTACAATCTTTTGCTGATCTGCAACCTGACTATGTTTATAATGTTGCTGAACAAAATTTGCCAAATATAAAAGCGGCTGGTTTGCGTGTAAAAGCAGCAGAAAAATCAGTGTTGGTTGCAAAAGCGAATTTTTATCCAACTTTACGATTGGGGTATGGCCTTTCTTCAAATTTTTCGAATCAGTTCAAATATATTTCAGGATATGATATGACTGGTGTTAGTGCTGTGACACCTGCTAGTCCATTTGTCACCATGAATAATAATAAATATTTTGTTCAAAGTCCAACTTTTACTGCGACAAGTGCCGAACGCAATTGGGGTAATATTTGGAATGGTTGGAATAATCAGTTGAGTAATAATTTTGGTCAAAGTTTAAACTTACAATTATCTATTCCTATTTTTAATGGAGGGCAGTCCAAAATTTCTTATCAACAAGCTAAATTAAATTACAAATCAACAGAGCTTCAGCAAGAAAACATCCAACGAAAATTAAAGCAAGATATTTATGCTGCTTATACGAATGCTATTGTAGCGTTAAATAAATTGAATGCGAATCAAAAAGCGGTCAACTCGGCCGAAAAAGCATACTTATTTGCAACTAAGCGCTATGAATTAGGATTATTGGGAACAATTGAATTATTGAATAATCAAAATAATTTTTTAAAGGCAAAGGTGAATTTTAAAACTGCACAATATGAATATGTGTTTAGAATTAAATTATTAGAATTTTACAAAGGCGTTGCTTTAGAATTATAATTAAGAAAAATAAAAAAAATCACAGAAGTAAAAATAAAAACAATGAACAAGAAATTGATTTGGATAGGAAGTAGCTTACTATTGTTAATTATCCTATTAGTGGGACTTAAAAAAGCAGGTGTGATTGGAAAGGAAGAAGGCGTTTTGGTCACTGCCGAAACCGTTCAACTTAGAACCATCACTGAGTCGGTAAATGCAAGTGGAAAAGTATATCCTGAAATTGAAGTAAAAGTGAGTCCAGATATTTCCGGAGAGATTGTAAATCTTTTCGTTGAGGAAGGGGACAAAGTGACCAAGGGACAAGTGCTGGCTAAGATATACGCTGATATTTATTCTTCACAACGCGATCAAGTTACAGCAAGTGTAAATCAAGTAAAAGCGCAATATGAAAATGTAAAGGCGGCCTTAAGCGGTTTAAAAACCACTTATGAAAACACAAAGGCGACCAATGATCGTTATAAAAAATTATTTGCAGATAAAATTGTTTCAAGATCCGAATATGAACAAACAGAACAAGCCTACCGTTCTGCGGAGTCTGGTTATAATTCTGCAAAGGAATCCATAAAAAGTGGCGAAGCTCAAATACAAGGTGTAAAAGCACAATTGGCAAGGGCAGAGAAAGATTTAGCTCGAACCATTATTACCTGCCCAATGGATGGCATTATCAGTTTAATGAATGTAAAAAAAGGTGAAAGGGTAGTTGGAACTGCGCAAATGACGGGAACCGAAATGATGCGTGTTGCTGATATGAAAAGTATTGAAGTGCGAGTTGATGTTGGTGAGAATGATATCACTAAAGTGAAATTAGGAGATACTGCTCTAGTAGAAGTAGATGCTTATAATAATAGAAAATTTAAAGGAGTAGTTTATAAAATTGCCAATCCAGTTACTGCAGCCACAGGTCTTACTTCTGCTGCAGATGTTGCGAATTATAAAGTACACATTCGATTATTACCTTCGGGCTACGAGGATTTAACAAAGGACAATAATATTTTTCCTTTCCGACCTGGTATGACTGCAAGTGCTGATATTCAAACAAAGTCTAAAATAAATGTAGTTACCATTCCGTTAAATGCAGTCACAACTAGAGATAGCAACGGGGAAGGTAAAAATACAGAAGTGACAAAAGCAACTGCAAGCACAGATAAGCCAGCTGCAGCAAAAAGTGACGATATAAGTGAAGTGGTATTTGTGTTACAAAAGGACAATAAGGTTAAAATGGTCAAAGTTAAAACAGACATTCAGGACTTAAATTATATTGAAGTGTCTGGTGTTAAAGTAGGCGATAAAATTATCACGGCCCCTTATAGTATTGTAAGTAAAACTTTAAAAGACGGAACATTGGTGAATGTGGTCGCAAAAGAAAAATTATTTGAAGAAAAAAAATAGCCTATCTAGCTGAATATGAACCTAAAAAGGGGTGCTTTTAAAAAAGGCGCCCCTTTTTTTTGTGAGTTTCGTATGTTTGTAAAAATGAGCAATATGCAAATTGGTATTATTGGAAGTGGAAGTTGGGCAACTGCCATTGCAAAAATAGTCACTGACAATGGGCATGCCATTAATTGGTGGGTTAGACAATCAGATAATATTGAATATTTTAAAAAGCGCCACCATAATCCACATTATCTTAGGAATGCTTTTTTTGATACTTCTAAGATTAATTTTTCGGATGATGTAATCGAAATTATTAACCAATCTACTGTAATCATCATCGCTGTACCCTCTATCCATCTTGAGTCTGCATTACAAGGGGTTGATGCAATGATGCTAAAGGATAAAAAAATAGTTTCAGCTGTCAAGGGGGTATTGCCTAAGCATAATATTTTACTAAATGAATTTTTAGCCCAACAATTTAATTTTCCAATTGCTCAATATTTTACTTTGTTAGGGCCAAGTCATGCAGAAGAAGTAGCAGCGGAACAATTATCTTATTTGACATTTTCAGGAATAGATACTTCTATTACACAAGAAATCGCAACCTATTTTAAGAACGATTATATTAATACTATTGTCAATAATGATGTCATGGGTGTTCAATATGCAGGGGTGGTTAAAAATATATATGCATTAGGTGCAGGGATTGCCCATGGATTAGAATATGGCGATAATTTTTTAAGTGTTTATATTGCCAATTGCGCTAATGAAATGAAGGTTTTATTGACTGCCATTTTGAAAAATGAAAATCGAGAGGATCATTCTGCAAATTATGCATCATCTGTTTATTTGGGCGACTTATTAGTTACCTGTTATTCCTTGCACAGTCGAAATAGGACTTTTGGGAATATGATAGGTAAAGGCTATTCCGTAAAATCAGCTCAGCTTGAATTAAATATGGTTGCCGAAGGTTATAATGCCAGCAAGTGTATCATGGTGATTAATAAAACTCTTAAAATTGAACTTCCTATCATCAGCGCTATTTATAAAATTTTATGGGAAGGCAATGATCCAGCGGAATCATTTAAAGAGATAGAGAAAATATTGGTGTAAGTTTATTGCTAAGGCACTATCCAAAAAAAATCACTGGCAATTCCATCTGCAAAAAACTTGGCTGATTTACTCAGCGTATAACCACTTTCAGTTTTAACTAATAATTTTTTAGTAATAAATTTTTCCGCTATTTCCTTACTGTGCTGATGAAATGAGGATCCAAATTGTTCATCAATATATTGTAATGAAAATCCTTCTTGACATCGCAAGGATACCATCATGTATTCATTAAACTTTGTGTGAAGCGACAATGTTTCTAATTCAAAAGGCAATTCATTTTTTTCTAAAGAAGTAAAATAAAGCTGATTATTGGCCACATTCCATTGTCTTGATTGTAGATTATAAGAATGGGCAGATGGACCTAATCCTAAATAAGGCACCCCTTTCCAATAGTTGCTATTGTGCTTGCTTCTGAATCCAGGCTTACTAAAATTCGATATCTCATAATGTTCCATTCCAATCCCATCTAAATAGTCAACTATGATTTCAAAGTGCCTTGCTTGATGTTGCGCATTAACAGGCGCTATTTTTTTTGTTTCGATCATTTTATACAAGGCTGTTTTTTCTTCTACTGTTAATGCATAACAGGAAAGATGTGGCACTTGGTATCGATTTAAAATTTCCAAATCGGCAAGTAAGTCCTCGTCAGTTAAATGAGGCGTGCCATAAATTAAGTCGGCACTGATATTATCAATCCCCTCTGCTTGGACTATTTGAATGGCTTGGTGGGCTTGCAAAGCGGTATGGGCTCGATTCATCCATTCTAGTGCATGTGGCTGAAAGCTTTGAATACCCATGCTTAGCCTATTCACTCCTGCTTTTTTCCATGTTTTTACAAGCATTGCTGTTATATCATCTGGATTTGCTTCAACCGTGAACTCTACATTGGGATGTAAAGGGTAAATTGCTTTTATTTTGTCAACTATTTTATTAAAACCGACTTCGGATAGTAAGGACGGCGTACCTCCACCAAAATAGAGTGTATCGATAGGCTGGTTGATATAGTTTTTCTGAAGCTCTATCTCCTTGACCACTGAATTTGTAAAAGCGTCAATATATTTGGTTTGTGTCGAAAAATGAAAATTGCAATAATGACAAGCTTTTTTACAAAATGGGATATGTATATAAATGCCTGCCATGAAATAGTTTGAATGGTGTTAATACAAAGCTAGTTATAAGTTACTAATTCTGCATCAGGATACTTATTTTTGCAACAAATGTGGGCATTTATAAAAAATACATTATTTCAAATAGGGGCGATTGTCCTTCTATCTTCCTTTCAAAATCAAGGAAATTTTTTATTATTGAATAAGGATACTCTTTTGTCAACCAAAGACTCGCTTCATGTAAAGGATACTTTATTAATTAAATATGTACAAGTTTTACCTACTTCCTTTCAATTAACAGATGCATGGTTCATTCAATCGCAATTGGAAAATAAAAAAGACAGCAACTTTAATATTTTAAAATCCTATAAAAATTATTATACTCAAAAACAAAACGCGTTTAAATTATATTTCCCAAAAAATGTAATGTCACATGACGACGAAGTTATTTTTAAAATTGAGCAACGATTTGCTTTAGCGGATAAAGACCTTTTATTTTATGGAATTTTATTTCTGCTTTTTCTATATGGCTTTGTCAACAATACATTCCCTCAATATTTCCCAAAATTATTTAACCAGTTCAGTCAATCATCTTTAAGGATGATGCAATATCGTGAACAGCTTTTGCAAAACAGTTTTGGGTCCTTGATTATTAATATTAGTTTTATCGTAAGCTTTTCCTTAATAGCAACTTTGATTATTTTTAATCGTCATTTATTAACATTGTCATTTTGGGAAGGCTATTTTTATATTGTATTATTTTTCACCTTTTTGTATTTAGGAAAATATATATGCTTACAATTGGCAGGATATATATTCAATTCAAAGGAGTTAGTAAATACCTATATTTTCGTAGTATTCATGATAAATAAAATATTGGGTGTTTTACTCATCCCTTTCATACTCATTTTAGCCTTTGCTAAACCCATTTTTCATCCCTATGCAATGATGGGTGCTGCTGCGATTACAGTCTTATTGCTCTTATATAGATATTTGTTTTCCCTTACATCGGTTAGAAATAAATTACATATATCCTCATTTCATTTTTTTCTATACCTTTGTGCTTTCGAAATATTGCCACTTGCCATCTTGTATAAATTCATAGTACAATATTTTGGTGGCATCTATTAACATAGGATACGAATATAAAAAATGGAAATGAAATGAGTGGAGCAAAGAAATCGACTACAACAAAGACCATTAAAAAAATTCTAATTTCCCAAGCTAGACCGGAAAGTGAAAAATCGCCTTATTTCGATTTAGAGCGAAAACATTCAGTTACATTATTTTTTCAACCGCTCATTCAATTAGTTCCTATAACCGGGAAGGATTTTAGAAAAACTAAAATAGATATTGTTGATTACTCGGCTGTTATTTTTACTAGTAAAAATGCCATTGATCATTTTTTTAGAACCTGCGATGAATTAAAAGTGAATATCGGCCAGGATACAAAATATTTTTGTATCACTGAATCGGTTGCTTTGTATTTGCAAAAGTTTATAATGTACCGTAAGCGAAAAGTATTTTTTGGAACAGACGGCTCCAATAAAAAATTATTTGACGTATTGAACAAGCATAAATTAAATGAAAAATTTCTTTATGTATGTAGCGAAAATCAGCAAGATAATGAAATTGTAAACTGGTTAAAAGAACATAGTTGTAAATTTGAATTAGGTTACATGTATCGATCTGTTAGTAGTGATATTTCAGCACTTTTAAACACTACTACTTTTGATATTATCTGTTTATTTACACCAAGTGGTTTGAAAAGTTTGTTTGATAATAAACCCGATTTTAAACAAAATGGCACTGCCATCGGAGCTTTTGGATCCAATACCTGTAAGGCAGTGGAGGAAGCGGGCTTAGTTTTACACATTAAAGTGCCAAGTCCACAAACCACTAGTATGATGTCAGGCTTGGATCAATTTCTTTCCCTAAGTAGTAAAAAGAAATAAGAGAGAATCACTTTAAAGCTTTTGACTTTAAATAAATTGCATTTGAATGAATGCAAATCCAAAATTTACGAATCAATTAATTAAGGAAACTAGTCCTTATTTATTACAACACGCTCATAATCCCGTTGATTGGGTAGCATGGTCGTCTTCTATTTTTAACGAAGCGTTATTGCAAAACAAACCCATTTTATTAAGTATCGGATACGCTGCTTGTCATTGGTGTCATGTCATGGAACGTGAAAGTTTTGAACAGGAGTTGGTAGCGGAATTTATGAATGCTCATTTTATAAATGTAAAAGTGGATCGTGAAGAACGACCGGATATTGATCATATTTATATGGACGCGCTTCAAGCGATGACAGGATCTGGAGGTTGGCCATTAAACATATTTTTATTGCCCGATGGGAAACCTTTTTTTGGGGGCACTTATTTTCCACCTAGTACACTACCGCAGCGTGCATCTTGGATGGATGTATTAATAGGAGTGCAACAAGCGTATAGCAATCAAATTGATAAATTAAAAGACCAAGCCAATCAACTCACCCAACATTTGTTGACAAAGAATATTACTGCTTCCTTATTAACCAATCCCGAAATAGAAGATTCCATCGCAACACCACAAGAAGTTGAATTAATTGGGAATAGAATTTTACAAACGGCAGATACTTTATGGGGTGGTTTTGGGAATGCTCCAAAATTTCCACAAACATTTTGTCTGCAAATGTTATTAAGAAATTATAAGTTAAACACCAACGAGTCCTCCATGGTGCATGCTATAAGATCCATTGACAAGATGATTCAAGGTGGCATTTATGATCATTTAGGTGGCGGATTTTCAAGGTACAGTACAGATATGCAATGGCAGGCGCCTCATTTTGAGAAAATGCTATATGATAATGCCTTATTAATTGGGCTTATCTCTGAAGCATATCAAATTACTAAAAAGGAATCATATGCCTATGTAATTAAGCAAAGCATACAATTTATTGAAAGAGAATTATCTAATGAACAAGGCGCTTATTATGCTGCATTGGATGCTGATAGCGAAGGTGTAGAAGGCAAGTTTTATACATGGTCCTATGAGGAAATTAAAAATTTAATGGATCCTGTTGTATTTGATTCCTTTTGTGAATATTTTCAAATTACTGAAAATGGAAATTGGGAACATACCAATATTTTGTGGACGACAGCGTCGCTAGATAAAAGTATGTCCACTGAATTTATCAAAGTAAAAGATATTTTATTCAATCAAAGGTCCAAGCGAATTAGACCAGCTTTGGATTATAAAATAATTTTATCTTGGAATAATTTAATGATTATTGCATTATGTAAAGCCTATGCCGCACTAGGTGATGAACAATATAAATTAAAAGCAATTCAATCTATACAATGGGTAGAAACTCATTTCTCAGATGAAGCGCATGATTATTTATTTCATACGAATACGAAGGGCGTCAAAAAATCATTTGCTTTTTTAGATGATTATGGTAGTTTAATTCAGGCCTATATTCATCTTCAAGAAATCACGGGAGACACTACTTATTTATACAAAGCCAAAAAGTGGCTGGAATACATACAAATTCATTTTATTGACGAGGAGGGATTGTTTTTTTATTATACAGCAAAATATCAAACCGATGTCATTGTTCGTCAAAAAGAAACTTATGATGGGGCTCAGCCTAGTGGGAATGCTTTGGTTTGTATGAGTTTATTTTACTTAGGACAGGTGTTTGACCATTTGCCATGGATGCATCAAGCAGAGCAAATGGTGATGCAAATGCGCAAAATAATGTTACAATACCCTTCCTCTTTTAGTTATTGGGCTCAGTGTTTTACCAGGATGTCTTCTGATTTGATAGAGATAGTGGCAGTGGGACCTAATGTCCAAAAGGACCTAAAAATGGCAATATCGGTGTTTCAGCCAAACAAAATTATCCTATTTACAGCGGAGGAGGACCCCCTTTTACCCCTTACAATTGGCAAGAAAAGCGTTGATAATCAGTATTTTATATGTGTTAATAAGTCATGTCAACCACCTACACCTCAATTGGCTAATATTTTAGCATTAATCTAACACATTATTGCCTTAATTTGCAAAGCTTATAAACTACCTGACTATCAGATAATTCGGTATAATTAATAGCCTTTTTTTGTCTTATTTTTGTTATGATGAGTGGTTTATTAAGCGTGTATTTTACAATAGGTTGGGATCTTAAAAATTGATTATGATAAAAAATTTTACAATAGGGAAGCTCAAATTCCCAATTTTGGTTTTAACGCTCCTTTTTGCGCTTGTATTTATTCAAGCAAGAAAACCAAAAAAAGCGATTTGGAAACCTGATCCCAATACAATTGAAATTAAGGGAGGTGCTTTTTATTTAGGGGCTAGTGATGAGGAAGTAGACATGGCAATGATTAATCGAAAAAAATTAGTGTCTATTCCAAGTTTTTGGATGGATCGTACCGAAATCACCAATTTGCAATATCGTCAATTTGTAAACTATGTAAGGGACTCCTTATGCTATTTAGCATTATATGGTGGTGGAATTAATCAAAGCGAGGATACAGTCCTTAAGGTAGATTGGGCCAAGGTTAAGAGAATTAACTATTCAAGCAAAGCGGTTATCGAGAAGTTAAATGAACTACTTCTTTCACCCGATAATCGAATTCAAGGGCGCATTGAGATTGATCCTAACAAACTTATCTATAAAACAATTTATATTGATTTAAAATCAGCTGCAAGAGCATCTAAAGGATTAGAGCAATCCATTGGTAAATTTATTGTAACTGAAAATCAACCTATTTATCCAGATAGTTTGGTATGGATGCGTGATTATTCTTATTCATATAATGAACCGTTAACTAGATTATATTTTTCACATCGTTCTTATAATGAATATCCAGTAGTGGGCATTACTTGGAAACAAGCCAATGCTTTTTGTAATTGGAGAACCAATAACAGTGATTATTATGCAGGACATCCAGGTCGTTCTGATTTAAAAATAGATGCTATTTATCGATTGCCAACTGAAGCAGAATGGGAGTATGCTGCTAGAGGTGGTTTACAAACCAATACCATGTATCCATGGGGAAGCCCTAATTCTAGAACAAAACAAGGATGGCTATTAGCTAATTTTAAACCTGGCCGCGGTGATTACTTTGGCGGGAGCGCTAATAAGGATAATATTTACACAATGAAAGTGGAAAGTTTTCCATTGAATGGATATGGCTTGGCAGATATGGCGGGCAATGTTGCTGAATGGACCAGCTCTGTTTATTATGAAGGGGGTTATAATTTTATTGGAGATATGAGTCCTGATTTACAATATAATGCAAAGAATGATGATCCTGTTTCAATGAAACGTAAAGTGGTTCGTGGCGGCTCATGGAAGGACATTGCTTATAATTGCCAAGTGAGTACACGTAACTATGAATATCAAGATACTGCAAAATCCTATATTGGATTTAGATGTGCTGTATCTATGACACCTAAGACAAAATAATTTTTAAACATACAAAATAGAATAATGGCAAATACCATTTCACCTCAAACCAACAAAATTGTTAACGTAGTCATTTCTTTAGGAGCGGCTGTTGTTATTATTGGGGCTTTAGCAAAAATCATTCACCTTTCTTGGGCAGATTATGCCTTGATAGTTGGATTAGGTACAGAAGCACTCATCTTTGTTATTTATGCTTTTTTACCTCCTCCAGAAATTGGAGGTGTATCTTCAGATTCAGCAACAGGAAATACTGATGTGGTCTTAGCTAAATTAGAAGCTGCTAAAGTGGACCAAGCTGCTTTTGATAAATTAAGTAACAGTTTTCAAAGGTTAAATGATACTGCAATGTATTTGGGTGATATTGCTGATATGGCAAAATCAAGTAAGGAATTTGCACAAAATACAAGTTCAGCTGCTGCTTCAATGGGTGGTGTTAATGATGCTATTGTAGGAGTTGCTTCCAACTTAGCTGGTTTTACAAATGCCACCAGTGGTGTTAAGGATTTGAGTGCGCAAGTAGAAATGATGGGTAAATCAATGGAAGCAATGAATCAGTATTATAGTAAATTGACCGAAGCTTCTGCTGCAATGTCAAGTTCGGCACAAGATGCAGTAAGAGCAAAAGAGCAAATTGGTATTTTGGCTGATAATCTGACTAAATTAAATCAGATTTATGGTAATATGATTGTTGCAATGCAAGGTCGCGCATAATATTAAAAAATTACAACCACTAAAAAAAATTAGTATACATGTCGTTACCTAAAGAGCCTAGGCAGAAAATGATCAACATCATGTACTTGGTGTTGACTGCGCTTTTGGCATTAAATGTATCCAATGAAATATTAAATGCATTTAAAACTATTGATCAAAGTTTGACCAATGCGAATAGCATTATTCAAAGAAAGAATGAGGATATTTTAAAGTCATTACAAAAAAAATTAGCTGACCCTAAGACGGCCGAAAAAGCGGCTATATGGGCACCTAAAGCAGATAAAGCACATGCATTAGCGGATGTTTTGTACAATTATATACAATCATTAAAGCACGATTTAAAGGTAGAATCAAGATTAAAAAATGTAGATGGTAAAGAAACTTTTAACGAAGATGATTTAGAAGCATCTACACGATTATTTATTAAATCAAATGTGTCTGGCATATCTAAAGGAGAAGATTTATTGCAAAAATTAACACAATTTAAAAAGGAATTGGCAGGTATAGATCCTTCTGTTGAAAAAGAAGTGATTCCGAATTTACCTTTAGATTTAAATATTCCAAGATCCAACAGTAACAACATAAATCAAAATTGGTCTTATTCTTATTTTCATATGACGCCTACGATTGCGTCCTTGACAATTTTAACCAAATTTCAAAATGACATTCGAAATAGCGAATCACAAGTAGTTGAATATTGCCACAGGCAAATTGGAGAAGTGGAATTAATTTATGATCAGTTTAATGCCTTCGCTGCTTCTAATTCACAATATTTAATGTCAGGTGAAGAATTAATCATCACGGCTGGGGTAGGTGCTTTTAGTAGTGCTGCCAAGCCTACTATTTCAGTAGATGGTACTGTTATTCCAATCACAGCTGATGGTTCAGCTACATATAAATCAACAGCAGGTGCGCCTGGTGAAAATTCAAAGAGAGTACGTATTTCTTTTTTGAAACCAGATGGCGAAACAGCAGTGGTTGAAAAAATAGTAAAATTCACAGTGGGTACTCCAACAGGACTAGTGGTTTCCACTGATAAAACTAGGGTCTTTTATAAAGGTTTAGACAATCCTTTAAGTATCACTGGCGGTGGCGGTGCCGAAAAAATAAATGCTACCGTCGAAGGCAACACTTCTACCATTAAAAAAACAGGGCCTGGACAATATATTGTGAATTGCACGCAGTTGGGGTCAGTCGTTTTAAATATTAATGATGGTAAGCAAAATCAAAAAATAAGTATCCCAATAAGAAGGGTGCCAAGCCCTTTAGCTGTAATAGGCGAAAGCGCTGGTGGAAATATGTTAGCTAGTACATTCAGAAGCCAACAAGGCGTCTTAGCAGAATTAAAAGAATTTGTATTTGAAGGCATTAAATTTCCTGTTGTTTCATTTATTGTAATAGCTACAGGAAAAGGATTTGATGAGCCAGAATTTGTGGAAGTGGATGGTAATAAATTTGCTCCTAAAGCACAATCTTTAATTAAGAGATGTCAACCTGGAACAACAGTAACAATTGGAGAAATCAAAGTAACTGAACCAGGTGGAGGCACTAGAAAATTAGATCAAACAATCACTTTTATACTCCAATAAAAAAAGGAAGTAGTTGAAGTGATTTAAAATTATATCAAATGAAAAAGATTCTAATTATTACAGGTTTTATTTTAGTAAATCTGTTTTTAGTGAAGGCAGTAGATGCGCAATTTAATTATGGCGGTAAAAAAAAGCCAGCCACGGCCAATGCAATGGATACGGTAACACCTGCTGCAAATGTACCTAATATAGATACTGCAAAAAAAGCAGCAAAAGTAGTGGACCCCAATGTAAAATCAACAAAAACTTATGATACGACATTAGTAGGTGGTTTTAATGCAAAAACTAAAAAGAGTTTAAGAAACAATTACGCTTTTTTCTCTGAGACTAATAAACGCAATGGCGTTCAACAAAGAATCCCATTGCCTTATGAAAATTTAAGAGAAGAGGATGCATTGTTTAGTGAGTTTGTTTGGGAAGAAATTGATGGAAGAGAAAAATTGAATCGTCCTTTTATTTATCAAGCTTATGATGATAATGGAGATCAACGATTTTTTGCAATATTATTGAGGTCAATTGAAAAGGAGGAAGTGGTCGCTTTTTCGGCCGAAGAAGGGGATGATCGATTTACACAACCTATTACAAGTGACCAGGTGGCTGCTATGTTAAAAGGAAGTTTAGATACAACACTTGTACAAAATGTAGACAATCCTAATATCTATGATACAAGTATCATTTATAATACAAAACTAGCACCCAACCCTGATTCTATTTATACTTTCAGATTAAAGGAGCAATGGATTTTTGATAAAAAAACAAGTAGAATGTATTGTCGCATTATCGGGATTGCTCCTGTAGCGACAATTGTTATTAATCAAAAGCCAGTAAAACGCACATTGTTTTGGTTGTATTATCCTGAGTTAAGAGCCAGTTTAGCTAAGAATGAAGTGTATAATCCTAAAAATATTTCAACAAGAATTACATGGGAAGAGCTGTTTGAGAGCAGGTATTTTAATAGTTATATCGTGAAGTCGAGTATGGATAATTTTAATGATAAATTATTAAATGCGATTTATAAAGATCCCCTTAGAAGATTACAAGAGGGTGAAAAAATTAGACAAAAGATATTTGATTACGAACAGGATCGATGGGTATATTAATCAGCTTTATTAAAAGCGGCTACTAAAATAGCTGCTTTTTTATTGCCGATAATTTCGGATAATAATTCGGGGCTAGCAGCTTTTATTTTTTGCATAGATTTAAAGTACAACAACAACATCTCCTTTGTTTTGGGTCCTATGCCAGGAATTTGATCTAAGCTGTTTTCTAGAGCACCTTTAGATCTCTTAAGTCGATGAAATTGAATACCAAAACGATGTACTTCATCTCTGATATTTCGAATTAATTTATGCGCTTCGCTATGCCAATCTAATTGTATGGATAAAGTGTCATGTACAAAAAATAGTTCTTCTAAATTTTTAGCCAATCCAACTAAAGTCACTTGATCTTGAATACCTAGGGTGGTAATGGCTTCGAGTGCTGCATTTAATTGCCCTTTGCCGCCATCTATTATAATCAATTGAGGTAAGGGTAATTTTTTTTCTAATACACTTTTGTATCGTCTTGATACCGCTTCTTTCATACTCGCAAAATCATTGATGCCCACTACTGTTTTAATGTTAAAATGTCGATATTCACTTTTGCTGGGTAGTCCATTTTTAAAACACACCATGGCAGAGACAGGATAGGCGCCTTGTATATTTGAATTATCAAAACATTCAATATGTAAAGGTATTTCAGGTAGTTGCAATACCGATTTCAATTCCTGTAATATAATATTGTCGGTAGGGGTACCTTGGGTATTTAATAAAAGCTGTTTATGTTTCCAATCCTTTAAGGCGTAGTCGGCATTTTTTTGAGATAAAGCAAGTAGTTGTTCTTTTTCACCTGCTAAAGGTACAGTATACTTAACGTCAAGTTCCTTTTCGGATAAGACAAAAGCAACAACGATTTCATTTGCTGTTGAATGTAAAGTGGTTCTAAAATGATGAATCGCAAAAGATAGAATGGTTTCTTTTGTTTCTTCCAATGGTACACTGAGAGGTAAAATATGGGTTTGAACAATGCGGCCTTCTTTGATCATTAAATAACTTACATAAGCTTGTTGTTGATCATAAGCAATACTAAATATATCCATAGGATATTGGTGTTTAGTATATACCACTGATTTAGTTTGATAGTTTTCGAGTTGATCAATTTTTCGTTTAGTGAATTCTGCTTTTTCAAACGCAAGCTCAGTGGCTTCCTTTTGCATTTTTTGTTTTAAATGCTGTATTACCGGTTTAATATTCCCCTTTAATAAATAATGTACCTGTTGAATTGATTCCTCATAAGAAGGCGCTTCTTGAAATCCTTGACAAGGACCAAGGCAATTTCCTAAATGGTATTCTAAACATACTTTAAATTTTCCTTGGGCTATATTTTTTTGTGTTAGGGGTAGGGTACAAGTTCTAAGCGGAATGGTTTGTTTAATATGACTCATCAATTCATTCACCGCCAAGCCATGCGTAAAGGGTCCAATATAGGTAGACCCGTCTTTTATTTTTCTTCGTGTTAAAAAAACCCTTGGGAATGGTTCATTTTTAATAACAATATAGGGGTATGTTTTATCATCCTTTAAATTGATATTGTATTTGGGTTGATAATTTTTTATTAATTCATTTTCTAAAATAAAAGCGTCATGTTCTGAATTCACAATAGTAAAGCGAATGTCTTCAATTTTTTGAACCAACTCTTTGGTTTTTGCAGTTTGTTGGCCTGATAAGAAATAGGAGCTCACCCGATTTTTTAAATTTTTAGCCTTGCCTACATACAATAACTTGCCTTTTTCATCAAAGTATTGATAAATGCCTGGTTCTTTTGGTAAGCTGGCTTGTATTTGCTTAAAAATGGCTTTTTCCATATGAAGTGCTGAGATGACAAAAATACTTTATATTTTTGTGGTATGGAATTATCTGTAAATATACCTGCCCTTCTTTTCCCAGCCATTAGCTTAATTATGTTGGCCTATACCAATCGATTTTTAGCTTTATCGAATCGTGTAAGGATATTGCATGAAAAATACCAGCTCATTGAACAAAGGCATATTATTTTTGGGCAGATAAAGAATTTAAAATATCGAATTAAGCTGATTCAAAATATGCAAACCTATGGGGTGGCCACTTTATTATTATCGATACTTTCTATGTTCTTTATATTTATTGAATATCAGGCATTAGCGAAGTTTATTTTTGCGATAAGTTTAATTACTTTTTCCATATCAATATTTCTTTCCTTTATTGAAATTAGATTAAGCACCAAAGCCCTTGATATGGAACTAAGTGACATGGAAGGTCTTGAGGACCCTTCGGTGATGGAATACTTACGTAAAAAATTCGAAAGAGAATAATCCTACATCCTCATTCATTTATACTGCTGCGCGTCTTTCTCCAATTTGTTGTCTCCACATAGCATAGTATAAACCTTTTTCCAATAACAAAGATTCATGTGTTCCGTTTTCAATTACCTGCCCTTTTTCTAGAACATATATTTTAGTGGCATGAATAATGGTGCTTAAACGATGTGCAATCATAATTGTAATTTGAGCGCGCTCTGCAGATAACTGGCGAATGGTATCTGTGATTGATTCCTCGGTGAGGCTATCTAAACTTGAAGTGGCTTCGTCAAATATTAATAAATGAGGGTGTCTCAATAAAGCCCTCGCGATAGAGAGGCGTTGTTTTTCACCACCACTTAACTTTATACCTCCTTCACCAATTAAGGTAGCAAGTCCATCACCACCCTTAGCTAAAATATTACTACAACTTGCTTTTTGAAGTGCAATTAACATTTCTTCATCTGTTGCATTTGGTGCAACAAAGGCAAGGTTTTCTTTGATGGTGCCCGCAAAAAGTTGCGTGTCTTGAGTTACAAAGCTGATTTGATTGCGTAATGCACTCATATCAATATTGTTCGTATTTACATTATTAACTAATATCTCTCCTTCCTGTGGTTGATACAATCCTACTAATAGTTTAACTAATGTGCTTTTACCAGCGCCCGATGGCCCAACAAATGCAATGGTTTCGCCAATTTTGGCATCAAAATTAATATTGTCAATGGCTTTAAAATTGGCAGTTTGATGTTGAAAGCCAACGCCTTTAAAGGATAAATTATTGATATCTCCAATTGCCACGGGATGCGCAGGCGCTTGTTCGATAGGCTTTTGCATTAAGTTATTGAAGTTATTTAAGGAAGCTTCTGTTTCGCGGTAGCTCATAATGATACTTCCAATCTCTTGTAATGGGCCAAAAATAAAGAAGCTATAAAATTGCAATGAAATCAGTTGGCCTACGGTTAGTATTTGTTTGAAAATAAGCCACATTAAAGTAAAAGTGATCACTTGCCTTAAAAAATTGACCATTGTGCCTTGAATGAAACTTAAGGAACGAATATTTTTAACTTTTTTTAGTTCTAATGCTAATATTTTATAAGTATTATTATTTAGTCGTTGAATTTCCTGATTGGTTAAGCCTAAACTTTTCACTAATTCAATATTTCTTAAGCTTTCGGTCGTCGTGCCTGCCAAAGTGGTGGTTTCTTTGACAATATTTTTTTGTATCGACTTTATTTTTTTACTTAATAAATTAGTCACATAAGCAATCATACTTGCCCCTCCCATATAGATAGGAATAATGGACCAATGTAAACGAGTTGCATAGATGGATACAAATATGACACTCACAATAATACCAAAAAGCACATTGACCACATAGCCAATAAATTTTTCGCAATCCGTTCTTGCTTTGGTTAAGATGGATAAAGTTTCTCCACTTCTTAAGTCCTCGAAAGATTGATAAGGCAATTGCATCGAATGCTTAAGACCGTCCGTAAATAATGCAGCCCCAAATTTTTGAATGATAACATTAACTACATAATCCTGAAAAGCCTTCGCAATACGACTTACCATAGCGGTGCCTACTAATAACAAAAGCATATTGCCCACGCCGCCTAAAAATTGATATTGACTTCGTGTGACACCTGATTTATCTATCAATGGGTTCTTTGCAAATTCATCTATTAATTTACCAAATATCATGGGATCAAACAAAGAGAAAGTCTGGTTGATACCAGCTAGGACAAATGCTAATAAAACAAGGCTTCTGTAAGGCTTTAAATACTGTATTAATATCTTCATATAGGTCAAAATGTTAGGGGGACAAAGGTAATCAAACTAAATTGTTTTTGGCCAAAAACAAGGCTTATCCACTACCTGTTGAAAACTGCAGGTTCAATACATTTCAAAAATGGGCCGAATGTGGTAAATTACTATTACACAATTGATCAGCACCTTAATTATTTTTTATGCTTTGGAGAAAATTCAACGGTGAAAAAATTAACCTCCCCATTAAAGAGGCAGTTCGGCAAGCAATTATTTCTGAGACGGAAAAGAAAACAAAATTAAAAGTTTGTATTGGAACGGATAGTCAAGTAAAAGCAAATATAACCGAATTTGCTACTGTGATTGTTTTTTTAAGAGAACACAATGGAGGTTTTATGTATATCCATAACGACAAGACAACACAATCATTTCATTTAAAGGAACGCATGTTAGCCGAAGTGGCAAAAAGTATTGAGATTGCCTATGAGCTTTGCGATTTATTTATTCAATATAATGTTGAAATGGAAGTGCACGCCGATATTAATACCAATCCGCAATTTAAAAGCAATGATGCATTAAAGGAAGCTATGGGCTATATATTAGGAATGGGTTTTGCATTTAAGGCAAAGCCAGAAGCATTTGCAAGCAGTTGTTGCGCAGATAAGGCTGTGAATTAGCCTTATTACAAACCCTCTGCATTTAATTTATTGTATTGGTCAATACAAGCTAATACTTCATCTACGCCTGTTCTTTTTTCTGCACTGGTTACAAAACCTTGTGGTAAAAATTGCAATTTCTCGTTTAGGATTTCGAAAAATGATTTTACATTTCGAGCAACTACTCCGGGTTTTTCTTTATCTGATTTAGTAAAAATTACAGTGTAGGGAATTTCCCATAACACCAGTTGTTGAATAAATTCAATATCTATTTTTTGTGGGCTATGTCTACTATCAATAAGAACAAATACACGATTTAGGTTTTCTCTTTTTCTTAAATAGTTTTCAATCATTTGCTCCCATCTTCGACGACTACTTTGAGATACTTTAGCAAAGCCATATCCCGGCAAATCCACTATATACCATTTGTCTTGCTTACCCTTTGCAACGGTATTGCTGGTAATTTCAAAATGGTTGATTAGTTGTGTTTTACCAGGAGTCCCGGATGTTTTAGCTAAGTTTTTTTGTTGACACAAAGCATTGATGATGGAAGATTTTCCAACATTGCTCCGCCCAATGAATGCGTATTCTGGTACATTCAACTTTGGGCATTGATCAAAACTTGGACTGGATATTAAATAAGTAGCCTTTACAATTTTCATATTTTTAAACAGCCCTATTTAGCAGGTGCTTTTTGTTTTTTTATCACTAAGCTATCTGCTGGATAGTGCGCCTTCAGAGAATCCCTAATGCTTTGACACCATTGGGTTAAAGTTTCTTTTTCAGCATCTGTTAACCTTGCTTCTTTGTGTATTAAAGTATATGAATATAATGGCATTTCACCTTCTTTAATTTGTTCCATTACTTCCTCTAACTTATGGTTTTGTTTTGCAATTCTATAACCTGCAAATTCATTAAAATTAAAATGGCGCTTGCCATCTTTTATATGATCGGATAGCCAATAAGCAATAGGCTGAAATTCGGCATAAAAAGGGTAATTAGTATTGTTCGTATGGCAATCCGCACATGCTTTACTTACAATTAATTTTACACTGTCTGGCATAGGGTACAATGTAGAAATATCTTTTTGTGTATCGCCTGAATTGTTTTTTGTGGGGCGAATAAATTGCGCTATTATTAATAAAACAACAAGCGCAAGGAGTATTTTTTTTATCATAAAAGTAGTTTTACGCTGTTAAGTTAACACATTTCCTGTCATTTCTAGAGGGATACTGATATCCATCATAGATAAGATTGTTGGAGCGATGTCTCCTAGTTTACCGGAATTCAAAGTGCCACTGCCATCTTGGTTGATTAAGAATAAGGGAACAAGGTTTAAAGTATGAGCAGTATTTGGACTACCATCTGCATTAATCATAAAATCGGCATTGCCATGATCTGCAGTTACGAGTAAAGTATATCCATTTTCTAAACCCGCCTTCACTATTTTTTCAACACAGGCGTCCACCGTTTCAACCGCTTTGACTACTGCAGTAAAAATGCCTGTATGTCCCACCATATCGGCATTTGCATAATTGATGCATATGAAATCGGCTTGTCCCAAATGAATTTCTGGTAATAATTTATCAGTTAATTCCTGGGCGCTCATTTCGGGTTGCAGGTCATAAGTAGCCACTTTAGGGGAGGCGGCCATGATACGAGTTTCCCCTTCAAAAGGTTGTTCGCGTCCACCATTAAAAAAGAAAGTAACATGCGGATACTTTTCGGTTTCGGCAATACGAATTTGTTTTTTATGATGTTGTGCTAATACATCTCCAAGGGTATTTACTAAATTGTCATTTTCAAAAATGACATGTACTTTTTGAAAAGATTCATCATACCTAGTCATTGTGGTATAATCAAGTGATAACTTATTCATGTCAAATGCAGGGAAATCTTGTTGAGTTAACACTTCTGTTATTTCTCTACAACGATCCGTTCTAAAATTAAAACACAATACGGCATCTCCTTCTTTAATTGTAGCTATCGGTTCCCCATTCGCAGTAATGATGGTAGGCTTGATAAATTCATCTGTAATGTTATTATCATAATTTTGTTGAATGCTCTCTAGTGCGGATGATGCAGTAGCTCCTTTTCCATGGACTAAAACATCATACGCTAATTTTACTCTTTCCCATCTTTTATCTCGATCCATGGCATAGTATCTTCCACTTATGGATGCAATGGTTCCTACTGAATCTTTTAAATGATCCTCTACATTTTTTACAAAGGAATAACCGCTTTTTGGATCGGTATCTCTGCCATCTGTAAAGGCATGAATAAAAACCTGAGATAAACCTTCGCTTTTACAAACATCACAAATAGCTTTTAAATGACTGGTATGTGCATGCACTCCTCCATCACTCACTAAGCCCAATAAATGAAGTGGCTTGTTGTTTTGCTTTGCATATTGAATGCTTTTTAATAAAGTGGCATTTTTTGCAAATGAACCATCTCTTATGGCGACATTAATACGTTGTAATTCTTGGTAAACAATCCTTCCTGCGCCAATATTTAAATGCCCCACTTCGCTGTTGCCCATTTGGCCATCAGGCAAACCCACCATTTCACCACAAGTTGTCAATGTACTATGAGGGTATTGATTGTATAAACTACTTACAAATGGCGTATTGGCTTGTTGAATTGCATCTGCACCTGGAACAAGCCCTAATCCCCAGCCATCCATGATCACTAATATTACTTTTTTGGACATATTTTAAACTTTTTGGAAGCAGTAAGTTTGATTTTAATTAAATTGTACCTCAAAGTTTCAAAATACTACGCACATTACAAACTTTAAAGAGTTTTAATCCCAAAAAAGATGCAATTAATCCAAAAAATAGTCCTTGTTCTGAGTTTTACATTTTCATTTAGTGTAGTTCATGCTCAAAATGAAACAGAAACCTTAGTGCAAACATTACAAACCGCAAATTTTAGCAATTTGTTATCTTTTTGGAGTCCCGTTTCCGAAGTCAATATATTAGAACAAATTTCTCAAAAACAAGTTTCTCCTGCACAAGCTAATCAACAATTGCAAGTTTTTTTTAATAATAAAAATATCATCGGATTTGAAAAAAATGCAGAGCGCAAAGTAGGAAATACAATTTATATTACGGGCAAGCTGTTATCTGCGCAAGGAAAATTTAATGTAAGTTTGCTTTTGCAAGACAATAAAAAAGGGATTTCTATAGTAAGTATTCGGGTAAGTTAATTTTATCTTCTACAAGCATTCGCCATTAATGTATCATGAGTAAAAAAAACAAAACTAGTTCTCCATTCGTTTATAGTACTAATCCTTCTGCACTAACACCCATAGAGCAGGAAGAAGTAAGCTCATTACCTATTTCGGAACAACCCTTGCGCGTTATTCTAGAAACCAAACACAGAGCAGGTAAAACGGTTACTATCGTTTACGGTTTTGAAGGAGCCGTAACTGATATGGAAAATTTAGGAAAGGCCTTAAAAAACCATTGTGGTACTGGTGGGTCGGTAAAAGACGGAGAAATTATTATTCAAGGAGATCATCGTCAAAAAGTGTTTCAATACTTGAAACAAAAAGGATATGCGAAAGCGAAGTTGTAATTTAATCGCATCAATGACTGCGGCCTATTCTAATAAAATATTTCTAAATTTAATTTAGTTTTTAATTCTTGTACCAAAGGATATTGCTCCGCAATTCGTTCAAATTTTTGCTTGCTGTTTAGCCTTAAATGAAGTGGAACGTCCTCTCTTTCGCCTGCTTCTACAAGTATGCTAAATTGAATGGCTCTATTCTGAAAAGTATCCCAAATTTTTTCAAGCAAATTCATTCTCTCTTGTTCCACAAATTTTTGAGCAGTTAAAGCAGATACGCTTACAGTGAAATGTAATTCATCTAAAATTTCTAATTGTGCTAATTTAAAAGTACCCGCAGCCGAATGCTTTAAAGCGGTTTGTAGATATAGGGTATAGTCCTCCCAACATTTTTTAAGGGCCTCTATTTCCAATGGGATGGCCTCTTTTACTTCTTCAATATTATATTGGCTACCATATTTATGCTGTAAGGCGGCAAGTAAATTTTTTTTATTACTACTTTCTTGAGGAGTAGTGCTAGCTATTGGTGGGGGAGGTGTTGGCGCAGCAATCACTTTGGCGACAGGATCTGCAGTTTCAATAACTAATTTAGCCTGTTCATTCACCACCATTTTACCGAATGGAACTATACGTTTAGTTTTTATAGGATAATGTACATCAACTAGTTTTTTTTTTACAAGTTGACCCTCTTCCATACTCAATTCAATAGCTTGTTGTAAAAAGTTGAGCTTTATAATAGCAAGCTCCACATGTAATCTTTTATTACGAGCCATCTTAAATTGAATTTCAGACTCGTTTAAAATATTTAAGGCACTTACCATATAAGGGGTGCTCATTTTTTGAGCAGTCGAAATATATTGATCACGCCATCCTTCGATAGACTCTAATAAATGCGCACTAGCGGTATCCTTGCAAACTAATAGGTTTCTAATAAAGGCAGCAAATCCATATAAGACCATGTCTCCTTCAAATCCCTTTTGGTTAATTTCGTCATACAGGAGCATCGCACTTGTTAAATCCTGTTCCATCAAAAAGTTCAACAGTTTAAAGTAGTAAGCTTCGTCTAAAATATTTAAATGCTCAAGTGTATTTTCATAAGTTAATGCGCCATTTGAAAAACTTACAATCTTATCTAAAATACTTAAAGCATCACGCATACAACCTTCGCTTTTTTGAGCAATCAGTTGCAGTGCATTTTTTTCTGCTTTAATTTTTTCTTTGCTGACAATTTCCTCTAAGTGTAAAACAGTATCATTGGAATTAATGCGTCTGAAATCAAAAATTTGACACCTACTTAATATAGTCGGAAGAATTTTATGTTTCTCGGTGGTGGCTAAAATGAAGATGGCAAATGGAGGAGGCTCTTCTAATGTTTTCAAGAATGCATTAAAAGCACTTGAGCTTAACATATGTACCTCATCTACAATATATATCTTGTATTTTCCAGCTTGTGGTGCAAATCGAACCTGCTCCACTAAGGTTCTAATATCATCTACAGAATTATTACTTGCGGCATCTAATTCATGAATATTTAAACTGGATCCTTTTTCAAAGGAGACACAACTCTCACAGGTATTACAAGCTTCGCCTTCCTTAGTAATTTTTGTACAATTGATGGTTTTGGCTAAAATACGTGCGCAAGTCGTTTTACCCACGCCCCTTGGTCCGCAAAATAAAAAAGCATGCGCCAAATGATTGTTTAAAATGGAATTTTTTAAAGTCGTAGTTATATGCGACTGCCCCACGACGGTATTAAAGTTTTGGGGTCTGTATTTGCGGGCTGAAACAATAAAATTTTCCATACTTGACGCGCAATATACACATTCAAAATCAAAAGTATTGCGCTACTAATTAAATCTTATCCCCTTATTTTTAAACAGGTAAAAAATCAAGACCTATTTTTGTATTCCATCAAAGGGTGCCGCTCAAAAGGGTGCTTATTGGGGTCAAAAATGTACCTAAAAGTAACCATTCTTCTGCTGGGGCTAGCATCCAAGCTTTTATAAATATTGACCATTTTGGGGTTCCAATCTGCAGCCCAGCCCATTTCATATTGGTCGTATATTTTTATGTCATTTAAAAGTAGATGGCAGGCGTAAATTAAAAAACTATCTATACCTAGTGCTTGGTATTTTGGAACTACTCCAAATGCCAATCCGGTTAATTTATTATTTTGACCATTCCATTTCATCCATAAAAGATGCAATTTTTGTCGCCATCCCAATGCGCCATTAAAATGTTTAAAATATTGATTCACATCTGGAATATTAATAAACATGGCGATGGGTTCTTCCTTGTAGTAAGCAAACCAAATAACCCTTTCATCCATGACGGCTTTTAATGAATTAAATAGTTTTAAAATTTGATCTAGGGTGATTGCTTTTTCTTCACCGTGTTGCGCCCATGCTGCATTATAAATGGTAACAAAATCCTGAGCGAATTTTGGAATTCTTTTTTTATCAAGATGCACAGCAGTGTATTCAGGCTTCGAAGTGAATTTGGTATATCTTTCTTCAAAACGAGAAGGCAGGGGGCTTAGCAAGTTTTTGCTATAGTAATATTGGTTATAATAATTTTGAAACCCATATTGTGTTAATAGTTCCTCGTAATAGGGCGGATGGTAAGACATACCATACATGGGTTCTGCATCAAAACCTTCCACCATTAAGCCCCACCATTTATCTCTATCACCAAAATTAATGGGGCCATCCATGGCTTCCATACCATTTTGTGTTAACCAAGTTTTTGCAGTATTTAAAAGTAAGTTGGCAGCTTTTTGATCATGGATGCAATCAAAAAAACCAATACAGCCAGTAGGGAATTCGGTTCCTTTATTTTTATATTCTTTATAATAAAATGCAGCAATTCTCCCAATGGTGGTCCCATTTTCATTTTGTAAAATCCACCTGCTCGCCGAGCCATTTTGAAATAATTTATTTTGATCAGCATCAAATACTTGTGCTACCTCCTTATCTAATGGACGAATATAGTGGGGATTGCCTTTTTGGAGGGTTGCGTTTATATCCAAAAAAGCTTTATGGGTAGCAGGGGAGTTGACTTCAAGAATATTCATTGCTACAAATTAAAATATTTTTAACACACTCAATGCAAAAATGCCTGCTGTTTCAGTTCTTAATCTTGTAGGGCCTAAGTGTATAGGAAGATATTGTTGTTGAGTGGCTGTTTCAATTTCGGTAGGTGTAAAATCGCCTTCTGGACCAATCAATAAAATCACATCATCTGTCGCCACTATTTCTTTAATATTTTTTTTATCCCCCGCATCGCAATGGGCAAGTAATTTTACAGAAGCCTGATGCTGTGTCAAAAATTCGTTGAAGGTGATCGGCGCTGAAAGAGAGGGCAGCCATGCTTGTTGACTTTGGATCATGGCAGATTGCAAAATATGTTGCATGCGATCCATTTTACAACGTTCATGTATTGTTCTTTCACAAATTAAAGGGACTATCTGATGAACGCCCATCTCAGTTGCTTTTTCAAAAAGCCATTCTAGTCGAACCACATTTTTTAATAAAGAAATACCGATGGTAATTTTTTGTCTCGGTGCTTGAATAACTTGATGCGATTGAATGGAAACAAGGGTATTGCTTTTGTGTGCTGATTGTATCGTCGCTTGAAATATAGTACCAGTGCCATTGGTGAGATCGATGGCTGCGCCTTCCTTCATCCTAAGAACTTGAATACAATGCTTGCTTGTTTCGGGACTTAGTTGGAAGCGTTGGTTTCCTATAATTAATAAAGGTTCATAAAAATAGGGTACAGACATATTAAAATGGTTGGTCGTCATTAATGCCTTCGTCAAATTCCCCTCCGTTCATTTTGCTGCCTTGTATAAAAAAGCGACCTCCATCGGCACTTGTGTTGCCAGGAAGGGAAGAAACAGGCTTGTAATTATTTCCTAATCCAGGGATACCGCCTTCGCCATCCCATTCTTCAAATCTTTGAATATCTAATCTTGCTCGTAATTTAATTAAATCTAAAGATCCATTACGATGCTTTGCAATTCTGATATGCGTTTCACCTTGTGTACTTTCGCCCATTTCGTTACTCATCACTTCGTAATATTCAGGTCGATAAATAAACATAACCATATCGGCATCCTGCTCAATGGCACCTGATTCTCTTAAATCACTCAATTGCGGCATTTTACTTTCCTTTCTTGTTTCCACCGCACGACTTAATTGAGATAAAGCAATGATCGGAATATTTAATTCTTTCGCCAATGCTTTTAAACTTCGTGAAATATTACTAATCTCTTGCTCTCTATTTGAATTGCGATCACCAAGCCCACTCATTAATTGCAAGTAATCAATGATGATTAATTTAACCTGATGTTTATTTACCAATCTTCTTGCTTTGGCTCTAAATTCAAAAATATTTAATGCAGCAGTGTCATCAATATAAATTGGGGCCGACTCCAATCGTTTAATCCCCTTTGCATGTAATTGTTGGTATTCGTAATCTTCTAATTTACCTCTAGAAATTTTTTCCATTTTAATCTCACTCTCCGCACTTAAAATTCTTTGCACCAATTGCGATGCACTCATTTCTAAACTAAAAAATCCAACTGGTTGTGGTTTGGTAGGGTGTAATGCTGCATTGCGAGCTAGGTTTAATGCAAAGGCAGTTTTACCTACCGAAGGCCTTGCAGCTAATATGATTAAATCGGTAGGTTGCCAGCCATAAGTAATGCGGTCTAAGCTAGCAAAACCACTAGGCACACCAGAAATTTCATCTTTCTTAGTTCTCAATTCATCAATTCTTGTAATAGCAGTAGCTAATGCAAAACCAATATCAACGAAATTTTTCTTCAAATAATTATTGGTGATGTTAAACATTTTTGTTTCACTGTCATCCAATAAATCAAATACATCAGTGCTGTCCTCGTATGCATTGGCAATCACTTCGCCACTGATTCTTATCAATTCGCGTTGAATAAATTTTTGTAAAACGATACGCGCATGCGCATCAATATTAGCAGTAGAAACAACGACATTGGTGAGTTTTGAAATATAATAAGCACCACCAACGATGTCTAAATTTTCCTGCATCCTTAATTCCTCTACCACAGTCAACATATCGATAGGCATATTTTTTTGTTGCAAGCTTTGCATCGAACGATAAATCATTTGATGAGATTCAACATAAAAACATTCCGGCTTCAAAATTTCAGTAACGGTATCAAAAGCACTTTTTTCTAATAAGATAGCACCTAAAACGGCCTCCTCTAATTCTCGAACTTGAGGTGGAATTTTTCCATACATCATACTACTAATGTCAACATTGGTATTTTTCTTTTTAGTACGATTGGTATTTATATTAGGGATGGCCATAGCGAGTTGAATAAGTGTGGATGAATTTCTACTGCGAAAATCAACCCAAATTAGCAATTCAAGAAATTTAGTTTTGCAATGGGGTTTTACACAGGGTCCGTCATCTATAATGCACAATAAATTAGGGTTATACACTGTTTTTGCACCTAGTTTTTACGGTTATCCACTAAAGGCCGAACCTTGTTCCATTAAATACCATTTTCTTGATACACTGGCAGGCAGTTCTGCTTGGGAAAGCGCTATTTTTTAACCCAAAGCACTAAAAAAATTTGTATTTTTGAAGCTATACAATAAAGATCCTATATGACGATTAGTTATCGCTGGCTTAGTGAGTATTTGCCCCAAACGGTGAGCCCGGAAAAATTAGCTACTATTTTGACATCCATAGGGTTGGAGGTTGAGTCATTAGAATCTTTTGAAAATTACAAAGGAGGCCTTGCTGGATTAGTGGTAGGGGAAGTAATTGAAGTGCAACCGCATCCCAATGCTGATAAATTAAAATTGACAAAAGTAAATACAGGGGCAGCGCAAGCTTTGCATATTGTTTGTGGTGCATCTAATGTTGCGGTGGGACAAAAAGTAATTGTAGCGACTGTGGGAACCACCATTTATCCTAAGGGGAAGGAACCTATTACAATGAAATTAGCAAAGATAAGAGGAGAGGAAAGTGAGGGTATGATTTGTGCCGAGGATGAAATTGGATTAAGTGATGATCATGCTGGCATCATGGTATTAGATCAAAATATTAAAATTGGCACTGCTGTTTCTACTTTGTATGAATATGTGCAAGATTGGATTTATGAAATAGGCCTTACGCCCAATAGGATGGATGCCATGAGTCATTATGGTGTTGCAAAAGATGTGTGTGCTTATTTATCCTACCATGAAACACCCGTGACTGCTGTGAGTCCGCTTAGCCAACAAGTGACAAAAGATAAATCGATCCAACCTTTTGAAGTGATAATTGAGGATGAAAAAGCTTGTGCAAGGTATAGTGGTATGATCATAGAAGGTGTTGAAGTAAAAGAATCTCCAAGTTGGTTAAAAAACAGATTACAAAGCATTGGTGTAAGATCCATTAATAATATTGTAGACATCACCAATTATATTTTACACGAAACGGGACAACCATTGCATGCTTTTGATGCGGATGAAATTAAGTCAAACAAAGTAGTAGTAAAAAAATATGCATCTGGAACAAAGTTCACCACTTTAGATGGAACAGAGCGCAGTTTAACCGCGGCCGATTTAATGATCAGCGATGGTACCCATCCACTTTGTATTGCTGGGGTTTTTGGTGGATTAAAAAGTGGCGTAAAATTAAACACCACTCGTTTATTTTTAGAAAGTGCTTGGTTTGAAAATGTACATATACGAAAAACATCGGTGCATCATGGGCTCAGAACCGATGCTGCTACTCGTTTTGAAAAGGGAGTGGATATTGATGGAACAGTAAAAGTATTGGAACGAGCTGCTAAAATGATTCAAGAAATAGCGGGTGGAAAATGTAGTGAATTAGTGGATGTATATCCCCATCCCGCTCAAAAGGCAAAAGTGAATTTAAGTTTTGCGTATTTAAAAAAATTAAGCGGAAAATTATATCCTGTTGCAAAAGTAAAAACAATTTTAAGCAGTTTAGGATTTGAAATCATCAACGAAACCATTGAAGGAATAGAAGTAGCGGTCCCATTTCATAAACCGGACATTCATATTCCAGCTGATATTGTAGAGGAGGTATTGCGTATTGATGGTTTGGATAATATTGAAATTCCTAGCGTGATTACCATGAGTCCTTCGATTGATCCATTGGAGAAAAAGGAAAAATTTAAAGATAAAATTGCTCAATTTTTAGTGGGTCAAGGTTACACTGAAATTTTAACCAACTCGATTACCAATAGCGCCTATTTTACAGAAGAGACATTAGCGACTGCTGTTAAAATGTTGAATAATTTAAGTGCCGAATTAGATGTGATGCGACCTTCCATGTTGGAAACAGGTTTAGAAACCATTGCTTATAATCTAAACCGTCAAATGAGTTCGATTGCACTATTTGAAATAGGAAAAGTGTATGGACAATCTGCTAAAGGCAGCTATTATGAAGCGGAGCAGTTGTGCCTTTATATTTCAGGAAAACAACAATTGGATGGTTGGAGAAATAAAGGAGTGGTTGCAGACTTTTTTGTAGCCAAAGGCATGGCCACTGCTGTTTTTCAATTATTAGGCATTCAGGGTGGACAATGGAAGCAAACCACCGAAGGGCAGGTTGAATTTGTAGTAGATAAAAAAACGGCATGTAAATTATTGGTGGTGGGTTCTAAAAAATTACAATCTTTTGGGATTAAACAATCGGTCTTATTTATACAATTTGATTTAGCTACTTTATTTTCTATTTATCAAAGTAAGCAAGTGGTGTATCAAGAGATTTCAAAATATCCTTCTGTTGAAAGAGATTTAGCATTGGTGATTCCACAAGCTACACCTTACGAAACAATTGCATCTTGTATTCAAGAGGCTAAAATAGTTGCATTGCAGGAAACCCGTGTTTTTGATATTTTTGAAAGTGATAAATTAGGACTTCAAAAAAAATCAGTAGCCATTAATTTTGTATTTAATACGCCAGATAAAACATTAACAGACACCGAAATTGATTTGATGATGAAGAAGCTCATACAACAATTTGAAAAAAATATTCAGGCAGAAGTTAGAAAATAACTAAATTCAATAAGACAATTTATTACCCATGGTTGATTTAAAATTATCCCTTGCTCATTTACAAGAAAAATTACAGCTTTTAATTAAGCAATATGGTGTCATGGATAAGGAAAATCAGCAACTCAAATTAGCCCTATCGAAACAGGAAAATCAATCCAAAAACTTAGCAGAACAATTAAAGGAAGCGCAATTGCAATTGACTGCATCGATGATGCGCCCCTCTGAAATGAATTCAATAGACAAGGAAAAATGGGTGAAGCAAATAGACCAATACATTAAAGAAATAGATACTGCTATTAAAAATCTGAATCCCTAATTTATGTCCGACAATACAGCCTCCTCCGAATTGATTCCTGTTAATATCACCATTGCCGATAGATCTTATCGTGTCAAAATTTCCTCAAAGGACGAAGAAGCTGTTCGCAAAACAGCTGCTTTAATCAATCAAAAGATGGTAGAGTTTAAAAATGCCTATGCTGGAAAGGACATGCAGGACTATATTTCGATGGTTTTACTGTGGTTTACAACCGAACAACAACAAAATGGGCAAAACTTATATGAAATTGAAAATGCCCATAGCCAGATAGAAACCCTCACTGCCTGGGTAGACAAAGCGCTATCTACTCCATAAATTACCTCCTCCTCGGCTTTATTCTTTCCATTATTTGATTATCTTCGTAGCGGAACCTTTGACGCATTATAAAAAATCGAAATACGTCATCTTGTAATTTTTCTATAAACGAAGCTTGCTATAGGTGATTATCAATGATTTATGTATAATATAGGATTAATGTTTTAAACTCATTAACAAAGAAAAAGGGGAGTATGTATTATTTTAAAACAACAAGATTTAAACAATGGACCAAACAATATTATTTGTCATCATTGGAGGCGCTTCCCTATTGGGAGGTTTGCTCGTCGGCAAACTAGTTTTTGCCCGCAATACCAAAAAACAAGTCGAAGAAGCTGAAGCACAGGCTGCCAATATTTTAAAAGAAACTGCATTAAGAGCAGAGACAATTAAAAAGGAAAAGCAACTTGAAGCAAAGGAGCATTTTGTTCAATTAAAGTCCGATTACGATCGTGATTTATTGGAGAAAAATAAAAAAATCGGCGAAGCTGAAAACAGAATTAAACAAAAAGAAATTACAATCAATCAAAAGGAAGCTTCGATTGATAAACAAGTAAAGGAAAACGAAACCATTAAAGACAACTTAAATCGTCAAACCGATTTAGTAAATTTAAAGCGTTCCGAATTAGAAAAACACCAAGAAGAGCATATTCGTAGATTGGAAAAAATTGCCAATTTAAGTGCAGATGATGCAAGACAACAATTAATTGAAAGCTTAAAGCATGAGGCGCAAACGCAGGCCCTTGTTTTACAGCAGGAGATTATTGAAGACGCAAAACAAAAAGCAAATAAAGAAGCTCGTAAAATCATTATTCAATCTATTCAAAGAACAGCTGCCGAAGTGGCAATTGAAAATACAGTAACGGTTTTCAATTTGGAGTCAGATGAAATGAAGGGACAAATTATTGGACGTGAAGGACGAAACATTCGTGCTATTGAAGCAGCTACTGGGGTAGATTTAATTGTTGATGATACACCTGAAGCTATTTTACTTTCTTCATTTGATCCACTTCGTCGTGAAATTGCACGATTAAGTTTACAAAGATTAGTAACAGATGGTCGTATACATCCAGCGCGTATTGAAGAAGTAGTTGAAAAAACACGTCGTCAGTTAGAGGATCAAATTGCTGAAATAGGGGAACGTACTGTCATTGAATTAGGCATCCATGGTTTACATAAAGAATTAATAAGAATCATTGGGAAAATGAGGTTCCGTTCCTCTTATGGTCAAAACTTATTGATGCACTCTCGTGAGACGGCTAATTTATGTGGTATCATGGCAGCTGAATTAGGATTAAATCCTAAATTGGCTAAAAGGGCTGGTTTATTGCATGATATAGGTAAAGTACCTGATGAAGAAACTGAATTGAGCCATGCCTTATTAGGTGCAAAATTGGCTGAGAAATATGGTGAAAATCCTGCTGTGGTGAATGCCATTGGAGCGCACCACGACGAAATGGAAATGCAATATGTGATTTCTCCTATTATTCAGGCTTGTGACGCCATTAGTGGTGCAAGACCAGGGGCTAGAAGAGAAATTATGCAGCAGTACATTCAGAGAATCAAGGACTTAGAAAACCTTGCCATGAATTACCAAGGGGTTGAGAAAGCCTATGCGATCCAAGCGGGTCGTGAATTAAGGGTGATTGTAGAGGCTGAAAAGGTAACAGACCAAACCTCGGATCAATTAAGCTTTGATATAGCCCAAAAGATACAAACTGAAATGACCTACCCAGGCCAAATTAAGGTAACGGTGATACGCGAAAAAAGGGCAGTGAATATTGCCAGGTAGGTGATAATTAATTTAGGATCAAATAATTTGGATAATAAGGTGGGTTCGCCTACCTTTGCCGTCCGCAAAAACTATGTATTATGAGCGAAGCAGCTAAATTTGTCCACGAGCAATTGACCGCAAAAAAAGAACATCCAGCCTTTAAGGCAGGTGATAATATTACCGTAAACTACAAAATCGTAGAGGGTGGTAAAGAGCGTATTCAAAGCTTCCGTGGAGATGTTATTAAATTACAAGGATCGGGTGCAACCGCTTCCTTTACAGTACGTAAAATTTCAGATGGCGTAGGCGTAGAGCGTTTATTCCCTATCTTATCTCCTAATATTGATTCAATCTTATTGAACAAGTCTGGTAAAGTACGTCGTGCTAAATTGTACTACTTACGCGACAGAAGCGGTAAGAGTGCCCGTATCAAAGAAAAAAGATTCTAGTTTTGATTACAAGCTTACTTGTAATCAAATATTAATATGTTTAAGCCCCTTTCCGAGTTTCGGGAAGGGGCTTTTTTTTAACTTTTTATTTTTACATATAATTAGCTTTTTCATTAAAAATAGTGGACTTTCTATTTTAGAATTACCTTACCTTTAATATTCTAAATTTAATATTATGGGCAACTTAGGATTTCAAGAATTATTAATCATCGGTGTCGTTATTTTAGTAATGTTTGGCGGAAGAAAAATACCTGAATTTATGCGTGGTTTAGGAAAAGGTATCCGTGAATTCAACGATGCTAAGAACAATGTTAAAAAAGAAATCGAAGAAGGGATTAAAGAAAAAGACGAAAAAGCTGCTTAGTTTTTTGTTACTTTGATTTCAGTGGATTATCATTCTATTTTTTATCATTTAACTCTATAGCCTTTGTTTCGTTTTACTACAATCAAAGACTATCATACTGCTTTGCAAGCAGGAGAAGTGTCATGTATCCAAGCAGTAGATTATTACTTGGATCAAATTGCACGTCAATCACATTTAAATTCTTTTTTAGAAGTTTTTGCTGAGGAAGCAAAGATGCAAGCGCGCGCTTTGGATAATGAGCGCGCTAAATCGATGCCAATTGGGAAACTGCATGGGGTAGTAGTTGGCATCAAAGATGTACTTTGTTATCAGGGGCATAAAGTAACTGCGGCATCTAAGATATTAGAAAATTATACAGCCATTTATTCTGCGACAGCGATTGATAAATTAATCAAAGCAGGAGCCATCATTATTGGTCGTCAAAACTGTGATGAATTTGCAATGGGAAGCAGCAATGAAAATTCGGCATACGGAGCCGTTAAAAATGGATTGGATACCAGTAGGGTGCCAGGAGGATCATCGGGCGGATCGGCGGTAGCGGTGCAATCTGATATGTGTATGATTAGTTTAGGTTCCGATACAGGAGGATCTGTTCGACAACCTGCTGATTTTTGCGGAGTCATTGGTTTAAAGCCAAGTTATGGTCGTATTTCAAGATATGGTTTAATTGCCTATGCATCCTCCTTTGACCAAATTGGAATTTTTTCAAAATCTATTTCGGATGCTTCATTAACATTAGAAGTAATTGCTGGGTCTGATGATTTTGATAGTACCGTTTCGGCAAAACCCGTGCCTGCTTATACAACTGAATTAAAAAAAGCTAAGCCTAAAAAAGTGGCTTATTTTAAAGAAACACTTTCTCATCCCGGATTGGATATTGAAATAAAAAAACAAACAACACAATACCTTGAACAACTAAAAGAACAAGGATATACAGTGGAAGGTATTGATTTCCCCTTGCTTCAATTTTTAGTCCCCACTTATTATGTTTTAACAACTGCAGAAGCGTCAAGTAATTTATCCCGATTTGATGGAATTAAATTTGGTCATAGAACCAGTCAACCCATTTCAGATTTAACTGAATTATATAAATTAAGTAGAACGGAAGGTTTTGGAGCCGAAGTGCAAAGGCGCATCTTATTAGGCACTTTTGTATTAAGTGCTGGTTATTTTGATGCCTATTTTACCAAAGCGCAGCAGGTGCGCCAAAAATTAGTTGACTTAACCAAGGACCTATTTAGCAACTATGATATTTTAGTATCTCCTACGGTTCCTACGACAGCATTTAAATTAGGAGAGAATAACCATACACCCACTGAAATGTTTTTAGCAGATATATTTACAGTGTATGCAAACTTAGTGGGCATACCAGCGGTATCCTTGCCATTATTTAAACATAGAAATGGTATGCCATTTGGATTACAGGTCATGAGTGATCATTTCAACGAAACGGCATTATTGCAATTTTCAGAATCATTGATGAATTAATAAGGAACCATCATCATGAAAAACAAACGACCCCTTATTTTTTTATTATTATTTATTATGTTACAATCAAACATAAGAGGGGCGAATTACACCCACTATGATTCCATTCCACCAGTGGATTCAAGCTTTCAAATAAGGATTGGTTTTTCTAGCTTATTCACTGTAATACCTGCGGATACTAAAAAAGGGCCATTAGAATATACATTAAATGAAAAGGCCATTAGTTTTATCCAAACCTATATGGACAAACAGGGCGCTGAATTAAAACAAATGAAAACATGGGCTAAACCTTATTTTAATTTATATGACGGCATCTTAGAAAGCAAGGGCTTGCCTTCGCAATTAAAATATTTAAGTGTCATTGAGAGTCATTTAAGTTCAAACTTAACTTCCTGGGCAGGTGCGGTGGGTCCTTGGCAAATTATGCCAGAGGAAGCCACTCGTCTTGGTTTAAAATTAACGCCCAATGATGAACGCATGGATTATGAAAAAAGTACTCAAGCCGCAGCGACGATCTTAAAGGAATTATATACTGAATTTGGAGATTGGTTATTAGTAGTAGCTGCTTATAATGGTGGAGCGGGTAGGATAAGACAGGCGATTAAAAAAATGAAAACAAATGATTTTTGGGCTTTACAATATGAACTGCCGCTTGAAACCAGAAATCATGTAAAAAAATTCATTGCAACCAATTATGTATTTGAGTCAGATCAGATGGCGGCATTTCCAATGACCAATAGAGTTGTTCCTGTACAAAAATTAGAAAATTCTACAATAGAATTAGCAAAGTTGATGATTAAGGGCAGATTTAGCACAGAACAAATTGCAAAATTCATTTCATTTCCAATGGAAAAAATTGAATTATTAAACCCTCAAATGGAAAAAATATTAGCGACAGGGAAATCCTTTGAAATCACTTTGCCAAAGGATAAATTAAATCTATTTGAAGCAAGAAAAAATGAAATTTTACAGGCTTCTATACAATCTTTATATAAAATTAAAGGAAACTAATAGCTTTACTAATAATCGTCGTCAAGTTCGTCTTTTTCGTCAAATAAATCATCGTCATCTATACTTTTCAAATCATCATCTAAAGAAAAATCATCATCGTCTTCCATTTTTTTAGATTTCCCTTTTTGCTTAGCTGATTTTTTTGGCATATCAAATTCTTCGAAATCTGGATCCCAATTATCTTCTTCTGTTTTCTCCCAATCATCATTTACTTCTTCCTCATCTAAATCATCTTCTTCATCTTCCACCTTTTTTTTCGAAGTAGATTTACCAATTGAATCTGCTTTGTTTTTACTCAGCTTTATTCCATCAGTCTTTTTTTCTTTTGCTATTTTCATTGCCATAAGTCATTCAAAATTACAATGTAAATTTTCAAACTAAATTTTTATTTACCAAAAAAAATAGGCCTTTTTTTAATAAATTTTTAAATAGAATTATCCCCTAATAATAGCATAGTATAAAAACTATAAATGTACAATTTGGTCTCTTCCTGGACCATTGGAAACATATTTAACGGGAACTCCAAGGTAGCTATTGATGAATTGGATATAAGATTTCATTGTCTCAGGTAATTCTGATTCGTTTTTCATCTTAGTAGAGTCGATGTTCCAACCTGGCATTTTTTTCCAAATAGGGGTAATCGGTGTGCCTACAATCTGAAAAGGGACATAATCTATTTGTTTCCCTTCCATTTCATATGCCACCCCCAACTCTAATTCCGCAAAGGAATCCAATATGTCAGCCTTGGTCATAATAATTTGTGTTACACCATTGATCATGCAGGCAAATTTAAGCGCCACTAAATCAATCCAACCACATCTTCTTGGACGGCCGGTGGTTGCACCAAACTCGCTTCCAATTTTTCTAAGCTCTTCGCCTTTGGCGTCATGTAATTCGGTAGGGAAGGGTCCGCCGCCTACTCGAGTACAATAAGCCTTAGAAATACCAAACACCTCTCCAATCAATTTAGGGGAAATACCTAGTCCTGTACAAACCCCAGCAGAAATGGTATTTGATGAAGTGACAAAAGGAAATGTACCAAAATCAATATCCAACATGGAGCCTTGCGCGCCTTCGGCCAATACTTTTTTCCCTTTTGATATTTGCTCGTTAATAAAATATTCGCAATTAATGATATTTAAAGTTTTCAAAAACTCAAGACACTCAAAAAATTCGGTTTCCATTTCACTGATGTCTTCATTGAAATTAAAACTGTCTAATATTTTTTGGTGCTTCATACGTAAAGCAATGTATTTACTAATAAAATTTTTATTTAGTAAATCGCCCACTCTAATTGCATTGCGCCCTGTCTTGTCCATATACGCAGGCCCTATGCCTTTTAAAGTAGATCCAATTTTACTTTCCCCTTTTGATAATTCAGAAGCCTTATCTAAAGCACGATGAGAAGGAATGATAATATTGGTACGCTCCGAAATAAACAGATTCTTTTTCACATCGACACCCATGGCAGCCACTGCGTCACATTCTCTTTTTAAAGTAACTGGATCTAATACAACACCATTGCCAATGATGTTTATTTTATCTTGATGAAAAATGCCAGAAGGAATTTGGTGTAACACCATTTTGGTGCCATTCACATATAAAGTATGGCCCGCATTAGGGCCGCCTTGGAACCTAGCGATGACATCATAATGAGGCGCAAAATAATCAACAATTTTTCCTTTTCCTTCATCACCCCATTGAAGTCCTAATATTACATCTACCATGAATTTGTGTTTGAGAGGACAAAAATAAGTATTGGAAACTTTATTACCTATTTAAACCAATATTAATTAAAGCAACTTTTACACAGTTTCGGTGTCAAACCTGTTAACTTGTTGTATTCCATTCACCGACTTAATTTTTTCAACCAAAAGTTCTAGCTCATCCTTGTCGTGGACATACACTTTGATGGTTCCTTGGAACAGTCCTTCCTTGGATTCGATGGTAATGGCTGCTATATTAATCTTAAGTTCCCCACTGATGATGGTCGTGATTTTGTTTACGACCCCTACATCATCCATTCCAATAATGCTAAGGCCTGTTAGGAATGATATTTCTTTATTTTTAGCCCATTTGGTTTTCACTACGCGATGTCCATAATTGGCGAGTAGTTGTGTCGCATTGGGGCAATTGGTTCGATGGATAATGAGTCCCTTACCAGTACTCACAAATCCAAATACATCATCCCCTGGAATGGGGTTGCAGCATTTTCCTAAACTGTATTTAATTTGGTCACTGGATTCTCCAAATATGATTAATTCAGATTCTTTCTTTGGAACTATTTTAGAATTGTTAGGATCGGTATTGATGGAAGCAGGGGTTGCGATGGGTTTCGGCGCTTCAATTTTATCACCTAAAACTTGGAATAATTTAAGCTCCTTTAAATCGATTTGTTTTTTTGCAATTTTAAAATGTAAATCAAGATGACTTGGCAATTTGTAGAAATTAACCAATTGATCAATATTAAAAGCATTATAACTAGCGCCAATACTCTCTAATTTTCGTTGAAGCGTATACTTTCCTTCCTCTGCAATAGATTTTTTTTCCTCTCTTAATGCATCTTTGATACTATTTTTTGCTTTGGCCGTAACTACATTACTTAACCAATCTTCATTTGGCTTTTGTTTATTACTTGTGATGATTTCTATTTGATCACCACTTCGTAATTTATGACTGATGGGTACTAATTTATGATTCACTTTGGCCCCAATACATTTTGAACCAATTGCAGTATGAATGTAAAATGCAAAATCTAAGGCCGAACTATTGATGGGTAACATCTTCACTTCACCCTTGGGGGTATAAACATATATTTCTTCAGCTAAAAAGGAGGTTTTAAAGTCTTGTAAAAAGTCAATACCTTCTTCTTGTTGATTACTTAAAGCTTCTCTAATTTGTACAAACCATTTATCAAAACGATCTTCATTTTGTGTGCCTTCCTTATATTTAAAATGTGCAGCCAACCCTTTTTCGGCAATCTCATTCATTCTTTTTGTTCTTATTTGCACTTCGACCCACTTTCCTTGCGGCCCCATCACTGTGGTATGTAAAGCTTCATACCCATTACTCTTTGGGTTGCTTAACCAATCCCTAAGCCTTTCGGGCGAGGGTAGGTATTCATCGGTTATTAATGAGTATACTTTCCAGCATGCTTCTTTTTCCTTTTCAAAAGGCACATCTATAATAATACGAATGGCAAATAAATCATATACTTCTTCAAAACTGACGCCCTTCTTTTTGATTTTATTCCATATAGAGTGAATGCTTTTTGGTCGGCCATGCATTTCAAAACTAAAATCCTCTTGCGTTAATTTTTCATTTAAGGGTCTAATGAATTCATTAATGTATTTGGTTCTTTCTCTTTTTGTTTCAGCTAATTTTTTTGCAATCTCTTTATAAGTATCGGGCTCCATGTATTTCATGGCCAAATCTTCCAACTCTGTTTTGATATTGTACAAGCCCATGCGGTGCGCAAGTGGGGCATAGACCCAAATGGTCTCAGAAGCAATTTTTAATTGTTTCTCCTGCTTCATCGCATCTAGGGTTCGCATATTGTGTAAGCGGTCCGCTAGTTTTATTAAGATCACCCTAGGATCATCCGTTAGCGTAAGTAATATTTTTTTAAAATTTTCGGCTTGCTGACTACTATTGGCATCCATCACCCCCGAAATTTTTGTTAACCCATCAACGATTTTTGCAATTTCGTTTCCAAATTCATTTTTGACATCTTCTAAAGTTAAATCGGTATCCTCGATGGTGTCATGTAGTAGTGCGCAAATAGTACTTCGTACACCAAGTCCAATTTCTTCCACGCAAATCATAGCCACTGCAATGGGATGTAAAATATAGGGTTCTCCGCTTTTGCGACGCATGGTTTTATGCGCATGGGTAGCCATCTCAAATGCGGTACGTAATAATTCCTTATCCCCTTTTTTTAGCTTTTCCCTAATGGCTCTAAGCAAGGCACGATACTGCCGAACAATTTCTTTATTTTCTTGTTCTTCATTTAAATCGTATTGGGATGCGATTTTGGCAGTATTATTTAATTCAGGTAACTCCATCTTGTTACGAAATTACATAAAAGGTGTAGGATTTTTACATACAAGATGGAGATAGTGTAACTTTGTTGCTTATGACGATGAATCCGCCTAAATCATTTTTTAATATTGCCCTTTTGAAAAGGGTTTTTTCATTTGTCAAGCCTTACCAATTCATTTTCATCAGTAATCTTGTTTTAGCGATTTTGCTCGCTTTTTTTACCCCCATCAGGCCTTATCTTATTCAAGCGACGGTGAATACCGCAATTGGGAAGCACACCATTTTACCTAACTGGGTTCACTTTTTTTTACCAACTGCTGCTTTTGGTTCGGCTATTCAATTAATCATTGGAATCACTTTGTTTCAGGTCGTTTTTATCATTATTGAAACTGTGTTTCGTTTTTTATTCACTTTTGGAATGGCATGGCTAGGGCAGCAAGTGATTCGAGATCTCAGAAATAAAGTATATGAGAGAGTAATGCTTTGGGAAATGCGACAATTTGATAAAACAGCGATTGGTACTTTAACGACGCGCACCATTAACGACATTGAAAGTATCAATGATATTTTTTCTGATGGACTCATTCCAATCATGGCCGATTTTTTAACCATTGTTGTGACTTTAACCACCATGTTTTTTATTAATTGGAAGTTGACTTTAATTTGCTTAATTCCATTTCCTATTATGTTAGTGGCCACTTATTTTTTTAAGGAAAGTGTCAATAAAAGTTTTATTCAAGTACGTAATTCGGTGGCGGCCCTCAATGCATTTGTGCAAGAACATATTTCAGGAATGGCGGTTGTGCAAGCTTTTGCGGCAGAAGAAAAAGAGATGAGTAAATTTACAAAGATCAATGAAGGACATAAAGTAGCTAATATAAAAGCCATCTTCGCTTACTCTGTTTTTTTTCCAGTAGTGGAAGTGGTATTAGCTTTAAGCGTTGGTTTAATTGTATGGTGGGTTGCAGGTCAAAGTTTAGATGCCGGTATGTTGGTCGCTTTTATTTTATTTCTGAATCAAATTTTTAGACCACTAAGAATGATTGCAGATAAATTTAATGTCCTACAAATGGGCATGGTCGCGGCGGAGCGAGTTTTTAAAGTACTAGACAATACCGATGTCACTTTGAATGAAGGAATTTTAGCACCTAAAAAAGTAGTAGGTAAAATTGAATTCAAGCAGGTACAATTTGCATATCAACCACCACAATGGGTATTGAATAATTTAAGTTTCACGGTCAAAGCGGGTACTACTGTTGCGCTAGTGGGACATACAGGTAGTGGAAAAACATCCATCATAAGTATCTTGAACAGACTGTATCCATATCAATCGGGTCAAATTTATTTAGATGACCAACCCATTGAAAAATATTCATTAGATTTTTTAAGGGCCTCAGTGGGTGTGGTTTTACAGGATGTGTTTTTATTTTCAGGATCGGTCTATGATAATATCACACTTCGTAATGCAGATATTACATTAGATCAAGTGCATGCCGCAGCGAAGATGATTGACATGCATGATTTTATTATGCAATTACCAGGTGGATATGATTATGAAGTAATGGAGAGAGGCGCCACTTTGAGTATGGGACAACGCCAATTGATTAGTTTTATCAGAGCTTTATTATACAATCCTGCCATCCTTATTTTGGATGAAGCCACTTCATCTATAGATACAGAGAGTGAACGATTAATTGAAAAAGCGATTGATACTTTAATTCAAGGGCGTACTTCTATTGTAATTGCACATCGTTTGTCTACCATCCGAAAAGCGGATAACATTATCGTTTTAGATAAGGGACAAATTAAGGAAATGGGGAGTCATTTTGAGTTGCTACAATTGGGAGGCTTTTATGCTACACTCAATGAAATGCAATTCAAGGAGAATAAAACGATATTATAATTTTTAATTAATTGATTTACAGCTAGTTGTCTTATTTATTTTTTTAAATATTTCGGCACAATTTCTATCTCTTTTTATTCAAAATCAGGGGCTTTATTCCTATCTTCGCACCAAATTTTGAGATCTTTATGGCTTGTAGACCTATTAAATCAATACTGGCACTGTGTTTGAGCCTTTTTCTGTTGTTGAATTCAACAAAAATTTTGGCGAATGACACCACTGCTGTTGCTGTTCAACATGTAGCAAAGGAAGAAGGAAGCTTTAATGTAACTGAAACCATTTTAGAACATATTAAGGATGACCACAGCTGGCATTTATGGGGACATCTATCTATTTCTTTACCTGTGATTTTATATAGCCCACTAGGCTTGGAAATTTTTTCTTCCTCTCATTTTTTAAATGAACATCATGAAAATGTGGTGTACAAAGAAGCAAAGCAGCACTATAAATTATTTGATGGCAAAACCAAAGTCGTGAATGAGGCAGGTGAGATTGATATTGCAGCAAGCAAAAAATTATGGGACTTTTCGATTACAAAAAATGTAGCTAGTTTATTTATTTCAGTTTTTATTTTATTACTTGTTTTTTTAACTGCTTCTGCAGCTTATAAAAAAACTGGAATTAAAACGGCGCCAAAAGGAGTTCAATCTTTTATGGAGCCTATTATCTTATTTGTAAGAGATGAAATAGCCATTCCAAATATTGGAGCAAAGCGTTTTGCTAAATACATGCCCTTTTTATTAACCATCTTCTTTTTAATATTAACGAATAACTTTTTAGGATTAATTCCTGTGTTTCCTGGAGGTGCCAACGTGAGTGGCAACATTGCTTTCACGATGACATTAGCGGTTTGTGTTTTCGTTGTGGTTAATTTAAGTTCAAATAAAAATTACTGGGAACATATTTTTTGGATGCCAGGAATGCATTGGTCTATGAAATTATTCTTAGCACCGATTGAATTAATCGGAGTGTTCAATAAGCCTATTTCATTAATGATTCGATTGTTTGCCAATATTACTGCAGGGCATATTTTGGTGTTAAGTTTAGTATGTTTAATTTTTATTTTTAAAACTATTTATGCTTCTGCCATTGCTGTACCCTTTGTAGTTTTCATTGGTTTAATTGAATTATTAGTTGCCTTTTTGCAAGCCTATATTTTTACAATGTTAACCGCAATGTACATTGGCATGGCAACAGAAGAAGCACATCATGCAGCGCATGACGAAGCAGGAGCAGCAAACAATAACGCACATCATTAATTAAAATATTTATAATTTTTTTCAATCACAATTAAAAACGTAACAAAATGGTAGTAGGAAGTGTAGCCGCAATCGGCGCTGGATTAGCTGCAATTGGTGCCGGAATTGGCATCGGTCTTATTGGTAAAGGTGCTGTTGAAAGTATCGCTCGCCAACCAGAAGCAGTGAATGATATCCGTTCAAACATGATCGTAATGGCGGCTTTCGTTGAGGCCGTGGCTTTATTTGCGGTGGTGGTTGCCTTAATGGGTAACGGATAATCTATCAAAAAATTTCCAAATGATGATAGGCCCTAGCACAGGGCGAAGGGCCTATCATTTAATGAAAAATTGAAGTCATTATTTATTATAAGATAAAATTAGAACTATGTTGTTAGAAATTAACCCGTTAGTGTTGCCTGATATTGGATTGGTGTTTTGGAACACTATCGCTTTTCTATTACTTTTAGTTGTACTAGGAAAATTTGCATGGAAACCTATCTTAAAAGCCATTTCCGATAGGGAGCAAGGCATTGAAGAAGCGTTGGCCAAGGCAGATAAAATGAAAGCAGATATTACTGCAATGCAAAATGAAAATGAAGCTTTGTTGGCTAAAGCGCGTGAAGAAAGAGCAACTTTAATTAAGGATGCCAAAGAGGCTTCTGAAAAAATGGTAGCGGATGCGAAAGATAAAGCGAAGTCGGAATATGAAAGAATCGTGGCGGATGCACAAGTAGCCATCACGCAACAAAAAAATGCAGCACTTACTGAAGTAAAAAATCAAGTAGGTACTTTAGTCGTTGAAGTGGCAGAAAAAGTATTAAGACGCGAACTTTCTAATAAAGCAGAACAAGAAACTTATATTAAACAAATCGCTGACGGCGTTAAGTTAAATTAAATTGTAAGCAATGCCCAACGCAAGATTAGCAGGTAGATACGCAAAGAGCATCCTAGATTTGGCCATTGAACAAGGTCAATTGGAAGCGGCCTATGTTGACATGAAATATGTACAAGCTGTTTGTAATGCAAGCGGTGATTTTGTAAATATGTTGCGTAGTCCCATTATTAAAGCAGATCAAAAAAACAGCATCATCAGCGCTGTTTTAAAAGATAAAGTAAGTGTATTAACGAATTCTTTTATTGTATTGTTGGTTAAAAAAGGAAGGGAAAGTGAATTGCTCGAAATTGCAAATACTTTTATTGAACAATACAATGCAATGAAGGGTATCCATCAAGTTACTTTAACCACTGCGGTTACAGTGAGCGATGATACAAAAAAGTTAATCGAACAAAAAGTAAAGTCCGAAAATGGCTTTGCAACAATTGAATTAAATACCAAAACAGACGAGAGTTTGATTGGAGGATTTGTACTTGAATTCAATAATAATTTATTAGATGCAAGTATCTCAAGAGATTTAAAAGACATTAAAAAACAATTTGTTAACAACGAATTTACTAGTAAAATAAAATAATATAATTAAAATAAACTGTTATGGTGGACATTAAACCCGATGAAATTTCAGCAATTCTAAGACAGCAACTAAGCAACTTCAATGCTTCTGCCGATTTAGAGGAAGTGGGAACTGTATTACAAGTAGGTGATGGTATCGCCCGCGTATATGGTTTGAATGGCGTAAGAAGTGGAGAGTTAGTAGAGTTTGAAAATGGCATCAAAGCCATTGCACTCAACCTTGAAGAAGATAATGTGGGTGTCGTATTAATGGGAGAGAGTAAAGGTATCAAGGAAGGAAATAAAGTAAAAAGAACCGGGCAAATCGCTTCTATTAAAGTAGGAGAAGGTTTAGTTGGTCGTGTGATAAATACATTAGGTGAACCTATTGATGGAAAAGGTCCTGTAAAAGGTGAATTATTTGAAATGCCTTTGGAGCGTAAAGCACCTGGGGTTATTTTTCGCGAACCTGTAAAAGAACCTTTACAAACAGGTATCAAAGCAATTGATGCAATGATTCCAATTGGTCGTGGTCAACGTGAGTTAGTTATTGGTGATCGTCAAACTGGTAAAACAGCCATTTGTGTTGATACTATTATCAATCAAAAAGAATTTTTTGATGCGGGTAAACCAGTTTACTGTATCTATGTTGCAATTGGACAAAAAGCATCAACCATTGCTGGTGTGATGAAAACTTTAGAAGACAATGGCGCAATGGCGTATACAATTATTGTTGCAGCTCCTGCTGCAGACCCAGCTCCATTACAATTCTATGCTCCATTTGCGGGTGCAGCGATTGGTGAGTTTTTCCGTGACACAGGTCGTCCAGCATTGATTGTTTATGATGATTTATCAAAACAAGCAGTAGCTTATCGTGAGGTATCTTTATTATTACGTCGCCCGCCAGGACGTGAAGCATATCCTGGTGATGTATTCTATTTGCATAGTCGTTTATTAGAGCGTGCTGCAAAAGTAATTGCCAATGACGAAGTAGCTAAAAATATGAATGACTTACCAGATTCAATCAAGCATTTGGTAAAAGGGGGTGGATCCTTAACGGCTTTGCCAATTATTGAAACACAAGCAGGTGATGTATCTGCTTATATTCCTACCAATGTAATTTCAATTACAGATGGTCAAATATTCTTAGAAGGTAATTTGTTTAATGCAGGTATTCGTCCAGCGATTAATGTGGGTATCTCTGTAAGTCGTGTGGGTGGTAATGCGCAAATTAAGTCTATGAAAAAAGTATCAGGTACTTTAAAATTAGACCAAGCCTTATACCGTGAGTTAGAAGCCTTCTCTAAATTTGGAGGTGACTTAGATCCAGCTACTAAATCGGTTATTGATAAAGGAGCTAGAAACGTTGAAATTTTAAAACAAGCGCAATACACGCCATTCTCTGTTGAAAAACAAGTAGCCATCATTTACCTAGGTACAAATGGTCTATTAAGAGAAGTAGCAGTGCGTAAGGTTAAAGAATTTGAAGCTCATTTCTTATTGGAAATGACCACTAAATTACCTCAAGTATTAGCTGAATTCAAAAAAGGGAATTTACCTGAAGATGGATTAAAGCAAATGCTAGATTTAGCCAACAGCATTATTCCTCAATACAAGTAATATTAGTTAATATTAAATTGATATAAAAACCCCGAACTATGTTTGGGGTTTTTTGTTATTAGGGTATGGCAGTCATTAAAGTGGAAAATATCAGTAAGCATTTTGGCCAACTAAAAGCGGTGGATCAGCTAAGCTTTGAAGTGGAGGCTGGGCAGGTCTTTGGTTTTTTGGGACAAAATGGATCGGGTAAAAGTACCACGATTCGTATGCTTTTATCATTAATCCATCCTAGTAGTGGAAGCATTGAATTATTTGGAAAGTCAATACAAAAAAACAGAGCTGCTATTTTAGAACAAGTGGGTGCGATTATAGAGAGACCCGATTTATACCCTTATTTAAGTGCAACCGAGCATTTACAATTATTTGCCAAAGTAAGAAAACAAAAGGTAGAGGCCAATCGTATTACTAAAACCTTAGAACAAGTAGGGTTAGCCCAGCGTGCGCAGGATAAAGTGCAAACCTTTTCATTAGGGATGAAGCAGCGTTTAGGGATTGCGATTGCTTTAGTGCATAACCCAAGCTTAATTATTTTAGATGAGCCTACCAATGGATTAGACCCACAAGGGATTGCAGATATTAGAGCATTGATAATGCATTTAGCTAATGAAGAAGGGAAGACCGTCTTTGTTTCATCACATTTGCTTTCAGAGATTGAACAAGTAGCTAACCAAATATTAATCATACATCAGGGTAAAAAAATGGTAGAGGGGGTGACTAAAGAATTATTAGATCCAGAAAAAAGAGTGATTCAGATAAAAACAATGGATGACAAACAAGCATTAGCTATCATAGTTTCAAGTAGTTTTAGTGAGTATATTTTGCCAAGAAAAGAAGGTATTTTTTTAAAATTACCTGCTCATACTATTCCATTACTTAATGAAAGCCTTATCAAATCAGGCGTTGCGGTCATGGGCATTGAAACCAAGAATTCTTTAGAAGATTATTTTTTACAAATTACTTCAAACGCTTAATTATGTGGTCGCTTATACAAATAGAATTATATAAAATTTTTAGACGCCCTAGAACTTATATTGCTTTTGGAGCTATTGCTGCATTGATTGTGGTCATTCAATTGGGTTTAAAAATTGATGGAGACAGCTATGCTAATTTTTTAATGAAGGATATTAAAGACACGTTAACGGTGGATGGCAAAGTGTTAAACGGCTATTTGATTTGTTATATTTTATTACAATTATTATTGGTACACGTTCCTTTGCTAGTAGCATTGATAGCAGCAGATATGATTTCAGGCGAAGCTAATTTAGGCACGCTACGATTATTATTTAGCACACCCTTTAGTAGAACTCATTGGGTCTTGGCTAAGTTTATTGCCGCAAGTATTTACACCATTTTGCTTTTAATATGGTTGGCCTTTTTAGCACTATTTGTAAGCATGTGGATTTTCGGTACCGACGATTTATTTTTAATGAAGTCCAATTATGTCGTATTAATAGAACAATCGGATGTGCTTTGGAGATATGTGGGTGCCTTTGTATTTGCCAGTTTTTCGTTATTAACAGTTACAAGTCTTGGTTTTTTAATGTCAAGTATGTCTAATAATTCAATTGGCCCTATCGTAGGTACCATGAGCGCCATTGTTTTTTTTACTATTCTCAGCACACTAAATATTCCTTTATTTAACCTTGTGAAGCCTTATTTATTCACAACACATATGAATAATTGGAAAGAATTTTTTGATATCAAAGTGAACATAAATAATGAAGCCATTAGAGGAAGTATCTTAAATATATCTAAAATCAAAACCTCTTTATGGGTGCTGACCATGCACATTATTTTATTTGTTTCGGCCTCAGTTATTATAATTAAGAAAAAAGATATACTAAGTTAAAATGAACTCTAAAAAATTTAAAAATATTTTATTATACTGTTCAGTAATAACGAGCAGTTTATTTATTTCTTTGAATGTGATGGCGCAAAGCGATCCTTTGATTGAAAGGGTGAGTCATAAATTGGATCAGGTGAACGACTATATGGCAGAAGGGTTAATGAAAACAGATGTTTCTTTTATTAAAGCTTCTCTAGGAAAAGTAAAAGTGTATTTCAAAAAGCCCAATTTATTAAAAATTAAAAAAGAGGGAGGTATTTCATTGTTACCTAGGGGTGGGGTCTCGCTTACGATCAATACCTTATTAAATACAAAACAGTACACCACAATAGCTGCGGGCACTCAGCAGCTAAATGGCAAAAATTTGACTGTAATTAAGCTAATCCCTAACGATGATAATTTGGATTGGGTGATATCTACTTTGTGGATTGACCCACAAGAGGCCCTTGTATATAAGACGGCTACAACTACTAAGGAAAACGGTAGTTATGAAATTATAATGCAATATGGCGAATATGCAAATCAGGGACTTGCAAGTAAAATAATTTTTAGTTTTAATACCAAGGATTATAAATTACCCAATGGAATTACATTAGAATTCGGAGATGATGATCCAGCCTCTAAACAAAAGGCACTCAAAAATAAAAAGGGAACAATCGAAATAACTTATTCAAAGTATACTATTAACAAAGGGATACCTGCCACTATTTTTAACTAATATTTTTTATATTGCAACATGTCTCCAAAAATAATTCTCTTTTTTTCGTTATTCATTGTTCAAATTAGTCACACGCAAGTGGTTTCTTTTCAAAAAAATTTAGAAGAAGCTGTTTTCTTTTTAGATCAATCAAAAACACAGGATCAATATACCGTCGCCTTTAGTAAAATGGAATCATTGTATAAAATGGATCCTAGTCAGTGGCTGCCTGCTTATTATGCCACATTAATTAAGGCAAGAATGAGTATTAAAAAAATGGGTAATCCTGATATACTTGCTGATGAGGCCTTAGCCTGGTTGATGAAAACAAAAGCCCTTCATAGTAGCGATGAGGTAGGATGTGTTGAAAGTTTTGCATACACTGCAAAAATGGCGGTGAGTCCCACTTTTAGATGGAATAGTTATGATAAAAAAATTAAGAATCCATTGGCTTTTGCATTGGGATTAAATAAAAATAATCCTCGAATTTATACGCTTCAAGCGAGCCTTCAATATCGGATGCCAGGTTGGTTTGGTGGAGGTTGTAAATCAGCATTACCCTTAGCTCAAAAAGCGAAATTAATATTTGATGCACAAAAAAATGATTTTACAGTAATGCCACACTGGGGAAGGCAAATCATTAATGAAATTATTAATGGCTGCCCAGTGTTAGAATAATCTAACCTTCATTTTCATATAATCTTTCGTCAACTGCATTTGCAAACATGCGCGCGCTTATTTTCTTAAGTGGATTTAAGCGCATATCGGTGTAACCTTTTCGAGCATAAATTATCCTTACACACTCAAATAAGGCGGCCGTAAAGGAACTGGCATCTGCTTTATTTTTACCTGCAATATCAAAAGCAGTTCCATGATCCGGGCTAGTACGGACAATAGGAAGCCCTGCTGTATAATTAACTCCTTCGCCAAATGCCAATGATTTAAAGGGTATTAATCCTTGATCATGATACATTGCCAATACGCCATCAAATTTTTCATGTTGACCTCTTGCAAAAAAAGCATCTGCAGAATAAGGTCCAAAAACAAGCATTTGATTTTTACTTTCTTTAATAGCGGGTTTAATAATTTCAATTTCTTCTTTTCCAATTAATCCATCGTCTCCAGCATGTGGGTTTAATGCTAATACAGCAATACGAGGTTTAATGATGCCAAAATCTTTTTGTAAACTTTCGTTTAAGATGTTAAGCTTTTGTTTGATTTTATCTTTCGTAATATATTGCGTCACATCTTGTATTGTAATATGTTCGGTCACCAATGCCATTCTTAAATTTTCAGCAACCAATAACATTAAGTTTTCAATATTTCCAAATGCACTTTGTAAATAAGGGGTATGACCACTAAATTGAAAATTAGGAGACTGGATATTTTTTTTATGAATAGGTGCCGTCACCAATCCGTCAATTTGTTTATTTTTTAAAGCTTCCACTGCTTTTTCTAATGAGAGTAGTGCATACTTTCCGCCTATATCGGTTAGCTCACCAGGGGTGATATTTACTTCTTCCTCCCAACAATTTACTAAATTGACTTGTTTTGGATTTAATTTATTAAGGTCTGTAACGCTCGCTAAATTGATTGGGAATTCAGGTAATCCCTTTCGATAAAATTGGAGGCTTTTATTGTTGGCAAATACCACTGGCACCATAAAGTCCAATACCCTGCTATCTGATAATGATTTAATGATTACTTCAATACCAATACCATTTAAATCACCACAAGTGATGCCAATAATAGGTTTTCTGATGTCAGGGTTCATGTCCATTTGATTAGGCTGTAAAAGTACGCACAAAAACCTAACTTTGCTACATGCAGTACACGCTAAAAAAGTCATTGGGCCAACACTTTCTAAAGGATTCCTCAGTTTGTGTCAAAATTAAGGAGGCTTTACTTGAACAAGAAATAGCCCAATTATTAGAAGTGGGTCCAGGGGGTGGGGCCTTGACTCAGTATATTCATTCCATTGCTTCCAAGGAATTTAAGGCGATTGAATTGGACACTGAAAAAGTGAACTTTTTATTACACACTTATCCCGAATTACAAGGAAAAATTATCAATGATGATTTTTTAAACATAGCCGCGCCTTTTACTGGTGAATTTGTGGTGGTGGGTAATTTTCCATATAATATTTCAACTCAAATTGTATTTAAAGTATTGGATTGGAAAATGCAAGTACCCCAATTAGTGGGTATGTTTCAAAAGGAAGTTGCGGAGCGCATTGCTGCTTCACCTAATTCAAAAGCCTATGGTATATTGAGTGTTTTAACTCAGGCTTTTTATGATGTTACTTATTTATTTGATGTTCCTCCTGAATCTTTTACACCCCCTCCTAAAGTAATGAGTGGTGTTATTCAAATGAAACGAAAAAATATTTTTCCAAATATGGCATCTGAAAAAAGTTTTTATCATATTGTAAAAATGGCATTTGGTCAAAGGCGAAAAATGCTGAGAAATCCATTGAAGCCTTATTTTACAACAGCTCAATTGGAGGATCCTATTTTTACCAAACGCGCCGAAAATTTAACTTTTGAGGACTTCGCCGAATTGACATTTAAAATGCACAACGATAAATAGTATGGCTATTAATATTATCATTACAGCTCCTGCGCATCCATTTTTATTGGAAACCTTAAAGCAAAAAGGGTTTGAAGTGATGTATGAACCTAATATCAGTTATGAGGGCTTATCAGAAATAATAAATACGGCAACAGGCTTAATTGTCACAACCCGATTAAAAATAGATGCTTCTATTTTAGACAAAGCGGTTCAATTAAAATGGATTGGGCGAATTGGAAGTGGTATGGAATTAATTGATACTGATTATGCAGCATCAAAAAAAATTCAATGCGAAAGTAGTCCTGAAGGAAATTGCACTACTGTGGGTGAACATTGTTTAGGGTTATTATTAAGTTTAATGAATCGGATTAATCATTCCTATGATGAAATTAAAATGGGGAAATGGTTAAGGGATAGCAATCGAGCTGATGAATTAACAGGAAAAAAAGTAGGAATTATTGGTTTTGGAAATACAGGAGCTGCCTTTGCAAAATTATTATCAGGATTTGATGTTCAAATTTTAGCCCATGATATTTATAAAACTAATTTAGACACAGCTCAAATAAAGCAAGTTAGTTTACAACAAGTACAACAAGAGGCCGATGTGATTAGTCTTCATTTGCCCTTAACCTCCCTGACGCGTTATTATGCCAATGATTCTTTTTTTGAATCTTGTCAACAATCACCCTATTTTTTGAGCACTTGTAGAGGTGGGGTCACTGACACGGCAGCCTTATTAAAAGCCATTCAAAATCAATTAGTTAGAGGCGCTGGTCTAGATGTACTTGAAAATGAGCAATTAGCCACTTATTCAACCCAAGAGCAGGCTTTATTGCAGCAATTAATAGCTTGTCCAAATTTCATTCTAACGCCACATATTGCTGGCTATAGCCATGAAGCGTATCTAAAAATGGCTAAAATCCTATTAGGCAAATTAGGCATAATTTGATCTTAATTTAATATATTTGTGTTGTGCAACGCTACAATTATGTGGCGTTGTATTTTTTTTATAACTAAACTGAAGGATATGAGTGAAATGAATATGTATGTCACGCAACAGACATTTGATAAAATGCGAGAAGAGTTGCAAAAGATGAAATCGATTGATCGTCCAGCAGCATCAAGGGCCATTGCAGAAGCAAGAGAAAAAGGTGATTTAAAGGAAAATGCAGAATATGATGCAGCTAAGGAAGCGCAAGGTATGTTGGAGGCGAAAATAAAACAACATGAAGCAGCGATTTCAAATGCCAAGATTGTTGATACAAGTACGATTGACACAAGTAAGGTGACTATTCTAACAAAAGTGACCATCACCAATCATGCTACAAAAAAAACAATTACTTATCAATTAGTAGGAGAGAAGGAAGCTGATTTAAAAGCAGGTAAAATTTCTGCATCTTCACCTATTGGAAGAGGACTATTAGGAAAAAAAATAGGAGAAGTGGCCGAAGTGATTGCGCCTAATGGTAGTATGAAATTTACGATCGAAAATATTACAATATAAAAAGGACATCATCGCTTTTTAAAATTGACAAAGCGCTCACTTTAATTGGTGAGCGCTTTGTTTTTTTAGTTAAATTAGTGTTTCAAACTATTTAGCATGACCCTATTTTCAAAAATCATCCATGGTGAAATCCCTTGCTATAAAATTGCGGAGTCCGAATTATTTTTCGCTTTTTTAGATATTTTCCCATTGCAAAAAGGACATACTTTAATTATACCTAAAATAGAAGTAGATAAAATTTTTGATGTTCCCGATGCTTTTTTAAGCGAGTTACTTTTGTTTGCAAAACCTATCGCAAAAGCCATAGAAGCTTGCTTTGATTGCAATCGAGTAGGTATGGTGACAGTGGGATTGGAAGTGCCTCATGCGCATTTGCATTTAATACCAATTAATGTAGCCGCTGATATGGAATTTTCAGCGCCCAAGTTACAATTGACAAAGGAGGAATTTTTAGAAATTCAACAAAAAATGATAAGTCATTTATAGAATTCTATTATTTCAGTTTTAGCCTTCCTGGATTTTTGGAAATAAATTGATCCCAACTATTTGATTTTTTAGAACTCTTTTTCCCTTTAATTAATTTAATGGAGGGTAATAGGGGCCCACTCATTTGGTAATGATGACAAAGGGCAACACCCAACGCATCTGTCGCATCAAAATAAGCTGGCTTTTGTTTTAAATCTAAAATACGCTCAAGCATCTTCCATACCATATCCTTATCTGCGTTACCATTTCCTGTAATGGACTGCTTTACTTTTTTAGGAGCATATTCGGTGACAGGTAAATTATAATGCATGGCAGCTGCAATAGCCACTCCTTGAGCACGTCCTAATTTAAGCATACTTTGCACATTCTTACCAAAAAAAGGGGCTTCGATGGCAAACTGTTCCGGATGATACTTTTCAATGAGTTCAATGATCTTTGCATGAATAAGCTGTAAACGAGCATAGATATCTTTTTCCTTGGTGAGCTTAAGTATATCCATATGAATCAGTGTAGGACGAACACCGCCTTTTAAAATAGCGAATCCTAGGATTTGTGTACCTGGATCAATTCCTAAAATAATGGGTGTTTTTGACATTTGCAATAAAGTTACATATATGATGGCAAATTCCGAACTTTGCTCCCTATGAATGAGGTACTAATCAATCGCTTGCGTTCCTTTGGCAATAAGTCCATTGGTTTTATCTTATTTGTAATTTGTTTGCTAGCCATTTATAATAAAGTGCTGCATAACGAAAATTTGAATCAATATAGTGCCGACTTAAAAATCCAACTAACAAAAATCAGCCTTTTGGAGTGGGGCGTTTTATTAATACTTTTTTTGTGTAACTATTTAGTGGAGGCCATCAAATGGAAGTATTTATTAGCCTCATGGCATCCTATTTCAATGATTCAATCCTTTAAATCGGTTTTAGTAGGGCAGTCTTTTGCCTTTTTTACGCCTGCTCGTTCGGGAGATTATGTGGGGCGCATATTATGGTTGCCAAGTGGCAGTAAAATGAAAGGAGTTGCACAAATGGCTTGGTCCTCCTATTCGCAATTATTAATTACAGTAGGTATAGGTAGCGTAGCACTTTTTTTTAATTTACCTTTTTTACCATGGCTAAAATGGGTAGCTCCTATTATTACAGTGGGTGCTTTATGGGTGTATTTTCATCCAGGTTACTTTAAAGGGTGGTTAAAAAAATTAAATACATTTCAAATTGACAATACCTTAAAAATAAAATTATTGATTTTATCCTTGTTCAAGTATATGATTTTTGTAGTGCAGTATACTTGGGTTGTAAACATGTTTCATATACCGATCTCTTTTTTTGATTTATGGGTTGCATTAGGGGTACTTTTTTTAGCATTAAGTATTATTCCTGTCATCAGCATCACCGAATTGGTCATTCGTGGACAGCTTATTGTATTATTACTTGAACCATGGTATAATAATAGCTTGATGTTGATTTGCGTAAGTACCATTATATGGCTAGTTAATTTATTATTACCAGCCATAATTGGAGCAATATTATTATTAAAGTTCCGTCTAAAACAATAATTTTGCAACCAATCTATTCGCATGCTTTTTTTTAATTTTTTATTTTTTGCTGTTTCCTTTTTTTTGCCTACCCAACCAAATAATGGTATATGCGGTCAAATTAATAATGCGTATTGGGCAGGAGAAAAAATTAGGTACACCATTTATTACAATGTCATTGGATTATATGTGAATGCTGGCAAGGCCGAATTTACTATTAAGGAATCCACCTGGGATAATACCCCTACCTATACTTTTACTGCAACAGGAAAATCTAATTCTAAATACGATTGGATTTTTAAAGTTAGAGATAAGTATGAATCGGTGGTAGATAAAAAAACATTATTGCCTTATCAATTTATAAGGCAAATTAATGAGGGAAGTTTTCATCAAAAACAGGATGTGCAATTCAATCAAAAAGCCAATACTGCTTTACAGGAAGGGACTATGTATAAAACGACTGATTGTACTTTTGATGTTATTAGTGCCATTTATGCTGCTCGAAATATCAATTATGCCAATGCCCAACTAAATGATAAAATAACACTCAACTTTTTTTTAGATAAGCAATTATATCCCTCCTATTTTAAATTTTTAGGGAGGTCTGAAATCACTACGCAATACGGAAAATTTAAAGTGATCAAATTGGCGCCTTTGTTGTTAAAGGGGACTATGTTTGATGGGGGAGAAAAAATGGTTATTTGGGTAACAGATGATGAGAACCATATTCCTGTTCGTATTGAAACACCCATCATAATTGGCAGTATTAAAGTTGATTTGGATGCTTATGAAAACTTAAGACATCCATTAAGCTCCCTAATTGAAGTAATGGAATAAAGAAATTATACTAAAGTGGCAAGATTAAAAGTTGCTTTTAACCTAATCCCTTTTTCGGTTTCTTGTAAAGTGCAACACTCATGTTGCGCATCGTGTTCAAAAAATAAGGTATAATGATTTTGTACAGCTTGCTTTAAAAACAACTCTTTTTCGGCTAAGGTAATTAAGGGTTGCATATCATAGCCCATAATATAAGGTAGCGGAATATGTCCTATACTTGGCAATAAATCGGCCATAAATACGAGTTGTTCTTCACCCAAAGTGATTTTAGGAATCAACATTCCTTTGGTATGTCCATTTACTACAAAACAACTAATGGAAGGGCTGAAATGTATTTCATGTAATTGGTTGCTACTGTCAAATTGCGGTAGACTAATTATTTTAAGCTGTCCACTTTGCTGTAAGGGTAAAATATTTTCAGCTAAAAAGGAGGCTTTTTCTCTTCGATTAGGTTGCATAGCCTCATTCCATTGAGGTTCACTTACCCAATAAGTGGCATTAGGAAATTGAAGGGATAAATTTTCCTTTTCTTTGATTACAGCACCGCCCACATGATCAAAATGTAAATGGGTTAATAATACATCTGTGATGTCGGCTGTTGCAATATTTAATTTTTGTAAAGCGGTTGTTAAGGAGACTGTTTCGTGAGGGTGATAGTGACTAAAAAATTTTTCATCTTGTTTTGATCCCATTCCAGTATCAATTAAAATTTTTCGTTCACCTTCGATTACAAGCAAGCAACGTAAGGCCCAAGTACATAAATTGTTTTCATCGGCAGGATTTGATTTATTCCAAATTGATTTAGGGACAACTCCAAACATGGCACCGCCGTCTAATTTAAATTTTCCAGTATCTATACTATATGCCTTCATGTCCTTTTAGTTTTGAAGCTCGATATAATAATACGAATCCAATTATAAAAAATATACATAAGGCCAATACTGAATTGCGTTGCGACCCTGTGATTTCATTTATAATACCAAAGCTAAACATACCAATGACAATCGCAATTTTTTCGGTAACATCAAAAAAGCTAAAATAGCTAGTGGTATCATGCGTTTCTGGCATTAATTTAGAATAGGTACTTCTGCTTACGGATTGTATACCACCCATAACAAAGCCAACTACAATTGCTAAAGTATAAAAGGGTAGCACGCTGTTTCGAGGCAGGTAATAGCCCATGATACAGCCCCCAATCCAAATTAGGATGGCCGCCATGATGGTATTAAAATTTCCCCATTTACCGGCTAATTTGGCCATTAAATTAGCCCCCGGTATCGCAACGATTTGAATGATGAGTATCGCGATAATTAAATTGGTTGTTGGAATGTTTAATTCGCTCTTGCCATATAAAGTGGCAGCTAACATAACTGTTTGCACTCCCATGTTATAAAAGAAAAATGAAACTAAAAATCTTTTTAAAATAGGCAATGACTTAAGCTCTATCCAAACCTTATGTATTTCTTTATAACCTTGTGTAAATAAATTTTTGTGTTGAACATCTTTAACACCTGTTCCGCTGGGAAGTCTTGAAATAGCCAGCCAACCAAAACCCACCCACCATATACCTACTAATAAAAATGAAATTTGAGATGCTTTGCCCACGGTAATTCCAAATAGCTCAGGTTTTAATACAAATACAAAACATATAATTTGTAAAAGTACGGAGCCAATATAGCCCATCATAAAACCTTTCGCACTAATCCGATCCCTGTCAGCTGGAGCTGCAATTTCGGGTAGATACGAATTATAAAAAACCAAACTTCCCCAAAAACCTACGCATGCAATGATGACCGAAATAAGCCCTCCTATAATATGGTTGCTATCAAAAAAGTAAAGTGAGGCACAAGCCAAACTACCCATGGTGCAAAAAAAGCGAAGAAACTGTTTTTTATTACCCCTTGAATCAGCAATCGAGGATAAAATGGGGGAAAGGATAGCCACAATAATAAAGGCTATGGCTAAAACATAATTATAAAGCGCAGTGTTTGAAAATTCATAGGGCCCAATTTTAATTTTATCAATTAAAGTATTCTCATTACCATCGCCAGTGACTGCTTCATAATAAGCAGGGAAGATAGTAGAAGTAATGACTAGATTGTAAACGCTATTGGCCCAGTCATACATTGCCCAACCATTGACTACTTTTTTAGAGGCAGTTTGCATAAGTAATTGTTTTGTATTTTAAAAATACTACTTATTGTGCAACTGTCCTATAGCAGCTTAATGGATATATTGGGTAAATAATAACACTAAAATAGTGATTCCTAAGGCAATTCGGTACCAGCCAAATAAGGCAAAACCCTTCTTTTGAACAATTTTAATAAAAAACCGAACAGTAATTAAGGCGACAACAAAAGCAACGAAAGCGCCAATGAACAAAAGGGTTAAATTATCTTTGCCGAAAACTTCAGGATTCGTTTTGAATACATCTAAGCTGCTTTTTGCTGAAGCGGCTAACATGGTTGGCACTGCTAAGAAAAAAGAAAATTCAAGTGCGGTTTGCTTATTTAATTTTTGACTCATTCCACCTACTATGGTAGCAGCACTTCTGCTTAAGCCTGGAAATAAAATGGACAAAACTTGAAAGCAACCAATTATAAATGATTTTTTATAACTTATTTCATTGATCTCTGATTCATCGTTCACCTTTGATGTATTGGCTTTAAAAAGTTGATCTACAAATAATAGGAGTATACCGCCAGCAATCATGACGATGGCGATGACCCATAAATTATTTAAAACAGCATCGATGTATTTTTTTAATGCGGCTCCAAAAATTAATGCGGGAATGACAGCTACTATTAATTTTAAATAAAAGCTATAGTGCTTGAAATCAAAAAATCTTTTATAATAAATAACCACCACCGATGCAATGGCAGCTAATTGAATGACAATCTCAAACAAGTCAACAAAAGGATCTTTAGCAATACCTAAAAACGGATTTGCGAATTTCATATGTGCCGTACTGGAAATGGGCAAAAATTCAGTAATCCCTTCGATAATAGCAATAATAATAGATTGAATTGTATTCATATTAGGATATTAAAAAAGCGATCCCGATATATTCGGGATCGCTTTAAGTTAAATAGGGTTATGCTTTTTTAAATAAGGCGTAAATTTCTATCAAGAAGCCAATGATCATAACGATAGGCGCTAAAGTGATTCGACGAAAGCTATACACTTCATTTACATTAAATACATTAGGATCTGCACTTTTGCCGCCTGCCATTAATAGCATGCCAGCAGCAATGAATACGACACCCACTAACATCCATAGGTAATTTGACTTACCAAAGAGGACTAATGATTTTTTTGTTTCTTTTTGAGTCATAATATTTTGTTTTTTTATTTTACTGCTTGGTCAACAATAGTCATAATTATAAAGTAATACTTAATAAAGTTCATCTAATTTCATCTTGAGATATTTTACCACACTGCGGTAAGTGCTGAAAACCGAAATACCTACTCCTAAAAACATAATTCCCGCAAAAAGTAATAAATCATTTCCTACACCTTGCATGGTTTTGATTTGTGGGAATTGTATACCTGCCCATTGGATCAAGCCAAATAATAAAAATAAAGCAATGAAGGAACTGATTAACCCATTTAATAAAGCACGCACTACTAATGGCTTTGAAATAAAACCTCTAGTGGCCCCTACCATTTGCATTGTTTTAATCAAGAAACGATTGCTAAACATAGCCAATCGAATGGTGTTATCTATACTAATAATAACAATAATGCAAAGAATGATGGACATCACTAAAAAGATAAGGCCAATTTTAGTAGCTCTCTCATTAAGATTGGTGACTAAGCTTTTTGGATATTGAATATCGGCCACTTCTGTTTTGAATTCACTTTCAATAACGCTACTGATGTGATTTAAACTATCTGGATTAACGTAATTAGCTTTTGCAAAAAAATCAACACTTTCGGGAAGTGGATTTACATCTAAAATTTTAGCCCAATCCTCATTATTTTCCTTATTCCAAATTGTTTTCGCCTTTTCCTTATTGACGTATTCTACATTTTTTGCGTAGGGCTGGTTGGCAATATATTGCTGAATTTTATCAATGGCATTTTTATCTGAAGTCCTTAAGTAAACGCTGATTCGGATATCCTCTTTAAAATTATCTCCAATGGAATGTAGGTTGATAAATAACCAGCCCATAATGCCCATAATAAACAAAACTATCGCGACCCCAATCACGCTATAAATATAATTGGGCTTGCTGCGTTTTAAAGAGGTAGATCCGTTGACTGCCATAGCATTAAATTTTACTTGTTCACTTTGCAAATGTAGGGTTTTGAACGCTAATGGCTTACATTTGCATAGGGTGAATTATCCTAATTTTTAGCCAAATGGAGCATTTTTTTGATTTTGGTATCATTAGGGTTCCTATTCGTCCTTTTTAAAATGAAAAGCAATTAGATGGAGTATCAATTTAGGGCCATTGAGAAAAAGTGGCAAACTATTTGGAAGGAGAAAAAAGCTTACCAGGTGCTCAATGAAACGAGCAAGCCAAAGTGTTATGTATTGGATATGTTTCCTTATCCAAGTGGTGCAGGACTGCATGTAGGTCATCCCTTAGGATATATTGCATCAGATATTTATAGCCGTTTTAAAAGGTTAAAGGGGTTTAATGTATTACATCCCATGGGATATGATGCTTTTGGTTTGCCAGCTGAACAATACGCAATCGAAAATGGAATTCATCCTGCCATCTGTACCCAAGACAATATCAATAATTTCAGAAAACAGTTAGATAATATTGGATTTTGCTACGATTGGGATAGAGAGGTTCGTACCTGTGATGCGACTTATTATAAATGGACACAATGGATTTTTCTACAATTATTTAATAGTTTTTTTGATAGAAATACGCAAAAGGCACGCCCCATAAAGGAATTAGTTTCTCAATTTGAAAAGGAGGGGAATCTTCATTTTCCATGTCCTGGGGATGGGGTAAAACAATTTACTGCAGAGGATTGGAAAGCAAATTCAGAAAAACAACAACAGGATATTTTAATGCAATATCGTTTGGCTTTTTGTGGTATTGGGGAAGTGAATTGGTGCGCGGCGTTAGGAACTGTTTTGGCCAATGATGAAGTGATTAATGGGTTAAGTGAAAGAGGAGGACATCCTGTAGAAAAGAAAAAATTAAGGCAATGGTATTTACGCATTACAGAATATGCAGATCGATTATTATCTGGTTTAGAAACGATACAGTTTAGTGAAGCCATGAAGGAAATGCAATCCAATTGGATTGGTAAAAGCGAAGGAGCGGAAATTGATTTCAAAGTGAAGGACATCAATGAAACTTTGCGTGTGTATACAACACGTCCTGATACTATTTTTGGTGTTGATTTTATGGTGGTAGCACCAGAGCATGCATTGATTGAAAAAATGGTGCCTAGTTCACATAAGGAAGAAGTAGATAAATATATAAGTTATGTAAAAAGCCGTAGTGAGAGAGAAAGAATGGCAGAGAAAAAAATTACAGGTTGCTTTACAGGTGCTTATGTTTTAAATCCTTTTAATGGGCAAGAAATTCCAATTTGGATTTCGGAATATGTATTAGCAGGATATGGTACTGGCGCCATCATGGCTGTGCCTTGTGGGGATGACCGTGATTTTAAATTTGCAAAGCATTTTAATATTCCAATTACAAATATTATTGGAGATGCATTCAATGGTTTAGAAGCCAATCCAACCAAAGAAGCTATTTTAATGAATAGTGATTTTTTAGATGGGGTTATTCAAAAGGACGCGATCCGAATTGTAAATGATAGATTAGAAAGTGTAGGATTCGGGCATCGAAAAATAAATTATCGAATGCGTGATGCTGCTTTTAGTAGACAAAGATATTGGGGAGAACCTTTCCCTATTAAATGGAAAGAAGGCGTTGCCTATCCGATGGATGAAAAAGAGTTACCCTTATTGTTACCTGAAGTAGATAACTATTCCCCTGGTCCAGATGGGGAGGGGCCTTTAGCTAATATTGAATCTTGGAGGAATGCGCAATACGAAACCAATACCATGCCTGGCTATGCAGGAAGTAGCTGGTATTTTTTAAGGTATATGGATCCGCATAATACAAATGAATTTTGTAGTAGAAAGGCCAGTGATTATTGGGGACAAGTGGATTTATATATTGGAGGTACAGAGCATGCGGTGGGGCATTTGTTATATAGCAGGATGTGGACCAAAGCATTATATGACTTAGGCCATATTGGTTTTGATGAGCCGTATAAAAAATTATTAAATCAAGGAATGATTCAAGGTAGTTCCAGATTTGTATATCGAAAGCGTGGTACGCAAACTTTTGTGTCAGCCAATTTAGCGCATCAATACGAAGTAGATCAGTTGCATGTTGATGTAAACAAAGTGGATGGTGTTGAATTGGATATGGAAGCTTTCAAAAAATGGAAGCCTGATTTTGCAAATGCAGTATTTATTTTAGAAGATGGAAAATATATATGCGGAGTCGAAGTGGAAAAAATGTCAAAATCGAAATTTAATACGGTGAATCCAGACGACTTGGTCGAAAAATATGGCGCAGATACTTTTAGAATGTATGAAATGTTTTTAGGCCCTGTGGAACAAAGCAAGCCATGGGATACAAAAGGAATAGAAGGGGTCCATCGGTTCTTGAAAAAGTTTTGGAGATTATTTTTTGATGAACTAAAAGGAAAAGTATGGGTAGATGAGCCAGCCACTATGGAAGAACTTAAAGTGTTGCATAAAACCATTAAAAAAATCGAGGAGGATACAGATAGACATAGTTTTAATACAGCAGTGAGTTCTTTTATGATTTGTATTAACGAATTGTATGATTTAGGTTGTCATAAAAAAAGCATACTGTCTCAGGTACTTATTTTATTAACGCCCTATGCGCCTCATTTTAGTGAGGAGTTGTGGCAGACCTTAGGTAATGAAGGCATTATATTAGATGCTAGTTTCCCTGTATTTGAGGCAAAGTATGTTGTTGAAACTACTAAGGATTATCCGGTGAGTATCAATGGGAAAATGCGTACCAATATAGCCATTGATTTAGCAGCTACTGAGCAGGAAGTAAATGAGATCGTCATGTCTAATGCATTGGTGCAAAAATGGATCGAAGGAAAGCCTGTAAAAAAATTGATTTTTGTGAAAGGCAAAATGATAAATGTCGTAATTTAAACAATTGGAATTAATTTAATTTAAGAATGGATTCGGTCGAATTCTTTAAAAAATGCAACTATGAAAAAAATTATCTTTTTAGCTAGTCAATTATGTATAGCGCTTTTGATGAATGCGCAAATGCCTAATTCAAATATGCCAAGGTTTAATCGTTGGCTAAATAATGATGAATTTGTTATCAATACAAAGTTGGTGGGAACTACTGCATCTGCCGATTATGTATACAATATAAACACAAAACAATATACCCCTGCACCTCCTTTAGCCAAGGAAGAAAAATTATTATCTGTAAAGGACGGAGAGATTTTTGTGAAAGTCAATGGGGTAGATAAACAAATTACATCCGATAAGAAGGAAAAGAAAAATCCAACTTTATCACCAGATGGACAATTTGTTGCTTATACTCAAAATAATAATTTATATACCATTTCCGTAGCTGATTTAAAATTGACAGCCATCACCAATGAAACAACTAAGGGTATTTTAAATGGGTATGCAAGTTGGGTTTATTTTGAAGAAATATTTGGACGTCCATCACAGTATCGTGCGTTTTGGTGGAGCCCAGATAGTAAATTTATTTCCTTTATGCGTTTTGATGAGCGAAATGTGCCCATGTTCCCCATCTATAATAGCGAAGGGCAGCATGGATTTGTGGAGGAAACGCGTTATCCAAAAGTTGGAGATCCCAATCCAACAGTTAAAATTGGATGGGTAGCGCCGACAGGTGGAAATATAACCTGGGCCGATTTTAATGACCAAGACGATCAGTATTTCGGGTGGCCTATTTGGAATCCCAATAACAATAAGATGTGGTTATCTTGGATGGATCGTGGCCAAAATAATTTGAAGATTTATGAATTAGATATGGCCACTGGATCTAAAAAAGAAGTGTATAAGGAATATCAAAAAACATGGATTGATTTAGAAGATAGAGTGGGAGGTAGGATAAATTTTTTAGCAAATAACAAAGGATACATTGCTCAATCTGATCAAACAGGTTGGAATCAATTGTATTTGTATCAAATGGATGGTCAATTATTAAACCCTATTACGAATGGCAAATTCACTGTGACTGGGATTAAACTTGTTGATGAAAAAGCAAAGACTATTTATTTTACAGCTAGAGGTGTGGAGCATTCTACTCGTATTGATTTGTATGCCATTGGATTGGACGGTAAAAATTTTAAGAGATTAACTGCAGGTGAATATAATCATACACAAACCAATCTATCTCCAGATGCAAAGCATGTGGTTTCGGTTTATAGCAATGTAACTACGCCTACTACATTAGGTTTGATAGATGTAAAGTCAAAATCAATAACAACTTTAGGTAGTTCGGTAGATTCTAATTTTAAAGTAGTAGATGTGGCTAAGACGGAATTAATTTATATTAAAAGTGAAGATGGAATATATGAATTACCAGCATTAGTTACATGGCCTAAAAATATGGACCCTACCAAAAAATATCCTTTATTAGTTAGTATTTATGGTGGTCCAAATGCAGGAACTGTAATGGATAGTTGGAATTATTCAAGCACGCGTGAAAATTGGGCAAAAGAAGGATTGATTCAAGTTGCATTTGATCATCGTGCTAGCGGTCATTTTGGAAAAGAAGGAGTGAATTATATGTATCGCAATTTAGGTTATTGGGAAATGAAGGATTATATGACCATGGCTAAGTGGTTTATTGCGAATGGCAAAGCAGATTCTACTAAAATTTGTATTACCGGATTTAGTTATGGTGGTTATATGAGTTGTTATGCATTAACTTATGGCGCATCTGTGTTTACGCATGCCATGGCGGGGGGTAGTGTGACATCATGGGAATTATATGATAGCCATTATACTGAAAGATATATGGATACGCCTAAAGAAAATCCAGAAGGTTATAAATCAAGTAGTGCAATGACTTTTGCAAAAAACTTTAAGGGCGTCTTACAATTAGTACATGGCACCATGGATGATAATGTGCACATGCAAAATTCAATACAACTTTTAAGCGCTTTGGAAGACAATGGAAAAGAAGTTGAATTTATGTTGTATCCTGGAGGTCGACATGGTTGGGGTGGTGCCAAAGGCAAGCATTTCACCGACTTGAAAAATAAGTTCATCTATAAATATTTATTAGAAAAGCCAGTGCCTTCCAATAAATAGTACCCAAAACATTCATTCATGTCGCAGCCGATATTAGATAGTTCGAATAGCAATCCTTTAGATAAAGAGTTTGAGAATAGTATTCGTCCTAGGGAAATGGATGCTTTTGCAGGTCAGCCTCAATTAATTGAAAACCTGAGTATTTTTATTAAGGCAGCTAAAATGCGTGGAGAGGCATTGGATCATATTTTATTTCATGGCCCTCCTGGATTAGGAAAAACCACTTTAAGTCGTATTGTTGCTAATGAAATGGGGGTTCAAATAAAAGAAACATCGGGCCCTGTGATTGAAAAACCTAGTGACTTGGCAGGTTTGTTGACGAGTCTTGAAGCGAATGATGTTTTGTTTATTGACGAGATACATCGATTGAGTACTGTAGTGGAAGAATACTTATATGCGGCCATGGAGGATTACAAAATTGACATCATGATAGATACTGGCCCCAATGCTCGAAGTATTCAAATCAATTTAAATCCTTTTACCCTTGTTGGAGCTACTACCCGTAGTGGGCTATTAACTGCTCCCTTATTATCAAGGTTTGGAATTAAATCCAGGTTGGAATATTATCCAGCATCGGTGATTGAAAAAATTATTTTAAGAAGCGCTCAAATATTAGATGTTAAAATTAATGCGGATGCGGCAGGTGAAATTTCAAGACGAAGCAGAGGAACACCAAGAATTGCGAATGGATTATTAAGAAGGGTTCGTGATTTTGCGCAAGTATTAAATGATGGCGCTGTTGATTTAGGTATTACACAACATGCTTTAAAGGCATTAAATGTGGATGAGCATGGTTTAGATGAAATGGATAATCGAATTTTATTGGCCATCATTGAAAAATTCAAAGGTGGACCCGTGGGAATCTCCACTATTGCAACTGCAGTGGGAGAGGAGTCGGGCACCATCGAAGAAGTGTATGAGCCTTTTTTAATACAAGAAGGATTTTTACAACGCACTCCTAGGGGGCGTGAAGTAACCCATAAAGCCTATGTGCATTTAGGGAAAACACGAGATCGCGGCCATTTAGACAATCCTGAATTGTTTAGATAAGCTTAAAATAGGAGTGACTAAATAAAAAAATCCCGATGAATAGATCATCGGGATTTTTTTATAAAAATTAAGTTGAGATTTTATTGAACCACCAATCTAAATCCATTTCCGTGAATATTTACAATTTCTATTTTTTCATCTTCCTTCAAGTACTTCCTTAGTTTAGCAATATATACATCCATACTGCGACCATTAAAATAAGTGTCACTGCCCCATATTTTTTTAAGTGCTTTTTCTCTAGTAAGTAAGTCATTTTTATTTTCAGCCAACATTTTTAATAACTCATTTTCCTTTGGAGACAACACTTGCGTTTTATCATTGTACTTTAGTTCACGTAATTTAGGATTAAAATGATATCCTGCTAAATCATATTCTACATTTTCGGTTACTTTATTATCTTCCTCATTACGTTTGATAATGGCTTTAATTTTAAGTAGTAAAACTTCACTATCAAAGGGTTTGGTGATATAGTCATCTGCCCCTAATTTATATCCAGTAATGATATCTTCTTTTAAAGTTTTAGCACTTAAAAAGAAAAGAGGTACATCAGGATCAATATCTCTGATTTCTTCGGCCAATGTAAAGCCATCCACATGTGGCATCATCACATCTAATAAACAAAGGTCAAATTTTTCACGCTGAAAAGCAGCTAATCCTAAGCGGCCGTCGCGTTCAAGTGTCACTTCGTATTCATTTAATTCTAGGTAATTTTTAAGAACTAATCCCAAATTACTGTCGTCTTCGCACAATAAAATTTTGCTTGTTTTTTTATCTTCCATATTGATTGCTTTGTGTAAAGAAACGCTTTTTAAGTTTTGCTTCTAAAAAAGGGTTTCCAATGTTTTGTTAAAATATACCTATTTCTTCGTACTTGTACAAAGGTCGCAAATTTTACATCGTATTGGGTTGTTTTCGCCGAAATATTTTGCCAAAAAGATACTGCGACAGGGTTCATTTTTACCCCAGATATAGTCTGAGAACTGCTTCACTCTTTCCAAAAAAGCCTTTTGGCGTAATTGGTAATTGTCTAAGTCAATTTTCATATGGGCTGCCGATGCGCGATTCCATAAAAATTGTACCACGGGTTGATTTTCCTTTTGTTCAAATTGAATCATCCCCTTATTTTGTAAACTAACAAGACTGTTTTGTACAAAAGTCACATCCCTTTGCAACAGTTGAGCAAGCAGCTGCTCATTGATATATTGCGGACTATCTAAAACACCTCCGTAAGTGCGTAATATATTTTGAAGTACGATGCTAAGAATGTTATTTTCTTTTTCAAAGTCTTCGAGCATCTGCCGATCAGCAATTACTTGCACCATTGAAGGTTTAAAGGAGCTGGCTGAAAATTTCACATGTCCCTCTTGTTCAATCCACTGTAATGCATTTCGCGCTGTCATCTTATCCCATTCAAATCTTAAACAAAAGCTTTCAAAATCAAATAGAAATTGTTGCTTTTCGCCCATGCCAATAGGAAGCTGCACGAAATCTGCTAAATCCTGATATACTTTTTTTATCGTTTTAATCGAAGGGTATTTTTTTTCTTGTACCATCTGCCAATATTCCCAATCGTTTTGTTGGAATAATAAGATGGCCGATGCAGGTAATCCATCCCGTCCAGCTCTTCCTGCTTCTTGATAATATTGTTCCAAACTACCTGGAATATCATAATGGATCACAGCACGAACACCTCCTTTATTGATACCCATTCCAAATGCACTGGTACTCACCATGATTTGAATTTCGTCATTCATCCATGCTTGTTGATTTCGTTGCCTGGTTTCAATCGATAATCCTGCATGATATTCAGCTACCTTAAATTGGTATGCTTTTAATAATTGGGTAAGTTGACTTACGTTATTTCGGGTATTGCAATAAATAATCACTGCGCCCTTTATTTCATTCAATATGAGTCGGCAACTATATAATTTAACAGGTACTTGGTGAATACTATATTTAATATTAGGTCTTAAAAAAGAATCTGTTATGACAACCGCTTTTTGTAATGATAATTGTTTAATGATATCCTCCTGCACCATGGGTATAGCAGAGGCCGTCATTGCTAAAATGGGTACTTTCGGAAACAATTTTTTTAAGATAGATAATTTGCGATAGGAAGGTCTAAAATCATAGCCCCATTGTGAAATACAATGCGCTTCATCAATGGCAAATAGTTGAATATTTAAATTTGATAAAAAACTTTGAAAATGAGATTGTGCTAATTTTTCGGGGCTACAATAAATAAATTTATATTTTCCTTTTAAAGCGGCTTCTAATATTAGTGATTCAGCATCCTGAGAAAGTTGACCACCTAAATTGACTGCACTAATATTTTTATCTAATAAATCCTTTACCTGATCTTGCATCAAAGCAATTAAGGGACTGATGATAACGCAAACGCCTTCCTCAGCTAAAGTGGGTATTTGAAAGCACAATGATTTACCTGCACCTGTAGGAAGTAGCGTAAGTACATCATTTCCAGCCATCACTGCTTCAATGACCTCTTTTTGTTGAGGCCTAAATTGAGTATAGCCCCAATATTGATTTAATATATCTAGTGGATTTTTCAAAAAAGCTAAACTAGTTTTTTCTTAAATAGCCTTAATGAATTGAGTGCTAATACCACATCACTTAATCCCATAATCAATGCGCCGTAGGTAGGTCCCCAAGTACCTAATAACCCAAGTGCTGCAACTGGGATGGCAATAATATTATATGAAAATGCCCAAATCAAATTTTCCTTAATGGTTTCATAAGTTCTTTTTCCTAAACCTAATGACATAGGAAGATTTTTTAAACCTTGGTTCATTAATATCACTTGTGCAGTTTGTATGGCAATATGAGAAGCATTGCTTAAAGAAATACCAATCGTTGCTTTTGCCAATGCAGGTGCATCATTGATGCCATCTCCAACCATTGCAGTGGGACATTTTTTTACAAAAGCATCTAATTGTATCAATTTATCGGTAGGACTTTGTTCAGCTATGATTTCTTGTATGCCTAATACTTTTCCAATTTTATCACATTTAGATTGTCTATCACCACTTAGTAAAATAGTGTGCACCCCTTGACGGTGTAATATTTCTATGACTTGTTTGGCTTCGGGTCGGATTTCATCTTCAACATCTATCCAACCTATGAGGGTATTGTTTTTTTGGATGTATATATTATGCCCATCTTCTATATTATGATCAGTCACTATTTTATAAGAGCCTGCCCAATATTCATTACCTTCTTTGTCCATTGCTTTAATTCCTAATCCTTTTACTTCTTCAATACTGGCCCAAGCTTGCGCACCACTTGATTTCCATTCGTTACTGATACATTTTGCAATGGGATGATTAGAATACTTTTCCAATGAATATACCAATGCCTTAAATTCATTTTCACTGGTCCCATCCATAATTTTAAATTGGTGCATTGAAAAATGTCCGGTGGTTAAGGTGCCTGTTTTATCAAAAACAACTTGGCGTATATCTTTGAAAGTTTCTAAGCTTTTAGCATTTTTAAATAAAACACCGTTGCGTGCACCGCGCCCCAATCCAACAGCAATAGCCGCAGGGGTAGCTAATCCCATGGCACAAGGACATGATATCACTAACACGGCAATGGCCCTTAACATACTACTACCAAAGCCAATTTCAGTAAAAAAATAATTTCCAATTAAAGTAAGCACAGCAATACTTAATACCAGTGGAACAAATACGGCACTAATTTTATCGGCTAATATTTGAACAGGCGGTTTTTCGCCTTGTGCGGCTTTGACCATTTTTAAAATATTGGCAAGTACCGTATCGTCGCCTACTGCTGTAACATAGGCTTTAATACTGCCATCTTGAATGGTGCTTCCTCCTAATAATAGATCATTTTTTTTTCGTTGAATGGGTTCGCTTTCACCAGTGACAATAGATTCATTCACATTAGCTTCACCCCATAAAATTTTACTATCCATGGGAACCGTTTCACCCGCATTCACTAAAATCAAATCACCTACTTTTAAAGTTTGACTTTCTACATTAAAAATAATTTCTTTATGATGTTCATCAAATACAATCATGTTGGCCATTACTTTTTGTGCACGCACTAAATCCTTTAATGCGCGTTGTGTGGATTGCACTGAAGTGTCTTCTAAATAATTACCAAAAAATACTAAGGTGATAATGGTGGCCGTGGTTTCGTAATAAGCGAAAGCAATTCCTTGTCCTGATAAGGTTCCATATAAACTATACCCAAAGGAGGATAATGCACCAATGGCAACTAATACATTCATATTTGGTATTCCAGTACGAATACTATTCCAAGCACTTTTCCCAAAATAACTCATACCCACTATAAAAACAGGAAGTGTAAATCCCAATTGTACATAAGTATTCATCATCCAGTGAATATGTATTCCTGGAATCATATGAAGCACCAATGGGAGCGTGAATAAAAAACTAAATAAAGATCGATCGGCATTATTATCCAACCACTTTTTTTTGGGACTAGCACCATCCTGTCCTCTCACTTTATATCCTAATCCTTGTATACCCTTAATCAATATTTCTTTGTTGATGCCTTCTGGCTTTTCAAACTGCACTTCCCCCTCCATGAAATTTACTTTGGGTTCATCAATGCCTTTTGATTGTAAATATTTATGAATAGATAAGGCACAATTGGTGCAACTCATCCCGTCGACTTTCCATTGAATTGATTCCATAAGGATTCATTTATAATGTAAAGATACGAAGACATTTTAGCTTATAATAAAGCATTAATACTCATTAAAACATTGTATTTGTTGACTTATCTTTGCCTTATGGATATGATTTATACTCTAAGTCAAATAGAGGCTACAGCGCAGGGTTTACTGAAGAAATTTGGTAATAAACCCATCTGGGCATTTCATGCACCCATGGGAGCTGGCAAAACCACCTTAATTTCCGAATTATGTAAACAGTTAGGGGTATTGGATCGTGTGAATAGTCCCACTTTTGCTATTATGAATGAATATCAAGTGGAGGGCAAAGTGATTTATCATATGGATTGGTATCGATTGCAAAATGAGGCAGAAGCCAGCAGGGCAGGGGTTGAAATGGCTTTAGAGGAAGCGCATTATTGTTTTATCGAATGGCCGGAGCGTGCCATACAATTATTACCCGCAGATACGCAGCATTTTGAAATTGAAATACTTGATCCTGAGCATAGACGAATTTTTATCCCTTAAGTCTTTCTTCCAATTTTTGTATCTTCATAAAAAATAAGACGATATGAGTACCTTAAAACCCCAAATTGATAGTTCCATTTTTTATGAAACGCAGGAGGAGGTTTTGGATATTCGATATAGGAGTAAACCCTTGATGATCGGAATCCCAAAGGAAATTGCATTTCAAGAAAATAGAATTGGTTTAATTCCCGAAGCGGTAAGTGTTTTGGTAGCCAATGGCCATGAAGTTTTAATGGAACATAAGGCAGGGGAAGGAAGTCGTTATTCGGATATGGATTATGCCGAAGCCGGTGCTAAAATTGTATTTGAAAAAGAAGAGGTATACAAATGCCCCATTCTTGTCAAAACAGCACCCCCAGTGGAAGCAGATTTGCCTTTTTTGCAAATGCACCAAACCATTATTTCGCCTTTACATTTGACGGCATTGGAAAAAGGGTTAATGGAAAAATTAATGGCAAAAAAAATAACTGCATTAGCGATTGAAAATATTAAAGATGAAAATCAAAACTTTCCTATCTTAAGAAGTATGGGTGAAATTACCGGTAGTGCGGTGATGTTAATCGCTGGGCAATACTTAAGTAATTTTAATCAAGGGAAAGGAATATTATTAGGCGGTATAAGTGGCGTGCCTCCTACCAAAGTGGTTATTATTGGGGCCGATATCATTGGCGAATTTGCAACTCGAAATGCATTGGCCTTGGGCGCTTCAGTAAAAGTGTTTGATAATAATGTGTCTAGATTGCAACGACTTCAAAATAACTTAGGACAAAGAGTTTGGACCAGTGTGTTGGAGCCTAAAATATTAGCAAAACAATTAAAAACTTGTGAAGTGGCAGTAGGTGCTTTACGAAATGATTTTAGTCGTGCGCCTATTGTAGTAACTGAAGAAATGGTAGCAGCCATGCGTCCAGGCAGCATCATCATTGATGTGGCCATTGATCGTGGCGGCTGTTTTGAAACCAGTGAATTAACCAATCATGAAAATCCAATCATCATTAAACATGGTGTAATTCATTATGGAGTTCCAAATATCCCAAGTGGGTTTGCTCGAACTGCAAGTCAAGCCATTAGTAATGTACTTATGCCTTTATTAATACAAATTGGAGATTTGGGAGGATTGGCTGAAATCATTTGGCAACAAATACATTTAAGAGAAGGAATCTATTTATACAAAGGGGCATTAACTGATATCTACATCAGTGAAAAATTTAATCTTAAGTATACCGATTTGAATTTATTGATAGCAAGCAAAAGCTAAACACTAATTATTTTTATAGTCCATTAAATTGACCTGTTGCTTGCAGAATTGGTATTCCAAAGGATCATTACTTCCCACGATGATCAATTTATGTAAAGCATATTGATTGATAAGATGATCGTAAAGCGCATAGCCTTCCTTATCTAAATTACTACAAGGTTCATCTAATAATAAAATAGGACTATCTGAAAAAATGGCTAAGGCTAATTTGAGTCTTTGTTTCATCCCGCTACTAAAATACCTAATCTGTTTATGGGTAGCAGATTTCAATCCAATCAAATCAATGATTTCGTCTACACTTATATTTTGTTGTAAAGGTTTAAAAGTAGCATGAAATTGAAACTGTTCAAGTGTTGTCAGCTCCTCCACCAATTCTAAATAGGGTGCTGCAAAACTAATTTCATTAAAAATGTTACCCTCTTTATGCTGAGCCCATTCAATAGTACCTTTGGTTAGTGTGCTATAGCCGGATATGATTTGGAGTAATGTGCTTTTTCCTGAACCATTATTTCCTATTAATGCATAATGTTGACCTGCTTCAAATGTATAGTCAAGATTTTTGAAAATCCATTCTTTATTGAATCTTTTGCTGGCTTGATGTAAGCTAATTTGCATATTGATTAATCTTCTTCAACGACACCTTTGCCGAATCTTTTAATGACGCCTCTTCCACTTTCTCTAATAAAAGTTACAATTTCATCGCGTTCATCGGTCGCTGGAATTTCTTCTTCAATAAATTCCAATGCTTGCGTAGTGTTCATCCCTTTACTAAAAATGTATCTGTATATATCAAGGATATGGTTAATTTTTTCCAAATCAAAACCTCTTCTTTTTAATCCCACACTATTCACTCCACCATAGCTTAATGGATTGCGTACTGCTTTAATATATGGAGGAACATCTTTACTTACCAAGCTTCCTCCAGCGATATAAGCATGCTGTCCAATATTTACAAATTGATGAACAGCACTCACGCCTGCAATCCATGCATAATCACCAAGGGTTACATGTCCCGCAATTTGAACACTATTACTTAAGATGCAATGATTGCCAATAATACAATCGTGTGCAATATGACTATAAGCCATGATTAGGCAGTTATTACCTACTTTAGTAATCCATCTATCGGAAGTACCTCTATTAATTGTGACAAATTCGCGAATGGTGGTATTGTCTCCAATTTCAACATTTGTTTTTTCTCCATTAAATTTTAAATCTTGTGGATCTGCGCCAATAACAGCGCCAGGAAAAATGCGACAATTTTTTCCAATTTTAGTACCATTCATAATGGTAACACTACTTCCAATCCATGTTCCTTCTCCAATGGATACATCACCGTGTATCACTGTAAATGGATCAATCTTCACATTGGAAGCTACTTTTGCATTAGGATCAATATAAGTAAATGGATGTGTCATAATTTGTGTCAATATTTTTTATTCTGGTCTTTTAATTACCTGTGCCACCAAGTCAGCTTCAGTGGCTACTTTTCCTCCCACATAAACAGTGCCTCTCATTTCACAAATGCCGCGTCGAACAGGAGAGGTTAATTCCATCTTCAACAACATGGTATCGCCTGGCTTTACCATTTGCTTGAATTTGCAATTGTCAATCTTTAAAAAATAAGTATCGTATTGTCCTTTTGGCATCGCATTGATACATAATATACCACCAGTTTGTGCTAATGCTTCAATTTGTAAAACACCAGGCATGACAGGGTTGCCTGGAAAATGTCCTGGGAAAAACCATTCGTTAAAAGTAACATTTTTTACGCCTACGATCATCGTATCGGTGAGTTCAATGATTTTATCAATAAATAAAAATGGATGACGATGAGGTAGTGTTTTCTCTATTTGTTCTAATGTAAAAACAGGCGTTGCAGAAGGATTATACAATGGAACATCTTTAACGTGCTTATTTTTTTTAATGTACTGCTTTATCTTTTTAGCAAACTCCACATTGCTGCTGTGTCCAGGACGATTGGCAATAATGCGTGCCTTGATAGGATAGCCTATAAGTGCTAAATCGCCCACAACATCTAAAAGCTTATGTCGTGCAGGTTCGTTTGGAAATCTTAATTCTAAATTATTTAAATAACCTTCACTTTTTACTTCAATTTTTTCTCTCTTAAAAACTTTTGCCAAGCGATTCATTTCGGCACTTGAAACGGGCTTGTCCACCACCACGATGGCGTTATTAATATCGCCCCCCTTAATTAAATCGTTTTCTAATAAAGTTTCTAATTCATGTAAAAAACAAAAGGTGCGACAAGGAGCAATTTCGGCTTTGAAATCATTGATGGTTTTTAAAGCCGCATGCTGTGTTCCTAAAACAGGGCTATTAAAATCAATCAAAGTAGTAATTTGATAATCTAAGGCTGGTAAGGCCACCATCTCAACTCGCTTATTATCATCGTAGTGAAATATATTTTCGTCGATGCTGTACCAAGCTTTTGCCGCATCTTGTTCAAGGATTCCCGCTTGTTCAATTTTTTCAATAAATGGACTAGAACTTCCGTCTATGATTGGAATTTCTGGACCGTTGACTTCGATCAATAAATTGTCTATTCCCATTCCTACTAAGGCTGCAAGTATATGTTCTACTGTGCTTATTTTAGCATCTCCCACTTGCAAGGTAGTTCCACGACTCGTGTCGGTAACTAAATCACAATCAGCTTTGATAATGGGTTTATTAGGTAAATCAATTCGTTGGAATTGGATGCCATAACCTGGGTTGGCAGGATTCAAAGTCATATCCACTAATACCCCCGTATGCAAACCAGTACCACTAATACTAATACTACTGTTTAATGTATGTTGCTTATCGGGATTAAATTGTTGATCCATGCGTATCTTATTTAAGGGGTCGCTTTGTTAAAGCGATGATTTTCAGCAAAATTAGGTTGAATTACCCTTTTTGGGACAGTTGTTTCACTAATATTTCAAGTTCCTTGACTCTTTTCTCCAATTGAGGGAGGTTTTTGACCTGGATTTGGCTTCTTAAGGCAGCATTTTGTTCGCCCGCAGGGTAGCCTGTCACAACCAAATTGGCTTGTTTGATGGATTTAGTGAGTCCGCTTCGGGCAGCAATTTTTACCCCATCAGCAACTATTAAATGACCTGACGCACCTGCTTGTCCACCCATCATCACATTTTTACCCAATTTGGTACTACCGCTGATACCGCATTGTGCAGCAATGACCGTATTTTCTCCAATGTCAACATTGTGCGCTATTTGTATGAGGTTGTCTAATTTAACCCCTTTTCGAATAAATGTGGATCCTATTGTTGCTCTATCTATTGTGGTATTGGAACCAATTTCTACATCATCTTCAATAATGACATTGCCTAGTTGAGGTACTTTTTGAAAACTACCATCGGCTTTTGGCGCAAAGCCAAAACCATCACCTCCAATCACTGAATTTGAATGAATGGTTACATTATTGCCAATCACACAATCCGAATAAATGATCACGCCTGAATTTAAAATAACATTGTTACCAATTTTTACATTTTCTCCTATGACTACATTGGGGAAAATTTTAACATCATCACCAAGTACAACATTATTGCTGATATGAGAGAACGCTGCAATAAAATGATTTTTACCAAGTTGCACATTGGGTGCAATAAAAGAAGGTTGTTGTATTCCTTGTAATTCTTTAGATTTTAATTCCTGGTATTTGGTAAGTAAGGTAGCAAATGCTGCATAAGCATCAGGTACTTTAATTAGGGTAGCTGCTAATTTATTTTTTAAAACCAAAGACTCGTTAATGATAATAATGGAGGCTTTAGTGGTATATAAAAACTCCTCGTATTTCGGGTTGGCTAAAAAGGAAATTTCGCCCGGCTTAGCCTCTTCGATTTTTCCAAAATTTTGGACCAAGACCGAAGCGTCACCTTCTACTTGACCTTGTATCATTAAAGCTATTTGTTGGGCACTAAATGAAAGCATGCGCTAAGGGTTGAATGGGGGTTTATTCATGGAGTGAGCAAATGTAAAATTTTTTAACCGGGGCAGAAAGACTTTCGTTAATTAATGCATTTTGAATTTGCGAAATAGTGCTTATTTGACCGGTTTTTAGCAAAATTTTAATAGTTTCTCCGTCATTTTTGTATAAAGTATTAGTGGCTTCGCCTTTAAAACATAAGAAAGATAGGTCCTTCTCGTTCATTGGAAATTGAGATTTAACCTTATGATGGGCGATGTTCCAATCTTCGTCGCTAATGGGTTCGGCTTGCATTTTACATTTAAATCCTTTTCGATTCAATAGTCGGTTGCATAAAATAGACAACACAGGATCCGAATGATGCTGCCATTTTTTAATGGCACTTAATATATCAATATCATCTAATTGGCAATAGGCTTTTAAATCGATGTCTGCTAATTTCCCAGAAAACTCATTTAAGAAATAATCTAATACAGTGCCGGTTTTAATGGCTTCGTCTTTTTGTTGTAATAACCATTGCGCGCGTTCAATAATTTTAACCAACATATTTTCGGCTGCGACTACTGATTTGTGCATGTATACTTGCCAGTACATTAAACGACGAGAAACTAAAAACTTTTCAACACTAGTAATTCCTTTTTCTTCTACAACCAATTCATTATTATGCACCGTGAGCATTTTTAATATTCTTTGATAACCAATGACTCCTTCACTTACTCCGGTAAAAAAACTATCACGAGATAAATAATCTAATCGATCAACATCTAATTGACCACTTATTAATTGATGTAAAAAAGTTTTTGGATATTGATTGGTGAATATTTTGATAGCAAGTGTTAATTTGCCTTTTAGTTGTTCATTTTCTTGTTCATTTAAAGCCTGCATAATTAAAAGGGAAAGGTCCTCATGGGTCACTCCTTTTAATATCACATTTTCTAAAGCATGTGAAAATGGACCATGTCCAATATCATGTAATAAAATGGCAGCTTTTGCAGCTTGGGCTTCAGCATCTGTTATTTCAATGCCCTTATCCTTTAGTTCAGTGATGGCATTGCACATTAAATGATAGGCGCCTAATGAATGGTGTAATCGGGTATGAACGGCACCAGGATATACCATTTGCGCTAAGGCCATTTGTTGAATGCGTCTTAAGCGTTGATAAAATGGGTGGTTCACCAATGCAGCAATCAGGGGATCGTTGATGGTAATAAATCCGTGAACGGGGTCGTTAATAATTTTTCGAGTATTGGTTGCCATAGTCTATTCGTGATGGCAAAGGTACGAAATGTGAATAACTCGGCACGCTAATTTAAATAAGCAGTGAAACAAAAAAACTATATTTGTATGACCACTTATTACCCTATAAATCAATGCTTAATATGAAATTGACACAAACTACATTAGACAAATTAGAAGATATTTTAGGTGAATCTGAATATGTTGTTAGATATGAGCGAGGTAATTTTCAAAGTGGTTGGTGTTTGTTAGAATCAAAAAGAATTGTGGTTTTAAATAAGTTTTTAAACTTGGAGGCGCGGATTAATACATTATTGGAATTAATCCCACAATTAGATATTCAATTTGATAAGCTAACGCATGATTCACAAAAACTGTATGAAACAGTGAAGAAAATGAGTTTAACTGTCGCTGAATAATTTATATAAAGGGCTATTTAATTTTGTTGTAAGCAAAAATTTTTATTTTGTTAGATTTTACCATTCTTGGTTCAGGAACCAGTACGGGCGTCCCCTTAATTGGCTGCGATTGTGAGGTCTGCCAGTCAAATGATCCATTAAATAAACGACTTAGAACAAGTTTAAAAATTCAAAGTGCTACAACCACTGTTGTTATTGATACCACGCCCGATTTTAGGTATCAAATGTTGCGTACCCAAACCCTCCAATTAGATGCAGTAGTATTTACACATCCTCACCGAGATCACTATGCAGGATTAGATGATATTAGGCCTTATAATTTTTTTTCCAATAAGTCTATGCCCGTTTATGCAAATGCATTAACGCAAGTGGCCATTAAGCGAGATTTTTATTATGCTTTTGAAGAAAAAAAGGAAGCTGGTTTACCAGAAATGATTTTACATACCATTGAATCCGACCCCTTTCAAGTCGGGGATATTCCTTTTATACCGATTCAAGTAATGCATCGAGATATGCCAGTACTTGGATTTCGAATAGGGGAGGTAAGTTATATCACGGATGCAAATTATATAGCGCCTGCTGAATTAGAAAAAATCAAAGGTTCCAAAATTTTAATTTTGAATGCATTGCGAAAACAACATCATCCTACCCATTTTAATTTAGACCAAGCGATTGATTTAGCCAATTCCTTAAATATACCCACCGTTTATTTTATTCATTTTAGCCATCAAATTGGGTTACACCATGAAGTGGAAGCCAATTTGCCAAAAGGAATGCACTTAGCCTATGATGGGCTTAGGTTTTCACAATAACCCTCTTAATTGGAACTAGTGGCATTTTTACTCACTTTGTTAAGTATTTATTCATGTTAGCATTGAATTATTTTCACTATTTAGCGTGAAAATTTATGTATGTCACAATCATGGAAGGCCTATTTTATTTTTTCCGAAAAAGAGAAAAAAGGAATCATTGTTTTAGGGGGCATCTTAACTATGAGTATCCTTCTTAGTTTGCTTGTTAGTCATAAAAAAGAAAGCTTCTCAAAAAAAGCAATTGTTCATCTAACGCCAGTTCGCCTATTTAAATTTGATCCCAATACCATTGATAGTATGGCCGCCATATCCTTGGGTATTCCGCCAAAGCAAGTAAAAACATTAATTCATTATCGAGAAAAGGGGGGAAGGTTTTATAAAAAAGAAGACATTTTTAAATTATATGGATTAGATAGATCGATAGCAGAAAAACTTTTTCCAATGATTGAATTGAAATCCATCACGAATACTGAAAAAATGGACGGGTTTAAAAATATTTATTTTACTAGGAAGGGAGATTCAAAGTTTACGTTATCTGTTAAAAACAAGACTGATGTATTTTGGAAAATAGACATCAATACTGCGGATGCCAATGAATGGTCAAATAAAACCAAGTTGCCTTTTCATATTATTCAACAAATTTTACAATATAAAAATCATTTAGGCGGATTTAGTTCGGTGTTACAATTGAATAAAGTATATGGATTATCAGACACTAGTTTTCAAATTTTGAGACCACATTTAGTGGTCCAAAAAAACTTTAAAGTGATATTGAATAGTAGTACAATGAATTTTGAACAGTGGAAGTCACTAGGTTTGTTTGATGATCAACAAATATTTCAAATTTTAAAAATAAGGAAACAACAAGCGGGTCAAATCACCTGGCGTCATTTAGTAATATTGTTTGATTTGCCCCAAAAGCAAGCGCTTTGGTTAAAAAATCAAATTATCATAAGTGATTGATAAACAATATAATGTAAAATCGAAACTGTAAATCTGTATAAATTCTATCTAAAAAAAGAAATCTCTCAAAAAAAAAGTATTAGTTTGAGTTAGGATTAAGTTCCTAGTTTTCGATTGCTTGCTTTAAAATCCTCCTTCGGGAGGATTTTGCTTTTATAGCCCTTTTGCTAGTGATTACTTTCCTGCTTTGAAAATTTGATTTACTGCACCGCCCAACATTGGAAATTTTTCTTTTACAAATGCTGCAATGGTTTCAATAGATTGCTTTGCTTGTTCTGGAGTAACGCCAGTTTCTTTTACTAAACGATCAATAAGTTCTTGCATAATGTTGATATTAATGGTTGTGATAGTATAAATGGGCTAAGCCACTTTTAAAGTGCTTAACTTGCTTTTATTAAACATGTTTTTTGCATAATCAAGTGTCACATTAAATTCGGTCGCGTTGGTTCCGGGCATCTCAAACATAGCTTGTGTAAATAAACTTTCGCAAATACTTCTTAATCCTCTAGCGCCTAATTTATATTCCATTGCTTTTTCAACAATGTAATCATACACATCATTGTCTATGCTTAACTTAATTTTTTCAATTGCGAATAATTGCGTGTATTGTTTTACGAGTGCGTTTTTTGGTTCGGTTAATATACTTCTTAAAGTAATGGCATCTAGCGGTTCAAGATAAGTGATGATAGGAAGTCGGCCTAAAAGTTCAGGAATTAAACCAAAGCCTTTAATGTCCTGTGCATTTACAAATCGCAATAAATTTTTTCGTTGTAATTCTTGTTCATTTTTATTGACACTAAACCCAATGGCATTGGTATTAATGCGTCTTGCAATGATTTTATCGATACCGTCAAATGCACCACCACAAATAAATAAAATATTTTTAGTATCTACTTTAATCATTTTTTGATCGGGATGCTTACGCCCACCTTGAGGTGGCACAAGCACTTCAGTTCCTTCTAACATTTTTAATAAGCCTTGTTGTACGCCCTCGCCGCTTACATCACGGGTAATGGATGGATTATCACCTTTGCGTGCAATTTTATCAATTTCATCTATATATACAATACCTCTTTGCGCTGCTTCCACATCATAGTCGCAATTTTGTAGTAATCTAGTAAGCATACTTTCAACATCTTCACCAACATAACCTGCTTCTGTAAATACAGTAGCGTCTACAATTGCAAATGGGACATTCAGCAATTTTGCAATGGTTTTAGCAAGTAAGGTTTTACCTGTACCTGTTTCTCCAATCATGATCACATTACTTTTTTCAATCTCTACTTCGTTCTTAGTCGTTACAGGTAAATTGATTCTTTTAAAGTGATTGTATACAGCGACACATAATATTTTTTTAGCATCATCCTGTCCAATGATATATTGATCCAAAAATGTTTTAATGGCCATCGGTTTTTGCACTTTCAAATTTCCTGCCTTCCCGTCCGCCTTTTTTTGGTGAAATTCTTTTTGAATAATTTCATGAGCATGCTCAATACAGTGCTCGCAAATATGTCCTTCTTGGCCAGCGATTAGTATTTTAACCTCCTCGCGCTTGCGACCACAAAATGAACATTGTATTGCTTCTATTTTAGCCATGATTTTTTAAATTGATTAAAGCGATTTTGCTATTTTATCTACAATACCATACGCCACTGCTTCTTTTGCGTTCATCCAGTAATCCCTATCAAAATCGGCCATAATTTGTTCTACTTTTTTACCACAGTTGTTGGCTAATATTTGAGCGCCTAATTCCTTTGTTTTTCGAATTTGCTCTGCTTGAATTTCAATATCGGCACTTGTCGCTTGAAAATAACCACCAATACTAGGTTGATGTATCATGACTTCGCCATGAGGGAAAATGGTTCGCTTTCCTTTTTCACCCATACTCAATAAAATCGATCCCATACTTGCTGCCAATCCCATACAAATAGTATGAACAGGGCTTTTAATTAAGTTCATGGTATCAAACATGACCATTCCGCTAGTCACCACTCCACCTGGGCTATTGATATAAAATTTTATCTCAGCACCTGGTTTGTCGGCATCCAATAATAATAATTTGGTTACAATATCTTTTGCAGATTTATCGTCCACTACGCCCCATAAATAAATAGCTCTTTTTTCAAAAAAGATTTGCTCCATTTTTTTATTCAAAAATCCAGGGCTGCTTTCTTCCTTTTTATTTTCTTTAGGGTCTTCTTCGTCCTCCATTAAAAATTGATTCGTAATTATCATACAATTATTTTTATTGCTTCTTTTATTTTTTAACTTTTCTTGGGTTGGTTAATAATACCTCATCTACCAATCCGTATGCTTTTCCTTCAGCTGCTGTCATCCAAAAATCTCGATCACAATCCTTGGCCACAATATCCACTTCCTTGTGTGTATGGTGTGCAATTACTTCATATAATTCGTGTCTTAATTTTTTTATTTCTCGTGCAGTAATTTCAATATCTGAAGCTTGCCCACCAATCGCACCACTAGGTTGGTGTAACATAATACGACTGTGTTTTAATGCGGTTCTTTTTCCTTCGACCCCTGCACACAATAAAATGGCACCCATGCTTGCTGCCATTCCAGTACAGATGGTAGCTACATCAGGGCTTATAAATTGCATGGTATCATAAATGCCTAATCCAGCATATACACTACCGCCTGGGCTGTTGATGTACATTTGAATATCTTTTGTACGATCAGTGCTTTCTAAAAATAGCAACTGTGCAGTAACGATGTTGGCAACATAGTCATTTATGCCTTCGCCTAAAAAAATGATGCGATCCATCATTAAACGACTAAACACATCCATGCTGGCTACATTCATAGGTCGCTCCTCAATAATATAAGGCGTCAAATTAGTGACACTATTTTTATATTGGTGTAAACTATTGCTGCTGATCCCTCTTCCTTTGATCGCAAATTGCTCAAATTCTTTTCCTAGGTTCATAATTTCTGATTTCAGTGGGTAAAGGTAAATCCTTGTACCCAAAGGAACTACAAAAAGGGTGCCAAAGTTTCAGGATTTGACACAAAAAAGGCCCACTATTAAAAATAGAAGGCCTTGGAGATCAATGTTTTATTTGAAACTACCGCCCTTTTCATTGGATGTGGAAGGTGTTCCCAACCATCCAACCTAGTGGAGGTGGTTGTTTAGCATATCGGCAAATTTCTCAGCTTCAATAGGTTCATCTTTGGTTTGTACCTCGGTTTCGATGGCTTTAAATAATTTATCTGTGCTGATTCGGTGGTAACTATCCTCAACAAATTTTTTGTCCTGCATCATTCTAACAGCGTAATCTTCTAACCATTTATCATTGTCGCCCATCGCGCCCATTTGATTACCCATATAGCTCATTAATTGTTGTTTTGCAAAGTCTTTTAAATCTTCGGCAACCACTTCAATTTTTTGCGCAGTCATTAATTGACCACTGATCAAAGTCCATTTTAACTGATCTTGAAAAACAGGATATTCTTTTTCTGCTTCCTCTAATGATCTTTGTTTTTCGCCACCTTGTTGTAGCCATCTCTTTAAAAATGCAGTAGGAAATTCCATTGGAGTATGCTCAATTAAGCTATGGTAAATTTGGTCGTGAATTTGAATTCTTGCTTGTTGTTCATAATACCCCTCAATATCTTTTTGAATAGCAGCTCTGAATGCTTCTTCTGTTTTAATTTCTTGATTAGGGTAGCTTGCTAAAAATAAAGCTTCATCTAGGTTGGCTTTTTCAACTAATCCTACTTTAGTGATGACTAATTTAAAGTACTTGTCGGATTCTTCTTTGGTGATACCAAGATCGCCTATAATTACTTCAAGCTCTTTGTCCTCAAAGGCTTTCTTTAACTGAATGATTTGAGAATCATCTTTTTTACTGCCTATTAATTTTTTTCGAGTAGCTGCGGCAAAATATTTAATCAATAATGAATTGTCTTTTTTGATTCCACCTTCAATTTCATTACCCTCTTTATCTGATTCGATAAATGAAACATTCAAAACGTTTTCTTCGGTTTCAGCTGTTTCAGGTTCGGTCATTTTACCTTGTCTTGTTTGAATACGCTCCACTTCATTTTGTATCATCTCAGGAGTTACCTTCACTTGATAGCGTTTCACTTTAATGTCCTTTGTTTTGATTTCAAAACTAGGCTTCAATCCAATTTCAAAACTAAAATCATAATCCGTTGGTTTATTAAAATCCATATTCGCCAATTGCGAATCTAAAGGAAGGGGTTGTGCAAAAATTTCAATTTTTTCTGCAGCTAAATATTTATTTAATTCGGCTTCCACTTTTTTAAGCACTTCGTCGGTGAAAACAGATTGCCCGTACATTTTCTTGATCAAACCAGCAGGAACCATGCCTTTTCTAAAACCCGGAATATTTGCTGTTTTAGCATGTTTTTTTAAGATGGTTTCAAATCCGCCTAAATAATCCGCAGGGGTTAAATGAACGGTTAATTTGTCATTTAAAAGACTAATGTTCTCTCTTTTTATACTTGCCATATACTTTTCTTTTTTTCTAGTAAATTCTAGGGTTTAAGGGGGGCAAAGGTATGTTTTTGCACCTAAAAAACAGCGTATTAAATAAAAAAAGCCCTTCAAAATGAATCTGAAAGGGCTTTTTTATAAGGTCTGGTGCGGATGGAGGGGGTCGAACCCACACGCCTCACGGCGCTAGATCCTAAGTCTAGTGCGTCTGCCAATTTCGCCACATCCGCTTAGGGGTTGCAAACTTAATTGATTTTTTTAAAATTTGTCTATTTTTTGAAATGACTTAGCAAATCAATGCCACTATTTTCTCAAGGTAGATTTGGTCAATGGCGTCAAATTGGGATAATTCACTACTATCTACATCTAATACGCCTATTACTTTCCCATCTTTAAAAAAGGGAACTACTATTTCCGATTTGGATAAACTACTACAAGCAATATGTCCAGGAAATTTTTCAACATCATCTACTATCACTGTTGCTTCCCTTTCCCAACAAGTTCCACAAACTCCTCTGCCTTTTTTAATGCGGGTGCATGCAACAGGTCCTTGAAAAGGTCCTAAAACTAATTCATCCTCAATGACACAATAAAAACCTACCCAAAACCAATCGAATTGTTCTTTTAGCGCCGCAGCAATATTAGCCAAGTTGGCTACCAAATTTGGTTCACCTGTAATTAAACCTTGTATTTGTGGAATTAAAGTTTCGTATTGTGTTTTTTTATCTCCTTGAATGATATGTAAATCTTCGGCCATGAATTGAGTTTCTTTTTATGACTTATTCAATATTAATTTTATTTCCTTTTTTTCAATTCTTGCTACAAATGCAATAAATGCAAATAATAAAATAGTAGCGAATAAATAATTGAAGGGAGCGTTGTTAGAAATGGTTTTTACTCCAGTATTGATTGCGTATAATAATAAGGTAATAACAAAGTAAGCAATTAATTTTTTTGTCGCATAAGGAACTGGGTATACTTTTTGTCCCCACTTATAACTCACCACCATCATAGTACCATAACAGAAAAAAGTAGCCCACGCACTTGCCATATAACCGAAATAAGGAATTGCTAAATAATTTATTACAATGGTCAGTAAGGCACCCAATAAAGTAATCCAAGCACCAGCCATTGTTTTATTACTTAGCTTATACCAAATACTTAAGTTATAATAAATTCCTAAAAATATATTCGCCATTAATAAAATTGGAACCACCTTCAAACCCACATGCATGGCGGGATTACGGATAAACTCCTTCCAGATATCTAAGTACAGCACCACCATTAAAAACATAATACATAAGGTAATTACAAAAAATTTCATCACCCTTGCGTATGTTTTTTGTGCATGATCTGCCTCTGCTTGTTTAAAGAAAAATGGTTCTGCCCCCATCCGAAAAGCTTGTACCGAAATGGTAATTAAAATAGCTAATTTATAACAAGCACTATAAATTCCAACGAGGGCTTTATTCGCTTCTGGAGATCCGCCTGGCGCCCACCATCCCAACATGATTCTATCTAATGTTTCATTGATCATGCCGCCAAATCCAACTAAGATAAGGGGCAATGCATATACCATCATTTGTTTCCATAAATTAAAATCAAATGAAAAGCGTAATGCTCCAATCTCTTTTTTAAGTAATAATAAAACAAAAACATTTTGAATGATGCCTGCCATTAATATATATCCAACAGGCCAATCGGGTTTGTAAATACTATTTAAAAAATGAGCAGGATGTGTTTGGATGTATTGTGGTAAAACGCTGATAAATAAATAGGTGGCTAATATGTTTATGACAATGCCTCCTATTTTTATGAATGCGAATTTTTTTGGCCTTTCTTGTAATCTTAATCTTGAAAAAGGTATCGTGGTAAGTGCATCTAATCCAACCACCCAAGCCATGAGTGTAATGTATTCAGGATGTGCTGTAATTTGTAAAATTTGCGCAATCGGAGCACTCCAATGAATGAGTGACATTAAAACCACTGCGGTGACCATCAACATTGAAAAGCTACTGGTGTGATAAATTTTAAGCTCGTTTTCTTTACTGCCAAATCTGAAATAAGCGGTTTCCATACCATGTGATACAATCACATTTAAAAAGGGAATAAAGGAGTATACCATCGACATTTCACCATAAGCCGATTCGGTAAACTTATAAGTAAGGTAGGGTACTAACAAATAACTGATAAACCTAGCTGCAATCGAGCTAAGCCCATACCAGGCGGTTTGACTTACTAATTTTTTAATACTACTCAAGGGCTTGAAATTACAGCTAAATTAGTGAAAATAGTTTTGTTTATCTTCATGTCGAAATTCATACGATTATGAGAGTGGTAATTCAACGAACAAAAGAGGCAAGCGTCACTGTAAATGGGGTGATAACAGGGTCTATACAAAAGGGGCTCTTAGTTTTGGTGGGTATCGAAAATTCAGATAATGAGGAAGATATTCAATGGCTTTCTAATAAAATAGCAAATATTCGAGTATTTGATGATGATCAATCTATTATGAATTTGAGTGTAAAAGAGATCAATGGCGATATATTATTAGTAAGTCAATTTACTTTACATGCCAGTACTAAAAAAGGGAATCGACCCTCCTATATAGCAGCAGCTAAACCAGCTATTTCTGTTCCTATCTACGAGGCTTTTATTAAACAGCTTGCAATGGACCTAGGAAAATCGATTCAAACGGGTGTATTTGGAGCGGATATGAAAGTGAGTATTTTAAATGATGGTCCTGTGACCATCGTCATTGATTCAAAAAATAAAGAATAAATAATATGTCAAATAATCTAACCTTACAGCAAGCACAGGAGCAAGTGGATCAATGGATCAAAACAGTGGGGGTGAAATATTTTAGTGAACTCACTAATTTGGGTATTTTAATGGAAGAAGTAGGCGAATTGTCTAGAATTATGGTACGTAAATTTGGAGATCAATCCTTTAAAAATAAGGAGGAAGAAGTATTACTGGCCGACGAAATGGCCGATGTTTTATTTGTATTAGTATGCTTAGCCAATCAAACAGGTATTGATTTAGCGACTGCCTTTGAGAAAAATATTCAAAAGAAAACCCTCAGAGACAGTTCAAGGCATCAAAACAATGAAAAATTACATCGTTAATTCATTCTCAGTATATTTGCAGTCTATGAGCAAGGTAACCACCGACAATACATTACAAGCGATTATATCGCACGCCAAAGAATATGGTTTTGTTTTCCCAAGTAGTGAAATCTATGATGGGCTAAGTGCAGTATATGATTACGGCCCCTATGGAGCACAATTAAAAAAGAATATTCGTGATTATTGGTGGAATAGTATGACCCAATTGAACGAAAATATTGTAGGCATTGACGCGGCAATATTTATGCATCCCACCACTTGGAAAGCGAGTGGGCATGTAGATAGTTTTAGTGATCCCTTAATTGACAATAAAGAAAGTAAAAAAAGATATCGAGTTGACCATTTAATTGAAGGTCATGCTGAGGCTTTAATTGCCAAAGGAAATCAGGCAGGCGCAGATCAATTATTATCAGATATGGATGCCCTTTTAGCCAAAGAAGATTTTGAAGGGTTAAAAAAATTAATTGAAGACAATAAAATTACTTGTAGTATTAGTGGTACTTGCAATTGGACCGAAATAAGACAATTCAATCTTATGTTTTCAACTGAAATTGGTGCAGTCGCTGAAGAAGCAAGTACCATTTATTTAAGGCCCGAAACAGCACAGGGTATTTTTGTGAATTTTTTAAATGTGCAAAAAACGGCTAGGATGAAAATTCCTTTTGGTATTGCGCAAACAGGAAAAGCTTTCAGAAATGAAATTGTGGCACGTCAATTTATTTTTAGAATGCGTGAATTTGAGCAAATGGAAATGCAATTTTTCATTAAGCCAGGTACCCAAAAGGAATGGTACGAGCATTGGAAAAACGAAAGAATGCAATGGCATTTAAGCTTAGGTATTGCTCCTGAAAAATATCGTTTTCATGATCATGTTAAATTAGCCCATTACGCAGATGCGGCTTTGGATATTGAATACGAATTTCCATTTGGCTTTAAGGAAGTGGAAGGGATTCATTCAAGAACTGATTTTGATTTAAGTCGTCATCAGGAATTCAGTAAAAAGAAGATGCAGTATTTTGATACTGAAATCAACCAGCATTATATTCCATACGTCATTGAAACATCGATAGGATTAGACAGGATGTTTTTATTATTGTTGGCCAACTCCTACGAGGAAGAAGCCATTCCAAAAGAGGATGGCACCACTGATTCAAGAGTCGTATTGCACTTTCCTGCTAGATTAGCACCTAATAAATTAGCCATATTACCTTTAACCAAAAAGGATGGTTTACCAGAATTGGCAAAAGAGTTAATGAATGATTGTAAAAAATCTTTCCATTGCTTTTATGAAGAAAAAGATGCCATTGGTAAAAGATACCGTCGTCAAGATGCAATAGGTACACCATTTTGCGTTACCATCGACCATCAGACCAAGGAAGATGGTACTGTGACCATACGCTACCGCGATAGCATGTTACAGGAGCGAATTGCACTTACAAAAGTGAAAGAATTAGTATTAGCTCATATTAGCTAGTTGCTTTTATCCAAAGGATTCAAAGTGTACTTGCTTTTTATCAAGCCCTAAGTCCGCCATGTTTTTTCGTGCATCATCAATCATGGCTTTCCATCCACATAACCAAACATGTGCCGTTTCTTTGTTTTCCTGTAATAATGCTTGATACACAGGGTGTACATATCCTTTGTGCGCGCCGGCAGGGACTTCGTTTTCTCTAGAATAACAAGGGTGAAAATGAAACCCAGGTTCTTTTGATTCTAATTCTTTTAATTCATCAATGTATAATCCATCCTGAAATTTGCGACAACCAAAAATCAAGTGAATATTATTATGTGGAATTTTGTGTTCATGAATGTAGCGAATCATAGATCTAAAAGGTGCGATACCTGTTCCAGTACAAATAAAGTAAACATCGTTGTCGAAATTTTTAGGCAACACAAATACACCTTGCGGGCCCCTTAGCGTAATTTTTGTACCCACTTTTCCTTCATTAAATAAATATGTAGTACCTAGACCTCCTTCCAAATGAACAATGACTAGCTCGAAAGTGTTGGTGCCATTAGGTGCTGAGGCAATAGAATAGCTTCTCCATCTTTTATTTTTTTGTTCATGAATCGGCAAGTCAAGTGTTACAAATTGACCTGGAATAAAATCAAATTTTTCTAAGGCGGGGATTTCAAAATAAAATCTTTTTGTATTGGCTGTTTCGTCAATAACTTTTGTCAGTGTGCCTTCTACCCATTCTAGTGCCATATTTTAATTTTTTAATTGTTTGTAATTAATACCCTTTGCACATATACTTTATTATTAGCATAAATTTTAACATAGTATATGCCAGTCGATAAATTTCCAATATCTATTTTTTGAGGTGTTCGTTGATTGATTAAGTTTTCCTTGTGTCCAACCCGATCCCCCATTGAATTAATAATATCTAATGAAATATCTTTGGTTTGCACGCTACTGAATTGTATGAAAAAAGTATTTCCTTTGATTAAATTTTCAATGTAATCGGTAGATGTAATTTTTAAATTGATTTCCTTAGTGGCACCTTCGCTTACATCTGTAATTACATTTCCATTTCCGTCTCTGATTAAGACCAGCATATTGTCTGAAATAGTTTGACAGCTATTATTGGTCGTCATGACTTTATAGTTTGCATTCACCGTTGGCTTGTATACTTGTTTTGTAGCACCTGCAATGAGATTGTCGTCCATAAACCATTGGTAAGCCAATGCTGGACTTGAAGTGATGCTGTCACCTTTAAAAACAATAGTAGGTTTACTGCCGATGGTTATTGGAATGGTACTTGTAGGACTCACACAATCGTTTGTTGAAATTTGTGTGTTGTAAAAAAAGTAATAATAATTTTGAAAGTCAGGTGTTGCAGAGTTACTGGTATAACTAAAAATTTTATTGACGCCAATAGGATAGGGGTTGCTCGTTATGGCATTGTTTCGATAAATACTTGCAGTGCTATCGCAAGAGGCAACAAGGAAATAACTACCCGCTACATTTAATTTAAAATTGAGTTCGTAAATTCTTCCTGTATCACCTGCTACATAACTAGAGACGCCCGCAACAGGACTAGGGGAACTAGCGACTGCATTAATGGTAACAAATTGAGATAGACTTGGGTAGTAAGTAGTATCTGAAGCCATATACATGAGTTCAAGATTAATTTTACCTGCATTGGCAGTATAAAGCTTCACTGTATTAATGGTGAGCGGCATGCCTGTTATAATTTTCATATAATATCTACCAACGAAATTATTATAGCTTCCCGCACCATAAGTGGTGTTGGTCGCTGGTCCTACGAAACCTTGGTATCCTTGTGTTAAATAAAAATTACTTTTAGTGCTATTAGAGCTCGCATTAGTGCCCACTGCAATTGGAGTAGATAGTGTGGAGCTATCGTACCATATATAATTACTTCCGCTAGTAGGATTTGATACTTGTAATTTTAATATGTTATTACAATTGGTTGCATTTCCAGCAGGTGCTGCAAGATTAGCGGCAGTTGTAATTGTTGTATTTAAAGTGTTATTGTCTTTTTGTTGATCATTGGTAGCCGAAACAGTGGCACTAAAAGTATAAGTGGCAGCTGCATCTAAGCTAATTGGTTTTTGGAAAGTATAGTTCATCGACTCTCCACCATATAAACGACCAGTAAAAATTTCATTTATATTTAAAATGCCAGTATTCCCTTTCGAAACAATTAACTTAAGTGGAAAATTTTGTTGCAATGTACTACCATTGTTGATCACCTTAACAGTAACATATTGCACCCCTTTTTTACAAGCACTACTTTGTGGATTAATGAGATCAGACATTTGTAAATCACTAGACGGATTCACCATGATGACTGTATAGTCCTGTGTTTCTCCAATTTCGTAATTGCCACAAGCCAATACATTACTACTATTACTCGTTTCCATTACCACAACTCTTAATTTCAAAAGTTGTCCTATTTGCAAAGTGTCAGGTAAATTAATACTACTAGTATAATTGCCATTGGTTATAGTTCCACTTGTATTGACTAATTCGTTGGTATCAAAAACGCCATTATTATTATAGTCAATAAAAGTTTTCACAAATCGATTGTTATTAGTGGCATCTGCGCTACCTAGCTTCATAAAAATATTAAGTAGGCCATTGGGTTCGGCTTTAATGTATAAATTGGTATTGTCAACATATTCTTTATTTGCGACCGGAGCATATTGTATATTATTTAAACTGATGCTGTCAATTTTACTTCCAACTGTGGTGGTTGGACTTGAAGTGCAATAGCTCGCACCGCCAGCCCCACTGATTACTAATGAATAAGATTGTTGTCCTCTTTCTAAGTTCCTTTTATGTTTTACTTTAACGATATAAGTAGCGCCGACCATAGTAGAATCTATTTCAACTTTTTCAACATTATCCAAAACATTATCGCCTTTTGTTGCAGGGCTTGATGGTGATAGTGGATCCAATATCCATGATCTGTTGATTTTAGTGCCTTTCGAAATTGTTAGATCTAAATCATTCACTAATTGAGGGGTGTTGTCATTCAAAGTAGATTTAACGTCACCTTTAACATCATTCCAAACCAAGGTGGCTTTGAATGGTTTTTTACCCGATGCAATTATATTATAAACAGTAGAATCTAAATTGTTAAGTACATTCTCATAAACTAAATCATTGCTACTAGAGCTATTTTTAGAAATCAAAGCATTTTTTAAAACTGTCGCAGCATCGTAAATATTTAACAAGCCCCATCCAAATTTGTAATCAGGGCCTAAGCTAGGACCTGCCTCATTTGCAGTATGAATAGCCAATGCTTTTATAGTGGCTGCACGTAAAAATTTTTTGGGACTTAATTGTTGACTTAGCTCTTGTAATAATAATAAGGATCCTGCTGCATTGGGTGTTGCCATCGATGTTCCACTTTTAGAATCATAACTTGAATCATTCGCTGCAGTCGCAGAAAACACACCCACTCCATCTGCAACAAGATCAGGTTTTATTCTTCCATCGTCGGTCGGCCCCCAGCTACTAAAATAAGACATCACGACATCTTCTTTTTTTGAATAAGGTGCAGACAATCCATTGACAGCGCCTACCACTAATATATTTTTTGCATTAATGTCGGTGGATATGGTTTCATAAGCATCATTGCTGCTTAAACTATCAGGTCTTGCGCCTGCATTATACATTTTCCCATTGGCATCTCTTCTCCAATAAGTTTCACCCACTTTGGGGCCAGTACTACCATGATTATTTCCTGCAGCTTTTACAATTAAATAATAGGGAGCATTGTACATAATAGAATCGTGAATTTGAGCATCTGCATTGTACAATCCAAATCTGTAATCTTCTTTTTCATTCCATTTACCATTGTATTCCCATCTCCAGGAAGAATCAGAATTTTGATCCCATCCACTTACAATACCATATGAATGATTTGAAATAAGTAAACCATTCGCTGCGGCGGCCGCCATTTCACTATTATCATTATTCCAATCATAGGAATAAGCGCCTTTTAAATTATAGGCCATCCCTTTTGCTAATGGATTCACTCCTTTGCTCATCATAATTCCTAACACATGAGTACCATGGTCTAGTGCCGAAGTAGCATTGTCTTTTTGAACCACTCTATTTTTTAATTCATAATGAGTTGCTCTTATTGCGGCTTCATCCCATACACCTAAGGTATTGGTCATGCTATCGCTTTCCCCAGTCAAGTTAAATCCTAAATTCGCAGCAGGCCATAATTTATTGGTGTTGACTGTTATTGCATGTATGGGGTCTGAAAAGCTAGTAAAGTAAATGGGTTGTCCAAAAGCGTCTATTCCCATCAAAGAATTGGTAGTATTATTTTTTGACTTATAAAATAAAGGCCAACCTTTTTCTTTTGCTTTGATTACTGCTTTTGAATAGGAGTCGCGTGATTCAAGGTCTAAAGATTTTGCTGTATTTAATAATACTAATTTGCTTGTTCTAAATTGTGCGTTTAAAGAGGGTGTGAAAAAGAAAAAAAACAAGGCATATTGAAGCAATTTCCTCATGGCAGCATTTTTATAAAATAACTCAGTAATTGAGATAATCGAAATTACAATTTATTCTCTATTTTATATTGATTTACCTGTAATTATCAACGCAATCCTGGGTCAATGCGAGGAGTTCATGATTAGGATGGGGGAAGGTGAATTAATAAGTTGTAACTTTAGTTAAATGAACATGAAATGAGGCGACTATTTTCAATTATTTCTACAATATTTCTAATCACATTTATGGGGTTGGGTTGTATCTCATTTAAGCAACCTATCAAATTGCCACCCACACAAGGATTGATAGGTCAGGTTTTTGAACAAAAAGGGAATGTGATGCCTCAGAAAGGAAAGTCTAATTCAAAAGGGCAGGGGTATTCAACCATTATTTATGTTTTTGAACCCACCGCAATTACCTCAGTTTCGTCTTTGTCTGGTGGGCTGTATACTAAACCAAGCACACAATTATTAGGCAGTTTCCCAACAGACAGTACTGGGCATTTTTCAATTTCATTAGCACCTGGGAAGTACAGTATATTAGTAGGTTATGAAGGGGCTTATTTTGCTCCTTTTTTAAATCAATACAATGAATTAGCAGTCGTTCAGGTATTGCCTAGCTTATTTCAATCTATGGAAGTTATTATCAACGTCAAGGCAAGTTATTGATGACAGAATTGTATCTTTGTTGGGTGATGTATGAATGAGCAATCTTTGTTTGAACGGTTTAGATTATCCCCCCTCCTTAATTCATTGGTGGACAGGATAGCTATGTCCGATGCTCAAAATAATCCCTTCCAAATTTTTCTGCAACACTTAAATGGCTCAGCCGCCGCCTTTGTTTTACAATCCATTCTCACGCATGAGAAAACCAATCAATGGAATCATATTGTTGTTTTAAACGATGCTGAAGAAGCGGCTTATTTTTTTAATTCTATTGAAAGCGTCACGGAGGCATTGGATTTATTTTATTTTCCTTCATCTTTCAAAACGCCACATAATTTTAATGTATTAAATCCATCTCATGTGATGTTGCGCACCGAAGCGTTAACTAAAATATCAATGGGTGGAAATAAAAAAATTATTGTTACTTATCCAGAAGCATTGTTTGAAAAAGTAATCCTCCCCAAAACTTTACAAAGAAATATCATTCAAATTAAAACCAATGACAGTATTGATTTAAATGCGATGATGCAGCAGTTTTTAGACTATGGATTTGAGCGTACTGATTTTGTATATGAGCCTGGGCAATTTGCTTTAAGAGGTGGCATTTTTGATATTTATTCTTTTGGAAATGAAAAGCCTTATAGAATCGAATTATTTGGAGAGGAAGTAGATAGTATAAGATTATTTGATCCTGCAACACAGTTAAGTGAGCGTAAATTTTTGCAAGTTAATATTATCCCTAATGTAACTACTCAATTTGAAGACACCGAAAAAATACCATTGATAGATTTTATGGCGTCTAATACTTTGATTTGGTTAAAGGATTGGAATGTGATTCAGCAAAGAGGAATAGATCAAAGTGAAGCATTAAACGATTTTTTAGAGCATACGCATCCATCAAAAATAATGGATGACGGGGATGCGCATACCAAGCATACACAGTTAGATGACTTTGAATCGGTGCAAAATACGGAGCAAGCTTTGCATGGTAAATCTATTATAGAATGGGGCTTTCAAGCGAACCTAGCCAAGGATTTGATGGTTTTTAACACTCAAGTACAGCCCAGTTTTAATAGACAGTTTCAATTGTTGATTGCCAATTTGCAGGAGTTAGAAAAAAAAGGGTACGCGTTATTTATTTTTGCGGAACAAACCAAGCAGTTAGAGCGTTTGCATGCTATTTTTACAGATTTAAAAACGGAGACCCCTTTTACACCCATTGTTAAAAATATTCATGAAGGTTTTATTGATCATGATCATAAAGTTGTTTGTTATACCGATCACCAAATATTTCAACGTTATCATAAATATAAGGTCAAGCAAGCTTATAGTAAAAGCAAAGCGATTACACTTAGAACCTTGCGTGATTTGCAACCCGGTGATTATGTAACACATATTGATCATGGCGTGGGCGTTTATAGTGGCTTACAAAAAATGGAAGTGAATGGATTACTGCAGGAAGCTGTCAGGATTATTTATAAGGACAGCGATATTTTGTATGTCAATATTAATTCCCTTCATAAAATTTCAAAATATACAGGAAAGGAAGGATCTCCTCCTAAGGTGAATAAATTGGGGTCTGATGCTTGGGTTAAATTGAAAGACAAGACCAAAGCAAAAGTAAAAGAGATTGCTTTTGATTTAATTAAATTGTATGCGCAACGCAAAGCGCAAGCTGGCTTCGCATTTTCACCAGACAATTATATGGTCTATGAACTTGAAGCTTCCTTTATGTATGAAGAAACACTCGACCAAGCCAAAGCGATAGCAGATGTAAAAAAGGACATGGAAACTCCTGCGCCCATGGACAGATTGGTATGTGGTGATGTAGGCTTTGGTAAGACGGAAGTAGCCGTGCGTGCAGCTTTCAAAGCAGCCATTGATGGTAAACAAGTAGCCTTGCTGGTACCCACCACCATATTGGCATTTCAACATTATAAAACATTCATTGATCGTTTGAAAGATTTTCCAATCACGGTTGATTACTTAAATCGATTTAAATCTGCTGCTCAAAAAAAGGATACTATTGAAAGGGTAAAAGAAGGAAAGGTTGACATTTTAGTTGGGACACATGGTTTGTTAGGCAAAGATGTTATTTTTAAAGATTTAGGATTAATGATTATTGATGAAGAACAAAAATTTGGAGTAGCACATAAGGAAAAATTAAAAACTTTAAGGGCGAGTGTTGATTGTTTAACATTAACAGCAACACCGATTCCAAGAACCTTGCATTTTAGTTTAATGGGTGCACGCGATTTAAGTATTATTAATACAGCGCCTGCGAATCGACAACCCATACATACCGAAGTGCAAGTATTTAATGAAGATATTATTAGGGAATCTATATATTATGAAACAGAAAGAGGAGGGCAGGTATTTTTTATTCATAATAGAGTACAAGGTCTGGCCGAAATGTGTGCATTGATTCAACGATTATGTCCAGATATTAGTATTGGATATGCACACGGACAATTAGAAGGACATCAGTTGGAAGAAAAAATATTAGATTTTATTGAACGCAGGTATGATGTATTAGTATGTACCAATATTGTTGAAAGTGGCGTAGACATACCCAATGTTAACACCATTATCATCAACAATGCACATCAGTTTGGCTTGAGTGATTTACATCAATTAAGAGGTAGGGTAGGCCGTAGTAATAAAAAAGCATTTTGTTATTTATTGGCACCTCCCATAAGTACCCTGCCAGATGATTCTAGAAAAAGATTACAAACCTTAGAACAGTTTAGTGAGCTAGGAAGCGGTTTCCAAATTGCCATGCGTGATTTAGATATTAGAGGCGCAGGTAATTTATTAGGGGGTGAGCAAAGTGGTTTTATGGCAGAGATTGGATTTGAAATGTATCAAAAAATATTAGCAGAAGCAGTAAGGGAATTAAAAAGATCAGACTTCAAGGAATTATTTCAGGAAGAAATTAGTAAACAAGATGATTATGTACAGGACTGCACCATTGATACTGATTTAGAAATAATGATTCCTGATGCATATGTTGAGAGTATTGGAGAACGATTGTCCTTATATACTAGATTGGATCAAGCAGAAGATGATGAAACACTTGATTTATTACGCACTGAATTAGTAGATCGTTTTGGACCATTACCTAGTTCGGTGGATGATTTATTTACTACCATCAAATGTAGACGCATTGCCATTGCATTAGGTTTTGAAAAGATGACTTTGAAAGAGGAAGTATTAAGATGTTTTTTTATCAATCGACCAGATGCCCCCTATTTTGAAAGCGATACATTTAAACATTTATTGGCCTTTGCTCAAAAGGCAATGAACACGGCCCACTTTAAACAGGTGGGTAAAAATTTCATTTTAATTATAAAGGATATCAAGGGCATGGAATCATGCTATCATCTTTTAAATAAAATACATACGGGGATCATGGGTATGAAATAAAAAAGCTCCAACCCAAATAAAGGGAGGAGCTTTTTTATTAAGTTAAGCTTAAAATGAACTAGTAAAAACTAGAATCCTTTTTTAGCCACACCATCAGCAATTGCCTTAAGCGCATTTGTTTCGCTTAGGATGGCTGCCATTTTATTTCCTTTACCATCATTGCCACCAGCCATGTAACCGCCTTTAGCAGTTCTAGTGATGACCGCATCTAGCATGGGTACATTTTTTTCTTTTGTTTTTAAGCAATACGCTTTAATCATTTTTGAAGTGTCCATTTTGTATAAATTTTAAAGTGAAAGTTTCTAATTGAAAGTAGGTTATTTATTGTTATTCATTTGAGTTCAGACGCAGTTTTTTGATAAAAACGCCAAAATGACTAGGAATCCTAGGCTTTAAGCGTCAATTTTAGCATATTTAGCATGTGTTTCAATGAATTCCCTTCTTGGAGCAACATCATCCCCCATTAGCATACTAAAAATACGATCGGCCTCAGCTACGCTCTCGATAGTGACTTGTTTGAGGGTTCTGCGTGAAGGATCCATTGTGGTTTCCCATAATTGATCAGCGTTCATTTCTCCCAAACCTTTATATCGTTGTATGGTAACTGAATCATCTTTTCCACCGCCTAATTTAGTGACCAATCCTTTTCTTTGTTCTTCACTATAAGCGTATTCTTGCTCTTTACCTTTTTTTACTAAATACAAAGGAGGTTGCGCAATATATACATAACCGTTTTGCACTAATTCTTTCATATATCTAAAGATGAATGTTAAAATTAATGTTGCAATGTGTGAACCATCCACATCCGCATCGGTCATGATAATTAATTTATGATATCTAAGCTTGGTAATATTTAATGCTTTTGGATCTTCGGGTGTACCCACTGTAACACCAAGTGCAGTATACATATTACGAATTTCCTCATTCTCGTATATCTTATGTTCCATTGCTTTTTCTACATTCAAAATTTTACCACGCAAAGGCAATATGGCTTGATAACCACGATCACGACCTTGTTTAGCAGTTCCTCCAGCCGAATCTCCTTCGACTAAATAAAGTTCGCATCTTTCAGGGTCTCTGTCTGAGCAATCGGCGAGTTTACCAGGAAGTCCACCACCTGTTAATACCGTTTTGCGTTGCACCATGTCACGTGCTTTTTTAGCCGCTACGCGCGCTTGAGCAGCCAAAATAATTTTAGAGATAACATACTTAGCTTCCTTAGGGTTCTCTTCTAGATAAGCTTCTAATACCCTAGAAACCGTAGTTTGCACGACACCACTCACTTCACTATTACCTAATTTTGTTTTGGTTTGTCCCTCAAATTGTGGTTCAGGAACTTTAACAGAGATAATGGCACTTAAACCTTCCCTGAAATCATCTCCTTCCACAGTAACTTTGGCTCTTTCGAATAAACCTTCCTTGTCTCCATAACTTTTGAACACGCGGGTAAGTGCAGTTCTAAATCCAGTCACATGCGTACCACCTTCAATGGTATTAATGTTATTGACATAGGAAAAAATATTTTCCTTAAAATCGTCATTGTAAGTTAATGCTACTTCAACCATTACATTAGAGGCTTCATCTAATCCTTCAACATATAAGGGTTGTGCAATGATTGGATTTCGGTTCCCGTTTTTATCTAACATTTGTACAAACTCTACAATACCGCCCTCACTATAAAAGTTTTTAGAATAGGCGGTGCCGGTTTCATCCAATTCTCTTAAGTCAGTTAATGTAATGCTGATTCTTTTATTTAAATAAGAAAGTTCACGCAAGCGACCTTCTAAAATTTCACGCTTGTAAACTGATTCTTGGAAAATCGTCAAGTCGGGCCAAAAGTGAACGCGTGTACCTGTTTTATCACTTGTGCCAATTTCTCTTACTGAATATTGTGGCGCACCAATGGCATATTCTTGTTCAAATATTTTTCCTTCTCTCTCAACGGTCACTAATAATTTTTTACTTAGTGCGTTCACGCAACTTACACCCACTCCATGCAAACCTCCCGATACCTTGTAAGTATTTTTATCAAACTTTCCTCCAGCATGAAGCACTGTCATTACCACTTCGAGGGCTGAGCGCTTTTCCTTTGTATGCATGGCGGTAGGGATACCACGACCATTATCTTGAACACAAATGGAATTATCCTGATGGATAAAAACTTCGATATGAGAGCAATATCCTGCTAAGGCTTCATCAATTGAGTTGTCAACTACCTCATATACAAGGTGGTGTAAGCCTTTTGAGCCCACATCGCCAATATACATGGCAGGTCTTTTTCGAACTGCTTCCAAGCCTTCTAAAACCTGGATACTATCGGCACCGTAATTTTTGTTTTCTGCTGATTCGCTTGACTGTAAATCGTTGGACATAAATTGGTTGAAATTATATTGTTTTTATGGGCATCTCGAATGCATACAAACTTAAGAAAATTAAGGGTTTAAAGCCTTTTTTGGAGGTAATTTAGTTATCCCCATTTTAGCCATTTTGTGCATAGTTTTTTACCCTAGAATGGCACATATTTTTCCTATCATTATGACCCCCTAAATATTGCCCAAAAATGGAGGTAAAACTGCTAATTTTTCTTCAAGAAGGTCATTTAATGTTTATACATTAATTTTGCAGTAGATGACAACAGCACATGAAATATTAAAGCAGGTAAATACCCTTCACGGATTTGATGGGATGGCCATGTTGTACAATAAAGAGCAACGGATTCCAGGATCAACGCAGTACCATATTAGAAGGTATGCAGTTCAAGATAGCTGGGCGGCCGAAGATACGGGTATGTTCATTTATCATTACAATGCTAAAAAGCCAAAGGAGAATTATTTAGAGTTAAGATTTTGTATTTCGGGTAATAGATATTGCGACAATAAATTATGCGGTACTTGCAATCAAATACCTACTAGTGATTGTGCAGGTCCATTGCGAACAGTGGATGTTTTTTCATTTCATTTTACTTCCACTTTTTTACATCAGTTTGTGCATCATGTAAAATTAAATACCAAAAAAGATGAGTTGTTGGCTTTCAAACACCCAGATGATTTTTCTAAAATTTTCCCACTTAGTATAAAAAAACGAGCCACACTTGATGCTTTATTGAATCATAGTTACAGTGGCTCTTTAGAAAATATATTTGTCAATGCAAAAGTACACGAGTTGTTAGTGTACAGCTTGGAAAGTGTGGTGGAGGAAAAGGAAGTTGTTTTTTCATGTAAGTTTTTAGCCGATGAAAGAGGTACTGAAAGTATTTATCAAGCCCGAGAATTTTTATTACAACATATTGGGGATCCTATTACTATAAAGGAGTTAAGCAGAAAAGTGGCAATGAATGAATGCTATCTTAAAAAAGGATTCAAAGAAGTATTTGGAACCACTATTTTTGATTTTTACCAACAACAAAGGATGGAGCACGCGAAGTATTTGCTGTATCAAAAATCTTTAAGCGTAACCGATGTTTCCGCATTGCTTGGTTATTCTTCTATTTCCCATTTTTCGGCTGCTTTTAAAAAGCATACAGGTTTAAAGCCTTGTGAATTATTAAACTAGATTCATTTTTGTTCTAGTGTTTGAATAGTATTGTCATTTTTTACTTAGTTTTATTTTTCTTAAATCAAATTGTATGAGATTATTATTAGGGCTCTCCATTGTTTTTTTATTTAGTGCATGTATCAACCAAAGAGTGGACTTGATTGTACATCATGCGCAAATTTTTACGGTGAACAATGATTTTAGTTCAGCAGAAGCAATGGCCATACAGGATGGTAAAATTGTAGCTATTGGAAACAACGATGATATTTTAAAAGAATTCAAATCGGATAGCATGGTGAATGCCCATGGGGCCAGTGTTTATCCAGGTTTTATTGATGCTCATGCTCATTTTTTAGGGTATGGACAATCCTTATTTTCGGTTGATTTAATGTTTGTTTCTTCATGGGATCAAGCACTGGAGAAAGTAAAAGCTTTTGCAGTGAATCATCCAGGGAAAGGATGGATTAAGGGAAGGGGTTGGGATCAAAATCGCTTTCCAGGCAAATCATTTCCTACCAATGCAGAACTCAATATTTTATTTCCAGATCGTCCAGTGATTTTAGAAAGGGTGGATGGCCATGCAAGTATTGCCAATGATTTTGCATTGCAACTTGCAGGCATTAAAGCAGGTCAAACTATACAAGGCGGACAATTTACAATGCAAAATGGGAAGCTAACAGGTTTATTAATCGACAATGCTGTAGGTGTAGTTGAAAAGCAGGTGCCTGCCTCTACTCAAGCTAATTATAAAGAATGGTTAATGGCGGCAGAACAAAATTGTTTTGCTACTGGATTAACAACTCTGACTGATTGCGGATTAAGTGCTGATGATGTTGACAAAATAGATGCATTACAAAAATCGAATGATTTAAAAATGCGTTTGTATGTGATGCTTAGCGATCAACCAAGTACGTATCTTTCAAAATATTTTACTGATGGTGGGTATGTAACAGATAAGATGATGGTGAAAGGAATTAAAGTTTATGGAGATGGCGCGCTAGGCTCAAGAGGGGCTTGTTTATTACAACCTTATGCAGACAAAGTGGGATGGTCAGGATTTTTATTAAACAACCCGGCTCATTTTGATAGTGTAGCAGCAAAATTAATAAACACCGATTTCCAAATGTGTACTCATGCCATTGGAGATAGCGCCAACAGAATGATTTTAAAAGTGTATGCGAAATATTTAAAAGGGAAAAATGATAAAAGATGGAGAATTGAACATGCGCAAATATTGAATGCAGATGACTTTCATTATTTTGGTGACAATGCCATTGTTCCATCGGTGCAACCCACACATGCAACAAGTGATATGTATTGGGCAGGAGAAAGGCTAGGAGCAGAAAGATTAAAAGGAGGATATGCCTTTCAACAATTGTTGGCTCAAAATGGATGGATTCCATTAGGTACCGATTTTCCTGTTGAAGAGATTAATCCTTTTAAAACATTTTTAGCGGCAGTGGCTCGACAAGATGCGAAAGGATTTCCTTCGGGTGGTTTTCAAATGGAGAATGCATTAACGCGTGAGCAAACCATTCGCGGAATGACCATTTGGGCAGCGAAAGCCAATCGAATGGAAAAGCAAGTGGGTAGTTTAGAAATAGGAAAGAAAGCCGACTTTATTTTATTGGATAAGGACTTAATGAAAGTACCCACGGATAGTATTTTACACATTAAAGTGTTGAAGACTTATTTGAACGGGGAAAGAGTTTATTAGATAATATATTATAAATAGAATGAATGCTATTTCGAACGAACATTGATTCTTTTACAGCCCTACCATATCTTTTGGAATTACCCATGCATCAAATTCTTCAGGGGTAACATAGCCTAATTTTACTGCCATCTCTTTTAAAGTGGTCCCTTCTTTATGTGCTTTTTGTGCTATTTCAGCTGCTTTATAATAACCAATTTTGGTATTCAATGCAGTGACTAGCATTAAGCTATTGTCCACATGCTTTTTAATACTCGATTCAATGGGCTCGATGCCAATAGCGCATTTGTCATTAAAGCTGACACAACCATCGCCTATTAATCTTGCACTATGTAAAAAGTTATAAATCATAACTGGCTTGAACACATTTAATTCAAAATGTCCCATTGCACCTCCAATATTAATTGCGACATCATTACCCATCACTTGAGCAGCAATCATCGTTAAAGCTTCACTTTGAGTTGGATTCACTTTGCCAGGCATAATTGAAGATCCTGGTTCGTTATCGGGAATAAACAATTCTCCAATGCCACTTCTTGGACCAGAGGATAACATTCTAATATCATTCGCAATTTTCATCAAGCTGGCTGCCACTGTTTTTAATGCACCATGTGACTCAACAATGGCATCATGCGCAGCCAATGCTTCAAATTTATTTTCGGCTGTAATAAAAGGAAGTCCTGTTAAAGTAGCAATATGTTTTGCTACATTTTCTGAATATCCTTTTGGTGTATTAATGCCTGTACCTACTGCAGTTCCACCTAATGCTAATTCGCTTAAATGAGATAATGTATTATGTATGGCTTTGATACCATGCTTTAATTGACTTGCATAACCACTTATTTCTTGTCCAAGGGTTAATGGTGTCGCGTCCATGAAATGAGTACGTCCAATTTTTACAACATCCATAAAGGCGATACTCTTTACTTCTAAAGTATCTTTTAATTTAGTGATGCCAGGTAAAGTAATATTGGATAATATTTGATAGGCTGCAATGTGCATGGCGGTAGGGAAGGTATCGTTAGATGACTGCGATTTATTTACATCATCATTGGGATGTAAAAACTTTTCTTTGTCCGTTAATTTTCCTCCTTGAATAACATGGCCGCGATAAGCAATTACTTCATTTACATTCATATTGCTTTGTGTACCGCTTCCAGTTTGCCAAATGACTAATGGGAATTGATCATCTAATTTACCAGCTAATATTTCATCACAAACCACTCCAATTAAATCTGATTTTTCTTTTGAAAGTACGCCTGCTTCTAAATTGGTAATCGCTGCTGCTTTTTTTAAATAAGCGAATGCCTTAATAATTTCCTTTGGCATCCTATTGATATCCTGTGCGATTTTAAAATTTTCAATACTTCTTTGTGTTTGTGCACCCCAATAAACATCTGCAGGTACATTTACTTCACCCATCGTATCTTTTTCAATTCTATATTCCATGATTGCAAATTTTGATAACACAAAGGTACTACAGCTATTATAAAATAGTGTCAGTAGGCAGTATTAAATTCGAATAAATAATATATTTAATGCCCCTTAAAACTAGGCTTTCTTTTGTCTATGAATGCTTGAATACCTTCCTTGCAGTCGCTTGTAGCAAAACATTCACCAAAGAGTTTGGCTTCAACATCATATCCATTTACTGCTTCGTTCCATGCGGCATTGACTGCCTTAATTGAATTAGAAACGGCTAAGGGGGCTTTTTCGTGACATACTCTTAATATCGAAAAAGCTTTATCTAATAGTTCAGATTGAGGTACTACATAATTCACTAATCCATAATTCATTGCCTGGGTCGCATTGATGGTTTTACCTGTAACGACTAGTTCCATTGCCCTTCCTTTTCCGACTCTTTGAGTAAGCCTTTGGGAACCACCATAACCTACCATAATGCCTAAGTTTACTTCGGGTTGACCAAAGACAGCACTTTCTGAAGCAATGATAAAGTGACATGCCATTGCTAATTCGCAACCACCACCCAACGCAAAACCATTTACACAAGCAATCACTGGTTTAGGTGCATTTTCGATTTTAAAAAATACTTCCTGTCCTTTTTTAGCAAGCGCGGTTGCTTCTGCTTTTGTTAAAGATTCAAATTCTTTTATATCTGCTCCAGCGACAAAGCTTTTTAGACCTGCTCCTGTAATCACAACACTTTTAATTTCTGGAAATTTATACACTCTATCCATGACGGCAGATAAGTCCATCATCACTTGTTGATTGAGTGCATTTAATTTGTCAGGACGATTTATAGTGATGATTAAAGTGTGGTCTTCCAATTTGGTAAACAAAGTTTGAAATGACATAATAAAAATTTTAATTTTTATTGCACCTTATTTTCTGCGCTCTTCGACCCAATCGCGGATATATTGAGCGATATCAATGGTGTTGGTACCCGGTGCAAATAAAGTACCTACCCCCATTTCTCGTAACACGATATTATCTTGTTCAGGAATGATTCCGCCTCCTGTTAGTAAAACATTTTGTAAACCTTTTTCCTGCATTAACTTATATACTTTGGGAAAAACGGTCATGTGGGCTCCTGATAATATACTAATACCAATGGCATCCACATCTTCTTGTAAGGCAGCCTGCACGACCATTTCAGGGCTTTGACGAAGTCCTGTATAAATAACTTCCATTCCAGCATCGCGTAAAGCGGTGGCAATAATTTTGGCGCCTCGATCGTGACCGTCTAATCCTACTTTGGCGACTAATACTCTTATTGGTTTTGAAATGGACATATTAAGTGTTGTAACAATTTACATTATTTATTGGAAAGTAATTTCAAACTGTGGTCTATTCTTTTTTGTGCATCTTCTAATTCAATGGCTTGAATAATATCAAAAACACCTGGCCCAAATTTACCGCCTACCAGCATCACTCTTAAAGGGAGCATGAGCTCGCCTGGTTTTATTTCATGGGTTGCCGCCAAGTTTTTAAAATGGAGTTCCAATTCAGTAGCTTGATTAAGTGCCTCGCCCTTGCTCAGCATCGTTTGATATTCCAACATCAAAGCCGTAAAAAAAGCTTGTTTTTTGTCGTCCCATTTAGGAACAAGTGCAGCCGTATCAATTTGACTCGGGGCTTTAAAAAAGAAGCTACTCTGTGTTATAAAATCGGTAAGTAAATGACAACGGTCTTTCACTAGCCCTATTACTTTTACTAAATAAGATGACTCGTGTATCTCAATTTGTGCGTCGTCAAAAAAGGGTCTCACTAATGCAGCTAGTGTGGCATCATCCGTTTTTTTAATCCATTCTTGATTGAACCACTTTGCTTTTTCGTAATCAAATTTAGCACCTCCTTTATGAACGCGTTCTAATGAGAATTGGGAGATGAGTTCTTCTATCGAAAAAATTTCTTTATCTGTTCCATCATTCCAACCTAGTAAGGCTAATAGATTAATAAGTGCTTCCGGTAAAAATCCTCTTTCTTTAAATCCAATGGTTTGCTCTTTGGTATTTGGATCCATCCAATCCATCGCAAATACAGGGAAACCCAACCTTTCTCCATCTCGTTTACTTAATTTTCCATGACCTTCTGGCTTTAAGATTAAAGGTAAATGCGCCCACTTAGGCATTTTATCTAATCCAAATAAATATTTCCATAATAAAATATGAACTGGCGCACTGGGTAGCCATTCTTCGCCACGAAAAGCATGTGTGATTTTCATTAAATGATCATCCACCACTACTGCTAAATGATAGGTAGGCATGCCATCTGCTTTAAGTAAAACTTTATCATCTACGGTACTTGTGTCAAAAGAAACTTCTCCACGAATTAAGTCATGAAAAGTTAAATTTTCTTGCTCGGGCATTTTGATGCGAATGACATAAGGTGTATTATTTTTTAATAAATCATTTACTTCGTTTTCACTTAATGCAATGGAGTTTTTCATTTCCATTCGATGTGCTCGGCTGTATTGAAAATTAGGAATTTGATTTCTCTTTGCTTCTAAATCAGCAGCAGTATCAAATGCATAATAAGCATGACCTTGTGCGATCAGTTGATCAGCATATTGTTTATATAAATGTTTGCGCTCACTTTGACGATAAGGGCCATATGCACCTTGGTGCAAAGGACTTTCGTCTGGCACCATACCACACCAATTTAAGGTGTCTAATATATATTGTTCGGCACCTGCTACAAAACGGGATTGATCGGTATCCTCGATCCTTAATATAAATTCGCCTCCATAATGTTTTGCAAATAGATAATTAAATAAAACTGTTCTCACCCCACCAATGTGCAATCCGCCTGTAGGAGAGGGTGCAAACCTAACTCTGACCTTTGAATCCATGCTTTCGTTTATTTACACAAAGATAATATTCAATTGGGCAAAAGAACTATTTATCTTTGTGTATGTATTTGATAAAAACCCCGTTTTGGCTTAGGGCAATTTATCCATCTGGCAGATGGCGAATTCCTACAAATCAAAAGGTGATTTACCTCAGTTTTGATGATGGGCCACACCCTCAAGCCACTTCATTTGTTTTGGATCAATTAAATAAATTTAATGCCAAGGGGACTTTTTTTTGTATCGGTAAAAATGTGCTTGCTTTCCCTAATCTATTTGAAACTATTTTATCACAAGGTCATTCGGTGGGCAACCATACTTATGATCATTTAAATGGTTGGAAAGAGTGTCGGCAGGAGTATATACAAAATATAAAAGCAGCTAGTAAATTAATTTCGTCTAATTTGTTTAGACCACCTTATGGTCGAATAAAACCATCTCAAATTAAAAGCTTAAGGCAAGATTCAAGTTTACCTCAGCAAATAATTTTGTGGGATGTGTTAAGTGCCGATTTTGATACGCGATTAAATGGGTTACAATGTGCTCAGCATGTTATTAAAAATGCATTGCCTGGATCTATCGTTGTTTTTCATGATAGTGCGAAAGCTTGGGAAAGATTACAAGTGGCATTGCCCATCGTGCTTGATCATTTTACATCCTTAGGTTATAGTTTTGAAGCCATCATCTAATATTGGCAAAAAAAAGGCCAAGGTAGAAACCTCAGCCGGTATAATCCGTACCCTATAAAAAACAAAGTTGAAATCGAAAGTGATAGCCGATACTATTCATCCCTTTAAACGATATAAATTCCTATTTTAGTATGTTGGAAGTAAAAAAAACATTTGTTTTGCATTTAATTATTACGAACTATGACCTTTATTGACACCCATGCCCACATTTATGATCAGGAACTTGCTCCACAATTGGATAGGATGATGGGTGATGCAATTGCGGCAGGGGTAGATAAAATTTATATGCCTGCTATTGATAGTTCTACTTTGAATGCGATGTTGGCGATAGAGCAAGCGTTTCCAAAAAATTGTTTTGCGATGATGGGTTTACATCCTTGTTATGTAAAAGAAAATGTGGGTACTGAATTAGCTTTTGCAAAAGAGTGGTTACAAAAAAGAAATTTTGCTGCCATTGGTGAAATTGGATTGGATTTTTATTGGGATAAAACTTTTACTGTACAGCAATACCATGCTTTTAATACGCAAATGCAATGGGCTTTAGATTTCAATTTACCTATTGTCATTCACACGCGCAATGCAATGGGCGAGACCATTGAAGCGGTAAAGCCATATGCTCAAAAAGGAGTGCGTGGTATTTTTCATTGCTTTAGTGGGAGTAAGGAATCGGCCGAGCAAATTATAGGAATGGGTTTTCATTTAGGTTTAGGTGGTGTGCTCACTTATAAAAATGCGGGCGTTGCAGAAGCGATAAAAGATATTCCTATGGAGTGGCTTGTTTTAGAAACGGATGCACCTTATTTATCACCGGTGCCTTATCGTGGGAAAAAAAATGAGCCCGCTTTTATTATTGAAGTGGCTAAAAAATTAGCAGAGATAAAAAATTTACCATTACATACAGTGGCGGCAATGACTTCTCAAAATGCAGAAAGGGTATTGGGGGTGAGGTAAGATTGTGATGGCCGTCTCTTTGTTCGTCGGCATCTAAGGGTGGTATGAAAATAAAGCAACTTAAACCGTCCCGAGATACGGGACGGTTTAAGTTGCTTTATTTTGCAGAGAGGAAGGGATTCGAACCCCCGATACGTTGCCGTATACACGCTTTCCAAGCGTGCTCCTTAAACCACTCGGACACCTCTCTATTAGGGAGGCGAAGTTACTAAAACCCTTTGTTATAAATGGAGTTTGTGGAACAAATTTAATGATCCATCCTTTCATTGTATTCTAATGGCGTGGTTTTCCAATCTTTATTAAAGGAAACAAACCAGCCCAACCAGATGGATCTAGATAAACGCATTAAGATAGGTTGTATAAAAATAATTAGGACAATCGCAGATCCCATCCAATAAAAAATACGGTTATCATCTAAGTCAAACGACATTCCAATTAAAACTTTCCAAGCAACAAAAGTGGCTACAAAATAAGCGACGGTTAATGCATAACTCACATAACCTGTTCCATAATAAAACCCAACTTCGATTTCGGTAGGTTGTCCGCAAACTGTACATTTTTCGTTCATCTTTGTGATATCGGAAAGCAAATATGGATTCTTTGAAACAAATAAGTCACCCTGTCTACATCTTGGACATTTGTTGGTGAGTGTGCTCCATAAATAAGTATTTTTCATGGCGCAAAGGTATTGTATTATTTTGCAAATTTTTATGAGTCATGCGCTCAATCTTCGATGAGTTGCTCCATTTGTATCCCCCTTGACCCCTTTATTAAAAAAGTATGGTTGATAAAATGTTGCGAGGACAACCATTTTTTTGCATCTTTTACATCATCAAAATACAAATAGGGGTGGCTATGATTTTTAAATTCAATACCCACTAATAGTACTTGCTTCCAATTAAATTGTTGCAAATAAGCTAATAAATCTTCGTGTTCCTGCTTTGTAGCTTCACCTAGTTCCTTCATGCCTCCTAAGCAAATAATTTTGTTTTCGATTTTTAATTGAGCAAAATTATCAATAGCCACTTTCATGCTACTTGGATTTGCGTTATAGGCATCTAAAATAACGTCATTATTTTTCCATTGAACTAATTGAGATCGACTATTAGAGGGCATGTAATTCTCGATTGCCTTTTTTATTTTTTCGATGGGTACTTTAAAATATTCACCAATAGCCACAGCTGCTATAACATTTGGTAAATTATAATCTCCTACTAATTGTGTTTGTATTTTTTGCAATAAGGTCCCCTTGGTAAAAGTGACTTGCAATAATCCATTCACGTTATTTCCATTTCCTTGAATATCGCCCTTATTCATGCCATAGTATATAATATTTTTGATACCTGCACACATTGTGTTTAAGTAATCATAATCTTGCATCACAAAGGCAGCGCCGTGATGCATTTTGATAAAATCAAACAATTCTCCCTTTGCTTTTTTTACACCTTCCTCCGATCCAAAGCCTTCTAAGTGTGCTTTTCCGCAATTGGTTATTAATCCGTAATTAGGCATGGCATATTTACAATAACTTGCAATTTCATGAAGATGGTTGGCGCCCATTTCAATTACTGCCATTTGTGCGTCCGAATGAATACTCAATAAAGTAAGTGGAACCCCGATATGATTGTTTAAATTTCCTTTAGTGGTGTATGTAACAAAGTGACTAGATAAAACCGCGGCGATTAATTCCTTAGTAGTGGTTTTCCCATTACTTCCTGTAATACCAATAAAAGGAATTGTAAATTGTTGACGATGGTGTTTGGCTAAAGCTTGCAAAGTGCTCAGCACTTCTTTTACATGTATGATTCTTTCATCTATAGCCTCACTATAAGGAATAGGCTCATCAACAATGGCAAAACTTGCGCCAGCTTCTAATGCAGACAATGCAAATTCATTACCATTGAAATTAGGACCTTTAAGTGCAAAGTATAAATCACCCAACTTTAATTTACGCGTGTCGGTTTGAACCTGTGGGTGCTTTAAGTAAATACTGTATAGCTGTTCAATGGAAGAAAGTTGCATACTTAATATATTAAAAATACAAACCTAATGTTTAGCTAATAAACAAGTAGCCATTGCCACTAGCCCTTCCTCTCTACCAGCAAAACCCATTTTTTCGGTGGTTGTTGCTTTAATTGAAATATCGTTTTCTGCAATTCCTAAAATGGAAGCAATGCATTGTTGCATGGCAGGTACATGCGGTTTTATTTTAGGCTCTTCTAAACATAAAGTTGAATCGATATTAATAATATAATATCCTTGCGCAGTAATTAAATCAAAAGTTTTCTTAAGTAAAATTTTACTATCTATATTTTTATACGCGTTATCATTATCTGGGAAATGCGTTCCAATGTCTCCTAAGCTTAATGCTCCTAATAATGCATCGCAAATGGCATGTAATAAAACATCTGCATCGCTATGACCAAGCGCGCCTTTAGTATGGGGTATTTTTATACCACCAATCCATAATTCACGACCTATAACTAGTTGATGAAAATCAATACCTGAGCCAATGCGGATATTCATGGATTATTTATTTTTTTCGACCGAAATTAAATAAACCATTTTTTGTAGGGGCTTCGTAAAATGCAGACATAGCACATCTAAAACCAATGTTATTATTGGATTTATCTTGGTCTAAATATCTTCTAGTGCCAGGATTTAACCAATAAGGACGATCCTTCCAGCTTCCCCCTTTGTAAACTCTTGACTTATTTGAAATTAAAGTAGTGATACCAGATTCGTAAATTGAAATATTATTATCGTCTCCATCTAAAGCATTAATGGAATTAGCTTGATTAAAATTGTGCAATTTGAGTGTAGAATCGGATTCGGGCACTTTAATGATTCTACCTTTAGCATCACGGCGACTCCCTTTTTCTAATTTAGTGTCGTTAGATTGAAATACATTTCCTCGATAAGGATTAAAGTCATCCATATCCATCGTGTTCATTGGTCGATACACATCAGCGACCCATTCGTTCACATTACCCGCCATATTATATAATTTCAAACTTGCATTTTGTAAATAGCTATTTACTTTGCCAGGCAATCCACTTCCGTCATTGATATAACCAGTCATTCCCATATAATCACCATTGCTGTTTTTGAAATTAGCAAGATAAAGACCTTGTGACTTTCCTTTTTTTGAATCTCTTAAATTATTATTTCCGTTGGCACTCCAAGGAAATGGAAGATCAGAAGAAGTAAGTTGAGCGCTTTTATGCTTGGCGTTAGCGCCATTTTTAAATGCTTCCGATAAGGAGCCATTATTTACTAAAGTTGTTTTTGCTGCATATTCCCATTCGGCTTCAGTTGGTAAACGATAATCTGCAGTCATCACACCATCTTCAAAACTTATTTTTAATTTAGGTCCGACTTCGCCTTTTTTTGGTTTTTTATTTGTGATTTTAGCAGTAGGTGTTGCATTGTATTCATCTGTTAAGTAAGCTTCCTTATTGAAGTTATTGGCACCAACTGGTGTATTGGCATCATTTTTTGCATCAATGTATCCCAATTTTTTCAATAATTTTTCATTGGCCCTGTCGGTTCTCCATCTGCAATATTCATTTGCTTGATTCCAAGTAATGCCCACTACAGGATAATCGTTAAAAGAAGGGTGTCTAAAATAGGCTTCTACCATCGGTTCGTTATAGGCTAATTCGCTGCGCCATACAAGGGTATCAGGTCTTGCTTGATTTACAATTGAATCTTGGTTGGTTTGCAAATACACTTTCTCTAACCAATGTAAATAAACCTTATAATCTTTATTACTTACTTCCTTTTGATCAATATAAAAAGAACTTACCGTAACTCTTCTTAGTCGGTTGTTCCAATCTCCAATAACATCTTCTTGATTGATTCCCATGGCAAAAGTGCCTCCTTGAATACGGGTCATCCCTTCGTAGGGGTCATTTTTATTCTCTAAAGAAAGGCCAGTGTTTACTGTTTTAAAATTGCTTTGCTCGGTCGACTCAAATAGGGCCGGGCTAATTAATAACATCGCGAAAAACAATAAAATACTATTTAAAAAATTCATAGTAAATGAGGTGTCAAATAAGTGATAAAATATACAGCGAATATAGCTAGTTTTTGCTCATTTTATTCATATGTATTTAGAATCTTATGTTAGTAAAAGCTTAATTTTAGCTCATGAGATGGGGTGTTATATTCATTTTTTACTGTTCGCAATTTTATTTGTCTAATTTAAATGCACAATCTGTGCCTATTTCGCAAGGAAAATGGGTAAAGATTGCTTTGTCAAAACAGGGGGTGTATCAAATCACCGGGAATCAATTAAAAGCCTGGGGCTTTACAGTTCCTTTCGCAAGTAGTCAGGTTCAATTATATAATTACAACACAGCCAATTTAGTTGAAAAAAACAGTGATAAAATGGCGGTTGGGTTGTTTGAAAATTCAATTGATGTTCAGGACGGCAATGACGGACAATTTGATAACCAGGATTATTTTTTATTTTATAGTCAGGGTAATGTACAATGGCAATGGAATATTGAACTGCAAAAATTCGAGCACAGTAAAAACATGCAAGGAGATTCAATTTATTATTTTATAACACTTGGGAAAGAAGGTAAACGCATTCAAAAATTAAATTCCAATTTAACAGCAACTGAAAACAGGGACAGTTTTGATGACCATTGGCTCATCGAAAAGGACTCCATTAATATTTTAAATTCGGGTCAATTATGGTGGGGGCCACCCATGGGAATTGGTGTTGGGAAGCAATCGAAAATTACCAACACTTTGAATATGGAAGGATGGGTTGTGAATAGTGATTTAATTTGCAAACTAAATTATGCTGCAGCAAGTAGTATTTCGCCAGCTAATTTTGAATTTTTATTGAATGACCAAAAGATAAGAACCACTGCCATTAATCCCATTTCAGGTTTTGTCTATGATGATGCTGCCAATATTGTTTTAGACACTTTTAGATATCAGTTAAATACAGCTTTGTTGAACACAAATCTGGCTTCATTAAATTTCACTGTGAATTATTTGAGTGCGAATTCAAATAGTACAGGTTGGATAAATTATATTGAATTGCAAGGCAAACGAAAATTAGGTTTTTATTCAAATAAATCAATTGGATTTACCAATCCTAATAATGTTGGACTTGGCAAAGTTGTTCAATATCAAATAAAAGATGTGGATGCTACAACAAAATTTTGGGATGTGACACAGCCTGAAAATCCAATTGAACTTAATTGTAGTATTCAAAATGGGGTAGGAAACATCATACAAAAAGCAGATACCTTGCGATCTTTTTTTGGCGTCACTAAATTGGGCTATGAGTCGCCTAGTTTTGTTGAATTAATGAATGTGGATTACCCTTCATTGTTAAATACACCTGCCGTAGATTATCTTATTATAACCGCTTCCAATTATTTAAAGGCTGCAGATAGTTTAGCTAAATTTCATACACTACGGCATGGATTAAAGACATTTAGCACGACTACCTCTAAAATTTTTAATGAATTTTCAGGGGGACAACCTAGTCCAATCGGCATTCGTAATTATATTAAATATTTATTTGACAAAGCAAAGCAAAATAATACGATAGCCCCGAAATACTTGCTGCTATTGGGTATAGGTAATTTTGATTATAAAAAAATAGATCTTCAAACACAGGTTCCAGCCTACGAGAGCGCGTCTTCAAATTCAATATTGACAAGTTATGCAACCGATGATTTTTATGCGATCATTAAAGCAGGAGATGACATCAACACTCCTAATGATATTAGAGAATTGGCATTGTCGGTGGGACGTGTTCCTGCAAAAAATAGCAATGAAGCTGATTCAGCGATTCGCAAGTTAATCAACTATCAAAATGGGAAAAATGTAGGGGCTTGGAAGAACCAATTAACTTGGATTGCTGATGATGGCGACTATAATTTACACTTACAGCAAGCCGAAGAAATAGTAACTGACTTAAAATTAAAACAACCCAATTGGAATCAAAAAAAAGTTTATTTGGATTTTTTTCCTGCAACCAATTCATCGGCTGGTAATACTTATCCCTTAGCAAATAATATGGTAAAGCAAATGGTGAACAATGGGACACTCATATTAAACTATACTGGGCATGGAAATTATAGTCGATTGGCTGAAGAGGCAGTTATAACTCAAAGTGAAATACAACAATGGGATAATGCGCAAAAACTACCGTTAATGATTACAGCCAGTTGCGATTTTGCCCCATTTGATCAACCACAACTATCGCCTATTGGTTTTGACGCCTTTTTAAAAGATGCAAAAGGTATTATAGGTTTAGTCGCAGCTAGCAGATTGGTTTTTGCCTATAACAACAAAGAAATAAATAACGAGTATATACAGCAATTATTAGTACCGGATAGCAATGGTATTTATAAAAGTGTAGGGGCTGCATTGCAAAATGCAAAAATGGCTTCATGGAAAAAAGGAGGAGACCATTCCAATGCGTTTAAATTTAATTTAATGGGTGATCCCGCTTTACAATTAGCAAAGCCCTCATTCACTGTCAATTTAGAAAAGATCAATCAAAAAGTATTTATAGGGAAGGATACCTTAAAAGCAGGAGGGAAGTATCAGGTAGCAGGCACTGTGAAATCAAATGGGAATCTGCTTTCGCAATTTGAGGGATTACTCGAATTTACTTTATATGATATTCCTAAATTACAAAAAACCTTAGCTAATATTTCAACGAGTATGCCTGTGAATATTACAATACAAGAAAATATTCTTTTCAAAGGCAAGGCCGCAGTGCATAATGGTTTATTCGCAATTGATTTTATTTTACCTAAGGAAGTGGCGCTTCGGCAAGGGGCTTTAAGGATGCAATTTTACGCTTCAAATACAAATGCCGATATGGATGCGCTTGGCGTTTATGATAGTTTATATGTAAATGAATTTTCGGAAAATATTTCAACAGATACCATTGGGCCGCAATTTGAACATGTTTATATAAATGACACACTTAATAATTATAAACCCAATTCCTGGATCAATAGCAATTCTAATTTATACATCTATCTCAAGGATAGTTCAGGTATCCAAACTTCCGGCAATTCATTGGGGCACGATATTAGTTTGGTGATTGATGGAGCAAGTCAAAGTCCTATTATTTTGAATAACTATTTTACAGCAGATATTAATACTTATCAAAGTGGCAAGGTTATATATGCTTTACCTAGCTTAAGCGAAGGGCCTCATCAATTTATTATTAAAGCTTGGGATCTTATTGGGAATTCCAATAAGGATACACTTAATATAATGGTACCCAATAGCAATAATTTGAATATTCGAAATTTATCAAATTTCCCCAATCCTTTTCATGCCAATACCCGCTTTAGTTTTGAAGTGAGTCAAACCATTAATCTCAATAAATCACTTGTTTACAATATCGACATATACAATAATTTAGGGATCAAGCAATTGAGTAAAACTTTTGAAACTGGTCTCGTGAACAATCGGGTAGTGGTTGGTAATTTTGATGAAATTGCCGCATTGCCGGCAGGCACTTATTTTTATAAATTATGGGTGAAAGATCAAAAACAGGGTGTATCGCTAACAAATAAATTTATAAAATATTAAATTTAGAAATGCAATGTTTATCTTTATTGCATTAAAATAGGTTTTGAAAAAATGCAATTAGTATAAAATATGTTAAATCAATCAAAAATAAAAGGTTCGAAAATAATTGTGGGGTTGACTTTTTTATTGACATTATTTATTTTTCCCTTGAATGCTCAAATAAAAATTCAAAGCACTGCAGTACCTTTTATGTTGATATCTCCTGATGCAAGATCGGGTGGAATGGGGAATTTATCTTTAGCTATGTCGCCCGAAGCCAACGATTTGTTTGGGAATACAGCGAAACTGCCCATGCTAAAAAATAATAGCGGCTTTTTAATTAACTATACTCCTTGGCTAAAAGATTTAGGATTAAATGATGTGTATTTAGCAAGTATGGGTTATTATAAAAAATTAAATGAATTCAGCAGCATCAATAGTTCATTGCGATTTTTCAGTTTAGGAAATATTGTTTTTTCTGATGAAAATGGAACAGAATTACCTTCTACTAAACCTTCAGAATTTAGTTATGATTTTGGTTACAGTATTTTATTAAATGACCAATTGAGCTTAGGGGTGACCTTAAGATATATTCATTCAAAATTAGTGCAAGGCTCCATGCTTAATTCAAATATCAACTACCGAGCTGGTAATACTTTTGGTGGGGATATTAGTTTATTTTATAAACAAAATGAAAACCTGGATGGATTTCATGCAGGTTTGTTGTTGTCCAATTTGGGAGGCAAGATTAGTTATTCAAATGAAACCACAAATAAATATTTTATACCTGCCAATATTGGGTTAGGGGTGGGGTATTTAAATAGATTCGATAAAGATAATTCTCTTGAATTTGGATTAGACTTGAATCGATTATTAGTGCCAGCATATCCAACGTCAAATTTAAACGGCGAAAAAGATAAATATTTTTCACAATCAGTGGTATCAAGTTGGTTTAACTCCTTTTCAACTACATATGGTCCCCCTATGTCTGAGTCCCTTCGTTACTCTATTGGAATGGAGTATAATTATACAGATCGCTTTTTTTTAAGAGCAGGTTATTTATATGAGGATCAATCAAGGGGTAATGGGCAATATTTTACCTTGGGTACAAGTTTTCATTACTTACAAAACAAGTTTAACATTTCTTATTTAGTGCCATCTGGAGGGGGTTTGTCTAGGAATCCCTTGTCCAATACCTTAAGATTTGGGTCAATCTTTTATTTTTAACAATATCCTAAATTCCGCTTCCTATTAGGAGTGCTTTATCCTTTGTTTTTTACTTACTTTTGTTGGCATGTCAACCAAAGTACAAATTGTCAATAAAAGTCATCACCCATTGCCGGAGTATGCTACTGCTGGATCATCGGGTATGGATATTAGGGCTTTTATAAATGCTCCTGTAATATTAGATCCCATGGAAAGATGCTTGGTTCCTACTGGACTTTTTTTTGCCATTCCAGAAAATTGGGAAGCACAAATTCGACCTCGAAGTGGATTGGCTATCAAGCAAGGCATTACTTGTTTAAATACACCCGGTACCATTGATGCAGATTATAGAGGAGAACTAAAAGTAATTTTAATCAATTTGTCCTCTGAAGTACAAACCATTCAAGATGGCGATCGAATTGCACAAGTAGTTTTTCAGTCAGTTGAAAAAGTGGTTTGGGAAGGGGTTGAGTTTTTAGAGGAAACGCAAAGAGGCACTGGTGGATTTGGGCATACTGGGACAAAATAATTACTTGTTATTATAATAGTAGAGTCATTCAAAATTAGAAGTTACTACATGGGGAAACAAAAATATTTAATTGCTTTTATCATCTTAATTGCTACATCATGTAGCACTTTAAAAAAAGTGCAAGTGATTGAAGAAGCACTTTCTAAAAAGGACACCACTAAAAGCCAGTTGATTGCCGAAGTAAAAAAAGTAGATTCCTTGGCGATTGTAAAAAATATTTTAACTAAAATTAAACTAGCCAAACTTGACTTTAAGACGATGAATGCGCATATTAAAGTGCAATATGAGACCGCCAAAAATGCGGATAGCTATATTGCTAATGTGAGTATGATCAAGGATAGTCAAATGTATATTACGATTAGAGGGGCCATGGGGGTTATAGGAATGAAGGCTTTGATAAAAACAGACAGCGTTTTCATTATCTATCCTTTAAGTAAATCCAAAACAGTGGTTCGTAAGCCCATAAGTTATTTGCAGGAAGTGGTTAAAATCCCATTTACTTATAGTACAATACAGGATTTAATATTAGGCAATCCTATCTTTATAGACAGCAGTAGCATTGTTGCCTTTAAAGCAAATAACAATAAGTTACAGGTTAGTTTAATTGGAACTTTGTTCAAAAATTTAATCATATTAAGCGAGGACAACTCTAAAATATTACATTTAAAATTGGATGATGTTGACATTAATCAGCATCGCACTTGTGATATATCCTATTCTGATCATGTTAATCAAGGACAATATTATTTTCCATTAAATCGAGTCATATCTATCACCGCGCAAAGTAAGTTGGATATTTATTTGGAGATAAAGGAGTATGGTTTTAACGAACCCGTAAAATATACTTTCACCATTCCTAAGCCTGGTAAAAGAAAGTAGCTCACCTGTAGAAATAAAAATATTATGGTTAAGAAAATTATTCTTTTTTTGGTTCTTTTCATTGGTTTTAATACGCTTTCAATAGCGCAAACTAATGAGTCACGTGACGATTTGCAAAAGGAAGAGCAATCCATTCGAAAGGAATTAGACGAATTGAATTTACTATTAGAACAAACCAAGAAAAATAAAAAGAGTTCATTGGGGCAGCTGGCAGTGATAAGAAGTAAAATTGAAAAAAGAGAATCTTTAATTCGAGGCATTAAAAAACAGGTTCAAATATTAGACGATGCTATTTATACGAATCAATTAGACATTCAAAAATTAAATAAGGACTTAGATACATTAAAATCGAGGTATTTAAAAAGTATCATTTTTGCATATAAAAGCCGAAGTGGTTATGAATACTTAAACTTTTTATTTTCGGCCAATAGCTTTAATGATGCCGTTAAACGCATTACTTATTTAAAAAGTTATCGTCAAAACAGAACAGCACAGGCTCAGGCAATTGATTTATCACAAAAGGATTTGGGGGTAAAAATTAATGCACTTAGTACAAATAAAAACGACCGACTAAAAACTTTAAATGTACAAAACGACCAATTAAAAGTGTTGGTGGTAGATAAAAAGGAGCAGGATAAAATCGTCAATCAATTAAAAAGTAAGGAGCAGGAAATTACAGCACAAGTGCGTCAAAAGGAAGCGCAAAGGAAAAAAATGCAACAAGCTATTTTAACTATTATTCGTCGTGAAACTTTGGAAGCTGAAAAAAAGGAGAAAGACAGATTGGCTAAATTAAAAGCAAGTAATGACAACTCTAAAGCAAAAGCAACTGCCGAAAATAAACCTGTTGAAAATACTAACGCAAAAGTGAAAGTAGTAGAAGGCGGATTAAAAAGTACGACCGATAATCGTCCCTATTCTGCATTAGAGACTACCGAAGAGGGAAGAGAAACTTCGGTTTCTTTTGAAAATAACAAAGGAAATTTACCTTGGCCAAGTGCGACAGGTTATATTTATATTCATTTTGGTGTTGAGAATATTCCAGGTACTAAATTGAATCGAAAAAGTGATGGCATTGAATTGGCCTTACCTAAAGGATCTTCTGTGAAAAGCGTTGCCAATGGAAAGATATCTTATGTTGGTGATGTGAATGGTGATTTAACGATCATTGTTCAGCATGGAAAGTATTTTACCATGTATACCTATTTTACAAATGCGAGTGTCAGTGTAGGACAGGAAGTAAAAGCAGGAACTGTATTAGGAAGGTCAGGGGTTAATTTAGATGGAGAAGGCGCATTGTCTTTCATGATTTATAATGAAAAGGGAGTTGCCTTGGATCCGGAAAGTTGGTTGAAAAATAGAAAATAATGGAATGTTATGTCTAAATACATCTTGTCTTTTGACCAGGGAACCACTAGTAGTCGTGCTATTTTATTTGACCATCAAGGTCAAATCCACGCCACTTCACAAAAAGAATTCACGCAGATTTTTCCAAAGCCAGGATGGGTAGAACATGACCCACTAGAAATTTGGAGTACACAAATGGGCGTCGCTACAGAAGCCATTAGTTTAAAAGGGTTGTCCGTAGATGATATTGCAGCCATTGGTATTACCAATCAAAGAGAAACGACAGTCGTTTGGAATAAAACAACAGGACAGCCTATTTATAATGCCATTGTTTGGCAGGATCGACGTACGGCCGAATTTTGCGACCTACTTAAATCACAAGGACATCAAGAAACCATTCAACAAAAAACAGGCTTGGTCATTGACGCTTATTTTTCGGGATCTAAAATAAAATGGATTTTAGATCATGTGGATGGAGCGCGTGATTTAGCGAACAAAGGAGAACTTATTTTTGGAACGATTGATACTTGGTTGGTTTGGAAATTGACCAATGGTAAAGTGCATGTAACTGATGCGACCAATGCATCTCGAACTATGCTTTTTAATATTCACACACTCGAATGGGATACTGAATTATTACATTTATTAGATGTGCCAGCTTCCATGTTGCCACAAGTAAAAAGCAGCAGTGAAGTTTATGGACATACCACTCAACTATTTGCGCATCATGAAATTCCTATAGCAGGTATTGCAGGCGATCAGCAGTCGGCCTTATTTGGACAAATGTGTACAGCGCCAGGCATGGTAAAAAACACTTATGGTACCGGTTGTTTTATGTTAATGCACACAGGAGAAAAAGCAGTACAATCAAAAAATAATTTATTAACTACGATTGCATTACAAATAAATGGACATACTTATTATGCACTCGAAGGGAGTGTTTTTATTGGGGGTGCAGTCGTTCAATGGTTAAGAGATGGATTACATTTAATAAGAAATTCATCGGAGGTAGAAGCCTTGGCTAATCAAGTCACTCAAACAGATGGCGTGTATGTTGTTCCTGCTTTTGCGGGATTAGGTGCACCTTATTGGAACCCCCATGCAAGAGGCACTATTGTTGGCATTACAAGAGGAACATCATCTGCGCATATTGCGCGCGCAGCTTTAGAAAGTATTGCATTTCAAAGTTATGATTTACTTAAAGCCATGGAAGCAGATGCAGGAATTCCAATTGCAGAATTAAGAGTGGATGGCGGTGCAACAAATAATAATTTATTGATGCAATTTCAATCCGATATCGTGAATACAAAAGTAATTCGCCCTACAATGGTTGAAACAACTGCGTTAGGAGCAGCTTATTTAGCCGGTTTAGCAGTTGGTTTCTGGAAAGATATTGAGGAACTTAGGTCCAAATGGCAGGTGGATAAAACTTTTTTACCAGCTGCCACAAAAGAAGATAGGGCACAATGGATTTTAGGATGGGAAAGGGCGGTTAAAGCAACGCTTACCCAAGCGCAGGGCTAGGACTCTTTTTTATGTTCTTCTTTTGGCGTAACTTAAATTATTGTTTTAAAAATAAAATCAAAAACCATGACTCCATTTATTGCTGAATTATTGGGAACGGCTTTGATTGTCACTATTGGCGATGGCATTGTTGCAAATGTTGTATTGCCTAATACCAAAGGGAATAATGGAGGATTAGTTACCATTGTATTAGGATGGATGATTGCAGTATTTATTGGTGTTTATGTAACAAGTGATATTAGTGGCGGACATTTAAATCCTGCTGTGACCATTGCACTAGCAAGTGCAGGAAAATTCCCTTGGGACTTGGTTCCTGCCTATATTTTAGCCCAAATATTGGGGGCCATGTTAGGTGCATTTTTAGTATGGATGGTATATAAGGATCATTTAAATGAATGCAAGGATCCATCGGCTCAATTAGCTGTATTTTCTACAGGGCCCTCCATTCGAAACTTACCTCAAAATTTTATCACAGAAACATTGGCCACCATGGTGTTTTTAATAGGCATCTTTTTTATTAAACCTGCTGCGACAAATTTAGGTGCTTTATCTGCCTTGCCGGTGGCATTATTAGTGGGTGGAATTGGCTTTGGGCTTGGTGGTCCAACAGGATGGGCGATTAATCCAGCCAGGGATTTAGGTCCAAGAATCATGCATTTTATACTACCTATGAAGGGGAAGGGAGCTAGTGATTGGGGTTATGCGGCTGTCCCGGTTTTTGGGCCCATCATTGGGGGTATTTTGGCTGCGATTATATATGTACAATTTTTGCAGTAAAGCGTTAAATCCTTACCTTTGCATCCGAAATAGAATATTATGGTAACAACAGGTAAAATCAAACAAATTATTGGCGCTGTAGTGGATGTGCAATTTCCAAATCAAAAAGCACTTCCAGAAATCTATAATGCGCTTTCCATTTTAAAACCAAATGGTGAAAAGTTAATCCTAGAAGTGCAACAGCATCTTGGAGAGGATAGCATTCGTGCCATTGCAATGGAAGGAACGGAAGGACTTGTAAGAGGAATGGAAGTAGTAGATTCCGGCAAGCCAATTTCAATGCCAGTGGGTGAAGGAATCAATGGTCGTTTATTTAATGTAACTGGTGATGCTATCGATGGCTTACCTCAATTAGATAAATCCAATGGTCGTCCCATTCATGCGATTGCTCCTAAATTCGAGGACTTAAGTACTGCAACTGAAGTTTTGTTTACAGGTATTAAAGTAATTGATTTGATTGAGCCATATGCAAAAGGTGGTAAGATTGGATTGTTTGGTGGTGCAGGAGTAGGTAAAACAGTATTGATTCAAGAGTTGATTAATAATATCGCAAAAGGACACGGAGGTTTATCTGTATTTGCGGGCGTTGGAGAAAGAACACGTGAAGGAAATGACTTGTTACGTGAAATGATTGAAGCAGGTATCATGAAATATGGTGATGCTTTCAAACACAGCATGGAAGAAGGTGGATGGGATTTAAGTAAAGTGAACATGGATGAATTAAAGGAGTCAAAAGCGACATTTGTTTTTGGACAAATGAATGAACCTCCAGGAGCACGTGCGCGTGTTGCCTTAAGTGGTTTAACCATTGCTGAATATTTCCGTGATGGAGATGGAACTGGAAAAGGTAAAGACATTTTATTTTTCGTAGATAATATCTTCCGTTTTACACAAGCAGGTTCTGAGGTATCGGCTTTATTAGGTCGTATGCCATCAGCGGTAGGATATCAACCAACATTGGCTACAGAAATGGGCTTGATGCAAGAGCGTATTACTTCTACTAAAAATGGTTCCATTACATCAGTACAAGCGGTGTATGTGCCTGCGGATGATTTAACCGATCCAGCACCAGCTACTACTTTTGCGCACTTGGATGCAACAACAGTATTGTCTCGTAAAATTGCCGATTTAGGAATTTATCCAGCGGTGGATCCTTTGGATTCTACATCTAGAATTTTGACACCTGCAATTGTTGGTGATGCGCATTATGATACTGCTCAAAAAGTAAAAATGATTTTACAACGCTATAAAGAGCTACAAGATATTATTGCCATCTTAGGTATGGATGAATTAAGTGACGAGGATAAATTAATTGTATCTCGTGCACGACGCGTTCAAAGATTCTTGTCACAACCTTTCCATGTTGCAGAACAATTTACAGGTTTAAAGGGTGTGTTTGTTTCTATCGAAGATACCATTCGTGGATTCAACTCTATTATGGATGGAGAAGTGGATCAATATCCAGAAGCAGCCTTTAACTTAGTAGGATCTTTAGAAGATGCAATTGAGAAAGGAAAGAAAATGATGGCACAAGCCTAATTAATAAATTCGAATACTTAAACAGCGCTCATGTTATTGGAAATATTAACACCCGACAAAAAATTATTTAGTGGAGATGTATTTGGGGTGCAATTACCTGGTATTGATGGTTTGTTTGAGATACTAAACAAGCATGCTCCCTTAGTAAGTGCTTTGGGTAAGGGTCAGGTGAAGGTATTAATGACTGCAACCAAATCGGAGGCATACGCTATTCAGGGAGGATTTGTAGAAGTAGTCAATAACAAAACAACAGTATTAGTCGAAGGCGTTTTATAGTTACAGTATAACAAAATATTATCAAATAGTGAATCCCTTAGCGCAAAGCTGAGGGATTTTTTATTTATATTCACATAGCGTAAATGAATATATTTCATCTACCCGCTTATTATATGAAAAAAACCTTTCCTGTTATATTTGTTTTGATATCCCTTTCTATTGTGGGTATTTTATTCATCCAAATCACATGGTTACAGGGTTTGTTTTTGTTGCAGAAAAATCAGCTGTCCGAAAAAATTAATCAAACTGGATTGGCGGTCGTATCGGACATTGGGAAGAAAATGAATAGCGGGCTTTCATTTCGATTGCCAAAAAGGGGGCGACTAAGTTTGGAAAACGACTATCACGTGCACAAGTTTGAAGAAACGACGATTGCGGATATGTATGATTTCAAGGAAATAAGTGCAAAAATAAAAACAGCCCTTGATAAATTTGATATTGGCGATATACATTATGAGTTTGCCATCGCAGATAAAAAGAGTGTAATTGAATTAAGAAGTAAAAAATTCGATGATACTTTTTCGGAGGATCTAAATAGTTTGCAAGTGCGCGTACCAGTGGTGCCTCAGGACATCATGGAGCCGGTGGGTCCATTTGAATCATTGATCATAGTCATACCAAATGCAAGGCTGTATTTATTACATTCATTGCAATGGATAATTTTGGGAGCCATCTTATTTATTATAGTGGTATTGGCTGCATTTTTCATTACAATAAGATCCTTATTAAATCAGCGTAAAGTAAATGAGATAAAGAATGACTTTATCAATAACATGACGCATGAATTAAAAACCCCGTTGGCTACGATTTCATTAGCAGTAGACGCATTAAAAAAAAATAAAGTTCAATTGGACCCTACCTCTGTTGCTTATTTTAGTAATATCATCAAAGAGGAAAATATTCGTATGAATAAGCATGTGGAAACCATTCTTGAAACAGGGCAGTTTGAGAAAAAGGATGTTGAATTAAATAAGCAACCAGTGAATGTGCATGATTTAATTCAAGCTGTCGTTGATAGTTTTAAATTACAATTGGAAGCGAAGCCATCTAGTATTCACTTAAATTTAGATGCAAAAAGTCCAATCATCAATGCAGATGAGGAGCATTTATTACATGTGATATCTAACTTAATGGATAATGCTATAAAATATTCCAAAGACACCATTGATATATTAGTGAGTACAGCCAATAGCAATAATAAATTATTGCTATCTATTGAAGATAATGGTATCGGTATGACTAGTGATACCAGTAAGCATATTTTTGAAAAATTCTATCGTGCCCACTCTGGTAATATACATAATGTAAAAGGCTTTGGTCTAGGAATGAGTTATGTAAAATGGATTGTTGATTTACATAAAGGACAAATTAAGGTTCAAAGTGAATTAGATCACGGAACCACCATCGAGATTACACTTCCTATGGCATAAGATGATAGCACTTATTTACCTAAGCGCCACTTGTTTAATCAGATGGTATCCTAAATAGGCAACCATCTCCATAGCTTAAAAAACGGTATTGCTTATCTAGTGCATACCGATAAATCTCCTTCCATTGATCACCTACTATCGCTGCAATAATAAGTAATAGGGTTGATTTGGGTTGGTGAAAATTAGTAACTAAACCCTTAACTATCTTAAAACTATAGCCTGGCAAAATCATTAATTGTGTTTTAGAAATTAGGGTATTCAATTTATTTTTTTCCATCCAGCTTAACAATGCAGTTAATGAAGCTGACCTGTCCATACCAGCATCTGAAATAGTATAAGATTCCCATTGAGATAAATGCAATTCGCTAGGTTGAAGTTGGGGGTTATTTATAATTTTTACACCAAGCCAAAAGATACTTTCAAGGGTGCGTAAGGTGGTCGTGCCCACTGCAATAAAATCATTTTTATTTTCAATTAAATACTGAATTGTTTTTTGATCAATTTCAAAAAACTCTGCATGCATGGGATGTTCATTAATGATTTCAGTTTTTACTGGCAAAAAAGTGCCAGCACCTACATGCAAGGTTATAAATTGTTCATCAATTTGATGAGCGCATATTTTATCTAAAAGTGCTTTACTAAAATGAAGGCCCGCGGTCGGCGCTGCTACCGAACCTTCTTCGGAGGCGTATGTAGTCTGATATCTTTCCTTATCTGATTCATTTACATTTCGTTCAATGTAAGGGGGAAGTGGAATTTGGCCAATGAGTGCTAAAATTTCAGAAAAAATAATGGTATCATCATCCCAAGAAAATTCAATTAAAAATTTTCCATCTAATGAATCTATTTTTCTTGCATAAAAATGAATTATTTTATTGTTATACATGATTTGCTTTTCAAGTAAATCTGCTTTCCATTTTTTTACACCTCCTACCAAGCATATCCATTGCACTTTGGAAATAGCTTGCATGGCCAATTGCATAGGACTAAATTCCAAGCTGGGCTCTAAGCAAAATATTTCAATGACACTTTTGTGTTGATCAATACTTTCAATTTTTTTTTCAAATAAAATTCTTGCAGCAATTACTTTGCTGTTGTTAAAAAATAGAGTGCTGTTACTTGGAATAAAATCAGTGATGTTGTCATACATGCTGTCAGCATTGATTTGCTTATCCCATACCAATAATTTACTTTCTGCTCTATTAGCAGTAGGCGTATAGGCAATACTTTCGTTGGGTAAGTGATAATCAAAGTCACTTAAATTCAGTTTTGGAACCTGCTTCATGCCGTAAAGGTACATATTGCATTGATTTTCACGCTTATTCACTCGTTATACACCCCTTTTTAGGGGTTTTCCACAGTGATCAACACCCATTTTTTAAGAATCGATGTAAAATTTGACTATTTCTCTTTACTGCATTGATTTTCAGCTTGGTTTATTACTTGTGGAAAACTAGAAGGGGTCATTTGGCCTTTAAAAGTGGTAAAATGTGTTAATTTGTGTGAACAAGTGGTAAAAAACACTCTAATTATTAACAATGACAGGCTTTCACGGAGAATATCAATCAACCATCGACACAAAAGGTCGTTTTCTGCTTCCTGGCAGCTTGAAAAAGCAGCTAGCTGAAGGAGAGACACATTTTATTGTGAGTAGGGGATTTGAGAAGTGTTTGACACTTTATCCAATAAAAAGCTGGCAAGCTATTTTAGATCGTATTAGCCAATTGAATGATTTTGATCCAAAAGTGAGACAGTTTCGTCGTCAATTTTTGGGAGGTGCCACCGAGGTTGAATTAGATGGCGCCGGTCGTATTTTATTACCACCCACATTAAGGGAGTTTGCTTTGCCAGGTAAAGAAATTGTTTTGGCGGCAGCTTTGGATCGTTTTGAAATTTGGGATGCAAGTAAGTACAAACAGCTCTTTGAAGATTTTTCTGCAGATGAATTTAGTAATCTAGCGCAGGAAGTAATGGCGGGAATTAAAAAACAAGACTAAGTTATCCATGATGCAAAATCAAAACAAGATTATAGTTGCATCGGCCGTGGAAGCTTTTTCGTCTAATTATCATATTCCTGTCTTATTTAATGAAACAATTGAACATCTTCATATCATACCTAACGGTATATATGTTGATGCCACTTTTGGTGGAGGCGGTCATAGCAGAGGTATATTATCAAAATTAGGTCCAAAAGGAAAGCTCATTGCTTTTGATCAAGATGCGGATGCTAAAAATAATTTACCCAATGACAATCGTATTGTTTTCATTCCTGAAAATTTTAGATACTTGCAACGCTTTTTGCGTTTAAATAAAATTGATCAAGTAGATGGTGTACTTGCCGACTTAGGTGTTAGTAGTCATCAATTTGATGAAGGATCCAGGGGTTTCTCAACAAGATTTGATGGCCCATTTGATATGCGCATGGATCAGCGCCAGCAAAAAACTGCCAAGCAAGTGATTGAAAGCTATGATGAATCTGCTTTACATAAAATGTTTGAGCAATATGGTGAGGTTTCTAATTCAAAAACACTTGCAAAACATATTGTTTCACATCGTTCACATTTAAAATTAAATACTGTTCAGGATTTCAAGTTGCTTATTGCATCTGTGGTAAAAGGAAATCCGAATAAATATTGGGCACAAGTTTTTCAAGCCATTAGAATTGAAGTGAATGAGGAGATGGAGGCTTTAAAAGATTTTTTAGAACAATTAAAGCCAGTTGTTAAGCCAGGTGGTCGAGCAGTGGTGATCACTTTTCATTCGATCGAAGATCGTTTGGTCAAAAATGCTTTTAGAGTCGCACAAGAGGAAGAGAATGAGAGGAATCCTTTTTTATCAGTAGAAAAGGAAAAGTTTTGGAAGATCATTACAAAAAAACCTGTAGTGGCTTCTGAAAAAGAAATGAAAGAAAACAATCGAAGCAGAAGCGCAAAATTGCGTGCTGCCGAAAGATTATAAGTAGTATGTCCGTACCCGTTAACCCAAATCCAAAAGGAGCTATTAAAAGCATCCTTAATTATCAATGGATTGTCATGAACATTAGTCTGTTTTTGTTCTTGGCATTTTTAGCAATCCTCTACATTGCGAATGGGCATTTAACCGACAAAACGATTCGACAAATTAATACAACTCAAAAGGAGCTTAAGGAGTTGCAGTTTGAATACAAGACTGTAAAGTCAGAATTAATGCGTCGCAGTAGGGCCATTGAAATTGAAAATGAAGTGGCACCCTATGGTTTAGTCGTAGCTAAAGAAATGCCGATCCGCTTAGTCTTAGAAAAAAGATTTTCTCCTATTACCCATAATCAAAAAGATACCCTCGACTAATGGATGTAAAACGCGACATATTATGGAGGGTTTACTTAAGTTATATTTTAATAACCTTAGTATGTATTGCCATTTTAGGTAAGGCTTTTTATATTCAACAAGTACAAGGAAAATACTGGAGAGGATTAAGTGACAGCTTGCATCAACGCATTATTGAACTACCAGCTGCAAGAGGTACCATTTATAGTGAGGATGGACAAATGTTAAGTACCAATATGCCCAAGTTTGATATTTATATTGATTTCAGGGTAGAGCCTTTACATGAGAAAAGTGGAAAATTATTCAGAGAGAATATTGATTCGTTAAGTATTTCCTTAGCTAATTTATTTAAAGATAAATCGGCCGATAATTATAAAAATGAATTGACGAAAGCTTATGAATCTAGCGAAGGCAATTATGAACTAAGAAAAAAAATAGATTACCGAGAATACTTAACCTTGATCAAGTTTCCAATGTTCCGTTTGGGGCGTTATAAAAGCGGTATGATTGCTCAAGAAAAAAACTTCAGATTAAATCCTTATGAAAATATTGGGTATCGTACTATTGGTTTGGCTAGGGATGAAAATAAAGTAGGTCTTGAAAAATCATATGATACTGTTTTAAATGGACGCAACGGTCGACAATTAGTGAGAGCAATTGCAGGAGGGGTAACGGTACCAGTACAAGAAGGTGAATTTGAGATTGCGCCAGAAACAGGTAAGGATATTGTAAGTACAATTGATGTTTTTATTCAGGAAGTGACAGAGAAAGCCTTGATGGGTATGATGATTAAAAATGATGCTCAAACAGGGGTGGCCATGGTGATGGAAGTTAAAACGGGTAAAATTAAAGCCATTGCTAATCTAGGAAAAATTGGCGAAGGAAAATATACCGAGGATTTGAATTACGCCACTAGGGTTACAGAACCAGGATCTACTTTTAAATTGGTTACATTATTATCTGCCTTAGAGGATGGCAAAGTTACTTTAGATTCAAAATTAGATATTGAAGGCGGGTTATGGAGTTATGCTGGAAGAATGGTTAAAGATGCTGAAACCCATGGCAAGCATGAAGTTACTGTATTAGAAGCGTTTGAAGAAAGTTCTAATATAGGAATGGCAAAAATTATAGTATCCAATTATTTAAATAATGCAGGCGCTTATTATAAGCATTTATCAAAATTAAGATTAGACAGTACTTCCGGTATTGATTTAATGGGTGAAGGTAGACCTCAAATTACAAAGCAAGGAGATGCCTTATATGGTCCAACCACACTGCCCTGGATGGGTTTTGGATATGGTATTGCTATCGCGCCTATTCAAACCTTGAATTTATACAATGCCATTGCTAATAATGGTGTGATGATGAAGCCTTATTTAGTGAATGCCATTAAAGAAGAAGGGCGAATCATAAAATCATTTTCACCCATTGTATATAATGCACAATTATGTAAGCCAACTACGATTAGAGATTTACATACTGCTTTAGAAGGAGTTTGTACCAATGGTACTGCAAAAAAATTATTTACGAATAGTTTATATAAAGTAGCCGGCAAAACAGGAACAGCATTGGTTGCGAATGGAAGCAAAGCTTACAGTGAATCTATATTTCAATCTTCATTTGTGGGTTATTTTCCAGCTGAAAATCCACAATATACCATTGCTGTGATTATCATTAATCATCCAAAAGCATTAAATCATTTTGGTGCAAGTGTTGCAGGGCCTGTATTTAAAGAAATTTCTGATCGATTGTATTCCACTTATATACAGAATAAGTTAAATATCGCGCCTGTATTTAATGTAAAAGATAGCCAGTTATATAATTATTCCATTTCAAAAATTTCCTTACAACATATTGCAAAACAATTAGCGATTCCATATAAAGATTCAACGACTGCTGCTTCTGATTGGGTTAAATTAAATGGAGTAGGAGTGAATGCGATAAGTAGACAACAGGTGATTTCAGATACGACCATGCCTGATATCAGTGGTCTTAAGTTGCAAGATGCATTGTGGTTGTGTGAAAAAAGAGGCTTGATGGTACGTTCTATAGGAAAAGGGAAAGTGATAAAACAAAGTATTGCGCAAGGTGCTTATATCACCAAAGGACAACAAATTCAAATTGAATTAAATTAATGATCCAATTACAAAACATATTATTTGGTGTTTCATTAAGACAAGTGATTGGAAGCACGGAACAATTGATTCGTGATATTCAAATCGATTCTAGACAAGTAAGTCAAGGAACTGTTTTTGTAGCTATCAAAGGTTTGCAAGTAGATGGACATAATTTTATTGAAACTGCAATCAATAAGGGAGCGAGCGTTATTATTTGCGAAATGATGCCTGCTAATGTAGTTGAAAATATTACTTATATAGCAGTAGCCAATGCGCAAGAAGCGGTGGCCATCATGGCACATCAGTTTTATGATGCACCCTCTCAAAAAATGAAATTAATAGGTGTAACTGGTACCAATGGAAAAACAACGGTAGCTACTTTGTTGTTTAAATTATTTAAAGGCCTAGGATACACTTGCGGATTAATAAGCACGGTGGAGAATCATATTGGTGATACCATTGTTCCTTCAACACATACTACTCCAGATGCGATACATTTAAACGCATTACTTGATCAAATGGTTAAAGCGGGTTGCACGCATGTATTTATGGAAGTGAGTAGTCATGCAATACATCAACATCGTACAACAGGATTGCAATTTTTAGGTGGGGTATTTACAAATATTACACATGATCATTTAGATTATCATAAAACCTTTGAAGCCTATTTAGAAGCTAAAAAAACATTTTTTGATCATCTATCTACCACTGCATTTGCTTTATCCAATTTGGATGATAAAAATGGAGCTGCAATGTTGACTAGTACAAAAGCAAAAAAAGTCACTTATGCTTTGCATGCGCCAGCAACATATAAGGGCAAGATTCTTGAAAACCAATTAAATGGCTTGGTGTTATTGGTGAATGACCTAGAAGTACATTGTCGTTTAATTGGCGTATTTAATGCATATAATTTTTTAGCTGTATATGGAGTTGCCATTCAATTAGGGGAAAAATCAGAGCAAATATTAACTATTCTGAGTGCCTTAACTGGAGCGGAAGGTCGATTTGATTATATCATTGGTCTAGATCAACGTATTGGTATCGTAGATTATGCGCATACTCCAGATGCTTTAGAAAATGTATTAACAACAATAGCAAAATTAAGAAAAGGGGGAGAGGATGTGATTACAGTGGTAGGTTGTGGAGGAGATAGGGATAAAACCAAACGACCTATCATGGCGCAAGTTGCTTGCGACCTAAGTACTAAAGTATTTTTTACAAGTGATAATCCACGTTCCGAAGATCCTAATGAAATTATCAAGGATATGGAAAATGGATTAAGTAGTTCAGCAAAAAGAAAGTATATCAATATAGTTGACCGGAGAGAGGCCATTAAGGCGGCGGTAAGTTTTTCAAAGCCAGGAGATATTATTTTAATAGCGGGTAAGGGGCATGAAAAATACCAAGATATCAAAGGGGTGAAACATGAATTTGACGATAAAAAAATATTACAACATTTATTCAACGATTTAGCAAAATAAACCTCCTATGCTGTATCAATTATTTTCATGGTTAGATCAACAATTTCATATTCCTGGATTAGGAGTATTCCAATTTTTAACTTCTAGAATTGCCATGGCAATATTATTGTCACTTTTTATTGCAACAGTTTATGGAAAGAAGATGATTTTATTTTTACAGAAAAAGCAAATTGGCGAAAGCGTTAGAGATTTAGGATTAGCAGGAGAGCAACAAAAAAAGGGAACACCTACAATGGGCGGTATCATTATATTGTTAAGTATATTAATTCCAACACTTTTGTTTGCAAACCTTGACAAAGTATACATCCGCTTGATGATATTATGTACTGTTTGGTTGGGTTTGATTGGTTTTTTAGATGACTATTTTAAAAATAAAGCTAGAAAGCATGCGCAAGCACAAGGGGCGTCCTATAAAAAACAAAATAGCGATGGATTAGCAGGTATTTCTAAAATTATTGGACAAATTGGACTAGGAATTATAATTGGGGTAACACTTTATTTTAGCAATGCAGTAACAGTAGAGCGTGAAATTATTGCGTCCAATGTTTCGGCTAGCTTAGCGAAAGGTGAAAAAATTGCTAAAGGTGCTGACATCGTAATTCGAAAAATTAATGGTGAAGAAAGGCGTTTTGTGAAAGTAAAAACACCCATTACGACAATTCCTTTCGTAAAGAATCACGAATTTAATTATAGTAAAATAATTAGTTGGATAGGACCAGGTGCCGAAAAATATACTTGGATCATTTATATTTTAATTGTCACTTTTATAATTACTGCTGTATCTAATGGCGCCAATTTAACAGATGGATTGGATGGGCTAGCTGCTGGAGTGAGTGCTATTATTGGTGCCGCTCTAGGCATATTTATTTATGTAAGCGGTAACTATGTATTTGCTGATTATTTAAATGTCATGTACATACCTAATTTAGGAGAGTTGTCCATATTTGTTGGTGCATTTGTAGGGGCGTGTATTGGATTTTTGTGGTACAACGCATATCCAGCACAAGTATTTATGGGAGATACAGGAAGTTTGGCATTGGGCGGTATCATTGCGTCTTTAGCCATTATTGTCAGAAAAGAATTATTGATTCCTATTTTTTGTGGTGTGTTTTTAATTGAAAACTTGAGTGTGATCATTCAAGTAAGTTATTTCAAATACACAAGAAAAAAATATGGTGAAGGCAGACGCGTATTTTTAATGAGCCCATTACATCATCATTATCAAAAGAAAGGTTTTCATGAGAGTAAGATTGCGGTTCGTTTTTGGATCATTACAATATTATTAGTTGTTGTTTCAATATTAACCTTAAAGACAAGATAAGCATTGGCAAAAAATTTAGTGATATTAGGTGCAGGTGAAAGCGGAATTGGAACTGCTTTGTTGGCCAAACAAAAAGGCTACGAAGTGTTTGTGTCTGATGGCGGCGCTATTAAGGCTAATTTTCAAAAGGAATTAGAAGAAAATAATATCGCCTTTGAATCAGGTATGCATAGTGTTGAAAAAATATTATCTGCTGATGAAGTAATGAAAAGTCCAGGCATTCCAGAAAAAAATGAAATGGTTAAAGCTATACGTGCAAAAGGAATACCGGTGATCAGTGAAATTGAATTTGGATATCGTTACAAAGGAGCAAGTAAAATAACTGCCATCACGGGAAGTAATGGAAAAAGTACGGCTACCGCTTTGTTGTATCATATTTGTCAATTAGTGAATGATGATGTAGCAATGGTAGGTAATATTGGTTTCTCATTTGCGCGTCAAATTGCAATGGCGCCTAAGGCTTTATATATTATTGAAGTAAGCTCCTTCCAATTGGATGATATCAAATACTTCAAACCAGATATCGCGATTTTGCTCAACATTACGGAAGATCATTTAGATAGATATAATTACCAGTTTGAAAATTACATCAAGAGCAAATTTAGAATTATCGAAAATCAGACTGAGCAGGATTATTTTATTTACTGCATCGATGATGAAGTCATCGTTAAACATTTAGAACTACTAACCACCAATACTAACCCATTACCATTTTCTATGAAACAAGAAGTAAAAAAAGGAGGCTACATCAAAAACGATCAAATGATGTTAAAAATCCAAGAAGAACGCGTATCTATGAGTATTTATGATTTCGCTTTAAAGGGGAAACATAATGCTTATAATACAATGGCAGCAAGCATTGCAGCTTCCACATTAGGTATTAGAAAGGAAAAAATCCGTGAAGCGGTAAGTAATTTTCACAGCCTTGAACACAGAATGGAATTTGTGGCTACTGTGCGTGGCGTTGATTTTGTCAATGACAGCAAAGCAACCAATGTAAACAGTACTTGGTATGCATTGGAAAGCATGCAAAAATCAACCGTCCTTATTTTAGGAGGTGTAGACAAGGGTAACGATTACGAATTAATTGCTGAGTTGGTCAAAGAGAAAGTAAAAGCAATTATTTGCATGGGAACGGATAATAAAAAAATCATGGACTTTTTTGGTGATAAAGTTCCTGTAATTGTAGAAGCTGATTCGGCAAAAAAAGCTGTGACATCTGCTTTTAAATTAGCGGAGAAAGGAGATGTAGTTTTATTGAGCCCAGCCTGCGCAAGTTTTGATTTGTTTAAAAATTATGAAGACAGAGGCAATCAATTTAAAGCGGTTGTTAAAGAATTATAATTATGTTCAACGAATCCACTGATAAATTATTTTCTCAAATGCCTTCTATTGGAGGCATGAAAGAGCATTTAGACCAAAGAACCAGAGGGGATAAATACATTTGGGGGTTAGTCATTGTATTATCTTTGATTTCTATTTTAGTAGTATATAGTGCAACAGGTTCATTGGCATATAAAATGTATCGAGGTAATACCAGTATCTATTTGTTTAAACAAGTCATTTTCACTTTAGTAGGATTACTTGTCATTTTTGGGTTACATCGAATTAATTATACAGTGTTTTCTAAAATTGCAACTATCTTATTTGCATTAGCTATTCCACTTTTAATTTATACTTTATTTTTTGGCGCTAAAATTAATGATGGCAGTAGATGGATTAAGTTACCCATTATAAATTTGACCATTCAAAGTAGTGATGTGGCAAAGTTGGCTTTGTTCATGTACATTTCGAGGGTGCTGAGTAAAAAACAAGAAGTGATTAAGGATTTTAAAAAAGGCTTTTTACCAGTTATTATTCCTGTATTCATTATTTGCGCATTAATCATGCCAGCTAATTTATCTAATGCATTATTGACTGGCGCCACTTCCTTATTATTAATGTTTATTGGACGGGTTAGTTTCAAACATATTTTACTTACTATTTTAGTTGCTATGATCCCCGTTGTTTTAATCATCAGTGTAGCAATGGCTACGCATTCTAGCAAAAAAGTAGAGGGGCAGCCTGCAGTGGCTGAAACAATGAAGAGTTTTGGTCGCTTTGGTACATGGGTTAATAGGGTTCAAGACTTTATGTATGCCAAGGAAAATGAAGTACCTTATCAAGTTCAACAAGCAAAAATTGCAATTGCCAATGGCGGTATCTTTTTTGGATTAGGTCCAGGCAATAGTCGTCAACGAAATTTTTTACCACAAGCGTATAATGATTTTATTTATGCGGTCATCATTGAGGAATACGGATTAATTGGAGGCGCCTTTATTATTTTTATTTACTTAGTTTTTTTATTTAGATGCATACGCATTTTTAGAAAATGTCCTTATGCTTTTGGTGCATTTTTAGCACTTGGATTAAGTTTTACATTAATTATACAAGCAATTGCAAATATGGCAGTGAATGTGAATATTATGCCAGTGACGGGAGTGACTTTGCCATTGGTGAGTATGGGAGGAAGTTCATTCATATTTACTTGTTGTTCAATTGGATTAATATTAAGTGTTGCTCGCAATGTGGAACAATTAGAAGGCAAGGCGCCTTTAGAAACTGATATTGAATTACCTGAAGAAAATAATGAAACAGAAAATGTCATTCAACCCACTGCATAAAAATATTCGCATCATCATTGCGGGCGGAGGCACTGGAGGACATATCTTCCCAGCGATTGCGGTAGCACAGGCTATTCAAAAATTACAACCTACTGCGGCTATTTTATTTGTGGGAGCGCTAGGAAAAATGGAAATGGAAAAAGTACCTCAAGCCGGATTTGATATTATTGGCATTACCATAGCTGGTTTTAATAGATCGCATATTTTTAAAAATATAACATTGCCATGGAAATTAATAAAAAGCTATTTCCAAGTAAAATCGATTTTTAAAAAATTCAAACCCAATGCTGTTTTTGGAGTGGGGGGTTATTCCAGTTACCCAGTTTTAAAACAAGCGCAAATGCTGTCCATTCCTAATTTTATACATGAGTCCAATGCGTTTGCTGGTAAAGCCAATCAGTGGTTAGGTGCAGATGCGACACAAATATTTACAGGTACAAATGGAATGGAGTCCTTTTTTCCATCAAGTAAAATAATGATTACTGGAAATCCAGTTCGACAAAATATTGTACATTCTAAATACAATAAAGTTGCAGCCTTATTATATTTTGGCTTGCATCCTGATAAAAAAACAATTTTGATTATTGGCGGAAGTTTAGGAGCAAAGTCCATTAACAAAGCGATTCAGAACAATTTAGCCATTTTGGCGGAACAGCAAGTTCAACTCATTTGGCAAACAGGGAAACCCGATGCAAATGTTTATTTGACTGCTGTAGCTCCTTATTCAAATGTTTTTGTAAGTCCCTTTATTGATGACATGAGTGCGGCCTATGCTGCAGCTGATGTGGTGGTGAGTCGTTCAGGAGCCATGGCGGTCGCTGAAATTGCAGTTACAGGAAAGGCCAGCATATTTGTTCCATATCCTCATGCAGCAGAAGATCATCAAACTTTTAATGCAATGGCATTGGTAAATAAGGGAGCTGCATATATGGTAAAGGATAATGAAGTAGACGAAAATTTAATCCACTTATTACAACATTTGAGTCAGGATGACAAAGCGATAAAAGAAATGCAAGAAAAGGTGAAGGACTTTGCTTTTACGAATGCAGATGAAGTTATTGCTGAACAAATTTTAAAACACATATAAAACGACTAGTAGTAAAATGAACCCGTTAACGAATATAAAAAACATTTACTTTATTGGCATTGGTGGCATTGGGATGAGTGCGTTAGCAAGGTATTTTAATACACAAGGAGTTTATGTTTCTGGATATGACAAAACGCCCACTTTATTAACGGAGGATTTAATAAAAGAAGGAATTCAAATTCATTTTGAAGATGATATTAATCAAATCGACAAATCCGCAACTGTTATTGTTTATACCCCTGCTGTTCCAACAACACATTTAGAGTTGAATTATTATAGAGATCATGGATATAATGTAGTAAAACGAAGTGATGTATTACAATGGGTGACTGAAAATGCTTTCACTATTGGAATTGCAGGGACACATGGTAAAACAACAACAACCTCAATGACAGCTTATATCTTAAGACATACTGGATATGGATGTAATGCTTTTTTAGGAGGTATTGCGTCAAATTATAATACTAATTTTTGGAGCCACGAACGCAATGTAGTAGTGGTGGAAGCGGATGAATATGATCGTAGCTTTTTAAAATTAGCTCCCAATATTGCAGTGATCACAGCAGTAGATCCTGATCATTTAGATATTTATGGCACTGCCGAAGAAGTATTAAAAGCTTTTGGACAATATGCTGATAAAATTAAAAGTGGCGGCACATTAATTCAAAAATGGGGAACGACAGTGGTAACAGATGCAAATAACAAAGCCATTCATACTTATGGGTACGATCAACCTAATGCATCCTATCATACAAAAAATTTAAAAGTGGTGGATGGTTCTTATACTTTTGATATTGTTCATCCATATGGAGTGGTGCATAATGTCTTATTAAATATGGGAGGATTGCATAATGTTGAAAATGCAACTGCAGCGATTGCTATCGCTTTAACATTGGGAATAGAAGAAGAAAAAATTAAATTGGCTATTGCAGATTTTAAAGGGGTAAAGCGTCGTTTCGAATACAAGGTTAAAACACCTACTAAAGTATTGATAGATGATTACGCACACCATCCTGAGGAATTAAATGCATTAATATCAGGTGTTAGGAGTATCTATCCAGGTGAAAAAATGGTGCTTGTATTTCAACCTCATTTATACAGTAGAACACAGGATCAATGTGATGGATTTGTTGCCACATTGGACAAAGCTGATGAAGTTATTTTGTTGCCCATTTATCCAGCAAGGGAATTGCCAATCGAAGGTGTGAGTAGTGATATGCTTATTAACAAAATGACCATTTCAAAAAAGCAAGTCATGTCAAAAGAGGCATTGTTGCAATGGGCTGCGACCACAAATGATAAATTAATTGTGATGGCAGGCGCAGGAGATATCGATGTTTGTATTAATCAAATTAAAGACCTACTTACTCCCACTAAATGAAGAATTGGCAAAACATATTAATAAAAATTTTGTGGAGCATTTTGGGTGTTGCACTCATCGTTTTATTTGTCATTGCTTGGAAAGCCAAAGTGACCAAGAAAATTAACCATATACAAGTGGAATTAGTAGGAGAAACGACCACTGCTTTGTTTATGGATGAAAAAGAAATCACTCAAATTTTAAAAGACCAAGGCATTACTTTAGGGACGGTATTAGAAGGGGTTAATTTAACACTGATCGAAAAAAACTTAGAACAAATAAGATGGATTAAGAATGCGGAATTGTTTACGGATAACCAACAAGTACTTGAAGTAAAAATAGAACAAAGAAAACCCATTGCCCGTGTTTTTACTTTATCAGGAAGTTCATTTTATATCGATAATGAAGGTTGGCGATTACCCTTGAAGCAGCTTACTGTATTGCGTTTGCCGGTATTTACTGGATTCCCAACAGATCAGGATAAGCTTTCTTCACCAGATAGCACTTTACTTAACGATATTCTTACTTTTTCAAATACGATTATAAAAGATAGTTTTTTCACAGCCCAAATTGCACAAATTAATATTGAGCCTAATGGTGATTTTCAATTCATTCCAAGTTTGGGCGACCATCTAGTATTAATTGGATCGGTTGATAATTTAGAGGATAAATTGAATCGATTGTACACTTTTTATAAAAGGGTTTGGGTGCAAAGTGGCATTAACGCATATCAAGTATTAGATTGTCGATTTGATCAGCAAATTGTGGCACTTAAAAAGGGGATGCAACCGGTACAATATTCTCCTGGCATATTACCTTTTCAAAAATCAATTTTATTGGACGAGCATAAGGATACTATCTCAACAGTAACGGCAACTAAAATTGTAAAAGACACCGTTGTATTACCTGTCAAAAAAGTTAAGGAGACGGTGAAAATAAAGTTGGATCCAAAAGGGGCAAAAATCAAAAAAATAGGACCTGTAAAAAACAATAAACAAAATAATAAATCGTTAATTATTAAGAAGAAGTCTGCAAAGGCATTAATGCCCACCAAGATTGCTTCCAAAACAACTACAACTAACAACTAAAATACATAAAAATGAGTCAAAATGAATCGCCCATCATTGTGGGACTAGATATTGGCACAACCAAAATTGCAGCCATTGCAGGTAGGAAAAATGAGTTCGGCAAATTAGAAATTTTAGGCTTTGGCCGTGCTAACAGTAATGGTGTTCAACATGGTCAAGTATTAAATATTGATCAAACTATTAAGGCCATTCAGCAAGCCCTTCAAAACTGTCAATTAAGCAACCCCGATTTAGAGATCAATGAAGTGTTCGTGGGTATTGCAGGACATCATATTAAAAGTTTACAAACCCGTGGTGATATGGTGCGCCAAGACGCTGAAAACGAAATTCAGCCTTGGGAAATTGAGCAACTCATCAACAACCAACGCAAAACTTTCATACCCGCAGGGGATCAAATTATTGATGTTATTCCACAAGAATTCCATGTAGACAATAACCCTAATGTGAAAGAACCAGTGGGTGTCAATGGTGTAAAAGTGGGGGCTAACTTTTTAATCCTTACAGGAGATAGAAATGCCATCCGTAACATTAATCGTTCGGTAGAAAGAAGTGGATTAGTAACTAAAGATTTAGTATTACAACCATTGGCATCTGCCAGTGCGGTTATGAGCGATATTGATTTAGAAGCAGGAGTAGCGATACTAGATATTGGTGGTGGAACCAGTGATCTTGCCGTATTTTATGATGGTATTTTAAAACATACCGCTGTGATACCTTTTGGTGGTGAAAATATCACAAATGATATTCGACTTGGATTAGGCGTATTAAAAAGCCAAGCCGAAGCCATGAAAGTACAGTTTGGAAGTGCTTTAGCAGATGAAGCAAAAGCCAATGCCTATGTGACTATTCCAGGTTTGAAAGGAATGCCTGCCAAGGAAATAAGTGTGAAAAGTTTAGCAGGAATTATTCAAGCTAGGATGAGTGAAATACTAGATTTTGTTACTTATCATTTAAAGCAGGTGGGTTTGGATAGCCGTCAATTAAATGGGGGTGTGATTTTAACAGGTGGCGGATCTCAATTAAAGCATCTGATTCAATTAACCGAATATATCACGGGTTTAAATGCACGCATTGGATTACCAAATGAACATTTGGCACCTAATCACATTGATGAATTAAAAAAACCAATGTATTCAACTTGTATCGGCTTAATCTTGAAGGGATACAATGATTACGAGCAAAATTATAAGGTGTTTACGGAAACCTTTAAACGCGTGGAAGTACCTAAATCATTGACTGTAAATCCAAATGCTGCTAATACTTTAAGTTCAACTAAAGTTGAAAAACAACCCGTACCAACTACTTTAACGCCAGAGCAAATTGGAAAAAGAATGAAGTTTTGGGATCGTTTTAAAAACAACTTAATTGAAATATTTAGTGAAGAAGCAGACAACCCATTACCATAAATATTTACCCACATTATGGTTATAAAAAACAAGTAGAATAATTTGTAAAAGGGCTATTTTCGACATAACTAACTAACAACTAACCATCTAACTAACCCATCTAAAAACAAAAAAATGATTCAATTTGACTTGCCTAAACAAAAATCATCTATCATTAAAGTCCTCGGCGTAGGGGGCGGTGGTAGTAATGCTGTAAACTTTATGTTTAAGCAGGATATTGAAGGCGTTGATTTTATTATTTGCAATACTGATTCAAAGGCCATCGAACAAAGTGATGTGCCAAACAAAATTCAACTAGGGCCCCATTTGACCCAAGGTCTTGGTGCGGGTGCCGATCCTTCAGTTGGTAAATTAGCAACAGAAGAATCATTGGATGAAATTAGAAAAATTTTAGAAGTTAATACACGCATGGCCTTCATTACAGTAGGAATGGGTGGTGGAACAGGAACGGGTGGTGCACCGATTATTGCACAAATTTGTAAAGACTTAGGTATCCTAACAGTTGGTATCGTTACAACTCCTTTTGGTTTTGAAGGACCTCGTCGTCAAAAACAAGCAGAAGAAGGTATCAATGCATTGAAACCTTTGGTGGATACACTTTTGGTGATTTCAAATGATAAATTACGCGTTCAATACGGCAATTTAAAAATGAAAGAAGCTTTCACTAAAGCAGATAATGTTTTAGCCACAGCAGCTAAATGTATCACCGATGTTATTAATAGTCGTGGACATATTATTGTTGATTTTGCGGATGTATGTACCGTAATGAAAAATGGTGGTGTTGCGATATTAGGTAAAGCAGAAGTTGAAGGAGAGAACAGAGCGCAAAGAGCAATTGAAGAAGCATTAAATTCTCCTTTATTAAATGACAATGATATTAAAGGTGCAAAATGGATTTTATTAAATATTAATAGTGCTGAAGGTGATCATGAGTGCACGATGGATGAATTAGAAACCATCAATGAATATTTACGTTCACGCACTGGTGAGCATTCTGATGTCATCATGGGAATGGGATATGATGCTACCCTAGATAAAAAATTAGGTATTACCCTTATTGCAACTGGATTTGAAGGTAAGGATCCATTTAAAACTGAAGTACCAAAAAAAGCGGAGGCTCCTATTGAGGAAAAAATTGTGATGACATTGGTCACAGATGCAGCAGCATCTGAGCAAATCAAAGAGGAGCCATTAAGCAATGAAACAGCTGACCAAAATCAAGATCATTTTATTTTAGACCAAACTGAACAAACACCAATTCATTTTTCTTTTGATCAAGACCCTATCCTCGAAGCTCCAGTGGTAGCGGAGGAAGAGGAAGTGACTGCAGAAGTAGAATTGGAAAAATATGATGCAATATGGGATTTAAATGCAGTGGTTTCGATTGAAGCTGCAGATAGAATCGAAGAAGAATTAGAGGCAGAATTGGAAGAAGTTGCTGAAGATGTGGAAGAAGAAGCACCAGTTCTGATGGCATTTGAACAAAATGAGTATATGCCAAGCTTAATCATTGAGGATGAAGATGAAATGGAAGAAGTTGAAATGGAGGAGCTAGTTGAAGAAGAGGAGGAGGAAGAAGTTTTTGCATTAAATATGACTCCTGAAACTTTATCAGCGCAAGATTTTATATTGAATAAGCCTACTAATATTTATGCCGATGAGGAAGAAGAAACCATCGAAGCAGAAATAGAAATGGAGCCAGTAATGGAGTTGATGGAAGAAGAGGCAGAAGTGGAAATAGTAGAAGAAGAAATGGAAGAGGAGGTATATATCGAGGAAGAGTATGTATTAGAAGAAGAAATCATGGAAGAAGAGATGATGGAAGAAGAAGTGATGGCTGAACTAGTAGCGCCTGTTGAAATGTACTCAGCGCCGGTAGAGGAACCAGCTGCCCCAGCTGAAGTTGCATTTGAAACTTCTTTCCGATATGAGGAGGAGCCTGCTATGCAACTAGTGATGAGAGAGGAATCAAATACACCTGTTGCTCAAGTATCTCAACATGCCCATTACGATATGCCTTTAGATAATGCTGAAGAGCAAAGAAAAAAAGTAGCAGAGCGTATTCAAAAATTAAGGAATTTATCATTCAATATTAATAATGGTAATGATCCTAATAATGATTTTGAATCGGTGCCTGCCTATGTGAGGCGCAATATGGATATGTTTGGTAACACGATGGCTTCTGTTGAAAACTATTATAGTAAGTACACAGTGGATAAGGATGAAAATAACCAAACACAAATTTCAACCATCAATACTTTTATGGATGGTAAAAAACCAGATTGATCTTGTTTTATGTATAGTTGATTTTAGTTGTAACCCGTCTCGATTTATCGAGGCGGGTTTTTTGTTTTTATGTACCTTTATCCAATGCACACAGTATTAATTACAGGTGGAACTGGAATGGTAGGTACTTCACTGACTCATTTTTTATTAAATAATGACTATCGAGTCATCATCTTGACTAGGCGATTAAAGCAATCGACACACCCTAATTTAACCTATGCCATTTGGGATATTGCAAAAGGGTATATTGATCCATTGGCCATTCAACAAGCCGATACCATTGTGCATTTAGCGGGCGAAGGGGTGGCAGATAAAAGATGGACGGCACAACGAAAAAAAGAAATTTTAGAAAGTAGGGTGTTGTCAGGGAAATTATTAGCAACGACTTTAACCAAAACAACACATCATGTAAAAACGGTTATTGCCGCATCGGCGATAGGTTGGTATGGTCCAGATACAAAGCAAAGTTTAATGAATGGATTCGCAGAGCAAGATAGGGTGGACCATTCCTTTTTAGGAGATACCTGTCAACAGTGGGAACAAAGTTTACACAGTATACAAAATACAGACATTAGATATGTGACATTGAGATTGGGCATTATTTTAAATATAAAGGGAGGTGCTTTTCTTGAATTTGTAAAGCCAGCTCGTTTTGGAATGGCAACTATTTTAGGAGATGGAAAGCAAATTGTTAGTTGGATTCATGAAGCAGATGTAAGTAAGATGATTCATTTTTGTATCGAGCAATCCTTCATAAAAGGAGTTTACAATGCAGTGGCACCTAGTCCAATCACTAATCAAGAACTAGTCATTGCCATCACAAAAAAAATGAGAGGATTTTATATTCCTATTCCAGTGCCAGCTTTGATGTTAAAAATCATGCTTGGTGAAATGAGTATTGAAGTATTAAAAAGTGCCAATGTATCTTGTGCTAAAATACAAGCAGCTGGATTTGAATTTGCTTATCCTAGCATTGATGAAGCTTTAAATCAGTTGCTCAAATAAAACATTAATTTCGGATAGGGCGACCCACTGTGATAACAGATTGGATGCGTTCTAAAGTTTTTTTCTCGCCACATAAACTTAAAAATGCTTCGCGTTCTAAGTCCAATAAATATTGTTCATTCACAACAGTCGGTTCGCTTAAATCGCCACCACACATAACAAAGGCTAATTTTTTTGCAACTTTTACATCGTGATCTGAGGCATAACCGCCCTTGTGCATTCCATTAATACCTGCGTATAATGCACCTAGTCCTGCTTTTCCCAGTACTTTAATATCTTTTCGTTGTTGTGGTTGTGTATAGCCAGCGTTAAATAATTGCAGTGCTTGGTCTTTGGCTTTTGTAATGCGTCGAGACTGATTCAAGATAATAAAATCCTGTGCTTTTCTTAATATTCCCATATCCATCGCTTCATGTGCACTGGTTGCTACTTTTGCAGTTGCAATTTGCATGAATCTTCTATTTAGTGTAATGGTTTCTGGTTCATCGGCATGCATTTCATCTGAAGCGCGCAATACTAATTCTTTAGTACCGCCACCTCCAGGAATAACGCCAATACCCAATTCTACTAATCCGATATAAGTTTCTGCAGCTGCACATATACTATCTGCATGTAAGTTCATTTCGCAACCACCCCCTAAGCAAAGACCATGGGGTGCTACTACAACAGGAATGGAAGAGTAGCGCACGCGCATCATACTATTTTGAAAAGTACGAATTGCCATATCTAGTTCCTCATAATCTTGTTCAATAGCCAGCATAAATATCATGCCCACATTGGCGCCAGCACTAAATAAATTACTTTCATTGGCAATCACTAATCCGTTGAATTTTTCTTCGGCTAAATGAATGGATTTATTGATTCCTTCCAACACTTCTCCGCCGATACTATTCATTTTGGTATTCCAACTAAATCCAGCAATGCCGTCATTCATGTCCACTAAAGTGCAAGCACTATTTTTCCAGATGGTTTTTTCTTTTAAATCAGATAAAATTAAAAAGGATTCACTACCCGGCATTAATTTATAAGCTTCTGTAGCCACATCATAATAATATCTCTTTCCTTCTTGCACTTTATAAAAGGACAAGCCCTTGCTTAACATGGTTTCCACCCATGGGGCCACAGTATAACCGGCCGTTTTCATATCCTTGATCACTTGTGCAGCGCCTAGTTCATTCCAAGTTTCAAAAGCACCAATCTCCCATCCAAAACCAGCTTTTAAAGCGTCATCTAAACGATATAATTCATCACTTATTTCTGGAATGCGGTGACTTATATAAGCAAATAATGCAAAATGAAATTGACGTACAAACTCACCTGCTTTATCTGAAGCAGCATATAAACTTTTTAATCTGTCGGGTAAGTTTTCCATTGCTTTGGCAACGCCGATGGATGCAAATTTTACTTTTACGCGAGGCTCGTATTCGAAAGTTTTTAAATTCAAGGTTAAAATTTCCTTGGAGCTGGCTGTCTTTATTTTCTTAAAAAATCCTTGACCCGTTTTATCGCCTAACCAATTTTCAGCAACCATTTTTTCAAGCCATGCAGGTAATGTGAAAATATTTTTTGCTTCATCATTGGGGCAGCTTGCTGCTACACCGTTTGCCACTTTAACTAAGGTATCAATTCCCACTACATCCGCAGTGCGGAAAGTTGCCGATTTAGGACGACCCATAATGGGTCCCGTAATGGATTCAATTTCGTCAATGCTGAGTTCTAATTTTTCCATGATATGTAAAACACTCATCATGCTAAAAACGCCTACTCTATTGGCGATAAAGGCAGGAGTATCTTTACAAAGCACAGTTGTTTTTCCTAAAAATACATCGCCATAATGCATGTGAAAATACACGACAGCAGGATCAGTTTTTGGTGTAGGAATTACTTCCAATAATCTTAAATATCTTGGTGGATTAAAAAAGTGGGTTCCACAAAAATGTTTTTGAAAATCATCCGACCTACCTTCGGCCATCAAATGAATAGGAATGCCCGAAGTATTAGAACTAATTAATGTCCCAGGCTTTCTATATTTTTCTACTTCGTCGTAAATCAATTTTTTTATATCTAGTCTTTCAACCACTACTTCAATAATCCAATCCACCGCATTAATTTTTTGGATATCATCTGTAAAATTTCCTGTACTTATATTTTGTGCAAATTTGTTTAGATATAAAGGAGAAGGATTTGATTTAATGGCTGCTTGTAATGAACTATCCACTAATTGGTTTCTTTCTTTTTTTAAGGTGCTTTCATTGGACCCAGGTTGTAGCATATCTAATAATAAAACTTCCACTCCAATTCCTGCAAAGTGACATGCAATTCGAGAGCCCATTACCCCACTTCCTAAAACCGCTATTTTTTTGATAGATCTTTGCATTTTATCCCATTTTTGTAAAATTAGTTAGTTATGCAACTATTTTCAAAAAAAACTTTCATTTTCTCCTCTTTTTTTTGCCACTGGTTGTTTCATTTGACCTTTTAACCATTGCGCCTTGGAGGATGAATCCTTTGGTTTACATTTGTATTATGCAAGTAGACCAAAAATTAGTAAGCCACTTGGCCCATTTATCAAGACTCAATGTAGTCCCTGATAAGATGGACAAATTGGTGGTTGACATGCAGGACTTAGTTGGTTTTGTTGAAATATTAAATGAGTTAGATACAACTGGAACTGCTCCTTTAATGCATATGGGGGATACTGTGAATGTGCTTCGTTCAGATGAAATCACTGGATCCATTGAACGCGAGGATGCGTTAAAAAATGCACCTAGTCAAGATGGTGTTTTTATAAAAGTGCCTAAAGTAATAAATAAATAAAAAAAGATGTCATCAGTTATTCAGTTAAGGGATTTACAAAAAAGTTATTTTATGGCGGGCCAAGCAATCCCCGTACTAAAAGGAATTAATCTTGATATTGTTTCAAATGAATATGTGGCATTAATGGGACCCTCAGGTAGCGGTAAAAGTACATTGATGAATATTTTAGGATGTTTGGATTCGCCAACAAAAGGGATGTACAATTTAAATGGTCATGATGTAAGTAAAATGACCGATGATGAATTAGCGGGTATTCGTAATGTAGAAATTGGATTTGTATTTCAACAATTTAATTTATTACCAAGATTATCTGCTGCTGAAAATGTGGCTTTGCCATTGGTGTATGCAGGTATTCCAAAAAAAGAAAGAATAGAACGCGCTATGGTCGCACTTGAAAAAGTAGGCTTAGCCGATAGGAGTCATCATAAGTCCAATGAATTAAGTGGAGGTCAAATTCAAAGAGTCGCTATTGCCCGCGCCTTGGTCAATAATCCTTCTATTTTATTAGCGGATGAGCCCACAGGTAATTTGGATTCAAAAACATCGGTGGAAGTCATGGAATTATTTGGTAAAATTCATTCATCTGGGAACACCGTAATTTTAGTAACGCACGAAGAGGACATTGCAAAATATGCACATAGGGTGGTTCGATTAAGAGATGGAAATATTGAAACCGACACTTTGAACACAGGTCATAAATAAGCTGCGTATTCTCATCAGGCGGTTTGAACTATTAAAATAATAACAAAGCTTCTCTTCGTGGGAGGCTTTTTTTATGTGAAAGTGAACTTTATTTTATTAGATTTGTTACATCAATGAAAGCTTTAAAAATAAAAGCTACAGCACAATAATAACAGTATGAAAATTTATACAAAAGCAGGGGACGAAGGAAAAACATCATTAATAGGTGGAACAAGAGTACCTAAAAGTCATATTCGTATTGAATCCTATGGTACGGTAGATGAATTGAATTCATTTATTGGATTGGTGAGTGATATGTGCAATAATGAGCAAATTCAAAAAGTATTAAATGAAGTCCAAGATCGATTATTTACAGTAGGATCTCACCTTGCTTGCGATCCAGACAAAGAATCTGCCATTCAGATTCCTGATTTAACCGAACTAGATATTACTAATTTGGAAAAGGAGATTGATACAATGAATGAAGTTTTGTCCCCAATGAAATCATTTATTTTGCCAGTAGGGCATACTGCTATTTCAATGACACATGTCGCAAGATGTGTTTGTCGCCGTGCCGAAAGATGGTGTGTGAACTTGCAAGAAGAAAATTTATTTGTAGAACCTATCGTGATAAAATACCTAAACCGACTAAGTGATTATTTATTTGTTTTAGCTAGGTATATTGGGCATTTAAATGGCGTAGTTGATATGCCATGGAAAGCAAGGGTGTAGCACTATATTATTTTACCATCTTTCATATGTAAAGTTCGGTTGCTCATTTGCGCCAATGATTCATTGTGCGTTACAATTAAAAAACTTTGGTTAAAAGTATCTCGACATTGAATAAATAATTCGTGAAGTGCAGTCGCATTAGCGCTGTCTAAATTTCCAGTGGGTTCGTCAGCAAAAATTAAGGAAGGGCTATTAATTAAAGCACGCGCCACAGCAATGCGTTGTTGTTCGCCACCTGATAAACTATGTGGTTTTTTATCTTTTTTATCGGCCAAGCCCATAAAGTCTAGGAGTTCCATGGCCTTGGTATCAATTTGTTTTTTGGGTTTATGACCAATCCAACCTGGGATACAAATATTTTCTAAGGCGGTGAATTCAGGTAATAAATGATGGAACTGAAAAACAAATCCAATTTGGTTATTACGGTAGTTGGAAAGCTGCTTATTGGACAGTAAACTAAGGTCTTGATTTTCAAATAATATTTGTCCACTATCGGCCTTTTCAAGACTGCTTACAATGTACAAAAGAGTCGATTTGCCGGCCCCTGAGGCGCCAACAATACAAACCATCTCGGCCCTATTTACCTCAAGGGAAACCCCTTTTAGGACCGAAATATTGCCATAAGTTTTATATATATCCTGCGCAACTAATAGTTTTGGCTGCTTTTCCATGCTACAAACCTACGATTACCGACCCAATTTTGGCAAAATTTCACGATTTGTTTACATCCTGTAGAAAAAACACATTTGGTAGTATCATTTATACGGCTACTTTTGCAAAAAAGAATCCTATGTTTTGGACTTTAGAATTAGCCAGTTATTTAGAGGAAGCCCCTTGGCCGGCTACAAAAGATGAATTGATAGATTATTCTATTCGTAGTGGTGCGCCATTAGATGTAGTAGAAAATTTACAAGAGTTAGAAGACGAAGGTGAGGTATATGAAAGTATAGATGACATATGGCCCGATTACCCAAGTAATGAGGACTTTATGTTTAATGAAGATGAGTATTAATTACTTTAATCTCATATGATCAAGAATATTAAAAAAGGGTCCCGATAATTCGGTGACCCTTTTTTATTGGTGCGTCTTTTTAAAAGTTAACGCTAAAAGATATTCTTAGAATGTTAATTTAAAATACAATAACATTAAACTCAATATTAAAACAATGGTGTTTGCAATAAGTACAGGTCGGCTTTTAATTAAATAAGCATAAGTCAACCATACAATACAGCTAAAGTTGACAATCAATACCATGAGTAAACTTAAATCCCCTACGCTATGTGACTTCCAGGATAAATAAACTTGAGGCACAAAAGTGATACAACTTAATAATGAACCAAGGTAGCCAATGGCTTCTACTAGTTTGGGATTAATTTCTTTATTACTCATTTATAATTATTTATGGGGGTGTTCTATTTTTTTTATTAACCTTCGGTAATACCTGCTTTTTGCATAATCAAATCACTAACGCCAGTGGTAGAATAACCACCATCATGAAATAAATTTTGCATGGTAACCATTTTTGTCAAATCGGAAAACAAAGTGACACAATAGTTAGCGCAATCTTCGGCAGTGGCATTTCCTAAAGGTGCAATGGCGTTTGCGTAATCAAAAAAGTCACCAAATCCTTTAATACCAGTACCTGCTGTTGTTTTGGTAGGAGATTGTGAAACAGTATTTACACGAACTTTATTTCTTAAACCATAATGATATCCAAAGCTTCTTGCGATGGACTCTAATAATGCTTTAATATCGGCCATATCAGTATAAAAAGGAAAAGTGCGTTGTGCTGCAGCATAAGTTAAAGCCACGACACTTGCATGATCATTTAGTGCATCTAATTTATAAGCAACGCTTAACATTTTATGTAATGACATCGCAGAAACATCTACGCCTTTGGCATAGTAATCGTAATTCAATTCAGGGTAAGCGATTTTTTTACGAATATTAACACTCATCCCAATAGAATGAAGTACAAAGTCAATTTTGCCACCTAAAATATCTTGAGATTGCGTAAATAAGTTGGTCAATTCCTCTACACTGGTTGCATCTGCAGGAACAATTTTAGAATTTGTTTTTTCGGCAAGTCCATTAATTTCACCCATACGCATTGCGATGGGGGCATTGGTTAAAACAAAAGTAGCGCCTTCCTCGTGTGCCTTTTCGGCCACTTTCCAAGCGATGGAATTACTGTCTAATGCCCCTGTGATAATACCTCTCTTCCCTTTCAATAAATTGTATGCCATGTTTATGGTTTATTTAATTGCTGTAAAAATAATTATAATATCCAATAAAAAGCAATAATAAAGTTAGGATGTAGTTAAATCAAGAAATAGGTCCCTACTTAAGAAGCTAAGAGCTCTTTGGCATTTTCCAAAGCGGACTTGCTTGGAGGATCACCGCCAATCATGAGTGCAATATGTTGAATACGCTCTGCAGGGGTCAACATTCTTAAAAAAGTGTTTGTAGTGGCTCCCTTTTGCTCTTTGTAAACAAAAAGGTGCGCATGGCCCTTAGCAGCAATCTGAGGCTGGTGGGTAATACATAAAACCTGCCTTGTTTGTCCCAAGCTTTGCAGTAACAAACCTACTTGTTTAGCAGGCTCACCTGAAATACCTGTATCAATTTCATCAAAAATCATGGTAGGTAAATCAATTGATTTAGCCACAAGCGATTTAATACAAAGCATCAATCGACTTAATTCACCACCGCTGGCCACTTTTTTAATGGGTTCAAATTTTTGTGTATTATTAGCGTCAAATAAAAAGTCAATTTTATCTTTTCCCCATTGGTTGCAAGCCACTTCATCGATGCTCACTTTTATTTTAGCATTTGGCATACCCACCTGATGCAATAATTGATTTACATTTTTGGTAAAAGGTGCCATCTCTTTATTTCTTTTAATTGATAAAGAAGATGCTTGTTCTAACACTTGTTTTTCATCCGCCAATACTTGATTGGAAAGATGTGTAATGGCGTCATCTAAACTTAATACTGCTGTCAAGTCCTGTTCTAATTGGTTTTGAATGCTAATAAGTTCGTTCGTGGTTTGTACCTTATGCTTTTTTTGTAAACTATAACCCTCGGATAAACGATCTTGAAGCTGGGACATTTTTTTATCATCAAAATCTATTTTATCCTGCCAGGTGCTTAGTTCACTTGCTACATCCACCAATTCAATTTGTGCTGCTTTTAATCTTTCAAGTAAAGGTGCAAATTCGGGTTGCCATTTTACAATGCTGTCTAAATTATGGGCAATTTGTTTTAATTGTTGCACCATAGGATTTTCGGTGCCATCTAATATTTGTAAGCTATGATCAATTTGTCCTTTGATGGTCACTGCGTTTTCTAAAAACTTAAGTTCTTTTTCAATTTCCTCCAATTCGTTTTCTTTAAGTTGAAGTGCTGCTAATTCCTCTAATAAATGTTTTTTATAACTTTCTGTTTTTTCAAATTCGTCACGTTGAAGAATTAAATCTGAAAGTTGTTTTTGATGCTCCTTCCATTGATGAAAAATAGATTGATACTGTGCGAGGTCCTTTTGAACTGCAGCAAGGGCGTCCATGACGGTGCGTTGAAAATCGGTGTCCCCTAATGTGAGGGTATCAAACTGTTGATGCAAATCCACTAATTGTGAAGTTAGTTGCCTAAGGTCATTTAAATTAATTGGAGTGTCGTTGATAAAAGCCCTTGATTTTCCTTGCGCATTAATTTCACGACGAATAATAAGATCATCGGTTAATTCAATATCGTGTTCGGTGAAAAAAGATTGATATACATTTTTATCATGCAATAAAAAATGACCTTCGATAAAACATTTTTTTGAAGCATCTCTGCAAACAGAACTATCTGCTCTATCTCCCAATATAAGTCCAAGGGCACCCATAATAATACTTTTACCCGCACCAGTTTCGCCTGTGATGACAGATAGCTTACTTGATAAATCAACACTGAGTTGATCAATCAAGATATAATTATGTATTTCTAATTTGGATAACATGGCTTGATGCAAGATACAATAGACAAAAATGCTGCACAAATTTTGTTCTTACGAAAAAAGGTCCCAATTGCTTAGGACCTTTTAGGAATATTTTCGAATAGGGGTTGAACCTACTTTTTGCTCTTTTCTGGGGCGTTAGCCACATCTGATTCCACTAAAATACGACCGCAGTTTTCACAAACGATGATTTTTTTGTGTAATCTAATTTCGCTTTGACGTTGAGGAGGAATTGAATTAAAACAACCGCCACAAGCATCTCTTTCAACAGTAACTACTGCTAAGCCATTATGGTAACTGTTGCGAATACGGTCATAGCTGTATAATAAACGTTCGTCAATATGTGCACGAGCATCATCACTCTTTTTTCTTAAATCTTTTTCTTCAATTTCAGTATCAGCAATGATTTTCTCTAATTCACTTTTTTTATGAGTCAAGACACCATCTTTAGAAGCGATGGTTTTTTTAGCAGCGTCTAATACTCTAATTTTTTCGCCTAAATCTTCGTTGGCGTCACGAATGTGCTTTTCAGCAAGTTTGATTTCTAAACCTTGCATTTCAAGCTCTTTGTTAATAGCTTCAAACTCACGATTATTTTTAACATTCTCACTTTGAGATTCATATTTAGCTAATAAAGCTTCGCTTTCTTTGATCGCTGCTTTTTTGCCTTCAATGAAATCTGTGATACCATTAATTTCTTCTTCAATTCTACTTTGTCTGTTGATTAATCCTTGAACTTCATCTTCCAAATCCTTTACTTCCATTGGTAATTCACCACGAAGAATTTCAATTTCATCGATACTACTATCAACGCGTTGAAGTCTGTAAAGGTTTACTAATTTTTCTTCTACTGAAAAGTCTTTGACTGATGCCATATTTTCAAATTTATTTGGATGGTCTTAATGCTGTGAACCTCAATCTTTAAGATAACGCACCGGTTGGGTGTTTACCAAGGATTGGAGGACGGCAAAGGTAGGGAATTTACCTGTTAAAAAAGCAACAATTAAGGCCGGAACAAATTGTTCGCTTTCCCCGTGGCCAATGTCCACCAATAAAAATTGCCCATCTGCCTCAAAAAATTCATGGTATTTGAGGTCACTGGTTATAAAACAGTCAATATTTTTACTTTTAACTAGGTCAATTAAGAAGCTACCCGAACCACCACATAAAGCTATGGTTTTCAATTGTTTATTTGTAAATGGGGTGTGCTTAAGAATGGATAAATTAAACTTTTCTTTCACCCATTTCAAAAAATCCTGCTCATCAGTTTCTAAGGGAAGCTCTCCAATGAGCCCAGCTCCGACCGGGTCCCCATTTTTATCAAAAATTCCGGGTTGAGGGGCTAAAATAGAACGATTTTCAAGGTGGAGCTTGTCGGCTATGGATTTATTCACCCCGTCTATTATATTGTCTAAGTTGGTATGAATTGCATAAAGGGCAATCTTATTTTGGAGGGCCTTGGTGGCCACACGAGTCACATAATGATCGGGTATAAACTGTTTAATTCCCTTAAAAACAATGGGGTGGTGACTTACAATTAGGTTGCAACCATTTGCAATCGCTTCGTCAATGACAGCCTCTGTGCAATCCAATGAGCATAAAATACCAGTACATTGTGCGAGGGGGTCCCCAATAATTAGACCTGCATTATCATAGGATTCTTGATAAGACAAAGGAGCCCAGGATTCCAATGTCGATATAATTGTACTTATTTGCATATCTAAAATTAAATATAAAAAAGCAGTATTTAATTAAAAGGGGAGACAACTATTTTTAACTTGTATTGTTAATAGAAACAGAATGGCAAAACAAATAAATATATTTTGGTTTAGGCGTGATTTAAGGTGGGAAGATAATGCCGGATTGTACCATGCACTTTATCAAGCCAAATTAAAAGGCGAGCAGGTGTTACCTATTTTTGTATTTGATAAAACCATTTTAAATCAATCAGAAGACAAGGCGGATAGAAGGGTTGATTTTATTCATCAAACCTTGACTCGCTTGCAAGGTGATTTAGTGGCAAAAGGCAAATCGCTTTGGGTTCAGTATGGAACACCAACGGAAGTTTTTGAAAAATTATTTTCTGATTTTAAAATAAAGGCGGTATACACGAATCATGATTATGGTCCTAAGGCAAATGCAAGAGATGCCGCTATTGAAAAGCTGGCTTTAAAAAACAATGCTACTTATCATCATTTTAAAGATCAAGTAATTTTTGAAAAAGAGGAAGTGATCAAAGATGATGGAACCCCTTACACCATTTATACTCCCTATGCAAATAAATGGAGAGCAGCATGGGCAGTGAAAACACCAAAGAAATTTCCGTCCGAAAAACTGCTTGATTATTTTTTAGACAGCAAGGCTTTTAAAATTCCTAAATTAAAAGAGATAGGTTTTGAAAAAACAGATTTAGTCATTCCTCCAATGCAGTATAAAACTTTGGTCGTGAAAAATTATACCGAGCAAAGAAATTTTCCAGCATTGAATGCGACTACCCACTTAAGTGTCCATTTACGATTTGGCACAATATCCGCTAGGACATTGGCATTGGAGACACAAAGCATAAATGCCACTTTTTTTAATGAACTTATATGGCGTGATTTTTATCATATGATATTATGGCATTTTCCGCAGGTGGCAGATGGGAAATCCTTTAAGCCTAAATATGATTTTATAGAGTGGCGTAATAATGAAAAAGAGTTTGAAGCATGGTGCGAAGGGCGCACGGGTTATCCGATTGTAGATGCTGGCATGCGTGAATTAAATGCAACAGGATTTATGCATAATAGAGTGCGTATGATTGTTGCAAGTTTTTTAACCAAGCATTTATTAATTGATTGGCGTTGGGGCGAAGCCTATTTTGCGCAAAAATTATTAGACTTTGATTTAGCTGCGAATAATGGAGGATGGCAGTGGGCGAGTGGAAGTGGATGTGATGCAGCACCTTATTTTAGAGTCTTTAATCCACGTTTACAAACCGAAAAATTTGATAAGGAATTAAAATATATTCGTCATTGGATTCCCGAATTGGATAGTTTTGAATATCCTAAACCAATCGTGGTACATGAGGAAGCACGTGAGCGCGTTTTAGCTGCTTATGCAAAAGCATTAAAGGAGGGATAAAAGATGAGCAATTGCATTTTTTCCAGTTTCACCCATGTCGATACTAAAATCATTCACATATAAATCAATATGTTGACGCATTACTTCGTCGGACATTTCCTGTGAATTCAATTTCACATAGTCGGGTAAAATTGTGTAACTATTTTTAAAAGCGAATTGAATACTTTCTTTAATGAGGGCATCTACCATTGCAATATCATTTTGGTCCAAATTATTTTGTGCAATAATGCCGCCTAGTGGAATGGGTGCATTAAATGTTTCTTCAAAATAGGTACCTAAATCCATCCATTTATTTAATCCTTTGCTTGCGTAGGTAAAACGATTTTCGTGAATAATAACGCCCGCGTCCACTTGGCCATTCAATACAGCATCCTCAATTTCATTAAAAACTAAAAACGATTTATTAATAACATCAGGAAATGCCAAGCTAAAAAGTAAATGAGCGGTGGTGTTAATTCCAGGAATAGCGACTTTCATCAAATCCTTATCTGGCTTGCCTTCGGGCCTATTTTTATCATCCTTATAAACAAGCAAGGGTCCTACGCCTTTGCCTAAAGCGCCACCGCTATTTAATAAAGTGTATTGTTGCTTTACTAAGGGCCATACTCCGTAACTGATTTTTGTAATGGGAAGTTTGCCTGTGATGGCCCATTCGTTTAAAGTTTGAACATCCTGCAAATGCACTTTAAAATTGAATCCTTTGGTATCTATTTTATGATTCACTAAAGCATCAAAAATAAAAGTATCATTAGGGCAGGGTGAAAAACCAATTTCAAAATCGGGCATTGTTAAGCAATTTTATGAAGTGCATCTAAATATTGCAATAAGGTTTCATTCAAATTATAAATAGCCTCTTTCATTTTCCATTTTGCTTTATTGCGCTCGCCAATATAATTAGACACCGCACGAATTTGTATAAAGGGAATATTTAAATCGCGGCCAATATAGTGAAGGGCAGCGCCTTCCATTGATTCAATAGTCGCTTTGTATCGGCCATTGAATAATGCTATTTTACTTTTGTCGGTAGTAATAGTATTAACAGATACTCCTTTTTTAGTGGGCAGTTTCAATAAATTATATTGACTTAACCAAGGGTTGGGCAATGATTTTTTTTCATAAGGGGCATCATTGGGTTTGTCTAATTTTAAATCAAACAAATCTTTCCATGTCTTATTTTCTTGAACGCCAATATCTCCTGCAAAATCATCTTTAATGGCAAATACTTTTCCCAAAGGAATTTTTTTATCAAAGCAACCCCCAATACCCACTTGTATAATTAAAGTAGGCGTTTCTTGTACAAACATCTTCATCAGGGAAACGCTGCTGGCGAGCAAACCAATGCCGGATTCATGAAAACCCACCGAAAATCGCTTATTCAAACCCGCATAAGCAGGATTAATTTTTTGGAAAGTAGGCATCCATTCCCCATTGGTGGCAGCTGTTATAATGACTCTCATAGGACAAAGGTCGGTAAAGGGCTGTGAAAAATGGTTATCTTGGCGATCAAATTTATATCTTTGCAAAAATTAATGATGAGATGGTTTATTTAACTCGAGTGGAACATTTTAATGCAGCACACAAATTATCTAACCCAAATTGGAGCAGGGAAAAGAATGAGGAAGTGTTTGGGGTATGTGCCAATGAAAACTGGCATGGGCATAATTATGAAATTTTCGTCACCATTAAAGGCACTCCAGACCCAGAAACCGGCTTTTTATTTGATGTTAAAAAGTTAAGTGTCCTTATCCGCAAGTATATTATTGATGAATTAGATCATAAGAATTTAAATATAGATGTGCCTTTTATGCAAGGCCAAATGTGTAGTACTGAAAATTTAGCCATTGCCATATGGAAACAATTGGCACCACATATCCCACCAGTGGTGCAACTGCATTGTATTAAACTATATGAGACCCCAAGAATTTTTGTTGAATACTTTGGGGAATAAGTCTAAAATGCCTTTTAGCCTTTCAAATTGTTGAACTTTTTGTCGAAATAGGATATAAAGCCCTAATCGTTTAACTATTTTAAGTATTTGCTTAAACAAAATGCTTCAAATAGCGTTATTATTATTGTAACTTTGATCTCTTAATTTGGAAGCATGGAACAAAAAGTAGCGGTATTTAGAAAGGAGCATTTCAATGCTGCACACCGATTATTTTGTGCTGATTGGAGTGATTCTGAAAACAAACGCGTTTTTGGTGCCTGTAGTAATCCAAATTATCATGGACACAACTACGAACTAGTGGTTCAAGTAAATGGTTATCCTGATGCGCAAACTGGTTTTGTCATCAATACCAAGGACTTGAGTACTTTAGTCGCCGAGGAAGTGATCGCAAGGTTCGACCACAAAAATTTAAACTTAGATACGGATGCTTTTAAAAATATAAATCCAACTGCAGAGAATATCGCTATTGTGATTTATAATTTATTAAGACCAAAAATATCTGAAACACTTGATTTAAAAATTCGTCTGTATGAAACAGAAAGAAACTTTGTTGACTACCCCGCTTAAGGAAGAAAAAATGGAGCTAAGCCATTTAATCATTGAGGAAATGGGAGATGAGCATAAAGCCAGTTCGGTGGAAACGCCATTGCGCAATGATGCCTTTGATAAAACTGATGATGAAAAAGTGGCAGCTATTGAACCACATTTTAAAGCCATCATGGAAATTTTAGGATTGGATTTAAATGATGATAGTTTAAAAGGTACACCACTAAGAGTGGCTAAAATGTATGTGAAGGAATTATTCCAAGGATTAAATCCTGCTAATATGCCAAGCATGACATTGTTTGAAAATAAGTTTCAGTACAATGAAATGTTGGTGGAAAAAAATATTAATTTTTATACCAATTGCGAACATCACTTTGTTCCTTTCTTCGGAAAAGCGCATGTTGCATATATTAGCAGCGGAAAAGTAATTGGATTAAGTAAGCTCAATAGATTGGTTGAATATTTTTCAAAACGCCCGCAAGTGCAAGAGCGATTAACTATGCAAATAGGAAAAGCTTTACAAACTATTATGCAAACGCAGGATGTAGCAGTGATGATGGATGCAAAGCATTTATGTGTATCAAGTCGTGGGGTGAAGGACGATAGTTCAAATACTATTACGACCTTTTTTGGCGGACAGTTTCAAGATGAAAAAGTAAAGATGGAATTTTTAAAATACATTGATATAAACGATTAGTTCAGTTTTTGTTTCTAATACTTACTTGCATATAACCGAATTCATTTATTTTTGTAAAAATGAATAATATGTCAAAAAGTGCATTTGTATTCCCAGGACAAGGAAGTCAGTTTGTAGGAATGGGAAAAAATTTATATGAAACTAATGCGGCTGCAAAAGAATTATTTGAACGAGCCAATGATATTCTTGGTTTTCGTATTAGTGATATTATGTTTGAAGGAACCGATGAACAATTAAAGCAAACTAATGTAACACAGCCTGCTATATTTATACATTCAGTGATTGCGTATTTAACTATGCCTACAGTCGCACCTGATATGGTTGCGGGACATAGCTTAGGTGAATTTTCTGCATTAGTAGCCAACAAAAGTTTAAGCTTTGAAGATGCATTAAGATTAGTAAGTATTCGTGCAAAAGCAATGCAAGCGGCATGTGATATTCAACCCTCAACCATGGCTGCGGTTTTAGCTTTGGCAGATGAAAAAGTGGAAGAGGTTTGCGCAATGGTACAAAATGAAACAGGAGAAATAGTGGTACCTGCAAATTATAATTGTCCTGGTCAATTAGTTATTTCGGGAAGTATAAAAGGAATTGAAGTGGCCTGCGAAAAAATGAAAGAAGCGGGTGCAAAACGTGCATTGGTTTTACCCGTGGGAGGCGCTTTTCATTCGCCTTTAATGAACCCTGCAAAAATTGAATTAGCAGCAGCCATTGAAGCCACTGAATTTCAAACACCTATTTGTCCTGTATATCAAAATGTAACGGCCACTGCTGTTACCCATCCAAGTGAAATAAAGCAAAACTTAATTGCACAATTAACAGGTGCTGTAAGATGGACTCAAACGGTACAAGCAATGGTCGCCGATGGAGCTACTCAATTTACCGAGTATGGTCCAGGTAAAGTATTGCAAGGATTGGTACAAAAGGTTTACAAAGAAGCAGTTGTAGCTGGAGTGCAATAGACTCAGTATCATAGATTATAATCTAAGTTTAATTTATATTTAACCCTGCAAGGAGCAATCTTTACAGGGTTTTTTCGTTGTTCTTATTAGATGGTGTACAAGTACATATTAAAAATAAATATAATATTTTAATCATATTGAAAAAGAGGGTACTATATATTTTGTTGGTGGTGATGCTCGCATTTCAAGCAAATGCAGATTCTTTTATTGCACCACCACCAATATCTTTTACAAATACAACACCATATACGTATAATGGATCAAATATTGGAACATCTCCAGGCTACACTCAAAATTCTTGTTTTGGAACTGGTGTAACGATAACTTATTTTGTAATAAGTTCTACACTTTCATATTCTGGTTTTGGCCCACCCATTTATGCGGGTAGCTATCGAATGGAGGTTAGAATTGATGGAGGACCTTGTAATGCTCAAATCTTTTCAACAAGCTTCATTATCAATAAAAGTTTAATATCCATTACATCGGTTACGAATACAAAGAATTATGATGGGACAATAACAGCATCGGGTCTACCGACTATAACATCGGGATCATTAGGTACAGGAGATGTTGGAACTTTTAAGGAGGAGTATGATACAAAAAATCAAGGGACTGGAAAAACGTTAACACCGTCAGTGGTATCAATAGTAGATGGAAGTGGTATTGATATGACAGGTAATTATACGGTAACACCTGTTCAGACAACAAATGGTATTATCAATAAAAGTTTAATATCCATTACATCGGTTACGAATACAAAGAATTATGATGGGACAATAACAGCATCGGGTCTACCGACTATAACATCGGGATCATTAGGTACAGGAGATGTTGGAACTT